>Ga0315275_10000809_pt1 | contig 26296 bp, 18 predicted proteins | sample YL17G03_0_MG_FD_205557 | JGI IMG/M metagenome (GOLD analysis project Ga0315275, IMG submission 205557) | Sediment microbial communities from Yellowstone Lake, YNP, Wyoming, USA - YL17G03_0 | ecosystem: Environmental > Aquatic > Freshwater > Lake > Sediment | place: USA: Wyoming | collected...
GACGGCAGCCCGTAGTACGCGCACGGGTCGCGTCTTGGCCGGACCGTATCGTCGCGGACCAGCAGCGTGACCCGGTGTCCCCTCGCGGCAAGCGCGTGGCAGGTCTCGAAGGTCTGGATGCCGTTGGCGCGTTCGAGCGGGAACCGGATGTCGGCCAGGTACAGGATGTCGAGCGGGTCTGCGGCCGCTGCGGCGTGGCTCTGCGTCGTCATCGTTGCGGCTGCTGGTAGAACGACCCCCGGTTGAACAGGTAACGGTACGCCAGTTCAGGAATGCGCAACGGCACGGTCACGAATGTATTGTACGCGTTCCGCTGAAGGTGCAGATGTTGCCGGTCCATCATACCTGCGCCGAACTGCGCCATGAGCCCCAGGTTCCACCAGAGGCAGAGCCCCGCGAAGACGGCAACAGTGACCCGGGGAGCACGCGCACGAGCGGAGCCCAGCGCCTGCGCCACGCCAAGGACCAGAAGGACCGTCAGCCCCACGAACCGGCGTTGACCGAAGGCACCCGCCTGCGTCCAGGTTTCGATCGAGCCGTTGACGTAGATCTGAGCGGCCACCATCAGCAGTGCAAGGAGGCCGATCCACCGGGCGGACGCCACGTCGACCGATCCCCCGCCAGTGGGCCGAAGCGCGAGCCAGACGAGGCCGATCAGCGCAAGGACAGCCAGAGGGGTCCAGCAGAAGAAGCCGTGTTCCGGCGACAGCAGGACATCGAGCGCGTGCGGCGCGGTCCAGGTCATCTTGCTGCTGACCTGCGGCGCCGGGCCGACATGTCCATACAGTTCGAGGTACGCCAGGGCCTGCGGCAGGTACACCGCGCCAAACACGACGGCTCCGGCCACCGCGCCACCCGCGAGCCGCCGCACGGTGTCTCCACGGCGTTCCCAGGCGGCCTTCCCCAGGGTCGCCGCGAGGTCGACCGCCGGGCCGATGCCCAGCAACACGTCCTGTTCGCGGACCATGGCCATCAGCGCGCCGAGAGCCGCGAGCGCCGCGATGTCGCCGACGGACCAGCGGTCGCGCACGCGCAACCACACCGCCACGAAGGCCGCTACAACGAAAGCGGAGCACGCGTGTGCCATGCCTGGCGCCACGTACATGTAGAAAAGCAAGGGCGTCGACAGCCACACGAGTGCCGCGGCACCCGCGCCCCGTCCGACCACCCGACGCGCGACCGACGCAGAGATCAGGACCGCCAGGAATCCGTACACGGCCGATCCGTAGGTGACGGCGGCCAGATACGGCCGGGAGAATCCGTCGGCGGCCACGCCGGATCCGAACCTCCGTGCACCGGCCACGGCCAGGTCCGCTGCGGCGTAGAACGGGGCCCAGAGGATGCCGCAACCGATCGTCGCGAAGTTGAGGCGGAGACCGGTCTCGGTCTGCTGTTCGAGAAACGTTTCCCGAAACCCGAAAGCCCGGGCGATGCCGCGGTCGTAGAAGTACCGGTATTCGTTGTCGAACGAGAGGTCCCGATCGAACCACCACGACCGGAGGTACGCGAAGTACTCGATTTCGTCCGCAGCGTAGAGACGCGGCGTGACGGCCGGCAGGGACAGCACGAACACCACGACGAGCAGCCACGCGGGCGAGAAACTCCAGCGCCGGCGGCGACAGGTGTCCGCCGGGCCTAAAGACCCGGCCTCCACCGTGGCGCCTGCCGTCCCGACGGTCTGGCTCGTGGTCATGTTCTTCAGGCTGTCCGCCGAGTCTGAAGACCCGGCCTCCAACGAACCAATCCGCCGGGTCCGCAGACCCGGCAGATCCCGGACGGCATCATCCACTCAAGTCGTGCCGATCGTATCAGCTTCCTGTCCGGGTCGGTGTACGTCAAGATAGCGGTCCAGGCGATGACGATGACGACCCGGAATCAGGCTCGGTCCGAGGGAGCACTACCGGCCGCCAGCGGGCCAGCCGCGGGACCGACGCGGGCGCGACTGCGAGGTCTGCTGTCGTCCCCCCTGCGCGCGGTGGAAACCCGGCCGGTCGCCACACTCACATTGGTGGGGTTCGTCTTCGCCATCACGTACCTGATCGGCGTTCTTGGATTCCCTTCAGGCTCCGGACGCATCATCAACGGCGATGCGATTCAGTACTTTGCGTACCTGCAATCGGCCGTGGTGGACGGCGATCTGGACTTCTCGAACGATTACCGGCAGCTGTACCCGGACACCAATCCCGAGAAGAACGTGTGGTTACGCAGTCGAACGCTGGCAGGTCGAGTGCCGAATCTGATGTCAGTGGGACCTGCCATACTCTGGTCGCCATTCTACGTAGCCGCTCGGCTCGTCATGGGGGCGGTTGAACCACGGGAGAGGGCTGAAGCCCTGCTGTTCGCCAGCGTGGGGGTGGCTGGGATCTTCTATGCGACGCTCGGGGCGTTGTTGACGTTCCGGGCCTGCGCACGGCTCTTTCCGCGCAGCGCCGCGTTCTGGGCCACGCTTGTCGTGTGGCTGGCTGGCCCGGCCATCTACTATTCGCTGGTTTCGCCAACCTACTCGCACGCCACATCGATGTTCGCCGTCGCCATGTTTGTCTACGTGTGGGTCGCGACACGCGATCGGGCCGGTCTGGGATCCGCCGTGCTGCTCGGCGCGCTGGGGGGCCTGGTGGCTTTGGTGCGCTGGCAGGACGCGGTGGTTCTGCTCCTGCCGGTGGCCGACACGCTGGCGTCGTTGTGGCGGCGGCAGGCCGGCATGGCGGCCACGGCGGCCCGCCTCGGTGTGCTGGGCCTGGCGGTTGGCGTCGCGTTTCTTCCTCAGTTGCTCGCATGGAACGCGGTGTACGGCACACCGCTGTTGATACCGCAGGGATCCGGGTTCATGCGGTGGACCCGGCCCGCCATTCTCAGCGTGCTGTTTTCCCTCAAGCGCGGGTTGTTCGCGTGGACTCCGGCCTTGTTGCCGGCGGTGGCGGGGTTGCCGCTTGTCATCAAGCGCGACCGGCTGGCCGGCTGGTCGTTCCTGATTGTGCTGGCGATCTCCGTCTACGTGAATGCCGCTGTTCAGGACTGGTGGGCCGGCGAGGCGTTCGGGGCGCGGCGATTCATCGGCAACGGGGTGTTCTTCGCGTTCGGGCTCTCCGCGCTGATAACGCTGCCGCAGGCGGTGCGGCGGCCGGGAGTGGTGCGGTGGCTCAGCGTGGCGGCTATCGCGTACAACGTCCTGTTTCTCTTCCAGTACCAGTTGTTCATGCGCGGGCAGCGCGACCTGGTGCCGTACCCTGACACCGCGGCACAGGTATTCCTCGATCGACTCTGGTTACCGTTCCAGTTCCTGCTGCGGTGGCTGTCGGGGTGATGCCAACGGTGGCTCGGGGCCGGGCACCACCAGCGTCCAGTCCGTCGCGAGACGAGTCCCGGTCGACTCGCATGCGTCGCTACTTCGGAACGACGCCGACATACCAGAGCCGGAACGCGACCGCCTGGTCGCGGCGAAGCTCGGAAAATCGATTCCCGGCGCGGGAGACGACATCCAGACGATCAGCAACAAGGTCGAGCCGAACACGTCCGGGATTGACGGCGCCGGCGGGAACGTCGAGCGTGTAACTGCCGACCCGGTTCGGATCCCACGACAACGTCACGGTGTCGAGCATCGCGCCGTCCAGGGAGACGCGCACCCGCTGCTCGGCCGCTCCCTCGTAGTGCAGGGGATCCATGCGCAGGATGATCGAGTAGGGCCGACGCCTGGACAACGGAAGACTCAGCGTCGCGACACGCTGCGTCGCGAAGCGCGCGACGACATTGCCCTCGGTGACCGGAGCGGACCATCCGTCGGTGAAGACGAGCCTGTCTCTGGGTCCAGCGATCACATAGGCCGCCTCGCCCCTCTCGAGCGACGCCCGGGCGATGAGGTACGGCACTCCAAACACCAGCACGGGTGCAGCGACGACGGGCAGCAGCAGCACGGCTGCTCGCCGAACAATCCGTCCGCGGTCGAGGTCAGCGATCGTCCTTCTGAAGCCCGTTGCGAAGAGTCGTCGGCTGAACACCACGATATGGCGGACGAAGCCGCACGCGGCCAGCAGGTAGAACGGATACGCGTGCAAGGTGAAACGCCATTCGGCTCCACCTCGCACGGGCCACGTCATCATGAAGGGGGCCAGGGAGGCGACCAGGACGATCAGCAGGAGTCGTCCGTTCGCGTCCAGAAGCCATCCCCACAATCCCAACAGGGCCAACACCGCCAGCCCGGGGCCCACCCGGGCATTCCAGACGTTGAAGCCACGCCACTTGTTCGTGAAGGGAAAAGACGTCAGCCCTTGAACGGCCGTGTCGAACGCCTCCAGCGGCCGTTCCCTGAACTTGGACAACGCGTACCCGGACGCACCTGGGAGCGCCGCGGCCGCCTCGTCCTCCAGCGGCGCCACACCACGTTCTCGCGCGACGTAGAAGCGGACGTGGTAGTTGATGGAGTAGAGCGGGTCGCCGAATGTCCTCGCGCAGTTGATCAGGTACGGCGCCGTGAGCGCGAGGAGCACCAGGGCTGCCACGCCGATGAGCCGCGATCGTTGGGCGAGCCCCGCACGGCCACCGGTGCCCCAGACGTAGACCAGCGCAGGTACCACGAATACGATCGACGTTATCCGCGTCAGGCACGCGCCAGCCGCCACGACGCCAGCGATCACCGCGTTGACCATGCGGGGATTGGTACGCAGCCTCACCAGGGCCCAAGCGCTAAGCACGCAGAAGAAGGCCGATGCCTCGTCACGCCATCCCCCGATCGACAACGCGATGACTTGGTGCTCGACGGCCAGAGCGGTAGCGGCAGCGAGGCCCACGGTTCTCGACCCGACGCTGGCCCCCAGGAGGTAGGTTGCGAGGATCAGCAACACGGAGAACGAGACGGACGACACGCTGACCGAAACGTCCAGCCCGCCTGTCAACCCCAGCCATGCGCGCGTCGCGGCCAGGAACACGGGTTCGCGCACGTGCGCCTGGTAGAACGACCGCATGTCTCGGGCGAACGCGAGATAGTTGATCGGGTCGCCGATGTCGTGCTGTGCCTCGCGTCGCGGCCATTCCCACGAGGACGGCACCGCAACGGCGGCGGTCGTCGCGACTGCCTCCTGGACGCTGACGAACCAGCCCGGGTGGTCGTACGGCCCGTAGGATCGAAAAAGGGCGTCCAGGCGGAGGATGCTGGCATACGCCAGCACGAGGCCGATCAGCAGCGCCGGTACCACCCGCCGCCAGGTGCCGGGCCGAGGGCGGTTGCCGCGAGGCGGAAGGGCGTCATGTTCAGTCACGCCCATCGATTCTATCCTCTCGCTCATACCGTGGGCGGAGCCAAGCGCGCCCCGGTTGATCGCTGCAACCGCTGCCGTGCCGTACCGGGGAAGCGGTCACGCCGGCCGCAAGACTCCTTTGTCGAGTCGCACGGACCATCAGCGAATCCCCACCCACCACGGTCCGCCGGGCCACAACTGATGACGCCGCGGGCGCAGGCGGCGTGCCGATTCGAGCGGTTGATCGAACTGGCTGACGAGGAAGGACCGAGTGGACGGACGCGGCATCCTGGGCTCCCGGTGGCGCTGGGCGGGGCTCAGAAAGAGGTCTGGGCACTACGGCGTCTTCGCCACGAGCCGCGTGAACTGCAGTGAGTCGCACTGAATGGCCAGGGGACGTGGGTCGTCGGAGAGGCCGGCGGCTGAGGGAGCGGTCGCGTAGCTGTAGTGGAAGCGAATCTGATTGAGGTTTGGCTGCAGGAGCCGAGCCGGAATCTCAATCGTGTACGGGAAGGCACCCCTGTCGAGCGTCAGGCGCCCGGTCGATTGCCCGTTTACCATCACCTCCACGACCTGAGGCGCTGGTGCCCCTGGGTACGTGAAGGGCGCGCACTGAAGGACCAGCTGGTAGCTGTCGGTCGCGTCCTTGAGTGGAATCACGATTACGGACTGGTAGCCGATGGCCCACCGAAACGAGAATCCAGGCGCGTGTTCACGCACCGACCACCCGGGCCCCAGGAACCGTTCGTCGTCGGGCTCACCGAGGTCAATCGTCAGGTTGTTGTAGGTGCGCCCCAGGAGTCTGTCGTACAGCGGCAAGTCCACATCGTACTTCCACGCCACCCCGGCATTCATCGGGAATGAAAACGGGTTGCCGAGACGCGTGTAGAGCGAATCCAGAATCCTGTCGAACGTGATGCCTTCGCCGGTGGGCAGTGTACCCCTTCTGACATCCAGCATGAACGTGGCATTGGCGGCCAACAACGCGCCCAGGATGAGGCCGGGGGCAGCAAAGGGGCGGCGGCGCGCCCAGGCCAGGAGGCTTGCCAATCCGATCGCGAATACGAGAGCGCAGTTCTCGAACCGCCGAGCGCCGAAACCGCTGCCGCCCCACCAGACCTCGACCGTGCTGTTGATGTACAGCTGACCGAGGAATCCGACGATCAGCGCGGCAGCGAGGGGCCGATCCCGGCGCCAAAAGAGCGGGAGACCGAGAAGTGCGAAGTAGAGCACCGGGGTCCACGAGAGGAGGCCATGGTTCGGGGAGAACAGGACGTCTCCGATGTGCAGCGACGCCAGATGTACCCCGTGTTCGCCCGTCGGGAGACTGATCCACTCTCCGCGCACAATTCGCCAGAAGACAAGCTGAGGCGCAAAGGCCGCCAGCGCGCATGCGGCAAACACGCTCACATCGCCCAACCCTGCCATCGTTCGAGAGCGTCCCCGGCCCGCACGCCACGACTGCAGCATGGCGTGAGCCAGCGGCAGCGGGATGAACAAGGCGTTCTGCCACCGCACCATGCACATCAACCCGGCTGAGGCGCCAAGCAGCGCCCATTGAGCGCGCGTCCGGTTGAGCCGTGTCCGGTGCCAGACGAACAGGAACAATGTCGTTGCGAACATCGAGGCGCCGTGCACCATCGAGTTCTCGACCGTCAGGTACCAGATCAGGAAGGACCCGCAGCAGAGTACCAAGGTGGTGACGGCAGACAGCAGCGGCGAAAAGTAATCCTTCAGGACCCTGAAGGTGAGCACCAGGCCGATGAAGCCGTACACGAGCGTCCCGATTCCAATCGCCCGCTGATACGGAATCGTGAGTCCAGTCAGCGGGAAGTTCCCGCCAAGGAGGTTCAACAGGCCTAGCCACGCGTGCCCCAGCAAGAAGAACGGCGTCCACAGAATCGCCGCGCCGAAGGCATACCGGCTGGCCGTGCCGCGCACGCCAAACTCCGCGTTCTCGTTCCCAAAGTCGAGATCCCAGTCGATGACCAGTGACCGGACCTGAACGAAGTACTCACGTCCATCGGAGGCAGCCCGCTCGTAGCCCCAGTGAAAGAGAAACAAGAGACACAGGAAGAAGGCGACGAAGATCAGGTCGGTACCGTCGAGCCTACCCCAGAGCCGTTCGGAGAAACGACGGTGATCGGGCGGCGTGGGGATCGCAAGGACCAGGCGGCGAGCGAGAATCACGAGGCCGAGAATCGCCGCCAGCCATCCGGCCAGAACGAGCGGAGCGTCGAGGTACAGACTCAGAAGGAGGATGTGCCAGACCCTGAGGATCGCGAAGGCGAGCAACAGGTGCGTCGCTATCCGAGCCGCTCTCATCATAGGCCAACGCCACGCACGGGTTGACAGCACTCCACGTTGAAGCGCCAATCGTCCCATAGTCGGCGCTGTCCAGGCAAACTCGCACTCGACGGATCCCTCGGAGTTCCGGACCAGCGGCCGGACGTCGTGACCGCTTCGAATCGCGGCCTGCCATCAGGTCGAATCCGGCCGCGTGTGCCGCGCGAGCGCGATGGCCAGCCCGGCCGCCAGCAACAGCAGCGAGACGAAGGCCGCGACAGCGGCGGGCGCCGAGATGGCGCGCGCGTAGAACAGGTAGAGCCACCAGAAGTCCAGGCTGAAGGCGAACTGCTCCGAGAACTCGGGGGCCTTGTACCCGGCCGCCCGGATCGCCGGGCGGGGCTGGGTGCCGGCGAGATAACGGAGGTTGAGAGGAATCCGTGCGACAGCCGCTTTGGTGTTCAGAACAAAGCCCGACCCTTCCCACGTCCAGAGCCGGCGTTCGTACGTCAGGTGGGCGTGCTCCGGCCGGTAGCCGGCCTTCGAGAAGTCCACCAGCACACCCGGCGCCTGCGCAAGCACGCTGAGCACCACCACGCCCATCAGCACCCGGCGAGTCGTTGCCGACCGCGGCAGATCGAACCAGGCCACGAGCGGGAGGCACAGGAATGGAAGGATCGCGACGAGGTAGCGCGGCCCATAGGATCGGTCCGCGTCCCAATAGAGCAGCGAGGCGTAGAACACGGTGAGCACCGCGATGTTGCCGCCCAGCAGCAGGGCCGTTGCGCGGTCCCGCCTCCATACGCCTGCGAGGGCAGGCAGGCCCAGGAGCGTCACCGGCGCGAACAGGAACAGCGATCGGCCGGGACTGCCCACAAACCCCAGCAGCCCGGTCCACACCGGTCTGAACGTGGCGGTGCTGTCTCGGAGGTACCCCGTGTTCCAGGGGTTCCCGAACCGCACATGGTTGTAGTAAAGCGTCAGCAACAGGGCGGCAGCCACCGGAATGGCCACGGGCATGGTCTTCCTGCACGCCTCCTGCAGGCGCCCCCGTGATTCGACGAGGATCCACAGGCCCGCCGGCACGGTCGCGAGCACCAGTTCGTGGCGCACCAGCAGGGCACAGGCGAATCCCAAGCCGCTGAGCCACAGCATGGCCGGGCGCCCGTGCCTGGTACCCAACCACACACTGTAGGTTCCCCAGAGCACGGTGAGAGCCGAGAGCGGCGCGTTGAAGCCCATCCGGGCGTAGGGCCACAGCAGCGTCGCGAAACCGAGCGTGAGCGCCGTGGCCGCGGACGCGCGAGCGGTTCCGCCGAGGCGCAACGCGAAGAGGAACGTCAGCCAGACGGTCAATGCCGCCGCCACAGCATTGCCGAGGACGAAGAACGCTTTGCGAATCGCCTCGGGCTTGCCGACCCCCAGGCCGGTCACCTGTTCCGTGACTCGACCCGCCAGGTAGAACGGCACTGCGTAGATCGGGTGCCCGATGCCATAGGGTGAATAGTACCGGCCGTCGGCGCCACGATGCGCATCCATGTTGTGCACGTTGTACGACATGGCGACAGACCCCTCCTCGACGATGTTCTTCGCGACCTCGTAGGACATGATGTCCGTCGCCATACTGCCGCCCGTCGTGGCGAGGTACAGGACGAGGGTCAGCAGGAACACGAGGAGGGCGTCGACGCGGTGTCGGCCTGACGTCGGGAGCGTCACGGGTCTGTCCTCACCGGCGGCAGCAGCGCGTTGGCCGCCTGTTCGGGCGGCGTGCAGGGCGTCACCATGCAGACGTGCACAAGGGCTTCTCCGTGGCCAAGTTCGTGGATTCCAGCAGAATTGGCTGCAATGACGCGCGACGGCTGATCTAGAATACCTTGTTCTGTTGCTGCCACAGCCGTATGTCACTGCCCCTGAATCGCCTCTTTTCCTGGACGGGGTCGCATCGCACCTGGCTGGCGCTCGCCATTGCCGGGGGATTCGCCCTGCGGGCGAGTTACCTGAACCACGGGATTCCGTATGGCGTTGGCGTTGACGAGCCGGTCATCATCGGACGCGTCGTCTACATGATGCGGTCCGGTGATTACAACCCCCACTTTTTCGACTACCCCGGCCTCTATATTTATTCTCAGCTCTTCGTGGGGATCGCCAGATTTCTGTGGGGCGCGATGGCGGGTGAATGGCGGTCGCTGGCAGCCGCCCCACCGGAGGCGTTCTATTTGTGGGGCCGCTCGCTGACGGTGCTGATTGGCACGGCGACGATTGTGCTCGTGTACAGGATCGGCCGGCGCTGGTCCGAATGGCACGGTGTGCTCGCGGCAGGCCTGCTGGCTGTGCTGCCCTCGGCCGTGTGCGAGTCGCACTTCGTCCTTACGGATACTCCGCTCACGTTCTTCACGACACTCACGTTGCTGTTGTCGCTGCGCGCCCTGGAAGTACCGGGCCTCATGCGGCTCGCCATGGCGGGCGCTGCGGCTGGCCTGGCGGGCGCCACGAAGTACCCCGGGGTGATCAGCGTCGTGATGCCGCTCGCGGTGGCAAGCCTCGCGGCCGCACCGGCCAGGGTTCGGCTGTCGCGGATAGCCGCGGCCGTGGTGTCGTGCGTGGCGGCCTTCGCGCTGGCGGCCCCCTACACGTTCCTCGATCTCCCGGGATTCCTCAACGCATTTGCCTACCTGTCGGCGGACTTCGCGCGTGCGAATCCTAGTGCGTGGTTGACGTACCTCATCCATCTCAGGCTGAACCTCGGGTGGCCGGCGTCCGTCCTTGCGCTTGGTGGATTCGTCCTCGCGACGGCCAGGTGCGTAGGGGGCCCGAACCGTCTCCGCTGGTTCGTTCTGGCGTGCTTCCCCGTCGTGTACTACCTGGTTCTGGTGACACAAGGAGGCATTCTCTACGGCCGCTACGCGCTCCCGATGGTGCCGCCTGCCTGCCTGCTCGTCGCCTGCGCGGCGGTACCCCTGTGCAGCACCGTGCGGTTCTTCCCGACCGCCACGCGGGATTGGGCGGTATCGGTGGCGCTGGCGCTCCTCATTCTGCTCCCACCGGCGTCGCGCAGTATCGAATGGCTGGCCAGTATGGCCAAGGGCACGACGGCACAGCTTGTGGTGCAGTGGCTGGAGCGCAACGTTCCGGCTGGCACCCGCGTGGTGTACGAGGGTGGGGGCGAGGGGATCCAGTTTCCGGAGAACCGTTTTCGCGTGAGCCATATCCAGAGGCTTGCGAGCCGGTCCTACCAGGATTATCTCGCAGCGGGCGATGAGTATCTCATCGCTTCGGCGGCGGCCTTCCAGCCGGCCATGGCCGCGCCGCAGAAGCACCCCGATCTGGCCCGCAGCTACACGGAACTCTTCCGCCGCGCCGAACCCGTAGCCATCATCCTGCCAACGACGGAGTACCTGGGCTCGGAGTACCGCGTGCTCGCGGTGCGCCGTCTCCCGTGACGATCCGGCTGTGGGCAACAAGCCGGGGCGTGCCGCTGGGGATTGAGGGACTTGCCGACGTCGAGAGACAACGCCGGCACTACACGCGTGTTTGCGTGGGCGACCTCGCTGCCTCTTCGTAGACGGCGCGGTAAGCCTGCGCGCAACCGGCCGGTCGAAACGTCGAGGCGATCCATTCGAGTGTGCGCTCGCTCGCCCGGCGCGGCTCGCCGAGCGCGCGCTCCACTGCGGCCGCCAGGGCCTCGGGGGCCTCCACCGGAGTCAGCCTCAGGTCATCGCCAAAGAAGCCGTGTGCCTCGCGTGCCCCGGCGGTCGCCGTCGCAACGACGCGCGTGCCGCAGGCCAGCGCCTCGAGCATCACCGTTCCCCACGACTCCAGCCGTGAGGGGAGGACGAACAGGTCGGCCGCCGCGTAGTACCGTGGCAGGTCGTGATTGTCGACGAGCCCAAGAAAGCGGACGCACGATGCGATGCCGGCCGCCTCGGCCTGGCATTCGAGATCGGCCCTGAGTTCCCCGTCGCCGGCGATGAACAGGCGAGCGCCCGACAGCCGGGACGCGATGATCGCAAAGGCCTTCAGCAGGTCCTCGTACCCCGCCACCGGGTGTAGTCGCTTGACCGTCAGCAACAAGGGCCCGTCGACACCCAGCGCTCTCCGGATGGCGACCCGTTCGGCGTCGGCCCGAGCCTGGAACATCTGATCGACGGGCGCGTAGATCACCCGTGCGTTCGGCGTGGCGAGTCCCAACTCAACGGCGCGGTTACGCAGAGCCCGGCTGTAGAAGACGCGCTGGGCGGCGCCGCGCACGACCGCCGCGAAACGGCCGTGACGGGCCGGGTCGAAGTGCCAGATATCGGTGCCGTACAACGTGACGACCGACGGGCGTGCCAGTCGGGCCGCCATCCAGCCCGCGACGTCGATGATGAACCCGTTGCTGTGCAGGTGCACGAGATCGACGCCGCGAAACGCACGGGCTGCAGCGACGCCGAATCGAGCGGCCGTCAAGACCGCGCCGAGCGGCGATCGGGCCAGGGGCCCACGCCCCCGCCGTGTGACGTACACCGTGTTGCCGAGCGGCGATTGAGGGGACCCCGCCGCCGGATGCGTCAGGAACGTCGTGCGGTCGCCGGTCTGGGCGAGTTCACGCGCCAGCACCGACGGCAGCAGCGCATTGGCTGCCTGCTCCGGTGGCATGTGCGGGGTAACCATGCAGACGTGCACATCGACCTCTGTGTGAGCGCGCGTGTTCATCTTAGCAGAATCATCTCGGAGGACTCGGCGTCCATGCATGCGGGCCGTGCGTGTATGCGCCCTACCGTGCATCCGCACAGTGCATCCCCACAACCAGGCCCGGTCGCCGCGAACGGGTATAATCGCGGGACAAGGTCCACTGCAGGCAAACGTGAGAATTGTCAACGACGAAGCCATTCGGACGCACGGCGCCGTGCGGTTCAGATCTGAGTACCACTACGCCGTCTTCGAGTACTGGCGAAGCGCGAAAGTGCTGCGGTACCTGGACCGACGCGGCGTGAGGCGTCTTGGGCGGGTGCTGGACGACGGGTGCGGCGGCGGCGGGATGACCGTGTCGTTTGCGGAAGAGAGCGACTCGGTCGTGGGGATCGATCTATCGGATCGGTTTGCGGCGGCGGGAACCGTGCTCGCGCGGGAAAAAGGCGTCGCGAACATCAGTTTCGCGAAGACCGATGGCCAGGCGCTGCCCTTCAGGGGTCGCGCCTTCGGCACCGTGTTTTCGCACGCCGTCATCGAGCACGTCGCCGATCCGCTCGCGTACCTGCACGAGATTCGACGCGTCCTGAAGCCGGGCGGGTTGGTGTTCCTTCAGACCGCCCCGTACCTGGCGCCGTCGGGTGCCCATCTCCCGCGGCTGAAGTTCCCCGTGCCGTACTACCTGTTCCTGGGCCGCAGGATCTCTTTCGGGTTGGCCCGCTGGCTGGCCGCGCACGTCCCTGAAGCCCTCGATGCCCCGCCGGACGGGTCGTCGTTCCTGACCTCAGCTCGAAAAGGCGAGGTGAAGCGGGACGACCTGCTCTACAGGGTGACCGTGCGGAACCTGCGTCAGAACATCGCGGCAGCGGGTTTTCGGGTGGTCCACGAGGACTTCTCGTTCAGCGGGCTCGCGAAGCGCGTGCTTCCTGGCCGCGTGGTCGGCCGCGTGCCCGTCGTGCCGCTCCTCCGCGACATCCTCGTGACCGACATGAACTACCTGCTGCGGACCGACTGAGGCGGGGGCGCTCGCGTGGGCGGCAGGCGCCCCTTTTCAGCTCAGCGAGCGCCGCCGCGATCGATCGCCTGGTCTTCCGTGATCTCCGCTGGCGCGACGCGCACCTGGGCAGCCACGCCTGCGGCCGCGCGCACTGCGAGGTCGATGCGCCGGAAGGGGCGGTGGGCATCAGCGGGAATCATGAATTCCACCGTCTGCCATTCGTCGTCTGCCAGGGTCAGTGTGCGAGCTCGCCGGCCGTCGAGTGAGACGTCGACCTCGAGGCGATTCCGACCCGCCTCGACATCTCGTCGGATCGGCAGCTTGAGCCTTCGTGCGTGCGAGTACGTGAAGAACGCACCGTCGTCGCGAACGAGGCGGTAACGCTCGCCATCGCTTGGATGGTACCATCCCGAGAAACCGTAGTGGGCCAGGGCGAAGTTGACCCGATCCTGCCCTTGCCAGACCCGCACTGGAATCGATAGCGCCAGGGCGACCAGGAACCAGGGTATCAGGCGCGACCTGAGACGCTGGCTGGCGTCGGCCCGGTGAACTGAAATGGCAGGCGCGCTCGTGTCACCTGCGGCGAGGACCACGCCCAGGACCATCCAGAACGGGAAGGCAACGACCTCGTACAGCAACGGTTGCCCGGCAAGACACGTGAGCAGGAACGCCACGACGCCGGCGATGGCGCCGCCGAGCACAACATCGCGGCTCGTGCGGAACGCCGTCCAGGCACGCCAGAGAGTCGCTGCAAACATCCCGGCGAACAGCACGCCGCCGATCAGGCCCAGTTCGGCGGCCACCTGCAGGAACTCGTTGTGGGCGTCGAAGCGGCTGACGCCGACGTATGTCGGCAGGGCCACATCTGGTACGACGGCAGCGACCTGGTATTGGAACTGCCCGATACCTACCCCGAAGAGCGGGCGCGCGGTCACCGTCGTGAGCGCGGCCCGCCACATCAACAGCCGCACCGGGAGAGAGCGGTGGGTCGCGGAGGCTGCTTCGAGTGCCGCCGTCCTCACATAGAATCCGACTCCCAAGAGTGCAACCACAACGCCGCAAACTGCGACCACGGCAACCACCAACCGCCAGGTCGTGTGTTCCACTTGGCGTCTCATGACCGTGTGGACCGAGGCACCGACGGCCACCACCATTCCCGCTATCAGGGCCGTGCGGCTGCCCGTCAGCCACAACGCCGTCAACAACAATCCCGCACCGGCCGCCGCCATCGACCAGCGAAGCGCCCTGAACGACGACGGCCGCCGGCTGGACTGCGCCGACCACGCCGCAAGTCCGATCAGGACAGGAAGGAACAGCACGAAAGACGACGCTGCCGTATTGACCTTGGTGACGTGGACGGCGATCCGGTCGGCTAGGTAAACGGACAGCAGGCTGTGACCTTTAGCGCTCGATACCTGGAGTGTCATCCCGACGCTCAGGATCGCCGTGCCGACAGCAGCGGTCGCAAGCGTCCGGAGCAGGCGCCGGCCGAACGATGGATCGCCCGCGCACAACACGTGAGCCGCCCTCATCAGGGCCAATCCCTCGAGGACGAGCGCGGCGGCCTGCGCGGACACGAGACCGCCAAGGCTGTCTGCCCACGGTCGAAACTCAATCTCGGTATTCAGGTAGTCGCGGGCGAAATACGCGAGCAGTTGCCCAAGAAAAGGCTGCCAGTAGTCTCTCCAGTAGCGAAGGATGCCTAGTTCGACAATCAGCGAAGCCGCCACGACGGTCGCGAACAGGTACCCAAGAAGGAGTCCCGCCGAATCCGACCGTTTGAGGACGTCACGACGAAGACGAGTCCAGAGCCACCCGACCAGATAGGCGAGGACGATCGCCTCGGTGAAGTGCGCCGGACCGGCGTGAAATCCGATCGTCGAGATCACCCGTCCGAACGGGACTACTGCTGCGAGAATCAGTAACGCCACGTCCGGTCTGGACGCAGCCAGCAGGGCGATGGCGGCCACGACGACCTTCAGGACCCACGGGGTTCCTGGCGACCAGAAGAATGACTGACACAGGAAAGCCGCGAGGGCAAGTCCCGCCATGCGGATGAACGCCGCGCCGAATGGTCTCGGGAGATGTGGCAGGAGGCGGCCGTCTTTGATCACGTTAATGGAGGCACCCTCGCAACTCGCCAGACTGCTCGCGCTGAGCGCAGCCGGGGCCGCCAAGCTTCATTCTAGCGCATCAACCCCCATCGGCCCGAAGGATGTAGGATATAGTTTTGTGTTCGGAAAAGTGGGGGCAGCACGATGAGTGACGACAGGGAAGGACGAAGCCACATGACCACCCGCGGCAGCGACGCACCAGACTACATGGAAGACGAGATTTCGCTGAAGCCGTACTTCGAGACGCTGCGGGGTTACCGCCGGGTGATTGGTGCGGCTGTTGTGGGTGTGGCGGTGCTGTATGTGGTGAGCGTCCTTCTGGTATTGCTGATCGCACCCGCCGAACGGTTGGGGTCCATTGAGTTCCGGCTGCTCTTTGAGGGCGCCGAAAAGGGTGAGTACCCCAACGGCAACCTGTTCAGCGCGTCCGAGATCGTGGCGGGACCGGTGTTGACCGAGGTCTTCAAGACCAACGACCTGAAACGGTTCGGGAAGTACGAGGACTTCAAGGACTCTGTGTTCGTCCTGCATTCGAATCTCGAATTGGATCTCCTCGCGTACGACTACACGGCCCGTCTCGCGGACACCAAGTTGGGTCCGGTCGAACGGGTACGAATCGAGGAAGAGTTCCGACGGAAACGCGAGGCGGCCGTTGACCCGGTCTACACCATCAGCATGCTGCGCCGGGAACGGCTGACGACCCTGCCGCGGGACTTGATGAACAAGGTGCTGCTCGACATCCTGAGTACCTGGGCGACGCAAGCCGACGAGCGAAAAGGCGCGACCAAGTACAACGTCGATGTGCTCTCCCCGAGCATTCTGCAGCGCAAGATGCTGGAGCGGGAAGACTACCTGGTGGCCATCGACGTCTTCCGGGCGAAGACCTCCCGCGTACTCGCCACGATTGACGAGATCGCCAAGCTGCCCGGAGCGAAGACGATTCGCGTAGGAGAAGATCGCGTGGCGCTGGCGGATGTGCGGGCGGGACTCGAGGACGTCGTTCGCTTCAAGCTGCAGCCGTTATTGGGAGTCATCCGCTCCGAGGGCGTCACCAAGAACGCTCGCGCCCTGTCGCTGTATGCCAACAATCAGTTGTTCCAGCTGCGCCAGGAGCAGCAGGAATCGGCGGACCGGGTTCAGGCGCTGCAGGCGTCTGTGCGGGAGTTCTCGGCCCAGCGCGGATTGTCGGCGGGCGCCGCCACGGCGGGAGCGGCAGATTCGGCGGGAGGCGCTCGCGGCGCTGCGGTCACACCCCAGCTCGATCAGTCGTTCCTCGATCGGATCATGGCGCTTTCCACAGCCCAGGCCGATTCGGAGTACAGGCGCAAGCTCACCGACCGCGTGATTGAGGAAAGCGACAGAATGGCCGCGAGAAACCGTGAGGCCGCGTACTATGAGGATCTCGCGAAAGAGCTGCGCACGTCAGGCGCCCGATCGGTGGGTTCACCAGAAGTGGTGGCGCTCATCAACAGCCGATCTGCCGAAGCGTTCGACGAGATTGTCAAAGGCATCGAACAGACCGCTACGATTTACAGGGAAATCTCATCGCTGAATTTGAACCCGTCCACGACGCTGTTCGGCGTGACCGAGCCGTTCACAGAGCATACGAAGCGGTCCCTGACGGCGAGGACGATCACGCTGTACCTTGTTCTGTTTGTGATGTTGACGATGATTGTGGTTTCAATCGGCTGCCTGATTCACCACGCTTTCAGGAAGCACTCGTCGGCCGGTCTCGCTTCATGATTGACTGGTGCATCGTCTCAGAATGGCGTTCCCCACCCCCGCGTCATGCTGCAGGCGGCAGCACGTCTACTCCCGGAGTGGTGTCCGGCGTCCGCCATCCTTCGCGCGCACCCCGCCGCCGAACCATCTCCCGACGATGCCCGGACCACGCTTTGCTACCATAGAATTGACGCAACGGACTCGCGCGCCGAGTCGATCGACACGCCAGGGAGGACCGTCACGCGATCCATGGCTACCGTAAGCGCCTACCTTCCCGAAGATGAACGCGCCGTTACGGCCATGTACCGCCGCGTGCTCGGCAATGCCGCGGCGGAGGGCCATCGCATGCGCTGGGACTGGCAGCACCGCCGCAACCCGAACTGCCCGCCCGAGGGCCCGCAGATCTGGATCGCGCGGGAAGGCCCGACCATCATCGGCCAGTACGCGACCATGCCCGTGCGCCTCGTGGTGAACGGCCAGGAAATGGACGCGTCGTGGGGCATGGACGTCATGGTGGCGCCGGAGCGGCAGCGCCAGGGCCTTGACGAAGTGCTTGTCCGGACCTGGGATCAGCACGTCGGCGCCTCGCTCGGCCTGAGCCACTCGGACTCGTCGTACCGGCTCTTCCAGAAGGTGCGCTGGCCGAACCTGGGGCCGGTACCCTGCATGGTGAAGCCGCTGACGCGCAGGGCTCTGCGCCGGCCGAACTGGCCGATGCCGGTCAACCGGCTCATCTCGGCGGTGACGCTGCCCTTTGTGCGCATCATCGCTCGCGTGAGACCACTCGCCGCCGAAGTCACCGCCATCCGGAAGTTCGACGACGAGTTCACGGGGCTGTGGGATCGGCTGGCGTCGAAGTTCGCGTTCATCGTCCGGCGTGACGCGCCGTACCTGAACTGGAAGTTCATCGAGCCCCCGCACGTCCGCTATTCGGTGGCGGCGCTGCGGCGGGGCAGCGAACTGCATGGCTACGCCGTGTACCGCCACGTCTGGGAGCCGCGGGGCCGCGTGACACTGCTCGTCGATTTTCTGGTGGACCCGGAGAACGAGCCCGCCATGCTGACCCTGCTCCGCTGGGTGGACCGGGAGGCACGGGAGGCGAACTCGGACAAGATCCGGGTGTTCAGCCTTCACGAGGGCTTCCGGCGGATCATGAAGCGGTCCGGGTACTTCCAGGTGAAGTCAACCATGGCGTTTACGACCAAGATCAACGCCATCGAGGTCCCGCACGACTTCTACCAGCACACCGAGCGTTGGCACGTGACGCTCGGCGACTCGGACCAGGATCGGTAGGCAGATGTAGGCATGCTGTACCTGCTCGTAGGCATCGACACCGAGGGCGACAATCAGGGGTCGGCCGAGGCCCGCCTGAATCAGACCTTCGAGAACATCTACGCGTTGCCGAAGCTTCACGGGCTCTTCCAGAAACACCGGGCGCGGCCTACGTACCTGATCACCTATCCCGTTGCCGAGGACGCGCGGTCTGCATCGGTGCTCCGGGAGATGCGAGAGGGCCGGGACTGTGAAATCGGCGCGCATCATCAGGCCTGGGAGACGCCGCCGTGCTCGGCCGAGGACATCACACGCCGCCCGTACGCGCTGCAGCTTCCTCCGGATCAGTTCGCGGCGCAGGTTGCGTCCCTGACGGATGCGATCACCAGGGCTGTCGGCGAGCGGCCGCTCTCCTATCGATCCGGACGATTCGGATTCTCCGCGTCCCACGTCTTCGATCTCGAGCGCGCCGGCTACCGGATCGAGTCCAGCGTGGCGCCGCTGTTCTACGAGGGGCACAGGGGCGGCCCCGACTTCGTGGGCGCGCCGCAGACGCCATACTTCCTTGCGTACGACGACCCGACGGTGCCCGGCACGAGCAATCTCCTGGAACTGCCGGTGTCCGTCGCGCTCAACCGCAGGGTGCCCGCGTTTGTCGAGCGGCTCTACGGGCGCGCGCCGAGCCCGCACATGACGAAGCGGGTCCTGAAGACGCTCGGCATCGCCCGCCTCCAGTGGCTGCGACCCTCGTATTCGTCCGTCGGTGATATGTGCGCGCTTGCGCGCCGGATGAAAGACGACGGGGTGCCGCTGCTGAATCTGATCGTTCACTCGAGCGAGGCCATCGTCGGCGGCAGCCCTCACAACCAGAACGAGCGGGAGCTCGACGACTGGCTCGCCGGGCTTGAGCAGGTGCTCGCGTACGTGGTGAAGGAGCTGGGCGCCATTCCCGTCACGTTCGCCGAGTTCCGGGCGTTGTACTGCGGCACCCAGGGCGCGCCCCAGGCCTGACTCGCAGGGCCGACGTGTCCCCATCGGCAGGTGCGAGCGCCGGGCCGCGGCGCCGGCGGCCCTCGATCCGCCGAAGATGCGCTACCATCAGGGATTCATCGACGAAGTGAAGGAGGCGCCATGTCCATACTTGCCGATGTCAACGCTCGAATCGTGCAGGCGATGAAGGCCCACGATCCATCGACGCTGTCCGCCTTCCGGATGCTGAAGGCGGCCTTGATGAACAAGGAAGTCGCAAAAGGCCGTGCCCTCGATGATAGCGAGGCCCTGCAGGTGGTGGCGTCGCTCATCAAGCAAGGCCGGGAGTCGATTGAGCAGTTCCACAAGGGCGGCCGACAGGACCTCGTGGACAAGGAGCAGGCTGAACTGGCGCTGATGGAAGCGCTGATGCCGCCGCCTGTGAGCCTGGCGGAAATCGATGCCGCTGTCGCCCTGGCCATCACCGAGACCGCGGCGACTTCCATGAAGGACATGGGCCGGGTCATGAAGGCGACCATGGCCGCGATGGCCGGCAGGTCGGTGGACGGCAAGATCGTGAGCGATACGGTCCGGCAGAAGCTGGCTGGATAAGGGGTCCGTCCGGCTTCGGCCCTCCAGGGTCCGGGCCGGGGCGGTCCACAGCAAACTTTTGGCGGGGATCCGTCGTCTAATCCAGAGAAGGCGTTCGACACGACTCTCTCCTCCTCCAGGGCACCCGCCACCCCGACTGGCGGGTGCCCACCTCCCACCTTACCCCTGTGGTCTTTGTGCTACGCTGGCGGTTCCAGATGTCCTCCCAGACGTCCACGCCGGGTCTTGCCTCGTCGTCGCCGGCGACCTCGTCCCAGTTCGCGAAATCCGCAGGCGTCATTGGCGCCGCCACGATGACCAGCCGCGTGCTGGGCCTTGTGCGCGACCAGGTGCTGGCGTTCCTCTTCGGCGCCGGCGACCAGATGGACGCCTACAACATCGCGTTCCGGATCCCGAACCTCGTTCGTGATCTGTTTGCCGAAGGCGCCATGAGCGCAGCCTTCGTGCCCACCTTTACCCGGACCTTGACGAACGAAGGCCGCGACCGAGCGTGGCGTCTCGGGAATATGGTGGTCAACGCACTCCTCCTCGCCACGGGTGTCGTTGTCGTCGCCGGCATGGTATTCGCCACACCAATCACCACACTGTTTGCCGGCGCGTATTCGGCCGTGCCCGGAAAGCTCGAGCTGACGGTTTCTTTGACGCGAATCATGTTCCCGTTCCTGCTGCTGGTCGCGGTGGCCACGGCGTTGATGGGCATGCTGAACTCGCTGCATCGGTTCTTCATCCCGGCCGTCTCACCAGCGATGTTCAACGTGGGGTCGATCCTCTGCACGATCGGCCTGGCCCCCGTCATGCCGGCGGTCGGGTTGCCGGTGATTGCCGCCCCCGCGATCGGCGTGCTGGTTGGCGGATTCGGGCAGATGGCCGTGCAGTGGCCAGCGCTTGGCCGAGAGGGGTACCGGTATCGCCCGGTGCTCGACTTCCGCGACGAGGGACTGCGGCGCGTGCTCGTGCTGATGGGGCCTGGGGTCATCGGCCTCGCGGCGGTTCAGATCAATCTGGTGGTCAACAGCATCCTCGCCACCGGAGAAGGCACCGGGGCGGTATCGGCGTTGAGTTACGCGTTCCGTCTTATGTACATGCCGATCGGCATTTTCGGCGTGTCAATCGCTACGGCGGTCCTGCCGACGCTCAGCCGGCACGCGGCCCGCAACGACACCGCCGGCATGCGCGATACCGTCTCGAACGGCCTTCGCCTGATGCTGATGCTGAACGTCCCTGCGACGGTGGGCCTGATCGCGCTCGGCACGCCTATCGTTGCGCTGATCTTCGAGCACGGACGCTTCACGCCGTCGGACACGGCTGCCACCGCAGCCGCCCTGGCGTGCTACGCGCCCGGGCTGGTCGGGTACTCGGCGGTGAAGATCGCCGTGCCATCGTTCTACTCCATTCATGACAGCCGGACTCCGGTCCTGGTCTCGGCGGCGACGGTCCTGCTCAACGTGGCGCTCAACCTCATACTGGTCCGTGCCATCGGATTCAAGGGCCTGGCCCTCGGCACGGCGATCAGCGCGATATTCAACGCGGTGGTCCTGTTGTGGGTGCTCCGATCCAGGCTCGGGGGTCTCGACGAACGTCGGGTGGCCGTGTCGTTCGCAAGAATCGGCCTGGCATCGCTGATCATGGGGATAGCGGCGTGGGGGACGGACGTCGCGCTCGCCGCCTGGATGCCCTCGCACGCGATTCCGGTGCTGGCCCTGCGGGTCGTCGCCGCCATCGGCGTCGCCCTCGTCGTACTCGACAGTGCGGCGCGGCTGCTGCACGCCGAGGAGTTCAACGAGGCCCGGGCGATGCTGGTGTCCCGCGTTCGGCTGCCGCGGAGGCCGGCGTAGGTGCCAGACGAGTCCGAGATTAGTCCAACTGTCTACCGGCTCGCCAGCGCCCACTTCGTCTCGGACGCGTACAGCAATCTCTACGCCCCGCTGCTCCCTGCGCTCATCCCCCGGCTGGGCCTGTCGCTGGCTGCGGCCGGCATGATGGCGATGTTGTTTCAACTGGCCGCATCGCTTTCGCAGTTGGGCTTCGGACACCTCGCCGATCGCTGGCGCCCGCGTGTGCTGCTGGTGGTGGGACCTCTCGTGTCCGTCGCGGTACTCAGCCTGATCGGAACCGCCGGGACGCCGGCGGCACTGGCAGCGATTCTGGTCGTCGGGGGTTTGGGCGGCGCGGCCTTTCACCCGTCTGCCGCCGCGGTGGTCCATCGGCTCGGCGGAAGCCGCCGCGGGCTGGCCATGGCCATCCACATCACCGGCGGCTCGGTCGGCTATTCCCTCGGGCCGCTGTTTTTCGCGCCGTTCGTGGAGCGAGTCGGCCTCGGCTGGACGCCGCTGCTCGCGGTTCCCGGCCTTGTGCTGCTCGGCGTGGTGCTGCGCCGGATTCCGCCTCTGCAGCCGTTTGGCACGGCCGGCGGGGGCAGTTTCGGCGCGTTGCGCCCCTACGCGAGACCGCTCTTTCTGCTCTACCTCATCGTCGCGATCCGGACGATGGCGTCCTTGAGCTTCGCGACCTTCATTCCGGTTCTTCTGACAAGTCGCGGGTGGTCGGTGAGCATGGCGGGCGTCGCCGTGTCCATCTACCTCTTCGCGGGCGGCATCGGGGGGTTCAGCGGCGGGCCCATGGCCGACCGGTTGGGCCCGAGACGCGTCATTGTCGTGTCGCTGCTGCTGTCCGTGCCATTTCTCGTGGTGGCCACGACACTGGGCGACTGGCCACTGGTCGTGGTGCTCGCGCTGGGCGGGTTCTTCCTGCAGTCGACCCTGCCGGTCAACGTGACCTTCGCGCATCAGATCGCGCCCGTGAGCGCCGCGACGGTATCATCGCTGATGATGGGACTCGCGTGGGGCACCGGCGGCCTGACCGCGCCAATCGTGGGCGCGATCGCCGACCGCGTCGGCATCGGCCTCACGCTGACCGTGATCGGGTTTCTGCCGCTCGTGGGAGCGGCCTGCGCCCTGCCGCTGCCGCGTAGCGTGCAGCGTCACCTCGCCACCGCCGCGGGTGGTGCACCTTCAATCGGGACCTAGCATGCGTCCAACCGTTCCGTCGTCCATCGCGTTCAGTTTCGGCCCGGGTCGTCTGACGCCGGCCGTGCGCGCCCTGATCGCCGCCAATGTGATTGGGTACCTGATCACCCTCGTGGTGCCGTCGCTGGCGTTCCGCCTGGGCCTCGTTCCGGCGCTGGTGTTCGAGCGCTGGTGGGTCTGGCAGCCGGTCACCTACATGTTCCTGCACGGCGGGATGTTCCACCTGCTGTTCAACATGCTGGCGCTCTGGATGTTCGGCGTCGAACTCGAGCGTCTCTGGGGCACACGGTTCTTCGCGCGGTACTACTTCATCACCGGGATTGGCGCGGCCGCGACGACGATGCTGGCGTCGCTCCTGCCGTTCGGCTTCGCCGATGCGCTTTACGGATCCGTCACCGTCGGCGCGTCAGGGGCCATCTACGGCCTGCTGCTGGCCTACGCGATGACTTATCCGAACCGGCCGATCTACATCTATCTCGTGTTTCCGATTCCGGCGAAGATTTTCGTGCTCATCATCGGCGCGATTTCGTTCCTTTCGTCCGTGACCGGCACGGGAGGCAGAGTGGCTCACGCCACGCACCTGGGCGGCCTGGTCGTCGGCTATCTTTACCTTGCGGGCCGCGGCGGGCGGATGGGCTCGACGATCCGGTCCCAGTTCCTGCGCTGGCGCATGGCACGCCTGCGCAAGCGTTTCGACGTGCACGACGGCGGGCGGCCACCTGACAAGGGCCCCTGGGTGCACTAACCCCGGGGCTCACTGGTGATGGGTGTGTTCGCCCCGGGCACGCGGGCTGACGCCCACGTGCTCCATTCCCGGCGCATGCTCAATACAACCGAGCGCCGGGTTTAGTGTGAGGTTGTTCATGGTATCGCGCCGAGTCTTCGTGGCGGGACTGTTGGCCGGGCTGATCATCCGGCTGGCGGCGCTTCCGCTGCCAGGCACCGGTGATGTTTCGGTTTTCAAGGTCTGGAGCTATGCTGCGGTGACCGGCGGCGTCTCTAGCATGTACGGCATCGGCGGCACTCCGCCGGAGCGCCGGTTGGTTGAATACAATGGAGCCTGGACGACGGTCAATTATCCTCCTGTGGCGCTTGCCGAGCTCGCGTTGGCCGGCTACGCGTACAGGGGCGTGGCCCCAACCTACCCCAACACCTCAACGCTGACGGCCTTCGTCAAGGCCCTGCCTGTCGTATTCGAGGCGGGTATCCTGTGCGTCTTGCTGGTGGCACTCCGGTTGGCAAGACCCGGACAGCCGGATCTCGCTCGATATGCTGCGTTGGCGTACTGGTTGAGCCCGGCGGCCCTGCTCACCTCGTCGGTCCTCGGATACGTGGATGCCCTGTTCGCCTTGCCGGCTCTCGGGTCGCTTGTCGCCGCGGCTGCGGGATCCCCCGGCGCGTCGGGAGCTCTCTTCGCGCTCGCGGTACTGACCAAGCCCCAGGCGGTCTTGATGGCGCCGGTGGTGGGCCTGGCGCTCTTCAACACCCGTTGCTCAGACCACGTGTTTCTCTCCCTCAGATCGTTGGGGCTGGCCACGGCGGTCGCCCTCGGCACCGCCGCTGTCGCAATGGCACCGGTGCTGGTGGTCGGCGCATGGCCGAACTTCTGGCAGGCCATGGGTTCGTTCGGCCGGCACGATATGCTGTCCGGCCAGGCCGCGAACGTCTGGTGGATCGTGACCTACGTGATGCGCGCCATCTACGCCGTCCCTGAGATGGGGTTGGTCGGCGCGTTCCTCTCGCCGGTCGCCCGGCCCCTCGGCATCACCACCATCGTCCAGTTGGGCTACCCGAATCCCCGCCCGGCCGCCACCGTGGTCACACTGGCCGCCATGGCGTGGGGCCTCTGGATGGGCCGGAAGGTGCGGGACCTCCCGCGGATCGCGTTGCTCGGCGCGTGGGTCGCCTACGCGTACTTCATGCTTTCCGTCCAGGTTCACGAGAACCACTTCTTCATGGTGGTGCCGCTGCTGGCGCTGGCGGCGGCCGCGCTCCCCGAATGGCGCCGGCTGTTCTGGGTGTTGAGCGGGTCCTTCGCGCTGAACCTGAACCTGTTCTATGGGTTGGGAGACCGGATCGGCTTCGCCGTGCCGCGGACCATCACGGGCATCGACGCAACCGTGTGGCTGTCGCTCGTGAACGTGCTGGTGTTCGTGTGGTTCGCCAGGCTCCTGCGGCAGACCCTCCGCGAGCAGCGGGCTTTGTCTACATCAATCCGCGCAGGTACCCCCCGTCCACGGGAATCGTCGTTCCCGTGATGTAGCGTCCCCGGTCCGACGCGAGGAACACCACCAGGTCGGCGAACTCCGAGGGTTCGGCCATGCGACCAAGCGGGATGTTCTGCACGGTGCGCTTTTCGACGGTCTCCATCGGCACGCCCTCCCGCGCCGCGGTGGCCTCGGCCAGTTCGATCACGCGATCCGTGCGGGTATAGCCCGGCGCCACGCAATTCACCAGGATGCCGTCTCGGGCCAGTTCGTTGGCGAGGGTCTTCGAGAAGCCCGTCACCGCCGGGCGGAGCGCGTTCGAGAGCATCAGGCCGGCTATCGGCTGCTTGGCCGAGATCGAGGTGATATTGATGATGCGGCCGCCGCCGCCACGCCGCATGTGGGGCACGGCCTCCATGCAGAGCAGCACCGTGCTCAGCAGGACCAGATCGATGGCGTCCCGCCAGTCCGATTCGGTGGTCGCGCTGAACAGCCCGGCCTTCGGGCCGCCTGAGTTTGTCACGAGGATGTCGAGACCGCCGAAATACTGCACGGTCTGATCGACCAGCCTCACGACATCCGACCGGCGGGACAGGTCCGCCGCGATGGCGAGCACCTCCGCCCCGGTCCCAGACTGGATCTCTGCCGCAGCGGCCTGGAGGGTCGGCATGTGGCGTGCGCACATCGCGACGCGCGCACCCTCTGCCGCCAGCCCTCGCGCCGCAGCCTTGCCCAGCCCCCTGCTTGCCGCGCACACCAACGCCACCTTGCCCGTGAGTCCTGTTTGCATCGCTTCTCTCTGTCTACAGGCTGGCCCCTGCTAAGCGTCCCGTTTTCGTCTGGTTGCTTCCGTCTACTGGCTACTGACTACTGGCTACTGACTTATCGCTTCAGCGCCTGAAGTAGTCGTCGGTCTTGTCGATCCAGTCCTGCCGGATCGGGCTGAAGACGTCCAGTTCGAAGGTGTCGTCCAGCGCCTCGGCCTGGTGCGGCACGAATGACGGAATATGCAACACCTCGCCCTCGCGGACGATGAACTCGTCGCCGTTGATGATGAACCTCAGCGAGCCGTGCAGGATGTAGGTCAGTTGCTCGCTCTCATGCTCGTGCATCGGGACGATGGCGCCCTTCTTGAGCCAGATCTGCGCCAGCATCTCGCGCTCGCCGGTCACCACCTTGCGCGAGATCATCT
>Ga0315275_10000811_pt1 | contig 26248 bp, 50 predicted proteins | sample YL17G03_0_MG_FD_205557 | JGI IMG/M metagenome (GOLD analysis project Ga0315275, IMG submission 205557) | Sediment microbial communities from Yellowstone Lake, YNP, Wyoming, USA - YL17G03_0 | ecosystem: Environmental > Aquatic > Freshwater > Lake > Sediment | place: USA: Wyoming | collected...
ATGATGGGGCAGAGAGAGTCTACATATGCTAATACGATTCCACTATTAAGGTTACTGATCACATCCTTCATTATTTTTTGGGAACGTGACGCCTCAAGTCCTCGACTCGATGTGCTTTTCATCCAATTTCCTATCCGATTGTGCAAACGGAAAACCTGTTTGATTAAGGTTGTTGGTGTGATAGCACTAAACGGGATTCGGCCTTTGTGGAGTTGTTCGGAATAATATCCGAGTCGCTTTTTGTTTTCCAGGTATGTGATTCGTACTTGAATGGCATGCCCGGCTCTTGAAGCTGAAGCGGTCTTAACACTCATTGTTGGTATCGCTTTCTCAAGGAAAGCGACGAGTTTCTTTGCAAACTCTTTGTCTGTAAGAACTTTCATGACTCCATGACCTGAATGGTGATCAGCTCATTCCATTTTTCGGCCCAGTGTTTCTTTGGACGATCAACGGGATCGAACCAGTTCCAATTACCTGTTTTAACCGAATCATTTGATTTATTCGATTCGATCCAATACTGACCATCACTCGTGATATAACCTCTGCCTATTTGTATCGGCATGAGTTTTTTAAATTCATCTTCTCGAAGAGTCATGAGTCCATCACTTCAGCAACTCGGATTAGTTCGTGAATTTCACGAAAGAACTTCTCGGCGTACCCGTCAGCAAGGAACCATTCCCATGCCGTTTCTTGGAGCTCGAGTGTCTTTGCAGAGTATACTAGGGTACCGTCATCACCTTTATCACGAACGCAAAGCATGAGGCTCACGCCTTTTGCGAAGGCGACGAGAGAATCTCGTGCTCCAGCGTACTTCATCTCCTTGTAGATGCGCCACGCTCCACCAGAGTTCCCATTCCGGTCATTCTCGAGCCACGATAAGTGGCCCTTATTGATGCGTACGGACCCGATCTTCCGGCAGTCTTCCTCGATCGTGTAGACCGGAAGGGCGCTCTTCTGCTGGATGGCCATCGGCCCGTTGATGTAGAGCTGGACCTCTTTACACGAGTTTCCTGAGTATGAAGTGTTTTCGATTTTACCGAGTTCTAGCCGAAGATCAGACATCGGCCCGAGATCCTCTCGCGAGATTGGCTGCCGCATTGGAAGCCGTGCAAACCGGATTTCAGACTTCTTCTTTCCTTGACTGAACCTACCTCCGTAGAACGGTTCTATCCCGTCGGCTAATGGAGTGAGCCCGTCGTAGTAGCCCTTCTGTGCGATGGATTTCATCGCACGTTCGGCCATGCGGCCATAACGGACCATTCGACGCAAGTTTTTTAGCGCCTTTTCGGCCATTTCCGCGTCGATTGACTCATCGACAGTGAATTGTGGCTTCTTCTGCATTCGCGCACCTCCGCTGCGTATACGCAGCGCGTACCAGAACTTACAGCGTCCGGAGGGATTTAGTCAAATTATCCGAGGTGCTCAGTCGGTTGCTGCAGTCGGCGCTACTAATATAGCGACGCCCACCACAGCGGGGCCGGGGCGGGCGTCGGGAAGCTCGGAGCGGTGCGCGTCAGCCAGTGCGAGCGCGCCACCACGGCATGTGGGCGAAGGGTACATCAATCCAGACCTTCTGGTCGATTTGGCTCACGAAGGTGCTGTATGTCATCCCGGAAGCTTGAACGATAGTGAGGGTTTCCGGGGTTTGAAGGACGTACAAATCCGATTCGTGATTGTCGAGCTCGGCCCCAGTTTCCTTTAGTTGATCGTATAAGTCCATCATCCCCTGCCTTCGCGTGCAGCGATATTGTCTGCCATGGTCTCCCCGCCATCAATCACGAGTTGACAGAACTGTTCTTCCGAGATGATCTTGATCCGGTTGCGCTCGGCTTCGATGAACTTCGAGGACTTCTTCGGGTCGACGGTTGAGTTCTTGTTCCAGTCCTTGTTCGTGATGAGGAAGTTCGTCCCGTAGCGAGGGCGTTCCTCGAAACGGCCTCCTGCTGTCTCGATGATTTGCACGATCTCGGGTCGCTTCAGACCCAGGTGACCGGTGATGGAGAAGCTCTTGCCTTTCAGGGCGTTCGAGACTTCCATTACCTGAACGATTTGCCACAGCGCTGTCGAGTCATTTTGCTTTGCCATATCCAGGCTCCTTCCTAATGGTACGGAGACAATGCGCGGATCTACACGCCATACTTGGCCGATATATCGGCTAACTTTCCATTACTTTCTCGATAGAAATAAGTTTCTTTATTAGTCGACGAGCGTCTTTATACTTGAGACCTGACTCTATCATTCGCTCGTTCGGCCTAAGTGGTTTACTTCTATGATGAATTTCGTAACCAGACCATTCACCGTTGAGAAGTGAAACGTGCGTAACTTGATGCTGGCCTCCACGGTTCATCAGCTTTCCATTACTTCATGCACTGCGATTTCATCCGCAGCTGCTTGCACGTCAGCCTCAGTGATCTGACCGACTGCTTTCTTAAATCGTCTTGCATAAGCGAAGAGATTCAGGATCTCGTTTTCATATGCGAGGTAAAGTCTTGCAATCCGGATAAAAGCAAGCGGGCTCAAAATCCTGAGTATTCTACCCCGAGGTTGCCCGTGTTTATCCTGTCCCGAGAAGAATTCAACGAGATTCTTTCGGTTTGTCTGAATTCGCTTGTCCGGAACCGACCACGTTCCTTCGGTCGTGTTCACGTCTTCTAGTTGGATTGGTTTCATGAGTCCATCACGCTTTTGACTTTAGCCATATCAAGGGCTACCTCAATATCTTCCAAACATAAAGCCTTGGAACCAAGTGGGGTCCTGCCCGACCAAGTCATAAGCTCCTTCAGAACCCATTCATGCTTCTGGCAAAGCCTCAAATATCCAAGAAGCTCGGTTGGGCTCCACTCGTCGAGAATACCTTTACACGAAGCCCCAAGCAACTGAGAAAGTGCTTCTCTTGCTCGAGCTCGTGCTTCGAATTCCCGTTTTGCGATGGCATCCGGGCTTAATGCACGGGCTCGACTCTTTTCGAGACGACGCGAGTGTTTGAGCGCTGGACCTTGAGCCGCTTGCCTGGCCAAATCGGACTCGGAGAGGTAACGAGTCAGGAGAGAAGTCATCTGAGTACCAACTAGCGTCTCAATTACTACCCGATGTTCGCGAAGACCATTTCTTCCTTCCATAGGAGTGACTTCGGTGAACAGCTTCCAGAGGTCATTCGCATCCCCGTTGAGACGCAAGACTTTTTTCGAGTGACTCTCATACTCGAAAAACGCGACTGAGATACCGAGGTCACAAAACACCTCACCGATCGGCTCCGTGGAACAGCATGCTTCGGAAGCATCTCGGTTGCTGTACTCCGAACCACCGACCTGGTGATGGTACGTCTTCGGGGCAACCCGCAAGAATTCCCCGGTGAGACACACGTTTTCGAAATTGTTTATTCCACGGATGGTTCCATCGATCTCTCCCGGCTTAAGTGCGGCAGCTCGCTGAATTTTCTCAAATGGGATATTGAACCAATTAAGTTCAGTGGAATTCGTATGGCGGGTCGTCCACTCAGCTTTCAACCTGATTTCCCGCTGCTCTTCTTCTTTCCGGATGAGTGCCAGGATTGTTTCTCTGCGCATGTGCCGACCTCCACCGTGCATACGCGGACAATTCGTTGATCTTCGCGACGCCGATTAAAAATTATTTGGAAGTATATGCCGGATGCTTTGCTCACATCTCCATGATTTACTTGACCCTTGCCATATTCATGGCGGCTTCCGTATCCTCATAACGAAAGTGGTATATTGATTGACCGCTTAATGTACGACCGCCTTCTTGAGCCCAGCGTGTCATCTTCATCATGGCTTCGGTGTATCTACGGTCTGAACTCATCTGGCAAAAGTTGACATACTCAAGAAGCTCTTGAGGCAACCAGTAGCTAAGGGACTCATGGACTCTGTTTACATGGAGCGGATTGGCGAGGAACTCATGGAAGCGCTTCTGGTGTGTCAGTATTCCGATGCGCTCTGATACATCATCAAGAGTAAAAGGAACCGGATCCTTACGGATTGAATTTACGAAATACTCGAAGTTATCGTTGTTCATCCAAGGAACGCGACGAGCGACTCGAATGAACTCTAGGAACTGCCTCGGATTCCAAAAGTCGAGGATGGCCTCTTTACCGTCGAACATGCGCGACAGGACAACACGCGATTTTTCAAGTTCTATCGCGCGCTGTCTCTCCTTCTCCAGTTTTCTGGTATATGCGCTCATGACAACATCACTTCAGCGACTTCGCCTTCTGCTCAAGTTCTTGAATTAGACATTCGAACTTCTCGTGCATCGCCACCTCGATCAGAGTACGCCGATAACTCGTTGATCTACCGCCGGCCGTTTTAAATTATCTGTTATATTGTCAAAGTATATGGCAGATAATCAAATGCCCTGATCACCTCTAGGATCAGGGCATTTGATCTCTTACTAAGAGTGGGGAGATCCCCATCACACTAGGTGCGAACTGCGTTCAGCTGAACCACTCGCCCAAACGAGGGCTTGAACTCCCGCTTGTTAGTGATTACCCACAGGACGTCGCAGGCGGGACGGAGATTTGCCGAGATATGGCCGCAGTCGCCATCTGAGATGATGACCACGATATCCAAATCGGTCCCGATCTCCTTCGGGAGCTCGGCGAAGAACTGGTCGAAGACCGTGCCTCCGCGTCCAGTGATCTTGGTGCGCTTGAGATCCTGGGTGTTGCGGACCAGTGTCTTGTCCTTCCAGTACGGGACCGCATCACAAGGAACCACCCAGCCCTCAGAATTCTTCGGAACGAGCTGCATTTCCTTCAGGCCGTTGGCAATGTCCTGGTCAGACATGCTGCCGGATGTGTCGAGGCACACCACCCACTTCGGCAAGTGATCATGCTTGCGAGGCAAGTACTGCCGAGGGGTCATCGCCAACTGACGGCGACGGAGACGCTTCCAGTCATTCTTATTTCCAGTGTCGATTGCCTTCCGCATGAAGGCCTGGCGGACGATATCCGAGGCGCGGAGTTGAGGGGTCTTGAGTTCGGAGAGAGCGGCTTCTACTTCAGCCGGTGCTGTTCCACGACCAGTTGCAGCGGCCTGCTCGGCTGCTCGCATCATCTCTCCCATGACTTCATCCTTCGTCAGACCGGATGGGAGGTGAGTGTCCATTGAGCCGGGGCCACTGTTCGGAAGGGCACCACATTTTTGGCAAGCGTCCTTATCCCACGGCAGAGGGACTGTTGACTGACCAGTCTTCGGGTCGAGGGAGAGGGCTCCGCAACCACCCGAGTGTTCCTTGCAACGACGCGGGCTCGCCAACTCGGCTTGGACGATATCGTTGTAAATGGACTCCGGCGACCGACCATGTTGAGTCGGGTCTGCGAAGCAACCGTGCTTAGGCAAGTCTCCCTTGTTGGTACCGGCCACCCAGGCCAGATAGTCCACCAACGGGATAGGGTCTCCGATGGAGCCACCCCAAAGCTTGAAGGCGGCTGAACGACCACTCTTCTCATGGTCATGCTCGATGACGCCGTTGACGATGTAGTCTACAGCGATGTTCCACTTCCGAGGATCCTTCCCTGCGGCGCGTTCCGGGCTGCAGTGGAAGAACAGGACGTGGTACGACTCATGAGACATGACGGTTTGGACCTGATTGGCGTCCATGCTTGCCAAGAATTCAGGATTCCAATAGAAATTCTTGCCGTCCGTCGCCGCTGTGTCGATCTTCTGCCCGTGGAGCATCCTTGTAAGGAAGTGCGGCTTCGGACCAGTGAGCGCGAAGAGAAAAGGGTTGCCTCCGTTCTTAGGAAACTGGAAAAGTCTCGTCATGGTCGACGAGATCTTGTCGCACAACTCCGCGTATTGGCGCGGACTGCTGGCGACGTTATCGGGGTCTTTCAACCTCGTGATTGCTGCTGCGATCGATGTTGCTGCGGCCATTGCTACCTCCGCTCCGTATACGGGCGAGATGCCTGGATCTACGCTTGATTTTATACGATCATGCCCTATTCACCAACGTGATTTGTCGGTGAATAGGGCATCTAAACTTTCTGAAATCGTGTCCGTAAAAGCCTGAATTTCATTTCATTTATGATTTGTCGAACCAGTCGGGATGTCGCCATTCAGCTTCACGTGCATCCGATCCGAGACGCCTCATTGCCCCCGAGGAAGGGGAACACTACTATCATACAATCATCTAAATATCCTCCAATCTTCTAGTTATTTGTGTGGCACTGTTCCTACTATACAACGAAGGATTAAGTACTCATCACATCATGGATTTCTCGGTGATCCATTTTCTTAAGCAAGATAAGTGCCGTCTTTCGGAGTTTTCCGATCTTAGAAGCCGGGCAATTGTAACGAAAGAAAGATTCAACTAAGTCTACGCTCGATTCCGAGTGATTTACGGTGCATTTCATCACAACAATGGAAAGCTCTTTTCCGATAATCACCTGAAGAGTATACTCATATCCACGCATCGTGATGTGGAGCATGCCTTCATAGACCGCGAACCCGTCACCCAGCACCGAAGTGCGGACGTCGGGTGACCGCTCCAGAATACGCGCGAACGTGTCACGGACGTGTTCGCGGGTCGCCTTGACTGATCGCGTCACCATTCTCGCCTCCGTACGCCAGTTACGACTCATGAACTTGAAAAACTACGAGCAAGCCTGGGTCTTCCTGAAGGAATCGTACGATTTGGCGTGCTTCTGTCTTTGTCAGAACTCGACAAACGTACGCGTACTCAAAAAAGACGTCCCATCCTTCAGCTGAGCTTCTCCCGATTCTCTCTCGCATCTCATTGACAGTGTAGTCGCATGCTGTCACTACGAAATCATCTCGATCGAATGAAAGAAACTCTGCCGTACCATCAATGAAATCAAGTGAGTTTGCCGGATCGGTACACGAAATATGCTGGTACACGGAATATGCTTTACCTCGCGCTGTCTACACTTGTCATACTCGCACAATTCGGTGATCTTCGCGAGCTCGCGGCCTAGTTATTTGAAGTACAACACAGATCATTAACGAATATATGCCAGAAATACGACAGAGCCCACCGAGATAATTCTCGGTGGGCTCTGTCTCGCGTCAGACTGCTATCAGTCCTTCATTGCCTTTCTCACGGTGAGGTAGGTTTCCATAACCTCCTGGATCTTCGTCAGCTTGAAGTCCTGGATCATCTTCATGTTCAGGGTGCTCTTCACTGCGCCGATCTGGAACTCCGAGGGGAGCTTCTTTACCCACCCGAAGACGTTCTTGGCGACCTTTGCCACGCGCTCTTCCTGCTTGGTCTTCTCAGCAGCGGTCTTCGTGACAGCCTTGCACTCCTGGGCCACTGCGTTCACGGCAGCGATGGCGCAGACGAGCTGTCGGTCGATCGACATTTCGTTGATGGAGGGCTGCTCACCCTTTTCGACGAGACGGTCGATGATGGGCTCCACGTGGCGATAGTGGTCGAGCCACACTCGGAATTTCACTGCAGCGCCCATCCCGACGCGTCCGGAGACCAGGAGGGTCTGGAAGTCCACCGTGTCCTTGCTGGACGTTTGGTCCAGGTCGATGGCAGCCATCGACCACGAACGGGGGCTTGGACGACAGTACGCCGTGGGATCACCCTCGACCGCGACTCGGCTGAGGTACTCCTGGTTCTTGCTCAAGAAGCCGATCACCAGTGCGTTGAGCGAGGCGTTCTGCGCCCACTCGCGCCACGACTCGAAGGAGTGCGTAAGTTTGTAGACCTTGCAGCGATTGGTGAGCGCGTGCGAGATCGGCTGACTGAACGCGCCTTCTTCGGGCAGGTTGCCTGTGGCGATGATCGCCTGGATGTTGAGCTTCGTTCCATTGATGGTATGGAACTGGAAAAGCTCCAGCAGTGGGTTCTGAAGCTCCGGCTTCGCCTTGTCGATCTCATCGACCAGGAGGATCACCGGCTTCGGGGTGATATCCATGCGGGGAAGGAACTTCGGATTGGCGTAGTCCACCGTGTTGTTGGCGGTGATCATCGGCAAGCCGATGAGGTCGGGTGCTTCCAACACCGACAGGTTCAGGTAGATGTGGTCGAAGCCCTCGGCTTCGCACGCCGCTTGCGCCATCTCGGTTTTGCCGGTACCGGCTTGCCCGAGAATGATCATATTTCCGCCCGAGCGGATGTTGAACGAAAGAACGCCTTTGTACGTCCCCTGGTCGATCTCGAAAACGTCAGTCAACATGAGTGCCACCTCCAATGGTGCGGGCACTGCGCCCGCAATTCCGATACGCCGACAATTCGCGGATCTCCGACCCGACCGGCTGAATTATCTTTAAGCAATAGGACCATACATCAAGACAGCATAACTTCATACGCGATCACGTCGCCGCATTCGGGCTCCTTTTCAGAGAAGCCAGTGCTGCTGAAGTAACAATAGTCTTTCCGAGAAGTGAGTTGCTTAATAGTCTGGCAACGACTACATTTATAGTCATTCACTCGATGTATTTGCCAGTCGTGATTCATGAGTTAATCACTTGGCTAAGTATCATCAAATCACATTTGGGCTCAGGATAGCGTTCAACCGAGAAAATCTGACCCATGGTTGTGTTCGGTATGTTTGAATAAAAATGAGGGCTACGAATAAGACCGCACTTCGTACACTCCTCTGACGGGAGCTCATTTGTCCCGCCCGGATAGTGTTTTGCGATCCAATCGTGCGTCATGACTCGTGTACTCTTTCGGCAACTAGGTTGCGAAACGTCTCGAGCACTTCTGCTTCAGTCAGGTCTTGAACTGACTTCATTGCATCCTTGATCTTGTCAAGCTTGAAAGAACGAGCTTCCGAAGTCTTAATCCACTCTTTGTGAGTGCTCAAACAAGTGTCAACGTCACCCGGAACTCTGCGATCGTCGGGTGCTGATTCGCAGTAGATGACCCCACCTACGAAATCACTCGCCCAATATTGGCAAGAACTGCACATTTGCCTGAATTCCATTATGATAACATCACTCTCATGACCGCAACTAGATCGCAATCAGGCATGACGTGTATTTCATCGTATGGATGATTTCCAGGAATACGTCGGAAATAGTTGCCATGGCCAATTGTTTGGCCTGACACAACTCCGCATCGAACGCAAACTTGTTCTAAGCGCGTCAGGGTCTCTTTAGGCCCTCCATGTCTCCATTCGTGCGCCACAGCGCGAGTACGACGCACAACTTGCGATCGACGAGTCAGCGTTCCATCACTTCTTTAACCGCTTTTATGCGGTTGCGATACATCGAATCCGGGTCCTGTCGATACTCGATTGAGTACGTGTCCGGAAGCTTCGCCCAGAATCGCGCGTTCTTGATGGTTTTCTCGCCCTTCAAGACACGGAACGTGATCGAGTCGTAGTCATCGCCCACTTGGATTGCTGACTTCGATCATCAGGCCATCGTAACACAGAAGAACGTCTTCAACAGTACCAGAAGGAAAGCGGATTCCATGATTGCGTGGGTTACGACTGAATCGAGAGCTTCTTTCAGAACGTCAGGCCCGACCTTCTCGTAGTACTTCAGGACGACACTCTTGATCTCGTTGATTACGATCAGGTCGTAGAAGCGCTTTTTGTCGTGAATGAACTCCGGACTTTGGATGATGGTCTGTTGTTGGAGCTTGACACGAGCCGCGCTCTCGGCGACCAGATCCTTATTCTCCGACATGAGCCTCAGCCGAGCGAAGTCAGCCCACTTGGTGATCTTTTTCGATCCTTCCAAGAGTTTATCTTTCTTGCAGAAGTACGTCGGGAAACCTTCACTCCCGAACAAATAGTTTGGGATCTCATCGAGCACAGTTGTCCGAATCAGGTCGCTGGCCGGAAAATTGAAGAGGTCATCGGCGAAGAAAGCCGGGCTCTTTTTACACGAATCTTTGCCGAGCGTCAAGACGAAGTACGGTTCCACCTTCTTATCAGGGTCTTCTTCGTAGCTCCTTTCCTTGAACTCATACTTGGTGATGCTGAATGCGGTGAGATCCTGGCGGAACTCATCATTCAGATTCTTCCATTGCTGGGATTTCGTGAACGACTCGCAGATTTTTTCGTAACTTGACGCCATAGGTGCCTCCACCGGCTGATACGCTCGATCCAGCTGAGTTTACGCTTGGCTTTCCATATGTTATAATTTGAAAGGGGTAAGGGGGTGGGACATGCCAGCGACAAAGATCGTTCGTGCGCTCGCGTACACGCGTGAGGACGCGTATGAGACGGTTCGAAGGATTATATGGGCGGCTCGTGATTTGAAGCTTTTACCGAAAAAGAAGCTCGAGCACTTGTTTGACCAAACCGTTGACCAAATGAATCGAGAAGACTTCAGAGATCTGATCAACGTAGCGGAAAAACTGGTCAGTATTTTGACCTGTGAAGCTCGAAAGAAAGTATAACTGTCGCGCCTCGAACAAACAGGCGTAAATTGTCGGGTTGCCCGCGTACTGCGGGTGGAGGTGACATGACAGACGCAATGAAGAAGCAGCTGGACGACATGCTTGCCGGGGCGGAGCCCGCACAGGCAAGCGAACAGGCGACCGAGAAGCCTCCAGAGCCCACGGAACACGACCCGCTCGCGCATCTGATCGGCAACACCGACCCGAACGCGGACCGGGATCCATTCAGTTTGATGCTCGATGGGATGCTCGAGCAAGAGGGGATGAGCAAAGAAACTGAGACTCCAGAGCACAAGACTGAGGGTTTTGAGGAACATGAATGGGAGTTCAAAAGTGAGCTCATCTACGAAGAAGACATCGGGATAGCCATCTGTAAGAAGTGTTTTCGTCAAATGCGCGTCAGTCGGCAGCAGTCGTGGAATGAGGCTATGCTCGCTCACGGTTTGGATCCGGATTGCGGTCAAGGAATCGCAACGGACGTGATGAGTTCTTGATAACTGAACAGTTGTTCACGATCGCCTAACGATCGCGTAAATTGTCTGGCGCTCCCTGTAATTTAGGGAGGTATGCCGATCAAAGGTGATGCATTTGCGAGACATGAAGTCTCGTCCGTCTACGTAGAACCAAAATCGAGATTTGTAGTCTCGTTGGTTTGCGGAGTTGATGCATCGACAGCCGAAGAGGCTGCAGCCAAGGCCCTATTACTAGCTGTAGCGGGTGAAGACGGACAACTGACTACCTGGTACGTCCACGATCGTCTAACTGGCGAAACTGTCGAAATCCAACAGGTATTCATGCCTAAGTTAAAAAGCGGAAGTTGATCGCGCTCGCCCGCACGACGGGTGGAGTCTTGTAAACCGCACGCGGATCTGCAAAACTTTCTATCTCGTCCTGATGTGACTGAAGAAATGGCTCGAGCTGCGTGTGATACTGTGTTGGTCGATGAAGTGATGAGAAGCTAAACTGCGCAGATCAACTGCCCGTCGCAGTACGACGGGCGGAGGTTGCAAATGGCGAAGTTCGTCGTTAACTACAGCGTCGTCTGTTCCGGTGAAGTGACCGTGGAAGCCAAATCTGAAGACCAGGCGAGAAGTCTAGTCGAAGAGATGAACTCCTCGGATCTTGGACGCGAAGCTGATTCGAGGGATCTCGATATCACGCTCGTGGAGCGCATCTAATGCTCTGCCCATGCTGGACAAAGAAGATGGTCAACAGGACAGAGACCATTTGGGGAAAGAACCCGAAGGGCCTGCAGGTTTCACTCGGAGAGCATAAAGTCAAGAAAGAGGACGTCTTGATCTGTGGCCGAAAGCCCACAGTCTTCGTACGCGTCTTTTACCGAGAGCTTCATCGGTATCGCCAAAATGAAGGGAAGCATGAAGACCTCTTCGGTTTGTGCTCTGACCACGGCATTGAACTTCAAGAACCATCTACATGGAACGAAAAGCATATCGGTCCCCGGAACACTGGCGGTGTTTCGGGCCAAAGAGGGATTGTTGAGCGGGTCGAAGTCATAGGAACAGAGGAAATCCTGGGCCTCGACATGAACGCCCAGGTAAAAGAAGACAAGAACCTTCGCACCATCGCATCGGTTAAGGCTGGTATCAAACGGACCATGCGTCAGGTCAACACTAAGAATCTCACTGTTGACCACTGGCGTCAGTGTTTCGAGGAAACATTGAACGAATGGGTCGTCGAACATATACAAAATAGCTGATCAGTCGTAGATCACGGCTTGTGAAACGTATTGGAGCTAACAATGCGATCTATCATGGTAGGAGGACTGATGTACGGATCTGAAAAAATCTTGCGCGCTGTCGAATCAAAAATCGACGAGGTTTTGGGTCGTCCTGACGTGCAAAAGGAAATGCAGGACGCAATCGATTCATCGGTTCTCGGCATGATCACCGAGGAAACGAAACGTCGAGCCAAGGAGCACATTCAGGATTGTCGCGGAGCGTTCCACCGCCAGGTCCAATCTGGGTGTGATAAATACCTGGAAGACCACAAAGAAGAAATCATGGAGCGGATCGAAAAAGCAACGCTGGAAGCTATGAAGGACGAAACCATCCTCCAGGCAGTCGCCAAGGATCAATTCGGTCGCTTCCTCGGTAAGATGGCTGGCGAAGCTGTCGAGAGGGCTATGATTCGGAAAACGAAGAAAGACACTAAATCAGCGAAATAATTCGTCTGAATTAGGGAGAGGTTGCCGGAAGGAAAGGCGTTGCAACGCCGAACCACAGGCCCGAAGTTGCACTCCAGCTTCGCGACCGGATGACTAGGGCATTTGATCAACGCCAATAGCTCCGGTGCACGGGTGAAATCCCCTAATTCAGACGAATTCGTTTTTACACAGATGAAAAAGCAACACCCCGGAATCAAGGTCACGGAGACCCAAACTGCTGCGGGGTTGAACATCGATATCAACTGCACGGCTTGTGGCCTCCCGATCAGCAAGACTTCAAGGGACTTCGGAATGGACTGCGCCAACGATTGCGGTCGTAAAGCTTTCGAAGGGTCTGATGAGCAGAAATTGATGGATATGCTCGCCGTATACGGGAAATGGTTTGTCAGCAAGAGTAGTCCGTAAATCTCTTTCAAGTGGATGTATCTTCACTAAGGAGATTTTATGATCCAAACCTGCCACTTCTGGAACCCCGAATCTAGACAGTCCAAGACCTCACATTCAAAGTGTGAGCAAAATGCGTCAAAGTTCGTTCGTATCAAACACACAGGGAGACTCTGCCCTCTTTGTCCATCTTGTCTTGATACTTTTGAGTCAGCCAATAAAGCATTGGTTGACGAAGTTAAGAAAGGTGTGCCTGGTCTGGGTGAGTACTCAATTGTGAGCTTATCCGACGGGGCTGACGAATTTAGTCGGCAACCTCCGCGCCAAACTGAGCAAGAAATTCAGGATCGCACGGCGAAGGCGAAGGAATTGGCCGATGATGCCATGAAGAAAAATGAACAAACCGACTGAAATGATCGTGAGCGTGCTTAAATCGAAAAATTCGATAGCCGCAAGTGTTGAAGTTGGGGAGTTCGTGGACGACTTTGTCGAAGTCCATCTCCAGCATCAACGTAACCTAAAAGGCGAAGCTCGGATTATTTGTTGCAAAAAGAAAACAAGGCAAGGCGAAGAGGAGTACGAATATTCCGAAGAAGACGTCGAAATCATTCTAGCTCCTGGAGTTCTGGAAGCCATTCTACGACTTACTTAATCCCGTAGTCCTTTTGTCTTTACGACATATATGGACCTTGTTAAAATAGCCACACATATAGCTGAAGAACACGATAAACGCGGAGAGATACAGGTACGTGACCCGAAAAATGGGCATACAGTGGCTGTTTCTAATAATCCTCCGCTAGAAGCTGTCTTGTTTGAAGATGATCATTTAGCAGTCTACGGAGACACTAAGAAATACATCTGGTTAGACGCCAAAGAAGTAGTGTGGGTCGGTACTAAGAATACCGATTACTGGATCGGAAAACTAAAACCGAACGTTAAAGAGTTCGATTGTGTTGTTCATATCGGGTATTCGGATAAATTATTCCGTTGGCACTTGAATGTCGTCGGTTGATCGAGGTATCAGGTATAATTCGCTGATATATGCCATATATGCGCATACGCGAAAAGCTCGGAGATCGACGGCGCGTCGCGGTACAAAGATCGGAGGGAACGAATAGATGCATTTCTTCGTCGATGTAGAAGACGCGGGTGACGGATTTCGCATGGTTCGTACCCATCGCATGTGGGTCGGGCGATTGCCGAAGGACACTGACACGCAGACATTCGAGAAAATTGAGATCCCGGATCTCACATCAGATGAACCAGTGTTGTACGCTATCGAGCTGCAACCGGACGAACTTCTGGTTGGCCAATCCGTGCAACTCAAGGGCGGCTTGACTCTCACCAGTCAACCCGAGTTGTACGGCGATCCGGATATCCGTGAAGCCTCAGGTAAGAAAGCTCCCGTACGTCTCTTATTCGAAGAGTGGGTATCGGTACTTTGACAACTATGGATTGAATCTGTGCTCCGAGAAAAGACGAGACGGCTGCCATCCCGATTGTCTTGGGCTCCCGAAGCACAGATTCAATCTATAGTATAGAGTGGAGCAAATCATGGCAAGTATTTTGACTATTGATGATAGTCCACAGCGCCAGAGTTGGTTTCTCCGTTCCTTGGTTTCTGCCGGACATGAACTGCGTCAGGCTTTTGACGCTGATATGGCGCTCGAGCAGTTCCAAGAAACTCGCTTTGACCTCGCATTCTTCGACCACGACTTGGGTCCCGGAGACAACGGGTCTCAAATCATGTTCAAGGTCTTGAATGTTCCGGATCGTTACAAGAAACCGGGTGCAGTTTGGGTGCAGTCTTCAAACCCGATTGGCGCTGAGAATATTCGTGCAAAGTGTTCCTCAGCAGGGGTGCCTTGCATGCGACTCCCTTTTGAAAACTTCTGTAGCGACAGAGAGTCTTTTTTGAAGGCGGTTCGGTCCGTGTTGGACGGAAGTGTCCTTTAAAGACTGACCTTGAAGCAAGCATCAGAAACGACGAAGCCCCGGATCCCACTAAAGGGATCCGGGGCTTCGTCGTTTCTGATGCGAGATCAGCTCGCGCTGAAGAGCTTCGCGACCGCCTGCAGAGCCGGTTGCTCCGCGATCGCCTTCGCGCGATAGTACACGGCCAGCTGGCGCGTGTAGCGCGGGGCGATCGTTTGGATGTGGATCTCGTCTTCCGAGGAGAGCTCCTCACCCGCCACGATTTTGCGAGCCACCCGGCTGCCGTTCACGGCATGGCTGCTCATGAAACCCTGGCGGTTCTTGTCCTTGGTGGAGCTGGTGTTCTGCTCGTATGCCGTCTGCAGCGCGAAGAGGATCACCATCGCCTCGCAGCGGAAGGTGGCGTCCGAGAGGAGACGCTCGCGGATGGCGGCTTTGGTGAGGAAGGGGTAGAGGTTGGCTGAGGTTGTCATGGTGGGCTCCGTTGCGCGAGGGGTTGGGGAGGACGGCCTGCCTGCCGTCGTTCCATCTCGCACCTCAGGTACTCGCGACATACGATAATTTCCGGCTCGGCGGCCGCGGCGATAAAATTATATATCTTTTGAAGGTCCCCTAGTAAAGCGCAGATCTATGGGACGTGCGCGTACCATTAGCATGGCGAATCGATTCAGTGTTGGTGACCGCGTATACTTCGGTCGTCCGAATGGTGAGCAAACACTCGGTGAAGTAGTCAAAGTAAACCTGAAGTCCCTGAAAGTCAAACAAGTCGAGGTACGCGGTACCTTTCGCACCCGCGCAGTTGGTACGTTGTGGAAGGTTCCTCCGAGTCTGTGTCGGCTCGAAAGTGCTGGCGACGGAAAAGTAAATATGGCGCAGTTACCGCTGCCAGTCAAGCGCTCAGACGACGTGATTCTGGAAGAAATCTCGGGCGTTTACAGTGACTTGAGTCCCGAGAACCTGACGTGCGACGGGGAACTGTCGCAAAGTCAGGTGATGCGTCGTGGAGCGGCATTAAACCGCAAACTGCGAGCTTGCTTCGCGGAACTCGGACGTACAGTTTCCGAGGAAGAAATTTGGAAACGCTGGCAAAAGAACGCGCAGATTAGCACCTGATCCGCGTACGAGCTGGCCATTTATAAGGCGCAAGCTGAAGAAGATGCACGAGCTGATGAAAGGCTGTGCAATCTCGCAATGTGCTCGGTTTCGATGAGCACGGCAAGGTCATATTCGAGAGGAAAACTCACCATGTTTTGGCCTCTTCGTGATCTGATGAAAAGGTCGTGTGGTGTAGATAGGTGTTCAGCCTAAGTAAAATTCATGTGGTCGGAGACACCATCCTATACGATGGTGACCAAATTGCGTTTTTGATCGACCCGAACGGGAAAGATGTTGAGTTATCCATTTCCCGCGAAGACTTAGTTAACGGAGAAGTGCCGTTCGCTAAACGACAAGAAATTTTGAACAACAAATATTTGATAATTCAGGAAATCAAACGCTTGGGTTACACAATCGTGTAGATCCAGCGTGCTCGCGCGTATAAAGTGGAGACCGGATGAACTCGTTCCTCGCCAAACTCGATCGTGCAGGTTTACGACGCGCTTTATGGTTCTTGCGTCGACAGGATGCACGACCACACGAGTCGAATCCGGCAGCGGCTCAGTATGACCGTCTTGCGACTGCGGGACAGGTGCGTGCTGAATACCGACGTCGTGGATGGAAGGTTCCAAAGCCAACGCGAATGGAGAGGGTTGAAAGATGACTCGAGCTCTGTTGGCTTCATGCTGTATGGCGCTTACTGCGTGTCTATCCTCATGTCCAGTTCCGGATCACGAATCTCTTCAGGTTCCTGCATTACATCCGGTCATAATTAATCTTCCACATCCAACTCAGGCGGATGAAGTCCCGTATCCGAACGCCCAAGCACCTGACCCGATGCCATCTGTCGCTATGTCACCGGAATCCGACTGCAGTGGTTTGATTGCAATTGTACTCGAAAATCCAAGAGTCGGAGTTTGGGCTATTGGTCCCGCCGACGAAGAATTCGAACCTCTGTTATACTTCAATACCGGAGAAGACGCGCAGGATTGCGCAGGTTCGTCCGGTTCTCCAGTACGGAAATTGACCCGCACGGGCTGGGTCAGTGTAGATTCAGATGTCGGCTTATGAGGCGACGTACAGTCCCTGTGTCGCCACCTCCATATGCCGATAAAGGACGTACGTCGCCTCATAAGCCGAACTAATGCCAAAAACTCATAACATCGTGATTCGACGTCTAGTTGAACTCTGGAATCCGTGGGAAGCCCTACGGATTGAAAAGTTGAGCCACGACCAGTCATGGTTGCGGGAAGTTGAACCGCTAACGAAGTACCGTGACGGACTTCGTGGACCGGCTTACCACAAAGGCCGAATCCGGTTCTTTCTAGAACGAATTCGGGCGAAAGAAACACTCGAGCCTATATGCGTCGATAACTACTCGACAAAGTATCCGATTCCCGTAGTTGATGACGGAAATCACAGGCTAATCGCCTGTATGCTGACACATAAAGTGTCAGTGTCGGCCTATTATAAAGGCCGTGTTGACATTCTCAACTACTTAGAGGGTAAAAAGAACAACTTCCCTCGAATTGAGTTCCGACAAACCTCGGCAGCGTAAGTTGCCGGGTTATCTGCGTATTTAGACCTTGAACGATGAACGAGGAATTCCTCGGGGAGTTTCTGTGATGCCGTTTCCACGCGAACAACCTATCGAGCAACATGACTTGATCGCAGCAGCTGAGGGAGAGCTCTTTCAAGACTTCGACGCAGAGCTGGACGACGCGGGTTACCAAGAGACTCGCACGGATTTCGATTTCACCGAAGTACCGCTTCCCGGTGCATCGTTCAAGACCTTACCGCTCCATGGTGGGCAGTCACACGTCGTGGCTCGACCGAAACCCGGTGTAGGGCTGAACGTCTGGGTTCGCGATGGTCGTCAGAGTACTTGGCATGAAAGTGCTCAAGTCGATTCGCGCGGAGATGTGGTCGACCAAAATGGTGCAAAATTTAGCTCCAGCCAAGTATCGCCACAGGTCGGCGCGTGTTCGGGTTGTGGTACGTCGACGTTGTTGCCCAACGGCACAACAGCCGTTTTCTGCCCCTCGTGTGGCCAGCGACAGCCTGCGTTCACCGTTCCTGTGATTTCGCCACACGCACTGGCTGGGCAGTTGGCTGCAGCGTTGGGAAATCAGTGCATGGCTTGTGGAGTTCAATCGTCCACGCTGAACCAAGCGGGTATATGTCCAAGCTGCGCGGTGGCTGTTGCAGCGGGTACTGCCGCGATGCCGCCACTTACGCCACCCAACTACAATCCGAATCGAATGTTGGGAAATCAGAAGCCGCCACCCGTAATTCCCGAGGGGCTCGGCAAGTCCGATGGGAAGGAAGATTTCTTCGCCTTCCTAGACGAGGCAATCGAGGCAGGTAGAGACGACGCTCCGACCGAAACCCCAGTCAAAGAATGACACCAGACTATAAACTCGTCGAAATCGAAATCGAACGACTCCGGTTATCCGATGCGTTCAAGACGACGTTTCAAGAACCCGGGAAACGTGATCCGTGGAGAACCACGTTGGCGTATTCGAATCCGCAAAATCTGCAGGCCGAGTACGTCAAGAGACTTTATCAAGCAACGCGGGATTCGTTCGATTTCTTGCTCGATTGCAAGATCATAGAAGACGTTCCGCGCGTGATGAAGAAAGCTTCATCAAAGCACTGGCGAAACAAAGTTTGCGAACATAACCGCGTCCATATCCTGCAAACCGGGAAAGTGGTAAACGGGAAAACCAGTTTTGCTATCGGTGATGAGGACTTCTTCCTGCGTTGGGAAAGGAAATGGGTGAACGGGAAGCTGCAACTGACGCCTGGACCTGCTCGGATGTGGAAGTTCACTCACGAAGACAACAACCCGGTGGTTCTTCCTGGTTCAATCCCATATAACGCTGAGAAGCCGGACGAAAGTGAAGTCGTGCGAGTGTTCAACGAGCAGTTGGCGGGAGAACTCGACGCTTTGCATGCCGAATGGCAATCCATTTGGAAAAAGACGAAGAATTCGGCATCTGAAATTGTTCGCGCCTTTACGGAAAAAGACGGAGGGAAAGAAGGAGCGAAATTCCGCGAAAAACTGCGAGAGTTTCTTAAGAAGACGCCGGGTCTACTCGAGATTTCACCCGACATTATGCTCGAGTGTATGCAGATTGACCCGTCGGATCTGGAGCAGTTGTCCAGATTCCTACGACGCAATCGTTCGGACCTTCTGTTCGTTTGTCGTGAAGACTTCGACAATACGCAGAAAGAAGCCCAAGTCGAGAAAGTCATGGAGTCCTAGTTTTATGACACCTCAGATTGATGAAAAACTGGACTGTTTACTGTTATATTCACATTGTCGAAAGGCGTTGAAAGAACGCTGGCGACAAGCAAGTTTATCCGATGGATCGTAGCGATCCATCGGATAAACTTGCTCAATATATGGCAAGATTCAGCGGAAGAGAGTGAGGAAGTAACGGTTGCGCGAACGTTCGCGCTTATGCGAGATGCGCTTGGACTTCGCCCGTGCCTTCTTTGAACGTCGGTTGGCGTACGTGTCGGGCGGGAATTTATCATGCCCAGGACAGCAGCCCGAGTCTTTGCGGTCTACTCCGTACGCTCTCACACGTTCTCCCGATCCACGTAGCGCTCCACCAATTGTACTCGGCCGTCGGCCGTAGCTTCGATTGTGAACTCGCCCAGGTGAGCGACACGCTCAGAAACTTCAACCCACCACTGGGTATCGGCCGCATACTCATCGACTGTGACACTCGTAAACTTACTAAGTCTCACGTGATTCGGGTGGTCGTAGAACTTGCCCGAAGGGAGCAAGTCGACAATCTCGCCAACATCCCATCGACGTTCGAAGGGTTTGGAACGCAAACGCTCGCAAAGAATCTCGAGCTGTGAGTTATTCAGTGTACGACGCTTTTTAGTTGAAGCCATGGCTTTCTTCCAGACCAAGAATACTCTGAATTCAACTGGTTGGATGAATTCGGATTACCAGGTTCCACCGGGAACTTTTGCTTTTTCCAAGATTTCGACCATGCGCGAAACCGCAAAGTCCTTCGCCATCTCGCGCAACAAGGCTCCCATTTCTTCAGGACCAAGGTACACACGACTCAGGACTTCTATGCCGTTTTCGGCGGTGATGGTGATGCCTTCCCCGTCGCACTCGTAGTAAGCCCCGTCTCCCAAGTATGCCTTGCGAGACTCCCCACATTTGCAAGCTGGGCCACTTTTGAAGCAGACTGGACAGCTACGTCCTTGAGGAGATGGTTGTCCCATCAGCATGCCTCCCGGAGTTCACGAGACAGACGGTCTTTGGACCGACGTTTGCGACGGTCTCGCAAGAAACCCGCCGAGCGCATGCGCGCAATCACGATGACTGCGTTGCGAGGCTTAGGCATTTGTTTTTTGTTACGCACGGTATTTCACCAAAATCTCGGCTGCATGACAGGCAAGGAAAGCCTCACCGAAGTCTACACTGGCCTGGACCAGATGTACGACGGCATTCCGAACGTCCATGAACGCCAGAAGACTGAGTGCACGGTCAATGAGTTCGTCGTGCATCATCGGCTTCACCACGAGTACGCGGGAACTGTTCGGATCTGCGACTACCGAGAATAATCAGGACCGAGACCAACTTCCGTCAGAGCTTCTGCAATCGCATCTGTGGTGTCTGCAGACCAGTCATGGTCGCGATCCCCACCAGGCCAGAGAGCATTCTGAATTTTACGAAGAGTTGTCACCAGTTCTTTCCGGGAAACTTCGTCCGGGTCGTGCAATTTCTCCATGAATCGGGTACTCCGAGCATCGAATGATCTACGCCATACTGGCAAAATATATGCCAGGATGGAATCAGCGTGCTTCCAATCCTGTGATTTTAGTATCGCAACGCTCGCAAATCGGCACGTCACCCAAAATCGGATGCGGTCGAGTGGTCGTCGCAGCGTTGGTACAAAGCAAGAACCAACGACATCCAACTTTTGCGGGTTTCTTGCTTTTCATAGTGCTCCGAGTACGCGCCGCGTATTCAGATCTCCGAGACGTGGTGAATTTCGAATTGTTGCATGAAGGGTGCACCGACGCCGAGCCAGACTCCGGGCAAGGGCCGGAACCATTCGCGGATAGACTCTTCCGGTCCTTCGACCACGATGTGCATTCCGGATACGAATTTTTCACCTTCCGTGTGGATCATGACGACTCCATAGTCGTCGATGACCGTGACGTCGGCTGGAACCTCGGGAACATCAGAGGTCTTGAGAAAGTGGAGTCGAACTGGGTCAGCCACATTCTCCATCAGTTTGGTGATATATGGTAGGGATCGGTCAAATCCCATACTAGTATTCGGTGAACGCCTGTTGGTATTCAGCGTCGGCCCACAAAGATTCTGAGTGATGGCAGTCGGAGCAGATGATGCGAGCCGGATAACCCTGCTTCTGCCATTTTACCACAACCTCGCGGGCTTCTTCCCAGGAATCGCATTCGACTCCTGGACAAGCTGCGTTCTGGACTGCGAAGTATGTCATAAACTCTCCCGATATACCAGATAGATCTGTTGATCTACTGGCATTTATTTCCAATAACCGATTTGAAACCCACCCCAAGCAAAGCCGTAGTAAAGGCGCGTGTGGAATTTCTCTGTACCAGGCATTTTCCATGCCCAGTAGAAACGGGGACGACGTTCGAATATCTGGTCGTCCATTTAACACAATACACCATGAATCTGTCGATCTACTGGCATATACTTGAACGCTGCAGTATAGAAGGCAAGAAGCCTTAATTGCTTCGGAGCACCCAGGCAGGGGAGTCAATCAAGACTTCCTGCCTTCTACATTGCAAACTGCGACTTCTTCTCAGAAAACTGCATACCGCAGTTTCTGCATCGATAGTGTTTCACACAACCGAGAGAACCAAGCTCCAGCGCTGGTCCACCGCAAATCGAGCACCCGACGGGTTCGACGGGTTCTTCATCCACGACGACGTCAGTTTTTTCATCCGGCATTTGGCTCCCTTGGTTCGAATACGCAGAGTCCCATAAGGATTTTCGGCCTTAGAAGGAATCTGCGTAAACGTCCGAGACCCCGTTCTGTCTCGGACATGCAGGAGCCCCGGTCCCTTTCGGGATCCGGGGCGTCCCGGCTCGGATCAGCTCGCGCTGAAGAGCTTCGCGACGGCCTGCAGCGCGGGCTGCTCGGAGATCATCTGGGCGCGGAAGAAGACCGCGAGCTGGCGCGTGTAGCGGGGAGCGATCGCGTTCACGTGGGCCCAGTCCTCCGAGGAGAGCTCCTCACCGGCCTTGATCTTCATCGCGACCTTCGAGCCGTTGACCGCGTGGCTGCTCATGAAGCCCTGGCGATTCTTGTCCTTGGTCTGGAGCGAGGTCTGCTCCCAGGCCGTCTGCAGCGTGTGCAGGAGGCACATCGCCTCCTTGCGAAAGGCGGGCTCGGCTTCGAGGCGGGCCTTGATCTGGGCCTTGGTGAGGAAGGGGTAGAGGTTGGCGGACTTGGTGGTTTCGATCGCGGTTGTCATGATGGGCTCCTGTTTCGGTTGGGTTGGGTCGGCTCGGCCTGCCTGCCTCGTCGTCCCACTTCCCGTACTGCGGGAAGGCTGTGATCTCCGGCTCGATTGGCGTCGCCTGATTGCGTCGCGTCGTCCCGTCTCACACCTCGGGTACTGCAGCAAGCAGCTGATCTCCGGACGCCCCTTGCGTCATGCCCGACGTCGGGCAAAAGCTCCCTCCACTTTGTGGTACCGCACCGAACTGCGGATTTACGGGAACCCAGTAGGCCAAAAGCCCCCTCCGCGTGCGCGTACCTGGCTTTTGCGAGAATCTACGCGAAGAGATGCGTAGCACACTGGCCCCCTCCGCTGCGCGTACTACGTGCGTAACCGGATTTACGTACAAACGTAAGTCAGGACGCGAGGCGCGTACGCGCAGCGGAGGAGAGCAAAAAGATGCTGATTCGCAACCGAGCGCTCGTGGGATTGGCAACTTTCGCTGTGCACCTGGTCCCACACCGGTTCCTGCTTTGGCTCACGGCCAAAGGCGTGACACCACCAAGTGTCGTCACGGACGACGGCCACACGGCCGATCTGTGGTAGATCCGGGAGTCTGCGCGGTACGCGCGGCATGAAGGAAGCAAGGTGGCGTGCTAGCGGCGCAGATCTAGCGCCATCCGACGTACATAGAACACAAGGGAGGTGTGCGATGTTCCGAGTTTTCTTCGTGAACCACAACTATTTCTCGGCAAGCAAGGGCGAGACCCTCGAAGAGGCGCGCGAGATTGCCCGAAAAGCCGGATTCGAAGCAGCCGTGTACAACCGGTACAACGAAGTTGTGGCGAGCTACAGCCCGATTTCGGGCTTCTACGTCTACCGCAAAGCGGCGTGAAGATCCGGCCACGCAGGCCGTACAAAGTTTGCAGCGCTCGGCAAGCCTCGAAAGCGAAGAGGTGAATGAACCGGTTCGAGGTTTGACTCCTCGGCGCTGCCTCCCCCAAGCCGCCGTTTCTTTCTACGCAGAGCGCAGCCAAACTTGCGACGCTGAAGATCCGAACGACCGAGCAGTAACAAAACCGGAGGCACAAGATGAACTTCGATCGCAATTCCAAGGGACAAGTGCAGTGGAATTCTCACAAAACGCGCGAGGCGGTCTTCGAGCTGCAGGTCGACGCGTTCATCGACGGCATCTCGGACCACGAGCCCGACCCGTTGGAGTACGGGTTGTCGGAAGAGCAGGGGCAGGAGATCATCGGTGAGTCGCTGCTGCGCAACAGCATCGCCTGAACCGGAAAAGTTCTGGTACATTCTGTGTTACTGTTGAGAGAGCAGAATGTACCAGAACATCGTGATGTAAATCCGCACCCACCGCCTGTACAAAGGGTGGAGGTGACGCGATGTTGATGCAGGCACACAAGGCGTACGACGCGGTCGAATTCGGGTGCGTGATTTCGATCCGCTCCCCCGAATTCGGGGAGATTGGTCGAGTTCGCGGACCCGGTGTCTCGGACGCACAGGAACCCGACTTGACGGCCACTGCGTCGCACGACGGACTGTATGACGTCCAGGCGAACACGGACGACGGAGAGGCTTTCCTGCAGTTTTGCGGGTGAGCGGGAAATCTCGGCCTCCTCCCAGTAACATGGGAGGAGGTACGAACATGGCAGGGATTTCCTCAAAGCTCTCGATCGTGAAGTTCTCGAAGGGCGCGTTCCGCAGGGATCGGCGCTCCGACCCGAACATCTACAACCGCGTGGCGCGTCACGCCCTGAAGAAGGCGGAGCGCCGAGAAGGCAAGAAGCAGGCTCGATTCTGAAGATTCGGTCTCCGCCCCTGTAGTCGGGGGCGGAGGCGCGCGTGGCGGACAATATCCATAACTGGGCTCTTGTACAGAAAAGTCACTCCAGGACGATGAAGTCGTCCTGGAAATGTCTTAAGTGCGGGTGTGTCATCCTGAATGCCGATAGGCCAAGTCCGAGTTTGCCGGTCTCCCCAAGTATACTTGAAGGGCCGCTCAGTTGTGTCGAGATGACGGTGCACCGCGTGATGAACTCGTGAACGTACGGCTAATCGAGCGCAAATTGGGCGGGTCGCCCAGTACAGTGAATGCGCGAAGGACGACGAGAAGGCTCTAGGCAGAGCGCCCGACCGGTTGTCGTCATAGAGGTTCGACTCCTCGCTTCGCGTCCAAGTAAATTGTAACTTGCCTGCCTTTATGGCTGATGGCGAGAGTGAGCGGACCGGTGTAAATTCTCCGGTCCGCTCCATACAACGCCTAGGAGACAAGACCATGTGCTGGAAATGTGAACATTGTGGAAAATCAGTGAGCGCCACACGTCTTCTCTGCAGTTGTGGAAAGGGGCATCGTTGATGGGAGCGCCGCATAACATCCTGAAAAAAGCCGTCGAGCAACCGAAACCCGACCGGACAGGTCCCCTGCCTCGTGCGCTGAAGATCGAGATCACGGGCGGGTACGGGTCGGGTAAGGAGAAAATGGCGCGGATGATCCGCGACATGCTCAAGCGCGAGCTTTCCTATCGCGACCGAGTGACGGTCCAGGTCCGGTTGCCCGATGATGGGACCGAGACCCTCTTGCCTAATGGCGAGATGGAAAAACGGATTGAAGGTCCGGACGACGCCACGTTCCTGATCGTCGCCATCCAGGGCGACCCGCAGTAAATCAGATTGCCAGAGTCGTATAACGACTCTCATCGGACCCGCCTGGGGGTTCGTCAGGTCCGTTTCGGTCTGAAACCCAGGCATCCCCCAATTTCGCAGGTCGAGACCTGCAGCCCGTATAGGAGCCAAGATGGATCCGGACAAGTGCCTACTCGACATTTTGGAGCTTCTGGACGGTTGCTCGGGACTGGACAAGGAAGCCATGGAGCGCAATCGCGAAGAGGCGATTAGCCGCATCCGAGACTTGACCGAATGGCTTCGTAAGGGCGGATTCCCGCCCAATATCAAGAACGTACTCGAACGGTTGTAAGTCTGGCCGGTTGGCTGGTACCCGGGGAGTCGCCGTCCCGCAGTGCGTGCAGCCTAGCGGGACTAGACGGTGGACCTGCCGTTGGGTCCGTGTGGACTGCAACCCGAAGCCCGAACAACGGCACATTCTCGGATGATATCGGCAGATATCTACCATATCAGAGCAAATTTCATCCCAGTCCCAAGTATAAGTTATATTAAATGTTGGCATTTTCCATCAGCATCGCGATACTAGTCTGGTTTGGCCAGTATCTAGTATACCGCGCGAAGGCACTACGGAGCGCCAAGAAAGTATTTCCCTGGCTGTTCGTCAACAAGACGGCCGCTAGCACGTCCGAGGACACGACTGACCAGGGAAGTGTGACCCGAACCCGAGACCATCACCCGGTTGTATATAGATGCTGGAGCGGCTCGCGCCTACCCGGTTAAGTACCCGGATTTTCAAACGGCCCGAATGGTGATTGGTCTCGCCATTCGGGCCGAGTTATGTAAGTCGCGCCATCGCCGACGTACGGGAGATGGAGGTTACAGGTGGCAATCGCAAAACTCATTCAACGCAACGTTCGTCCCGTCCACAAGCACGACTGCACGAAGTGCGAGTTCCTCGGTCGACTGGACGGCAAGGACTTGTACTTCTGCCGCGCAGAAGACGCCTTTACCAGTCGCTACGGGTCCGAACCCTCCGCAAACGCGTCTCGCGCCGCTCGGTTTGCCCGAAGCCCCGGCGAAGACTTCACCCTTGCCCGCGCTCTCTTAGCCCGGAACCAAACCCCCAACTCGTACATCACCCGGTAGCCGGGGTAGTAGGGGGAGGGATCCCTCCCCCCCTACTATAATCCGTAT
>Ga0315275_10000812_pt1 | contig 26245 bp, 19 predicted proteins | sample YL17G03_0_MG_FD_205557 | JGI IMG/M metagenome (GOLD analysis project Ga0315275, IMG submission 205557) | Sediment microbial communities from Yellowstone Lake, YNP, Wyoming, USA - YL17G03_0 | ecosystem: Environmental > Aquatic > Freshwater > Lake > Sediment | place: USA: Wyoming | collected...
GCGCGTGTCCTTCCACATGTCGGGGAACACGTCGAAGTGGTCGTAACGCTGGCAGTCGGTGGAGCCCATGATGCCGTTCTGGAGGGTCACCGTGGTGGTATCGGGCGACATGCTCTCCAGCACCGTAGCGTTGCTCTGCTTGGAACGCCGCACGAAGTACTGGACGTGCGTGCCGGGCGTCAAGATGCCGTCCGGCAGGATCTTCGTGCCCTCGATGGTCGAGGTCGTCGCGGTCGGATCGTAGCCCGCCGGCGGCCACGTCGTGTTGAACGGGGCAGCGCCGCACTGGGCGGCCGAGCAGCAGGTGTTGGTGTTGTCGTTCGCCAGCGCCGGGTCCACGAGGAAGCACAGGTCACGAGTGATGCCGAGAATGGTGTAGTTCGGATCGAGCTCGTGATAGGTGCTCTGCCACGTGTCGACCGTCGGCAGGCCGATGGCGCGCTGCTGGATCGGGTAGTAGTTGGCCTGCCCCGAGTCCATCCGCGCCGAGTTCCACGTCTGCGGATCCCAGTACGTGGCGGTGTGGCCGCTCGCCGAGCCGACCTGCCCGTTGTTGCCCATGTACTGGCCCCAGAACGAGCCGTCGTTGGCCGAGGCGTAGTTGCCCGCCACGTCGCCGACGGCCGGCACCTTCAGGATGCGGTTGTGGCGCAGCGTCCACGGATCCTGCGAGCCCGCGCCCGTGTTCCGGCCGGCGTAGTTGCCCGGGCCGGGCCAGATGCGGAAGACGAGGTCCATGCGGGCGTCGCCACCAGCGAACGCCGACTGGTAGACCAGCGTGTCCCCACGGGCCACGCCCTGGCCGCCCTGGGCGGTGCCATTGTTGAGGGAGTTCATCACCAGGGCCGTGGTGGTGTCGAAGTTCACCGTCCCGGGAGCGACGTCCTCGCTGAAGGGGAAGGTGTCGCCGTACAGCATCCAGCCACCGGTGCTCACCGCCGGAACGGCCGCGCCGGCGCGGACGAAACCGGCCTGCACGTTGTCCCAGTAGCTCCCGCGCGTCTCGCCGCACGCCGTGGCGCCGAAGCGGCCGCAGCGCGTCTGGTTCTCAAAGGCGATCTGGCAGGAGTCCGAGTTGGCGATGGGGATGATGCCTTCCATGTCGCCGTCGGTGAAGTTCACCTGGCAGTTCGGCGAGCCGAAGCTCGAGATGAAGCCCAGGGTGTTGAACGGCGACCAGTTCGCCACGAACGGAGCGGCGATCTGGTTCAGGGTGGCCAGGCCCGTGCCCATGTAGCGCACGGCGTACCAGAAGAAGATGCCGGTCACCGCGTTGTCGTCGAAGCCGCTGTAGTAGTCCCACTGCATGTTGAGCTTGCTGGCGGCCGTCTGCAGGCCGGCCGGGGTCCCCTGCAGGATGCCCTGCGGCGCCGAAGGGTTGAGCACGATGGTCGGGCTCACCGCCCAGTTCTGCGACTCCCGGTAGAAGTTGTGGCTCGCGTCGTCATGGTTCGACATCACCATGATGTTGCCCGCCAGGTTGCAGGTACGGGCGCCCGAGCCGTCGAGACCGCCGCACGGATCGTCATACGGCAGGTCGTTGGCGTTGTGGATGTGGCCGTACCAGGCCGGCGGACGGCCGGTGGTGATCCACGTGGTCGCCGGGCTGATCGCCGTCTCCAGGCCCGCCTGCGACAGCAGCACGCGCGGACGGATCGACTGCGCGGCATCGAAGGTCGAGATGTTGCCGCCGACGTTGACGTCGTCCAGAACCACGGCGCCGTCGAGCGAGTTGAAGCCCGTGGCGCTCGTCGCCTGGTCGGACTCGGCCCGGTTGGTGTGCACCTGGAACACGACGCGCACCGTGGCGCCCCAAGCGGCCGTCGGGATGGTCACGTTGATCGTCGTATCCGTCGCCGCCACGCGGTCTATCGGCAGCCTGCCTTTCGCCGAGTAGAGCTTCTGCGGCTGGGGGCTGGAGCCGAAGTCGACGACCTCGGACAGATAGCGACGGTTGGTGTCGTAGACGAGAGTGTCCTTCGGCTTGCCGATCCACACGCACAGCGAGTCCGCGGGATTCAGCACGAGGTTGCTCACCGAGGTCGGATCCGGCGTGAACCACGCCGAGCCGGCCGGATCGCCGGTGACCAGGACGCCGAAGTCCGTGCGCACCCTGAAGCTCATCGGAATGGACGCGCCCGAGTAGGTGAAGTCACGATAGAGCAGCTGGTTCCACAGGTTGCTGTACCCGGGGTACGCGCTGCGCACCGCGCCGCCGCCGCGGGTGTCCCACTGATTCTCGGCGTTCGTGAACGGGTTGCCCGTCAGCTCGTCGATCGGGGCGCCCGCATCACTCGTAGGACGCAGACCGCACCACGCCGACCGGGCGCCGTTGATGTTGCCCGGCGAGCCCGACACGGTGGACATGTTGTCCGCGTGCCAGACGCCGGCCAGGCCGGTGCGCCGGAACGCGCGACCCGCCAGGGCGCGGGCCTTCCACAGGTTGTGGTTGCCCTGGTTGATACTGTTGCCGTATTCGAAGTACCAGAACGGGCGCTGGGCCGGCGTCGGGTACGTGCCGCCGTCGCTGGCCTGATTCGCCTGGCGGAACTTCCAATACTGGGTCGAGTCGGTCCCCGAGATGCCCGTGTCGAAGTCCCACTTCCCACCGGCCACGAAGCCGACGCCCGCCCCGACCTTGTTGGGGTCCAGGCTCGTCGCCTTGAAGCCGTAGTAGACGGTGTCGACGGCGGCCGTCGAGAAGCCCGACCGCGCCATCCCCGTCCGGAGAAGCGCCTTCTTCACGCCCTCGTCGGAACCGACGCCCACCAGGTCGTTGATCGCCAGAACAGGAGTCTGGGTCGCGACCAGAAGGATGCCAGCCCCCAACGCGAGGCCAAACAGCAGAGCAAAGAAACGACGCATGATTTCAGCCTCCAGCGGGGCAGCGTAGGAGCGCCGCCCCTGAGAGTGATGAGAACGACTACCTTGAAGACCGATCACCGGCGCCCCCTCGAGCCGCCCCTGCGGATCCGCGCCGCGCCCGCGCTGCGGGAGGTCCCCCGCGACGCCGGCGCCTCGATGCGGAAAGCCCCCTCCGCGCGGACCCCGGCCACGACGCCAGCCGAAACGCGAACGGAGGAATGGGAAAGGGCGACTGCGCTTGGACTCAAGTGACTGCCTCCAACGTCGCAATGCAGTTAGGCAGTGCGATGCAACGGTTCTTGCGAGCGAGGTGTCGTTTCTCTGGCGCCCCGCCTCCTGGCCGCGGGAATCAAGCGCCGCGCAGCCGGCGGAGCATCAGGTCCAGCTTCTGCTACCTAGTGGCCTCGCATCACCCCTTTCTCAGGCCAGTATCGCCGTTGGTCTCCAGCGTCGCGGCGCGATCCGGCTGCGGAGCACGCCGCTTGTCGCTCGGGTTTCCGCCGGAGCGGAAACGAAAGCCCGTCCAGGGATGACAGCAAAGCTCCGCGGCATCCGCCCTGGCAAACGACGAGTCGAAGCAATTGCCTCTGATCCATCACCCGGAACCGACGGCCCTTCGGGTCAGGCCAACACAAACGCTCCAGGCAGGCGCGGGGGAATGCCACTAGATCTAAAACGTCATTAACATAGGATTTACCTGGGCCTACGTCAAGCGAAAACTGCGCCATTGCCAGGACGATGTGAAGTTGGGATCAGAGCGACGGCGGGCCGGTGGAGCGGGCGTTTGGCTCTGCGCAACTCGATGGCGATTCAGCCGCCAGGCGGCCCCCGGACAGCCGCAATCGCCGACCCGGCCACCGGTCGAGACGGGGATCCTGATGGACGAGCACCACCGCGCCGCCGCTTTCGGTGAAGTTCCGGACGGCGTTTTCCAGGGTTGAAGTCCCCTCGGCGTCGAGCCCGGCCGTGGGCTCGTCGAGCAGCCAGAGGCGAGCGCCCGTCGCCCAGATCCCGGCCCAGGCCGCCCGCCGTCGCTGCCCGAGGCTCAGCCCCCCGGGGGCCAGGGCGCCGTGCCGCGAGGCGTCCAGGCCGGCCTCGGCCATCGCCTGGCGCGCGCGCGCGTCGGCGACATCCGGCGGCAGGCCGCAGAGCCGCGGTCCCAGGGCGACGTCTTCCAGAACCGTCGGCTGCACGAGCTGGTCCTCCGGCGACTGGAGGGCGACGCCGAGCGGTGGGGTCGCGGCTCCGGTCTCCACCCCCGCCAGTTCGATTCCCGAGTCGGCCGCTTCGATATCGATGGTCCCGGACTGCGGATCCAGGACGCCGGCCAGCAGCAGGAGCAAGGTGGACTTGCCGCTGCCGCTTTCTCCGCCGATGAGGACGGTCTCGCCTGCGAGCACCTCGAGATCCAGGTAGGAGAGCAGCGGCTCGGATCCATAAGAGAAGGTGAGTCCCCTGGCCGCCAGCCGATGCCGGGCAGCGGCGGACCTGCCCGGGTTGCGGGGAGAGGTGCCGGGCCCGGCGGCCGGTGGCGCAGGGGCGACGGTCGCCGAGAGCGCCGGGACCAGGATGCCGCGCTCGAGCCGGAAGCGACGGGCCGCGGCGGCCCACTCGTCATCGGTCTGGGTCACCCAGAGGATCCCCAGACCCTGCGCCACCTCGTGGGCCAGCAGTTCGCGTAGCCGGCGGCGCGCGGCGGCATCGAGGTAGACCTCGGGCTCGTCCAGCAGGAGATAGCGCGGGCCCGCGGCGAGGGCGGCCGCGAGCGCGAGGCGGCTCTTCTCCCCTCCCGACAGACGCGCCGTCGCCCGATCCCGCAGCCGCTCGAGCCCGAATTGGGCGAGCAGCCGCTCGACCCGCGGCGCGATCCGCGCCCTCTCCCAGCCGAGGTTCTCGAGCGGGAAGGCCAGCTCGGCTTCGACCGTGGGCGTGATGAGCTGCGAGTCCGGCTCCTGAAAGAGAATCCCCACCGCCGCGCGCTCACGGCTGCCCGGCCGGCAGGGCTCCCCGTCGACGCGCACCTCGCCGGCGCGGGGCTCCACCAGCCCCGCCAGCGCCAGGCAGAGGGTGCTCTTGCCGCAGCCGTTGGGCCCGGTGAGCGCCACTTGCTCGCCGGGAGCCAGGGCGAGATCGAGGCCATCGAGCAGAGGCGGCGCTCCCGGGTAGCCGACCGTCAGGCCGCGGGCTTCGAGCATGGGATGGGGCGCGTCGCGCGCGGCACCGCCGGGTCCGCCCGCCGTCGCGGGCGCCCGTCAGCGCCCGGCGCCCCCGCCGCCCCAGGCGGCCACGACCGCGCGGGAGAGCTCGAGCAGGGGCACGCCGGTGCGCGCCGCAAGCGCGGCCAGGCTCTCGAACTCGGGCATCAGCCGGCGGCTCCCGTCGGGGAGAAGAGCGACCTTGGCCGCCACTCGCCCGTGCGGGGTGTCCACCTCGACCTCCTGGCGCTCCAGCTCCAGCCGCTCCTCGCGGCGCACGCGGATGCCGAGGGTCGGCGTCTCCATGAAGAGCAGGCGCGCCAGCTCGCTCTCGCGCCCGGGGTCGCACAGACAGGTGAGGAGCAGGCCCGGCCGCCCCTTCTTCATCAGGATGCCGGTGAGGAAGGCGTCGCGCGCGCCGGCGGCCAGCAGGCGGGCGAGCACCGGGGCGATGAGCTGCGGCGAGGCGTCGTCGATGGCGGTCTCCAGGAGCACGACGGAGCGTCGGATCGGGGGCCGGTCGCCGCCGGCGCCGGCCCCCCCGCCGGCGGACGCGGCGTCCGCCGCGCCCTCGGTCTCGCCCACGAACAGGCGCAGCACATTGGGCTGCTCGGGCAGATCGCGGCCGCCGGCGCCCACGCCCTGGCGCGCGACGGTGAACGGCGGGCAGTAGCCCCAGCGCTCCACCAGGGTGACGAGCAGGGCGGCACCGGTGGGTGTGACCAGCTCGGCCTGGATGTCGGGCATCTCGACCGGCACGCCGCGCACGAGCTCCGCCGTGGCGGGCGCGGGCACCGGGATGACGCCGTGCTCGGAGCGCACGGTGCCGCGGCCCAGCGGCAGCGCCGAGGCGTAGACCGCTTCGATGCCGAGCCGCTCCACGCCCAGGCAAGTGCCGACCACGTCCACCAGAGCGTCGGCCGCGCCCACCTCGTGGAAGTGGACCTGCTCCGGCGTGGTGCCGTGCACCTTGGCCTCGGCCTCGGCCAGACGGCGGAAGACGGCGAGCGACCGGGCGCACACGCCGGGCGGCAGCGCCGCCGCTGTGATCCGCGCCTCGATCTGCGCCAGGTGGCGCTCGGGCTGGGCGCGCGCCACCTCCACCTCGACGCGTGCCGCCTCCAGCGCGCCACGCCGCGCGCGGCCGACCCGCACGGTGACGCCGTCGAGGCCGAGCAGCTCGGGCACCCGCGCCAGCTCCTCGGCCGACCAGCCCGCGTCGACGAGCGCGGCCAGGCACATGTCGCCGCTGACGCCCGAGAAGCAGTCGAAGTAGGCGATCCTCAACGGCTCCTCCCCGCCTGGGGCCGGCCGCGGGCCCGGGTCTTCGCCGCCTTCCCGGCCGCGCGCCGTTTCGGCTTCCCGGCCGCGCGCCGTTTCGGCTTCCCGGCCGCGCGCCGTTTCGGCTTCCCGGCCGCGCGCCGTTTCGGCTTCCCGGCCGCGCGCGCCACCAGCGCGTTGACGCGATGCGCCGCGAAGGCCGCGCCGAAGCCGTTGTCGATGTTCAGCACCGCCACCCCCGGCGCGCACGAGTTGAGCATGGCCAGGAGCGCGGCGAGGCCGCGGAACGAGGAGCCGTAACCGACGCTGGTGGGCACGGCGAACACGGGGCGCGCGGTGAGCCCGCCCACGACGCTGGCCAGGGCGCCCTCCATGCCTGCGACCACGATCACCGCGTTGGCGCGCCGCACCGCGGGGCTGCGCGCCAGCAGCCGATGGAGCCCGGCCACGCCCACGTCCACCAGGCGCTCGACGCGGCTGCCGAGCGCGGCGAGGGTCTCGACGGCCTCCTCGGCCACGGGCAGGTCGGAAGTGCCGGCCGAGACCACGCAGACGCGGCCGACCCCGGCCGGGGCGCGGCCCACCAGGACGGTGCGCGCCATCGGGTTGACGCGCGCGGGCGGAAACTCGCGCACCAGCGCGGCCTGGGCCGCGGCTCCCGCCCGCGTCACCAGGCAATGCCCGGAGCGGCCCACGATGCGCCGCGCGATGCCGGTCACCTGGGCCGGCGTCTTGCCCTCGGCGTAGACGACCTCGGGGGCCCCGACGCGGCGCGCGCGGCCGTGATCCACGGTGGCGAAGGGCAACTCCTCGCGGTCGCGCTCCAGCAGTCGCGCCAGGAGCGCTTCCAGCGGCTCGCGCCGCCGCTGGGCGCTCACGTCCGGCCCGCGGGCGCGGCGGCCGGCCCTGCGACGCCCCGCTGGTCCGCCTCCAGCCGCGCCAGGTAGCCGAGCAGCAGCTCTTCCAGTTCGGCCCGCGACTCGATGCGGTTGGCCCGGTCGCGCACGGCACCCGCCCCCGGCAGGCCCTTCACGTACCAGGCCACGTGCTTGCGCATCTCGTGCACGGCGTGCACCTCGAGACGCCGCTCGGCGAGCAGGCGGAGCTGCCGCAGGCAGGTGGTCAGGCGCTCGCGCGGCGTGGGCGGCGGCAGGTCTTCGCCGCGCTCCAGGAGCGCGCGCGTCTCGCGGAAGATCCACGGGTTGCCGAAGGCGGCGCGCCCGATCATCACGCCCGCCGCGCCGGTCTCGTCGAGCAGGCGCCGCGCCTCGCGCGCCGAGGTCACGTCGCCGTTGCCCACCACCGGGATGGACACCGCCGCCTGCGCCTCGCGGATCATCTCCCAGTTGGCCGGCCCGGCGAACTTCTCGGCGCGGGTGCGCGCGTGCATGGCCACCAGCACCACCCCGCAGTGCTCGAACAGGCGCGTGACCTCGACCCCGTTGCGCTGCGTGTTGTCCCAGCCGCAGCGGGTCTTGGCGGTCACCGGCAGCCGGCTGGCCGCCACCACGGCGCGCACGATCTCCTCGAGCCGCGGCAGGTTGCACAGGAGCGCCGCGCCCGCCTCGCGCGTCACCACCTTGTGCACCGGGCAGCCGATGTTGAGGTCGAGGAAGTCGGGCCGCACCGCGCTCGGCAGGTCGCCGACGACGCGCGCCGCCTCGGCCATGACGCCGGGGTCGGAGCCGAACAGTTGCACGCCCATGGGCCGCTCCGCCGGGTAGAAATCCAGGTAGCGGAGCGTCTTCCGGCTGCCGCGCGTCAGGCCGTCCGCCGACACCAGCTCGGTGCACACCGAGGCCGCGCCCTGCTCCCGGCAGAGCAGCCGGAAGGGCGCGTCGCTGATGCCGGCCAGCGGGGCCAGCATCACGGGGGCTTCGAGGACGATGGAACCGATGCGCAAGGACATGGGATCGAGGTTTCCGGTTCGGCCGGATCGGGGAAGTGAGGGACGCGGGCCGGCGACGGCGACGACTATAGCGGCTCGGCCGGGGCCGGGCAAACCGGGGCCGGGCAAACCGGGGCCGGACCCGGGCCGGCGGACCCGGCAGCCGCGCTCACGGCCGCACCCGCCGGGCTCCAGCCCTCGGCCCGCGCCACCTCCGCCAGCGCGGTGAACGGCCGCGCCTCCACGCCGCGCGCGCGGCAGTACTCGAACAGGTCGTCCTTGGCGTAGACCACGTCGGCCGCCGCCACCGCGCAGCGGTCCGAGTAGCCGTCCCCGACCGCCACCAGGCGGCGGTAGCGGCCGCTGGCGCGGGCGGCGCGCAGGGCGGCGCCCTTGCAGTTGCCGCAGCGGCCGCAGCCGGGGGAGGCATCGCCGGCCGCGCGCGCCACGCGCCCGCCGGACAGCGGCACCTCCGGCCCCGCCGAGGCGAACTCGGGAGTGAGCGCGCCGTCCTCGAAGCGCAGCCGGTTGGCGGTGAACGGCACGTCGAGCCCGGCGCGCGCCAGCAGCCGCTCGATGTAGAAGGTCAGGCCGTCCGAGGCCACCAGCAGGTCGTGGCCCGCCGAGCGCGCCGCGGCCACGAACGCCGCCGCATCGGCGGCGAGCTCGAAGCCGTCCACGAAGGCCAGCGCCTCGGGGTGCCCGGCGCGCGCCAGATCGCACTCGAGCGCCAGGCACTGGCGGGCGGTGATGCGCCCCGCCATCCAGTCGGCGATGACGGCGTCCCAGCGCACCGCGTCCGGGGTGAAGCGGCGGAAGAAGCGGTTGCCGACGTCCGCCGACGCCAGCGTGCCGTCGAAGTCCACGAGCACGAAGTCGGGGCGCGGCGCCGCGGGACGGGCGCGGTCCGCGGGGGCGGCGGGCGGGTGTGTCACAGGCGTCTCGGCGGGCGTCGGCGAACCTAGTGCAGCATGGAGAGCTTCAGCAGATCGCGCGCCCCGCGCGTCTTGCGCAGCAGCTCGAGGGCCTTCTGCAGCACCTGGTCCTCGCCGGCGGCGGCGCGGAAGGCGGCCGCCTCCCCGCCGGAGCGGCGGGCGGCCTCGCGGCGGATGCCGCTCTCGACGTAGGCGCGCTGCGCGGCCAGCGAGTCGGGCGTGGTCGCCAGCTTCTCCTCGCGCAGGAAGGCCGCGAAGTCCTGCCAGGTCTCGGGGGTCACGGTGATCTCCGCCCCCGGGGCGGCCTTCGGCAGGCGCTTCACCGCGTACTTGAAGAACAGGTTGCGGTTCTCGATCTCCAGGGCCGGATTGGTGAGCGTGTCGGGGCGCATGACGATGTCGGGGGTGATGCCGCCGCCGCCGTACACGGTGCGGCCGGCGTCGGTCTTGAAGGCGGGCTTGGCGGCGGAGTCGGGAGCCGCCGGCACGCTATCGGCGCCCGCGGCCTCCTCGTCGGTCTCCCCGTGCGGCCCGCGGCCCGCGTTGAACACGTCCTTGTGGATGGAGCGCCCGCTCGGCGTGTAGTACTTCGCGGTCGTCAGCTTGAGCGCCGCCTTCTGGCCGGGGATGCTGAAGACGCTCTGCACCGAGCCCTTGCCGAAGGTGGGCTCGCCGACCACCAGCCCGCGGTCGTGGTCCTGGATGGCGCCGGCCACGATCTCCGAGGCCGAGGCGGAGTACTCGTCCACCAGCACGATGAGCGGCTGCGACAGGATCGGCTGGCTGCCCTCGGCCAGGAAGGTCTGGTTGGCGCTCTTGATGCGGCCGCGCGTCTCCACCACCACGGCGCCCTTGGGCAGGAAGACCTCGCCCACGTCGACGGCCTCGGTGAGGAGGCCCCCGGGGTTGTTGCGCAGGTCGAGGATGAGACTCTTGGCGCCGTCCTTCTCGAGCCCCGCGACGGCCCGGCGCACGTCGGCGCCGCTGGTGGCCGAGAAGGTCTGCAGGCGCACGTAGCCCACCCCGCCCGGGAAGAGCATGGTATAGGGGACGCTCTCCACCTTGATGATCTCGCGGGTGATCGTGTAGTCGTGCGGCTCGCGCTCGCCTTCGCGCCGGATCTCCACCTTCACCGACGTGCCGGGCTCGCCGCGCAGCCGGCTCACCACCTCGTCGATCGCCAGGGCGCGCGTCGTCTTGCCGTCGACCTCGGTGATCAGGTCTCCCGGCTGGATGCCGAGGCCGAAGGCCGGCGTGCCCTGGAGCACGCTGATCACCGTCGGCCAGCCGTCGCGGATCGAGACCACGATGCCCAGCCCGCCGAACTCGCCCTGGGTGGCGGCGGTGAGCGAGTTGAGGGCCTTCTCGTCGAGGTAGTTGGAGAAGGGATCGAGCCGCCGCAGCATGCCCTCGACGGCGCCGTTGACGAGCTTCTTGGGCTCCACCGGGTCGACGTAGAACTGCTCGACCCGCGACAGCACCTCGACGAACAGGTCGACGTGCTCGTAGCGGTCGCGCGCCACCGCCCCGGTCCAACCCAGGGCCCAGCCGGCGACGAAGAGCCCGACGATGACGGCAGCGACGCCCAGACGGCGGCGGATGGGTGAGTTCACGAGTCCCTCGTCGTAACGGATGGCGGGAGCGGCCGGGCGCCGCCCGACGCTCCGGTGGGTGCCCTGCCCAAGGGTAGCATAGGCGCCGCGGCGGCATCCCGTCCGGCCGCTCGAGGCGGCGTCAGGTTCTTTGCAAGTCGGGTGGCAGGCGGCGCCGGATCTCGTCCTCCACCGCCCCCGCCAGCTCCTCGGCGGGGCGCCCGGCGGCGAGCACCAGCCAGCGTCCCGGCTCGGCTGCGGCCAGGTCGAGGTAACAACCGCGCACGCGCTCGAAGAACGCCACCGGCTCCGACTCGAAGCGGTCGGGGACCCGCTGCCCGCGCGCCGCCAGGCGCTCGGCCGCGCGCTCGGGAGCGAGGTCCAGGAACACGGTGAGATCGGGCGCGAGCCCGCCGGTGGCGAGGCGGTTCAGGTGCCCCAGCAGGTCGAGCGAGAGGCCGGAGCCGGCGCCCTGGTAGGCCAGCGTGGCGTCGGCGTGGCGGTCGCAGAGCACGACGCGCCCCGCCGCGAGCGCCGGGCGCAGCACGCGGCCGACGTGGTCGGCACGGTCGGCGACCATGAGCAGGGCTTCGACGAGCGGATCGACGCGGCCGCCGCGCCGCTCGAGCAGCAGCTCGCGCAGCGCTTCGCCGAGCGGCGTGCCGCCCGGCTCGCGGGTCACCAGCGGGGTCAGGCCGCGCGCCCGGAGCCGGGAAGCGACCACCCCGATCTGGGTGGACTTCCCGGCTCCCTCGATGCCCTCGTAGGTGACGAAGAGCCCGCGCGCCACGGCCGCTGCGAAGATCCTGCCCGCGCGGCCGCTAGCCGCGCTTGCCGCGCGGCTTGGCGGACCGTTTCGCCGCCACCTTGGCCGCGCGCGCGCGACCGGGCTTGGGCTTGCGGGCCGGCGCCGGACGGGAGCCGCCGCCGGTGCCGGTGGCCGGCTTCATCTTTACCCTGACCTGGACCGGGCCGGGCTCGTGCGGGGCCTCCTTCTGGTGCCCGTAGGTGCGGATGTAGTCCTCCAGCATCTCGCGCGCCACCTCGTCCGGGAACTGCTGCGGCGGCGACTTCTTGAAGTACGCCGACGGCGCGATGAGCGAACCCTTGAGGCCGCGGTCCAGGGCCAGCTTGCAGCAGCGCACCGCGTCGATCACCACGCCCGCCGAGTTGGGCGAGTCCCACACCTCGAGCTTCATCTCGAGGTTGAGCGGCACGTCGCCGAAGGTGGTGCCCTCCATGCGGATGTGGCACCACTTGCGGTCCAGGAGCCAGGGCACGTAGTCGGACGGTCCGACGTGCACGTTCTCCTCGCCCAGCGGGTACGGGATGAGGCTGGTGACGGCGCCGGTCTTGGAGATCTTCTTCGACTCCAGGCGCTCGCGCTCCAGCATGTTGAGGAAGTCGGTGTTGCCGCCGAAGTTCAGCTGGTAGGTGCGGTCGATGCGCACGCCGCGGTCGACGAACAGGCGCGCCAGCACGCGGTGCGTGATGGTGGCGCCGACCTGCGACTTGATGTCGTCGCCGATCACCGGCAGGCCGCGCTTCTCGAAGCGCTGCTGCCAGTAGCGCTCCTTGGCGATGAACACCGGGATGCAGTTGACGAAGCCGCAGCCGGCCTCGAGCACCTGCTCCACGTACCACTTGGTGGCCTCCTCGCTGCCCACCGGCAGGTAGTTGACCACCACGTCGGTGCCCGTGTCCTTGAGCAGCTTGACGATGTCCACGGTCGGGCCCGGCGCCTTCTGGATGATCTGCGACAGGTACTTGCCGAGCCCGTCGTGGGTCATGCCGCGCTGCACCTTGATGCCGAACCGCGGCACCTCGGCGAACTTGTAGGTGTTGTTGGGCCAGGTGTAGATGGCCTCGGCGAGGTCCTTGCCGACCTTGTTCTTGTCGATGTCGATGGCGGCGGAGAACTCGATGTCGCGGACGTGATAGCCGCCCAGGTTCACGTGCATGAGACCGGGCACGCGGTCGGTGTCGCGGGCGTTCCGGTAGTAGTGCACTCCCTGCACGAACGAGGAGGCGCAGTTCCCCACGCCGATGATCGCTACGCGAACCTTGTCCATCTTGCTGTCAGCCTCCGTGAGAGGTTGTGCGCCCTGCGGGGCGCGCCGGCGGGCGGCTCAGCCGCCCGGGTTCAGAGGCGCCGAGCCCAGGCGACGCCGCACGTGCAGGACGCGCTGCACCACCGTGAACCAGGTCATCACCGCCAGGATCAGAAGAGCGAACTCCATCAGCACCCCGGGGCCGAAGAGCGCGGCGCCGAGCAGCACGATCAGCCGCTCGGGGCGTTCGAACCAGCCCACCTTGCAATCGGTCCCCAGGCCCTCGGCCCGGGCACGCGTGTAGGAAACCATGTACGAGCCCGCCAGCGCCACTAGGGCGGAAAAGCCGACCAGCCAGTCGTTTACCGGGTCCTCCCCGAAGAACTTGGCGGTCAGCACCCCGCTCACCGTCTGGCCGGTCTCGACCGGCAGGTAGAAATAGTAGAGCGCCACGCCCAGGAACAGCAGCGTGTCGCTGACCCGGTCCACCGTCGAGTCGAAGAAGGCCCCGAAGGCGGAGACCTCGCCGCGCTCGCGCGCCACCGCGCCGTCCACGGCGTCGGCCAGCGAGCCGGCGATGGCCCACAGCGCCCCCAGCGTGAAACGCCCGCGCGCGAAGCAGTAGGCGCCGACGCCCGTCAACGCCAGGCCGGCGAGGGTGAGCAGGTTGGCGGTGACGCCGAGGCGCACCAGGACGCGCACCACCGGCGTCAGCCAGCCGCGCACCGCCAGGCGTCCGCTCTGCTTCCACGCGTCGGGGCGGCCGCCGCTCGGCCGGGTTTCGTTCACCGCGTCCTCGGCTTTCCGGTCTTGCGCGGGCCCGGACGCCGCCCGGTCCCGCCGAACACGAAATCGGCGCGTCGGCCGGCCTCGCCGGGCTCGACCCCCTCCTCGACCAGCCCGCGCTCGAAGGCGCGGCGCGCCGCGTCCGCCGCGCGCCCGGCGGCACCGGCCGCGCGGCCGCCCCGCGCGCCCTCGGCCAAGCGCTCGCCGGGCAAGCTCTCGCCGGGCGCCGGCGGCCCCAGCACCAGCGTCCACTCGCCGCGCTCGCGCTCGGCCGTCAACAGCCCCAGCACCTCGGCCGGCGTGCCGCGCAGCACCTCTTCGAAGGCCTTGGTCAGCTCGCGGCACGCGGCCAGCGGGCGGCGCGGAGCGATCTCGCACAGCACGCCGAGGGTCGCGCGCACGCGGTGCGGGGCCTCGAAGAAGACGATCGTCTCGGCGCGGGCGAGCAGCGCTTCCAGGCGGCGCCGCCGCGCCTCGGACCGCGCCGGCAGGAAGCCGGCGAAGCTGAAGGCGTCGGCGCTCAGGCCGCTCACCGCCAGCGCGGCGGCCACCGCCGACGGCCCCGGAACTGCGGCCACCGCGAAGCCGGCCGCCGCGGCGGCGGCCACCAGCCGCGCCCCCGGATCGGACAGCGTCGGCGTCCCCGCATCGGTGACCAGCGCTACGCGCTCGCCGCGCCCCAGCCGCTCGCACAGCTGGCGGGCCCGGGCCGCCTCGTTGTGCGCGTGCGCGCTCACCAGCCGCGGTCCCAGGCCGTGCCGGTCGAGCAGGCGGCGCGTGTGGCGGGTGTCCTCGGCGAAGACGCAGTCGGCGACGCGCAGCACCTCGAGGGCGCGCAACGTCACGTCGGCCAGATTGCCGATGGGCGTGGCGACCACGTGCAGCACTCCGCGCGCCGGCGCGGCCACGGCCGGGCTCAGGGCCGCGGGCCGTCCGGCCCCGCTGCCGATTCGAGCCGCCAGCGCACGACGCGCCGCCCGGCCCACTCCACCGCGGCCCGGTCGAAGCCCTGCGCGAGCGCGGCGGGCGGTTCGAGCTTTCTCTCGATCAGGGCTTCGAGCAGCGGGTCCACGCTCGCGTAGGGGAACCCGAGGTCCGCCTCGTCGGTCTGCCCCGGCCAGTACTCGAGGCTCGGCCGCCGCCGCCGCACCTCCGGCAGGACCTCGAGCAGCTCGCCGAGCAGCCGCACCTGCGACTTGAAGAGTCCGCCGAGCGGCTTCACCGCCGCCTGCATCTCCTGGCGCGCCTCGCCGTAGCCGAGGGCGCGGTCGCTGCGGTTGACGACCTGCACGGCCGCGGCGCCGTAGTTGGCGCTCAGGTCGAGCAGCGCGCCGGTGCGCAGCCAGGCCAGGCAGAGGCCGCGGCGGTCGCGGTTGGCGTCGGGGAAGTTGGCGAAGTAGGCGTCGAGGACGGGGCTCATGTTGACGCGCCGCGAGGTGAGGCCGAGCGCGTTCACCACCCCCTGAGCCAGCGACAGGGACGTGGAATCGCTGGTGCGCATCGGCATGAGGACACCGAGCACGTTGTCGGCGCCGAGCGCCTCGACGCACAGAGCCGCGGCCACCGTGGAGTCAAGCCCGCCGGAGAGGCCGAGGGCCACGCGCGTGAAGCCGCGCCCCGCCACCTCCGTCTTGAGCGACCCCACGACGCGAGACCGGGTCTCAGCGATCTCGCTCTGCCATCGCTCCAGAACGCCGAACGGATCCATACCTCCATCGTCCATCGCGCGGGCACGCTATCACACGGTCCGGGAAGCGGCAACCTGACCCGCCGCCCCGGCGCGCGGCCAGGCCAGGGCGCGGCGCAGGCCGGCGACGGCGGTCTCGAGGGCCGCGTCGTCGACGTCCAGGTGCAGCACGGCGCGCAGGGTGCGCGGCCCGAACGGCACCACCCAGACGCCCTCGGTGCGGGCCCGCTTGGCCGCCGCCTCCGCGGTGTCGCCGGGGTCGTCGAGGTGGAGGAGCACCATGTTGGTCTCCACCGGCCCCGGGTGGGCCGCCAGCCCCTCGGTCTCCGCCAGAGCCTTGGCCAGGCGCTGGGCGCGCGCGTGGTCCTCGGCCAGGCGCTCGCGGTGGTGGTCGAGGGCGAAGAGGCAGGCCGCCGCCAGCACGCCGCCCTGGCGGATGCCGCCGCCGAACATCTTGCGGAAGCGCCGGGCGCGGCGGATGACTTCCCGCGGCCCGCTGATCACCGAGCCCACCGGCGCGCCGAGCCCTTTCGAGAAGCACATCATCACCGTGTCGGCGACCGTCGCGTAGCGGTCGATCGGGATGCCGCTCGCCACGGCGGCGTTCCACAGCCGCGCGCCGTCGAGGTGGACGCGCAGCCCGTGGGCGCGCGCCGCCGCCGCCGCGGCCTCGAGCGCGGCCAGCGGCACCAGCGAGCCGCCCGAGCGGTGGTGGGTGTTCTCGAGGCAGAGCAGGGCCGGGGGTGGGAAGTGGTCGTTGGCCGGGCGCGAGGCGCGTTCGCCGATGTCCGTCGGGTCGAGCCGGCCGCGGTCGCCGTCGAGCGGGTGCGACTGGCAGCCGGAGATCGCCGCCAGGCCGCCCGCCTCGTAGTCGAAGATGTGGCAGCGGCGGTCGAGCAGGATCTCGTCGCCGTGCCGGGTCTGCGCGCGGATGGCGAGCTGGTTGCCCATGGTGCCGCTCACCACGTACAGCGCCGCTTCCTTGCCGACGAGGGCGGCCACGCGCTCTTCCAGCTCCTGCAAAGTCGGGTCGTCGCCGAAGACGTCGTCACCCACTTCGGCCGCCGCCATGGCCTGCCGCATGCCGGGGGTGGGACGGGTGACGGTGTCGCTCCTGAGATCCACGGGACCGCTCATGCGTTCCTCCGGAAGGGCGGCGTGGCGATCGCCGGCGGGGCCGGCGCATCCGAATGGCCGACGCGCGCCGGCGGGGCAGGCCGCATTGACCCCGCGGCCGCGGCGTTGTTAGCTTTCGCAGAGTCGATTCACTCTAGCGGCTCGGAACCGCTCGGGCAATGCGGCGGCCCGCAAGCGCGGAGGTGTGCCCTCATGTTCATGTTCCACTGGTCGACCCTGCTCCTCATCCCCGGGCTGCTGCTCGGACTGTGGGCCCAGCAGCGGGTCGTCTCCACCTTCCGGCGCTACGCCCGCGTCCCGGCAAGCAACGGCATGACCGGCCGGGAGACGGCGCGCCGCATCCTCGACGGCAGCGGCCTCACCGGAGTTGCCGTCGAGTCCGTGCCGGGCCAGCTCTCCGACCACTACGATCCGGTCAAGCGGGTCGTGCGCCTCTCCGAGTCGGTGTACGGCGCGGCGTCGGTGGCGGCCCAGGGCGTGGCGGCTCACGAGTGCGGCCACGCCCTGCAGCACCAGCAGGGCTACGCCGCCATGCAGTGGCGCTGGGCGCTGCTCAAGCCGGCCGGGCTGGGCACGACGCTCGGTCCGTGGCTGGTGATCGCCGGTTTCATGTTCGGCCAGGGCGGCGCGCTGCTGGCGAACATCGGCATCGCGCTCTTCGCCTGCGCCGTGCTCTTCCAGCTGGTGACGCTGCCGGTCGAGTTCAACGCCAGCCGCCGGGCCGTGGCCCAGCTGCAGACCGTGGGCGTGGTGGCCCCGCAGGACGTCGAGGGCGTGCGCAGCGTGCTGAACGCCGCCGGCTTCACCTACGTCGCGGCGGCGGCCGCGGCCGTCCTCAGTCTGGTCCAGCTCCTCTTCCTGCGCCGGGAGCGCGACTAGGCTCCGCCCCGGGAGCGGACCGTAGCGACCGGCCGGCCGGGCCGGACGCGCCGCGGGAAAACGAGAGCGCCGGTCGCGGGTCTGCCTCGCGTCCGGCGCTTGCGCTTGCGGGGTCGGGCGGGTGCGGCCCGGGTGCGGCTCAGCCCCCCGATACCATGTCCTTCAATTCCTTGGACACCTTGAAGACGGGCACGCGGCGCGGCGGCACCGGCACGGCCTCCCCGGTGCGCGGGTTGCGTGCCAGGCGCGACTTGCGATCCTTCACCTTGAAGGTGCCGAAGCCGCGGATCTCGATGTGCTGGCCGTTGGCGAGGGCGCGGCTGACGGCATCCAGAAAGCCGTCCACCGTGTCCGCCACGTCCTTCTTGGTCAGTCCCGTACGGTCGGCGATCTGGTCGACGATGTCGGCCTTGGTCATGACGCCGCACCTCCCTTGTCCGGACGTACCCCGGTCGCGCGCCGGGCGCGGATGCTTCGCGGCCATTCTGGGAGGTGGCCCGGGGCTGTCAACAACTTTTTTCGCAAGGCGTTAGCGCCGCCGGGGAGATTCCGGCCGGGAGTCCGGCGAATCGCCCTCCGGCGCACCGCCGGGAGGGGCCGGCCCCGCGGGTCTCCCGTCGGGTCCGCCGGCCCGGTCCGCGCCGCCGGCGAGGGCCTCCCGCCGCGCGCTCTCGAGGCGGCCCCACGCCCCCGCGGCCGCCTCCCGCCGCAGCCGCGCCAGGGCGGCGCCGCCCGCCTCGCGGTCGGCCAGGAACTCGGCGGCGAAGCGGCCGCTGCGCACCTCGCCGAGGATCTCCGCCATGGCGCGCCGCACGCCGGGCCCGACGGCCCGCGGCCCCCGCGTCAGGGCCCCGAAGAGCGCCGTGGCGCTGACTCCCCGCACGAAGCCCTCCGGCCCCTCGCGATGCAGCAGGTCGGCGAGGTACTTCATCTGGTGGGCACACTCCAGGTAGGCCACGGCGGGCGGGTAGCCCGCGTCCACGAGCGTGTCCACCGCGGCGGAGACCAGCTCGAGCAGCCCGCCCACCAGCACCGTCTGCTCGCCGAAGAGATCGACCGCCACCTCTTCCGCCACGGTCGTGCGCAACTCGCGGGCCCGCGCGCAGCCCAGCGCGGCCGCGTACGCCTCGGCCCGCTCCCAGGCGCGGCCGCTGGCGTCCACGGCCACGGCCAAGTAGGCGGGCACGCCGCGCCCGGCGTCGTACTCCTCGGCGAGCACGCGGCCGGGAGCGGTCGGCGCCACGAGCACGACGTCCACCTCCGGCGCCCAATCGAGCTGCCCGTACAGGATGGAGAAGCCGTGCGCGAAGACGAGGGCGGCCCCCGGCCGGAGGGCCGCCCTGATGGAGTCGCGATGGAGAGACGGGAACTCCTCGTCGGGCACCAGGGCCGCGACGAACTCGGAGCGGGCGGCGGCTTCGGCCGGATCTGCCGTCTCGAATCCGGCCGCGCGGGCGCGCTCGCGGCCCGGACCCGGGCGCGCCCCCACCACCACCTGCCAGCCGGAAGCCCGCAGGCAGTGCGCCTGCGCGGTCCCCTGGTTGCCGAACCCGAGGACCGCGACCGCCGGCCCGCCGCTCATCGCCGAGGCCGCGCCGGGGCGCCTACTTGGCCCCCGCCGCCGGCTTCTTCGCCCCCGCCTTGGGGGCCGCCGCCTTGGGCGGTGGCGGCGTCAGCAGCTGCGCGTACGAAACGTCGCTCACCGTGCGGCCCTTGGTCATCAAGACCGCCCGCTTCGCGCCCGGCCAGAACCACGCCTCGACCGGGAAGTCGCCCACCATCTGCGTACGGATCTCGGCGGGCGGGCCCAGTTCCTTGAGCAGCTTGGCGGCGTCGGAGGCGGGCCCCGCCTTCTCCGCGCTCGCCTTGGCGGCGGCTGCGGGGTCCGCCTCCTTGTTCCCCTCGCGCAGGACCTTGGCCATCAGGGTGTGGCCATTGGCCGGGTCCTCCATCTTCAGGCCGCGGTAGACGCTCGACAGCGCCGCGTGGAACTCCGGCGAGAGCGGATCGGCGTGCAGGCCGGCGATGGCCACCTTGCCGGCATCCTCGTACTTTTCCGCGCGCAGCAGGGCGACGGCGTGGTTGTAACGCCCGTCCTTGTCGTCGGGCTTCAGCTCCGAGTACTTGCCGAAGCCGTCGGCGGAGCGGGAGAAAGCGGCGCGCACCTGCTCCATGGCCGCCTGCTTCTCCGGGCCGTCGGCCAGCTTGGCTGCCTGCTCGTCGAGCGCCTGACCCTTCTTGAAGTAGATCTCGCCCAGGCGCAGCGCCGCCCCGACGTCCTGCGGGTCGGCGGCGAGCATGCGCTCGAAGGGCGCAGTGGCCTTGTCCCAGTCGCCGGTCTCCGCCGCCTTGTCGGCGGCCACCACCGAGAGCTGCTCCTTGCGCCCCAGCAGGCACGAGTCCTGCGGCGCGATCTTGAGGCCGTCGTCGATCGTCTGGATGGCCTCGTCGTAGCGCTTGGCGTTGGCGAGGAAGGCCCCCAGGTTGCAGAACGACTTCGGGTTGGTCGGATTCACGGCCGCCGCCTGCCGCATGGCGACCACCGCCTCCATGGCCGCGGCGGAATCGGGCTCGCCGGTGGGCGACGCCTCCACCGCCTTCTGATAGGTGCGGATGGCTTCGTTGAAGTAGCGCACCCAGTAGTGCTCGCGGTTGTCCTGCAGGCGCTGCAGGAGCTTCTTCTCCTCGGGCTTGGCGCGCGCCAGCTCCACGCCCCGGCCGAAGGCCCAGCCGCACTTCTCGGCGCTGTCCAGCTCGGCGTAGGCCAAGCCCAGATAATCCCAGGCCTCGATGTCGCCCGGGTCTTCCGCGATCCCCATCGTCAGCTGCGTGACCGCCTTGCCGTAGATGCGGCGGGCGTCCTCCTCGTTCTTCTTGACCCTTTCCTTGCCGCCCTGGACGACGTACTGGATGCCGCCGGCGATGCGGAAGTTGCGGGCCAGAGCGGGCGAGACGACGAGTACGATGAGGAGCGACGCGAGCAGACCGGCGGCCCCGTGGAAGCGACGTGACTTCAAGGCAGTCCCCCTTTCCTCCGGAGTCCGGCCGCGGGCCGGATCCCGCCCCGGCGAAGCGCAAGCACCGTGCCGCGGGCAAGCCCATAGTGCCGCCGCGGTGCGGAGGCTCGCAACCCCCGGCCGTCCTGGAGCAGAAGTGCGTTTGGCTCTTTCAGTTGCGAATCTAGGCAGGGCGTCAGGAAGCGGTCAAGCCCAAAACCCCCGCTCCGCGCGGGGCCCGGGGGGCGCACCGGAGGCGCCTGCGGAGCGCGCGCCTGACGACACCCTGTGGCGGGTCCGCACGCGCGCCCGACCGCCGTATCCCCGTCAGAGCACGTCCTGGGGATCGACGTCCACCGCCACCCGCACGCCGGCCGGCAGCTTCTCCGATTCCACCTTCTCGAGCACCGCGGCCGCGGTCGCCAGCAGGCGGCGACGGTGCGCGCTGCGCAGCGTGACGTGCCAGCGGTAGCGCCCGCGCAGCCGCACCAGCGCGTGCGGGGCGGGGCCGAGGACCTCGACGCCGGCCGGCTCGGCGTCGGCGTCGCCGGCCGGCGCCGTGGCGCCGAGCATCGTCCCCGCGCCGCCCCCGGCCGCGTCCGCGGTTCCGGGCGCCGCCTCGGCCCACGCCGCCAGCCGCTCGGCCGCTTCGATCACCCGCTCTTCCTTGACGCCCGAGGCGAGGAAGGAGACCAGGCGCGTCCACGGCGGGTAGCGCGCCTCGCGCCGCACCTCCAGTTCGGCGCGCGCGAAGCCGGCGTAGTCGTGCTGCGAGGCGGCCGCGAGCGCCGGGTGGTCGGGGTGATGCGTCTGCAGCACGACGTGGCCGGGCCGCTGCCCGCGCCCGGCGCGCCCGGCCACCTGCGTGAGCAGCTGGAAGGTGCGCTCGGTGGCGCGGAAGTCCGGCAGGTGCAGCGCCGTGTCGGAGTTGAGCACGCCCACCAGAGTCACCCCCGGGAAGTCGTGGCCCTTGGCGACCAGCTGCGTACCGAGCAGCACGCCGCCCGGGGCGTTCCCGAACGCCTCGAGGATGCCCTCGGCGGCGCCGCGCCCGCGCGCGCTGTCGGAGTCGAGGCGGTGCAGACCCACGCCGGGAAAGAGCGTCGCCAGCTCGCGCTCGATACGCTGCGTGCCCGGCCCCTTGTAGCGGAAGAACGGGCTGCCGCACGCCGGGCAGGCGGGGTGCGCCGGCTCGGCGTAATCGCAGTAGTGGCAGAGGAAGAGGCCGCGCGTCGAGTGGAAGGTGAGCGACACGTCGCAGTGCGGGCAGCGGGCCGCGAAGCCGCACGCCTCGCATTCGACGACCCGCGAGTGGCCGCGGCGGTTGAGGAAGAGCAGCACCTGCTCGCCGCGCGCCAGCGCCGCCTGCATGAGGTCGGCGAGCCGCGGCGTGAGCAGCGCCGGCCGGCTGCGCGCCTTGCCGCGCTTCCCGGCCGCGTCCGCGCCCGCCCCGCCGGCCCCCGTCGCCGCCCCGCCGCCCGCGGCCCCCGCGCCGCCGGCCGCCGTCTCGGCGCGCTGGTCCACGATCTCCACGGAGGGCAGCGGCCGCCGGTCGATGCGCTCCGGCAGGCTCAGGTAGACGAACTTGCGCCGCCGCGCGTTGGCGAACGACTCGAGCGACGGCGTGGCCGAGCCCAGCACGCACGGCGCGCCCAGGAGGCGGGCGCGCATCACCGCCACATCGCGGCCGTGGTAGCGCAGCTGCTCGGACTGCTTGTAGGCAGGCTCGTGCTCCTCGTCCACGACCACCAGTCGCAACTCCGGCAGCGGCGCGAACACCGCCGAGCGCGCCCCCACCACGACGTCCACCGCCCCGCGGCGGCAGCGTTCCCAGGTGGCCCGCCGCTCGCCCACCGGGAGGTAGGAGTGCAGCACGCCGGCGCGCGCGCCGAAGCGCCGGCGCGCCTCGCGCAGCAGCCCGGGCACCAGGCTCACCTCCGGCACCAGCAGCAGCGCCTGCCCGCCCGCGCCGCGGGCCGCCGCGGCCGCCTCGAGATAGACCTCGGTCTTGCCGCTGCCGGTGACGCCGTGGAGCAGGAAGACCGCGAAGCGCGGCGCCTGCACCGCCTCGCGGATCGCCCCGGCGGCCGCGGCCTGCGCGGCGGTGAGCGCGAAGCGCCGCGGCAGCGGCGCGGGCGCCGGGGCTTCGCTCGGGGCGCTCTCGCCCACCTGGCGGCGCGCGCGGCTGCCGGCGAAGCCGCCGAGCCCGCCCGGCAGCTGCACGGCCAGCGCCTCGCCGAGCGAGCAGAGGTAGTACTCGGAGATCCAGCGGGCCAGCTCGAGGCCGTGCGCGCCCACCACCGGCTCCGGCGAGAGCACGCGCCCCAGCGGCTTGACGCGCTCCGCCTCGACCTCGGCCGTGGCGCTCACCGCGACCACCACGCCGCGTCGCGAGCGCGCGCCGAAGGGCGCGACCACCTCGACGCCGGCCCGGCAATCGGCTGCGGCCTCCTCGGGGACCGAGTAGACGAAGGTGCGGCGGACGGGGATGGGGAAGGCGACGTGTGCGAACACCGCGCGTCCTGGGGCGGAGGGGCGAAGCGTGCGCCGGCGACGGACCGGAGGGGGACGCGCTCAGACTAGAGGGAGGCGACGACGAAATCCAGGGTTCCGCAGGGGGGATGCGGCGCGCGGGAGCCCGCAGCCGCGGCGCGGGAAACAGCAAGAGCCCGCGGTGGCGCGCGGTGCGTCCCCCGCCGGCCGTGGCCGGTCAGGGATGGACGCACGCCGGGGTCGCCGCGGGCCCGGGGACGGCGGTGCGGATCGCGAGCGATTCCGACCGCGGCCCTAGGCCCGAGCGGCGTCCTGGCGGCTCGTCTGCCCGAGGATGGCGTTGATGCGCTCGACCAGCTTGCGCGGGCTGAACGGCTTGGTGATGTAGTCGTCGGCTCCGACCTCGAAGCCCACCTTCTGATCGACGTTGCGGCCCTTGGCCGACAGCAGGATCACCGGGATGTCGTGCGTCGCCGGGTTCTGCTTCAGCGCCTTGCAGGTCTCGTAACCGTCGAGCTTCGGCATCATGATGTCGAGCACGATCAGGTCCGGCCGGTCCTGCGCCACCTTCGCCAGCGCCTGCTCGCCGTCCAGGGCGGTCATCACCTCGTAGCCCTCGATGCCGAGGCTGAAGTCGAGGATGTGGACGATGTAGATCTCATCGTCGACGACCAGGATCTTCCCTTTCGCCACTTGCTTCACCTCCTCCGCGGGACCACTGCGCTGCTCACGCGGCCCGGGCCCGGGTCTCGTCCCCGGGCTCCAGGCGGCCTTCCACCGCCAGCACGTCCACCAGAGCTCCGACCACCTTGGCGTCGAAGCGCTGGCCACCCAGACGGCGCAACTCGTCGACGGCCTCCTCGACGCTCACCCCCGGCCGGCCGACGCGTCCGACCAGCAGGCTCTCGAGGCCGTCCACCACCGCCAGGACGCGGGCGCCGAGGGGGATCTGGTTGCCCTTCAGCCCCTTCGGATACCCGAGTCCGCTCACCCACTCGTGGTGGGCGAGGATCATCTGGCGCACCGGGCCGTCGCACTGCAACGGCGCCAGGATCTCGACACCGGCCTCGGGATGGCGGCGCAGCCCGCCGTCCTCCTCCAGGTCGGCCTGCTCGGCGCGGCGCTCCAGCTCGCGCTCGAGCCGCTCCGCCAGCACTCCCGGCGGCGCCGCGGCGATGGCGCGCATCGCGTCGGCTTCGCTGGGAGCGATCTCCCCGTCGCGCAGGTCCGCGACCTCCGGCCGCGACAGCGCCACGTCCTGCACGAGGGCGGCGAACTCTACCTGGGCCGCCTCCCGCTCGCCCATCCCGAGAGCGCGCGCCACCAGCCCGGCGTAGCGCACGCGATCCGCGGCGTTGCGGCGGTCGCGGCGCAGGTGCACGAGGACGCTCTTCAGCGTCTCCCCCGCCACCTGGGTCTCGGCCTCGGTGCGGCGCGTGTTCTCGACACAGGCCAGCACCGTCCCGACGCGCTCGGCGAGCTGCAGCAGGAGCGCCATCCGGGCCTTGCCGGCGCTCCCCGGCCGCGCCCCGCCCGTCCGCTCCTCCACCTCCGGGTTATCGGCAGGCCCGAGCCCGACCACGAGCACCCCGGCATCGCGCTCGCCGGCCCGCACCGGGACGGCCAGAACCTGGCCCTCCCGGTAAGCCTCTCGCCGGTGGCCGATGAACGCCGGATCCCGCCCCGCGTCGGCCGAGCTGTACGGCTCGCCCGTCTCCAGGACGCGGCCCGCGATGCCCTCTCCGGCGTGCAGCCGCAGGCCGCGGATCTCCTCCGCCGCCACGCCGACTACGGCGCGGGGCACGAGGTCGCCGTCGGTCTGGCGCGCCAGGAGCAGCGCGCGGGGGGCGTCGAGCACCTGGGCCACCATCTCGACGGCCAGGCCCAACGGCTGGTCGCCCCCCTCCCGGCGCCGCCGCCCGGCCCCCAGAACTTCGGCCCGGGGGTGGGGATTGGCGGGCAGGTGCACGGCAAAGCAAGAACCTTGCCCGGGTCGGCTCTGAACGGAGATGTGGCCCCCGTGCCATTCCGCCACGGACTTGCAGATGGCCAGCCCCAGGCCGGTCCCCCCGTAGTGGCGGGTGGAGCCCCCGTCGATCTGATAGAAACGCTCGAAGATGCGCCCCTGCTCCTCCACCGGGATGCCGATCCCGGTGTCGCGCACCGACAGCCGGGCGCCGCGGTCCTCGGAGGTCAGCCCGACGACCACCTGGCCGCCCGCCGGCGTGAACTTGACCGCGTTGCCGCCGAGCTGCAGGAGCAGTTGCTTGAGCAGCTCGCGATCGGCCTCGAGCGCGACCTCGGCGCCCGGCAGCTCGAGCTCGAGGGTCACGCCCTTGGTGCGCGCCGCCGGCGCCAGCAGGCCGGCGCACTCGCGCACCAGCGCGCCCAGATCGACGCCCGTCGTCTGCGGCCCGGCCCCCGACTCCAGCGCCGAGAACGACAGCACCGAGTCGATGAGCGCCTCCAGCCGCGCGCTCTCGTCGGTCAGCACGTCGAGCGAGTGCTGCCACGCCTCGGGGTCGCCGCTCGGCGCCCCCCCGGTCGGGCTGGCGTCGCGCAGGCTGTCGGTGTAGGCGCGGATCGAGGTCAGCGGCGTGCGCAGCTCGTGCGAGATCGCCGACAGGAAGTTCGACTTGAGGCGGGTCAGCTCGCCGAGCCGCGTGTTGGCGTCCTCGAGGCGCCGCGAGTGCTCGTCGAGCGACTGGTAGAGGCGCGCGTTGTCGAGCGCGACGACCATGTGGTTGGCGAACACCTCGAGCAGCTCGATGGTCTCGCGCGACGGCACCAGGCGGTCGGCGGGATCGTCCACCGACAGGTAGCCGACGATGTCGCCCGTCTTGGTGTAGAGCGGCACGAAGAGCACGTCGTCCTCGTGCCATTCCCACGGCTCGCGCTTGCCGAGGTCGACGCGCACGCCCTCCGGCAGGCGCCGCGAGAACGAGTGGGTGTGGCTGATGAAGTACGAGCGGCCGACGCGGAACTCGTCGGACAGCCAGGTGAGGAAGGTGTCGAGCGGCACGTCCTCGGCCTCGAGCTTGGCCATGGCGACGCTGTCGAGGCCGGCGAAGGCGCGGGCCCGCAGCGCGTGCGAATCGGGGTCCAGGACGCGCAGCAGCACCACGCGGAAGCCGATGGTCACCTGCACCGCCCGCACGATGCCGGCGAGCAGCGCGTCGAGCTCGAGCGTGGAGTTGAGCTGGGTGACCACCTCGAGCAGGCGGTGCATCTTCTCCGTGCGCGTCTTGCCGGCCTCCACCTGCGTGAAGTAGAGGCGCGACAGGCGCTCGCGCGTCAGCTCCAGCTCGCGCACGCGCCGGCGCAGCTGCTCGATCTCGTTCCAGGTGACGCGCGACGAGCCGCGCGGGCCCCGCGGGCGGGCGGTGCGGGCCATGCTCAGGCCCCCCGCCCGTGGCGCCCGCCGCCGAGCGCCGCCGCCGGCCGGCCGCCGTCCTCGGCC
>Ga0315275_10000813_pt1 | contig 26239 bp, 32 predicted proteins | sample YL17G03_0_MG_FD_205557 | JGI IMG/M metagenome (GOLD analysis project Ga0315275, IMG submission 205557) | Sediment microbial communities from Yellowstone Lake, YNP, Wyoming, USA - YL17G03_0 | ecosystem: Environmental > Aquatic > Freshwater > Lake > Sediment | place: USA: Wyoming | collected...
AAAACCTCAGAAGACCAGACAAAGCAGTCTCACCAACATACTTCAACACCTAATAAAGGGACAAGGCAGCGCGCGCTAAACGTGGAAGCTCAAGAACGAATTCAGAAAACTCTGCGAAAAAGCAAAAAAACCTGACTTCATGAACGATCTGCTGAATACGCTGAAAAACGATAGGCGACTGCAAATCCTCGAAATAATCGCAAGAGAGCATTGTTCAATAGCCCAGATTCAAAAAGAACTACGGAGAAGTGGCTTCAACCACAGCCAGCAAACCATAAGCGGGGAATATATGAAGCCCCTGATAACAGTCGGAATTGCTGATGAACATCAGAACTCATACTACGCGACCCTGCTCGGCCAGAAGATCAGCGATTTGACGAGGGATTTCCATGACCTCTGAGAGCTTTTGTCGCCACACTCCGAATGCTATGAAGAGACAGTTCTGGACGTTCTTTTGAAAGGGCCTCAGACCCACGAAGGGTTAGAGGAGATAATTCCAAAGAAAAGCATAGCACGTGTTCTCAGTCGCTTGCAGAAAGCAGAATTGGCCGAAACAAGCTCCGACAAAGATTACATCTTCTTTGCGACAAAAAGGGATCCGAATCGGTCTGATCTCTCTCCAACAGAGAAACGGGTTTACGAAAGACTACCCAAAGAAGGAATTTCTGCGAGAAAACTCGCAAGAGGAGCTGGTATCTCCCTCAGAAGAACTTACAAATACCTGCGAAAGCTAAAAGGAAAAAACTGGTCTTCACAAGAAAGAAACCAACTCCATATACAATAACTGCCAAAGGCGCCAAAACGGCCAGAATGCTGAAAGAATTGCATGATGTAGCCACTGAAGCTTTAGTTGCGATAGCGCGTCTCGTTGGAGACGAGCAAGAACGTGACGAAGCAACGCCAGAGTTTGACTCCGACACTAGAAAAAAAGGGAAAATGGAAAAAACTGTTCCCTCGACTTCTGCTGCTTTGACTCAGGACAACGTGCTCGTTGATTAATGAGCAAGCAATACAGTCGTCCCTGTTCTCATATGAGCTCTTGGCTTCGATTCTGGGGGCTATGGTGATGATAGCCTACTCATAGAACAAACTCGAGAAGACTTTAATCGACGTCGAATGAAAGAATGATTGAGTGTAGAAGCAGTGGGAGAAACGAAAAAGGATTACTTGCAAAATCTCAACCGCCTGCTTATATGGCTCACACTAGTCTTGTTCAGCGCGCGCATGACGTCTCCACACTTCGTGAAAACGCTTTCCATTGTATGTTAAGGAGTTGACCAATGGTTACATGCGCCGACTAGCTAACCTGCCGGTCTTGTTTCGTGTCCCAAGATTGAAGTAATCTCTGATATTCCGGATTGATCAGGTTGCACTTTGCCTGAACCAAAGAACCCACCCTTTGCCAGTCTTCTGCGACTCTCGACCATATATCACTTCTGACGAGCTTGTCCACGTAGTCTTTCATTGCGGGTGTTCGTTTGATAATGCCCTTGCGCCAGTCTACATCCACAAGCCCTGTTCGTCGCATGTGGTGAAGGTTGCGGATAACTTGGTCAGAATCTGTTGGATAGGCCGTGACTGCTTTTAGGTCTTCAAGTAGCGAGTCTGTGGAAATCTCGCCTTCGGGCCTCAGGCATATAACGGCCACCATGTTTTGAGTCAATCTCACCGTTGGAGTCAATATGGGAGGACCTTTGGCCGGGACTATTATTTGCTCTAAACGCTGCGCATATCGCCTGTAGAACAGTCTCTTCAAAGATTCAACCATTGTAAAATAGGCTGCGACGAACACGACTAGGAACAGAAAGAACTCGGGAGGCAAGGCTACGAACCCGAAGACACCGCCTAACGCCGTGAAAGGAACCAGAATGGCAACAGCAACTGCCGTCAAGCTGCTCAGTAGCAAAGTTTTGCTTGGAGTACTCTTGAAAAAAGGCGACTTCCTCGTTCTGATCGCGAATATCACTAATGTCTGCGTACACAAAGACTCAACGAACCATGCGGTTTGAAACAGCGGACCATTGTCCCAAGCATTGAAAAGGTAGAGCACCATGAAGAATGTCAGAAAGTCGAAAACTGAACTAATCGGTCCAAAATAGACCATGAAGTTTCTAACATAGGAAATGTCCAGCCTTTTGGGTTTCTCGATGTATTCCTCATCTACGTTGTCTGTAGGAATAGCCAGCTCTGAAATGTCGTATAGGAGGTTGTTTAGGAGTATTTGCACAGGAAGCATTGGATACTGAAAGTTTGTCACGCTACCGATAAACAAAGATGCGCCAGCGGCGCTACACATGTTTCCGAAGTTTGAGCTGACGCCCATTAGAACATATTTCACTGTGTTGCCGAAGGTTTTTCTTCCTTCAAGAACGCCCTCTTCGAGCACAGTCAGGTCTTTATGCAAAAGGATTATGTCTGCTGACTCCTTAGCCACGTCCACGGCGTTTTCAACTGATATGCTTACGTCGGCAACTCTCATAGAGGGTGCATCGTTTATTCCGTCGCCAAGAAAACCTACTACGTGTCCGTTGCTTTTCAGTGCATTGATTATGCGGTCTTTTTGGGACGGTGTCACCCTTGCAAAAATGTTGGCTGTCTCGACAACTCTTGCCAGCGCGTCGTCGTTCATCTTTGCTATATCGACTCCGAGCACGACGCCCTTGACTTCGAAACCCAACTGTTCGCAGACTTTTCTTGTGACCAGTTCGTTGTCGCCAGTTAGAACTTTGAGTTCTATGTTGCTCTTCCTGAAAAGTCCGAGCGAGTCTTTGGCGGTTTCCTTAGGAGGGTCTAGAAACGCCACAAATCCCAGGAAAACCATTTCACCTTCATCATTAACTGAATATACAGTCTTTTCTTGTCTAACTTTCTTGTAGGCAACAGCCAGAACACGGTAGCCTTCGGCGCTTAGATCATAGTATTTCTGTTCAATCTTTCTTTCTGTTTCAGGTGTCAAATCGAATATTTTTCCGGAAAGTTCGAAGTAAGAGCAGACCTTGGATATTTCTTCCGGCGCTCCCTTGCTTATGAAGAATCGTTGCCTCTGGATTTCTGCAACGACTGAAACTCGTCTTCTCACAAAGTCAAAAGGAACCTCATCGATCTTCTGGTAGCCTTCGATGTTCACTCCTTCATGCGCAAGAATCGCGTCGTCTAACGGGTTCTTAAGCCCCGTCTCATAATGACTGTTCAAATAACAATACAGCAGCACTCTTGCGTCGTCGTTACCTTCCATGTCAACGTGCAACAGAAGTCTGACCTTGTTTTCAGTCAGCGTCCCCGTTTTATCCGTACACAACACGTCCATGTTACCAAAGTTTTGGATCGCTGCCAATTCTTTCACTATTACCCCTCTTTTCGACATCGCTAGAGCGCCCTTCGACAGATTGACCGAAAGAATGACAGGCAAGAGTTCAGGCGTCAGACCCACTGCTAGCGAAACGGAAAAAAGCAATGCTTCCAAAACGTCCTTTGCAATGTAAGCCTTAACGAAGAAAACAAAAACAACGAGCAGAAAAGTCACCTGCATGATCAAGTATCCAAAACGTCTTAGTCCCTTCTCAAACTCGGTCTCAGGCCTTCTTTCGACAAGTTTTCTCACGATTTTTCCATAATCAGTGAAGCTGCCCGTCTTCACGACAACAGCCGTTGCCGAACCGCTCACGACAGAAGTCCCCATGAAAAGGTAGTTGTTCCATTCATTGATGCTGCAGGCTTGCTGTGCACTCAAAGCTGTAGAAGTCTTCTCCAGTGGGAATGACTCACCAGTTAAAGCTGACTGATCTACGAAGAAATCTTTTGCGGCTATCAGTCTTGAATCTGCCGGGATAATGTCTCCAGCGGAAAGAGTCACTACTTCTCCCGGAACGATTTCTGAAAGCTTGATTTCTTTCTTCGCATTACCCCTAATGACCGTGGCAGTAGTTGCGACTCTTTCTTTCAGGCCATCTGCCGCCTTTTCGGCCTTGGATTCCTGAAAGAACATTAGAACAACGCCTAAGAGCACAATCGCGAGGATTATCGTCGCTTCCACCGTCTCTCCTAACAGGCCGGTTAGTATGCCTGCCGACAGCAGAATGAGCATGAGTGGGTTTTTGAAACTTAAAAGAAACTTCACCACGGCGGTGGATCTCTTTTTCTTTGCAACTTCATTGTAGCCGTAGGTTTTCAGCGACTCCACGGCTTGATCCGATGTGAGGCCAGAACGAGATGTCTTCAATTCTGCAAGCAGATCATCGATCGGCACGCATAGAAAATCTTCAGGAGTTGCTTCTTGAGCCCAGCCAATTGGCCTCTGCAAATTCCTGCTCTTTCCCGAAACGTCGGCCACCATCCATTTTCACTGTCCAAAACCGTCAGCCTAAGGGCTGGGCTTCTGCCCTCGCATTAGAAGCTGAGTGGACAAGCATGTCTTATATTCGTTTCGACGAAAGCCTCGACGCGCCAGCGAGAACGGATGCATAGAGCATGTAGTGACAAAAGTCTAAAAGTCCAGAAACCACAAATCACCACGGGTCTGCGCAGGCTTCTCACTATTCTCAAATCAATGCAGTGGTCAAATTGTGTTCGAAGGCTTGGTGGAAATGAAGAGTAAGATTTGAAAAGAACACGACATCTTCGGAGAGGTTGCAGTCCCAGAAAACGCGTATTGGGGCGCAGCTACTCAGAGAACAATCCAGAATTTTCAGATAAGTGGAAGAAAATTCCCTGAACCCTTAATACGCGCGCTTGCACAAGTCAAAAAAAGCATGCGTCAAAGCAAACCTCCAATTAGGCAGCGTAAGCGAGAAGGAATGCCGAGCGATCCTTGCGGCCATCGAAGAAGTGCTAGAAGAAAAGCATTCGGGTCAGTTTCCGCTCGATGTTTTTCAAAGCGGTTCTGGAACACAGTTTAACATCAACATGAACGAGGTTCTGGCAAACAGGGCAAACGAAATCTTAGGGTACCCACTTGGAAAAAAGTCTCCTGTACACCCAAACGACCATATGAACAGAAGCCAGTCCTCTAATGACGTGATTCCCACTGCCATGCACCTTTCGACTCTTGAACTTCTTGATTCTGAACTGCTTCTGGCCTTGGACAAATTGCGCAAGAGTCTTCGAAGAAAAATCCGGGAGTTTGAAGGCATAGTCAAGGTCGGCAGAACCCATCTTCAGGACGCAGTTCCCATCCGTCTGTCTACGGAGTTCGAGGTCTACGAAAGACAGGTCACCACAAACCGAAGGAGACTGAAAAATGCCTGTGCAGAGCTGCTCTATGTTCCAATAGGCGGAACAGCGGTTGGAACAGGCATCGATGCTGACAAGAGTTTCGGAAAACTGGCGGTCACAAATCTGGCAGGAATCACTGGGTTTCGCCTCAAACTTAACCCTGTCAAAGCTGAGGGAATCGCATCACACAGCCCATTAGTGGAAACGAGTGCAGTCTTGCGCCTCCTTGCCCTGTCGACCCTGAAAATGGCCAACGACATCCGTTGGATGGGAAGCGGACCTAATGCCGGATTGGGCGAGCTGTCGCTGCCTTCAAACGAGCCTGGCTCCTCCATCATGCCAGGAAAAGTCAACCCCACCCAAGCAGAAGCGCTGATACAGGTCAGCTTGCAAGTGATTGAAAACGACGTTACGATTGCGCTTGCAGAAGGGTTCGGGAGCGTGCTTGACTTAAACGTTGCTAAGCCCCTAATGATCGTTAACCTTCTCGACTCCATCGAGCTTCTTGCAAAAGGAATCAACTCATTCGTCAAAAACTGTTTGAACGGTTTGAAAGCCAACGCAGCGCGTATCGATTCACAGCTGGAAAAGAACCTTATGGTTGTTGCAAATCTTGTTCCACTCATTGGCTACGACAAAGCTTCCGAAGTAGCCAGAAGGGCAAGCAAAACGAGCAAGACGATAAAAGAGTCAGTACTTGACATGAAATTGAAAATAAAGGGAAACCTGGACGAACTGCTGATCCCAGAAAGATGCTTTGACACTCAGAATGCATGCAATTTGCTGTGTACACACAGTTGAGCAGTTTGGCGATTGTCTCTGGGCCTTCCCTTCTTCGGCAGCGCCTTAGCCTCCAGGTGCGCCATGGAACGGAACGTCCTTCCAGAGCATGTCCCACCAGTCGGACTCAGTTATGGTTTCTCCTTTGACGAGTATTTCCAGAACGTTTTTCAGAAGTTCGTGGTGTCTCTTCTCATCTGCCAATATTGCTTCTAGGAGAAGGTTCACTTTTTTGTCTCTAACGCTCGGAAGCATCTTGCCTATTTTTTGGATGAGTTCGGCTTCCATCCGCACGTGTTTTTCGATGAGATCCTTCTGCTCGTCCAAGTTCTCTTGTGTTAGAGCCTTCGAGACGGTTGTCATGAGCGTCACAGCGGAAGAGTACATTTCCGCGTGCTTCACCGAGTCTAGAGATATTCCCTTCAATACGCCTTTCACGGTAGGGTTCCCAATGGCGGGCAGGGACTTGTTCAGTGAGTCTACTATTTTGTTTTCAACTTTAATCTGGTCTTTGAGAAAACGTACAAGTTCATCCTTTGTGCTCAATGTCTTTACCTCCGTTTCTCCTAGAACGTGCTAGGCTGTGTCAATAAGTCTTTCGGCAACTCTTCTTCCAAGTTCCTTGCAGTTCTCTAGCCCAGCTTGGTCAGGCTCAAACCTGATTGGAAGCGGTGGTTCCGTGATGCCCATTTCAAACTTGTTCTTCATGATTTCAATGACCAGCTTGGGAGCTTCACCGCTCCAACCGTAAGAGCCAAACGTTGCTCCAACCTTGCCCTTCAGACTGATGTTTTTCACTGCCACATCCTCGAAGAAACTTTTGAAGCCTACAGGTATGTCGTGATGATAAGTCGCGACGCCTACAACAATGGCATCAAAACGAACCAATTCCTCAGGGGGGACATAGTAGTTCAGTTCGACGTCAACCCCATGAACCGATCTCGCACCCTCAGCCACTGCGTTAGCCATTTTTTCCGTGTTTCCAGTTCGACTATAATAGAGAACAAGCATCTTCGCCATTGACTACATCCACCGGGCAAGATAGTGTAATTAGCAAATAAGAGGATTTCTCTCAAAAGGCTTTCAAATACTGGATCACGGCCATCCGAACATAACCGAAAGCTTGCATGCAAGCTATGTCCATTCTGCATCATCAGTGAAAAAATGTTAGTGGAAAGCGCTTGTCATGTGCCCATTTTCAGAGAATAAGGCAGAATTGAGGTTTTGGAGCCGGGGATGGGAGTTGAACCCATATATAGCGGCTCTGCAGGCCGCCGCCTGAACGGTTCGGCCACCCCGGCAGCTTACATATCTTTTTGGCCTCTGATAAATAGGTTGTCAGCCGCTTTCAAGCTTCTTGCGGATCTCTCTGTAAACGTTCAGAGCAGACTTTTCGTCTTCAACGTTCTTTATCAACATCCTTCCACCGTTGAAGAGGCTTATTTCAAAGCCTTTGTAGTCGAACACTATCGCAAGCTGAGACTTTATTCGCACATTGAAGTGGTGCCTGACAGCCTCATAGACTTGGCGGAAGTCTCTTTCTAATGGTCTATCCGGGTTTACGTTAACTGTGTTCCGTCCGCACAACCACATGAGTTTTTGTTTCGTCTTGCCCAATGCTTCATTGCCCGGACATGCGGGGCAACCGACTCTTTTGAAGATGTCTATAGTTGTGAAGTACATATCGCTGAAGTCGCATATCATCAGCTTTCCTTTCAACGTGGAACCCATTCCCGCAAGGATTTTTGTCGTTTCCATGGCCTGCATAGCCCCGATTATGCCTGCCGTGGCCCCGAGTACGCCTCGCACGTCGCATGTTGATAGGAAATCATCTTCAACGCCAGGCAGCACGCATTCAAGACAGGGAGTTTCGGGAGAAAAGAAAACCGATAGATTCCCCTCGAGCCCTACGGCTGCTCCGAAAACATACGGGATCCCAAGCCTTACGCACGAACGGTTGACGAGGTATCTCGTGTGCATATTGTCGAGGCCATCGACGACGCAGTCGACCCCAGAAAGCAGCTCTTCAACGTTATCTGCATTCAAATTCTCCGAAACCCCTTCAATCTTGACTAGAGGATTGGTCTTCTTCAATCTTCTTGCAGCAACTTCGGCTTTCGGATAGTGCAAATCGTCAGGCGTGAACAAGACCTGCCTATGAAGATTGCTCACTTCAACCGTGTCCTGATCGATTAGACGCAGATGGCCGACTCCTGCCAACGTCAGATATAACGATGATATCGAACCCAAACCCCCGATCCCAACGACCGCAACTTTCGACCGTGCAAGCTTTTTCTGTCCAGCTGGACCGAATTCCTTTAGAACAGTCTGCCGCGCGTAGTACTCCTCGTAATCAACTGGCCTGTGTTCTTTAACCATGATTCAGCCCTCCCGTTTACTCTGCTGTCAACCCGTCTTATATCTACCTTTTTTCAGGAATTGTCTCTCATAGATTTCCCTGACCTTCTGTATCGTGTCGACCTCCTCAGCAGCCTTGTCCTCCCTTATTCGGGTTACTCTGGCAAACCGTAACGCCATACCGCACTCGTACTTTGGGCTCCTCTGAATCTCGTTATAGGCAACTTCAACAACTACCTTAGGAAGGACAACAATCCTTCCACGCTCTCTCCTTACCGCCAGTTCTTTGAGTCGCTTCGTCATTTCTATGAGTTCAGCATCGGTCAGACCCTTGAAGGTCTTTCCGATCGGCAGAAACTCACCAGTCCCCGCATCGCGGGCTGCCAGATAATAATCGGACAACCATCCGTGCCTGCGGCCATAACCGTACTCAGCCGCAACGATCGCCAAGTCCAGAGGCTCAAGGACGGGCTTAATCTTCAGCCAATGTTTCCCCCGTATCCCAAGTGTGTATTCACTGTCAACCCTTTTGGCCATAAGCCCCTCATGTCCCTCGCTCATAGCCTGCTCCAGAAAACGTTTAGCCTCCTCAACGCTGTCCGTCACCAACTGCACCGTCAAAGGTATTTGCCCAGCGTGCTCAACGAGTATACGTCTTCTCTGCTGGTAAGGCGTTGCTATCAGGCCCTTCCCATCAAGATACAGGACATCGAACAGAAAAAGCCTCACAGGAATCTTTCCCACCATATCCTGCACGGAATGAACTCTTCTAAACCTGCGCATGAGATGCTGGAAAGGAATCGGAGAACCAACTTCATCAACAGCTATCACTTCGCCCTCAAGAATCGCCTCCTTCCCCCTAATGTTCCCTTTAACCATTCCTACGACTTCTGGCAGACTCTCGGTGACATCCGTCAACCGCCGACTGAAAATCCTCACCCTGTCACCCGACATGTGAATCTGAACCCTGGCCCCGTCATACTTGAACTCGAAAGCCGTTGCACCCCCATGCTCATCCAAGGCTCCGGCAACGTCATCGGCCATCTGCGCCAGCATAAGGTTGACAGGCCGAAAAAGCTTGAAGCCCATCCTGGCCAACCCGGCTGCTCCTTCAGTCTTAGCGATCGCTGCGACTTCCCCGATGTCACCCACAACCATCGCGGCTTCCTGCACGACCTTCAAAGGAGTGCGAAAAGCTTCTGAAACCGCTTGTTCCATCAGCCCCTCATGAAAACCCGTCCGCATTTCACCCATGAGAACCTTGACCAAGTACTTGGCTTCAACGGATGAACACCGGCTCAGCAAAGCGGTCACCAAACTTTCCTTTCTCGCTCTGGAACCAGAACCCGTCGTCTCAGCCATGGTTTCCAAACCGCACCTCACCTCCAACAACGTCAAATCCTTCTCAAAGAGCGCAGTCTGTCGCCTGACTCGACTTTTCTCAAAAACCGCTTTCGTTGCTGAACCGATATCCCCAGATTCCCGAAAGGCCTCTTCAAAAACGCTCCACTCAACTCCCGTTGCGCGCTTTATGATATCACTTAACGTGGCCCAGCTGACGTCCAACGTCTGCGGACTCCACTTTGGAAAAGGCCTCCCCAGAAGCATCGAAACGGCGGGCTCAACCTCCTCAGGCTCTAAACGCCCCAAGAATTCTGCCACAACATCTATCATGAGAAGACGCTTTCTCGTAGCTTCCAGCCTCTCACCAAGCTCTGCTAGAGCCTCAAAACTGGTCGACATAACCTCAGCCTTGACGCAACTATCAACTTTCAAAATGCCCGACTAAAGAGATAAGCGTTGACCGAGGCACGAAAAAAGAATGACGAAGAAGTCGAATATTCAAACTAAAAGGAAGATTCCAGTTTCTTCTTGATTTCTTTTATCTTCTTCTCCAATTCCTTGACTTTGGCTTTTTTGTCGACTGCCTTGTAACTGTCTCTCGCATACTCCAACGCGCTAACTCCAAATCTATCGAATCCCTTTTGAAACGATAGATCAGCAGATTTCATGAAGTGTTCAGCGGCTTTCTCATAGTTCTTGAGTGCGTAGGAGCACTCGCCAGCCTTGTAAAGCATGGAGGTGGAGTCAAAGTAGTTCTGTCCTTTGTGATACAGTTCTGCTGTACGAAGGAAGATTCTTTCAGCCTCTTCATACTCGCCCGCATCGTAAAGTGTCCCAGCTTCCTTATGCATCTTGACCGCATCCTCTTTAACTTCGCCCATGACCCTTAACTCCTGAGCTTCTATCTATCAACATTGCACTAACATTTAGGTTTTCCCATTGCGAAGATTAGAACGGAATTTCCAACCAACACCCAAACATGCAACCATAGAAGATGTCGCTAATGAGAACCTGCGACCCGTCAGTTCAAACAAACTCCAAAAATCTGAACCTTGGCGGCCTTATGGGAACTCCTTATTCATGTGACGATATCATCCGCTCTCACCCGAAAGACAGAATAACAAACTTGCCTCTTACAAGATGCTAAGGTGCCTATATGAACGTAAAGGTCAACCCTGCAAAAAGAGTGGTTAAGCTCGCAATCGCAGCCGTTTTCGCGGCGCTGGTGTGTGTAGTCACACTTGTTCTCGTCGTCAACATTCCAGCAACCAGCGGCTACTTCAACATAGGCGAAACCATGATTTATGTCGCCGCATTAGTGTTCGGCCCATTCGTGGGCGCCTTCGCGGGAGGTGTGGGAGCTGCAATCTCCGATCTACTAGTCGCCCCAATTTATGCCCCTGGAACACTTATAGTGAAGAGCTGTGAGGGAGCCATCGTAGGATTCTTGAGCAAGAAAGTGCTCAAACAGACTTCAGCAGGAAATTGGAGGGTCTACACCATCGCAATTGGGATATTCGTTGGAATACTTTTTGCGACAATCGGGTCCGTCTATTTACAGAGCGTAGATGTCTATTTGGGCTATCCTCAACCCGTTGCTCCCACGTTCAGCATCTCCATACCTGTCTTGGATTGGTACTTCCTAGGTGGAGTCCTTGCTTTGGCCATCGCCCTTGTGGGTTTCAAGCTGGAACCTAGTTCTGGACGAGCGGTCTTGTCAATACTCGCGGGCGGCATGGAGATGGTCTTGGGATATTTCCTCTACGAGCAACTCGTGCTCGGCAAAACGGCTGCAGTCGTGGAAATTGCTGCAAACATCCTCCAAATGATAATAGGATTGGCCGTTGCAATACCTGTCGCGAGAACAGTTTCTCGACGCCTTCCTCAATTCAAAACCTGAAGGAACCATCTTACGATGTGACTGCAATGAAGCTGCCTCTCGGAAAAATCTCGGCAGACCTATTGAAGGAGGCTGTTTTTAGGAATCTCGGAGTTGAACGACCAGAAGTTGTGCTGGGTCCATCCGCTGGCATTGACGGTGCTGTGATAGAAATCGGAAATCATTCGGTAATCGTTTCAACTGATCCTATCACCGGAGCAATTGAACGGATTGGATGGCTGGCAGTAAACGTCAACGCAAATGACATAGCAACTTTCGGTGTCGAACCTGCCTTTCTCTTCTCATGCATTCTATTGCCTGAAAGTGCAGAGAAGAGAATGGTTGAAAATATCTGCGTTCAAATGGATCAGGCGGCAAGGAAATTGGGAATATCTATTGCAGGAGGGCATTGCGAGGTGACCCGTGACTTGCCTAATCCGATAGTCATAGGCTGTATGATGGGCATAACGGAAAAGGGGAATTACGTAACAGCAGGCAATGCCAGACCAAATGACAGAATAATCATGACCAAGAGTGCAGGAATCGAGGGAACGGCAATCCTTGCATCAGACCGGGAGAAAGAGCTGCAAAAAGCATTGAAAACTGTGATGCTGAGAAGAGCTAAACGATTCTATGAACGAATCAGCATTGTAAAAGACGCTTTAACAGCCTTCAAAACGGGCGATGTGCATGCCATGCATGACCCTACGGAGGGAGGCGTAGCAGGAGCCATACACGAGATGGCAGACGCATCAAACCTAGGCGTGAGAATCCTCAGAGAAAGAATAAGAGTGGAACCTGAAACCGCCAGAATATGCGAATTCTATGGAATAGACCCTCTTCAACTCGTAGCTTCAGGCAGCCTGCTAATCGCTTCTGAACCAGCGTCAGCTGAAAAGATCGTTCGAACTCTGCGGGAGAACAAGATTCACGCAGGGATCATAGGACAGTTCCTTTCCTCACCAGAAGAACGGCTGATCACCCTCAAAAACGGGAAGACCGACCTCCTAGTCCGACCGGTGACCGACCAGCTCTGGCAGGCCTTGGAACACTCATCGGTTCCCTAGCGCCTTCTCATTGACTAGATTGTACTCCGTGCGACAAGATCTGATAAATAACGATGACGGCGTAGAACCCGTACGAAAGCAGCAGCGAAGGGTGATGAACGGCGAACTTCAAATCGCTGACTATAAAATTGATGTTCTGCTCGATGGTCCAAACATCGTTGGGTCTGAAATGAAGGCAGTACGGCTCATAAACCCCGACTACTTTGTAGCCTTTCTTGCAGATCCATGATTTGATGTACGCATCCTCGTAAGTGTGCAATTGATATGGCACCTGAATGTCTTCAACAGTCTTGCGCCGAACCAGCAAATCATGAGTCCCGCCTCTTTTGTCGAATATTTTCAACGTAAACCTTTCGAAGAGCCTCAGTATCTTCGTTCTTCGTAATACTGACCAGATTTCGATTCCCCAGATTCCGCCCACATCATCCTTGATCTGTTTTTCGGCTTTTGCAAACCAGTTCTCAGACAGAACGACATCACTGTCGACAAACATGAACCAGTCAGTCTTGACCATGCTCATCGCCTTCTGTCTGGCAGCTCCTCTCGTCCCCTTGTCCTGAACGAGAATTACGTTCCCGTGTTTCTCCTGAAACTCCTTTACTATCTGCACTGTCTTGTCTGTGGAATAACCATCGACGACAATCAACCTATTGACCGGCACGTTTCTGTAGACCGAACTAATGCAGTCCTTCAACAGCCTCTCACTGTTCTTGGTGAGCACGATAACGTCCACAGGCTTCATCATAGCCAAACTCTCTTGCACATCAACAGGATTTTGAGGCCCTCATCTCGAAACAAACCATTCTGAATAGCTAATAGAATAAATGCTTATCTCAAGCTCAAAGGCGATCGGTTCTTCAACAAACACAGCTTGCCACGTTGGCACATTTCGCGATCCCCTTCCAGTCTTTCTTATCCCGCATCAGAAACTTATATAAAACTACACCCTGAAGTGGATAATGTTATAAGATGAAGACGTTAAACGCGGCTATTATGACGAATCGGAAGTACCTGTTCACCCCGTCAACGGTGCTGGAAGGCTGGGCGTTCAAGTTTCCAGCTGTGCAGGTTTGGCTTAAGAAGCTGAATGGTACGAAGGCGCACCGGGCCTATCTGCTGTTCTTGTTTTGTGATTGGGCTAAGAAGGATCCTGAGGAGCTGCTCAAGCTGAAGAGCGACTGCAATTCTCTAGATGCTGAACGATTGCTGGACGATTTTATCGTCAAAGCAGAATATCCTGAATGTACGCGTTGGAACTGTGTCACAACAGTACGCTCGTTTTTCCGTTGTAATTATCGCGCGCTCCAGGCAGAGGCAGGCAGGATGGAATATGTTGGAAAGCGCGCTCAGAGAACTCCAAGCAAAGAGAAACGGTTGGCACTTTATGAGAGTTGCTTCAATCAGAGGGACCGCGCGCTTGTCTGCGTTGCCTGTACTTCCGGAATAGCCCTGGAGACGTTCACGAATTTGAAGTGGGAGCATTTTGAAAAGGACTGGATGAGACAAGAGTTTCCGCACATAAGCATTCCAGGAGAGTTCATTAAAGGGCACGGTAAAGGAAAGTATCGTGGTCTTCGTCAAGAAACCTTTCTCACACCCCTAACAAAACGTGAACTTATCAAGTACCGGGAATGGATGACGAAGACACACGGTATACTCTGGAACGAGAGTATGAACGTGTTCTTGAGTTTGGAGAGACCGTATAATCCCTTGACGTATCATGGCTTAAGCAAGACGGTTGAGGCAATTAGCGCAAAAGCAGATACACCATTTAGCGTGCATGATGGCCGTCGGATCGTCGAGACTGCGCTGGAAAGCGTTGGCTGCCCACGCAACTGGATCCAGAAGATCAAAGGCCGCAAGGTCCGAGGAGAAGACGCGCCATATAGCAAACCACTAATCGAGCAGTTGCGACAGAAATACAAAGAAGCAGCTGCAGAACTAGAATTCTTAGGCAGTGGTGCTCATGGCAGAGAAGACTTGAATCTAACTGATGCAGAATGGAAGGATCTCCGGGAGCTCCTTGCATTGATGAAACAGGGCAAGGTAAGAATTACTTAGCTTTCTTTGCTTATGATGATTAACTGTTGAAGCATCGTACAGACGGCGCATAACTGATGTGCCATTGTCTTATCGTGAGCTCCTGCGGCGAAGCATACTGACTCGTTGGGGCAGTCTTTTTTCGTAATGTGCATAGTACCGAAATCTGGGAATCTAATTAAACTCTTTAGCCTTGCTGCTTCCTCTTTCTCTTCTGGGCTACGCATCTTTTCTCCGATAGTCTCTGTTTTGCCTGTAGTCTCGCTCTTTTTGAATAAGGGTATCTTATCACCCCCCTTACACGTCTGGAAGTTTCCATCCTTCTTTCCGTTTGGCCTTGATGATTGCTCTGACGTCTGGGAAGGTTAATGCGAAGTAGACGTGTTCGCAGTTGCTTGTCTCGTCTAGCATGCAACGGATTCCGCTAGGTTTAAAGAATACCTCTGCGGTTTTGTGGAGTCTGCTGTCCCAGATTTTGACGCCGTTTTCGTCACTGTTTAGTTTTTGGAATCTAGGTTCGTCAAGTTCTTCTAAGCGTCTGCGTGAGCTGTCTTCTAGGAATTGGGCTAGGCTTCTGTAGCCAAACTGTGGGTTTGCTCTGATGAATTGTTCGATGCTGTTAGCGAATTCGGTTTTGATGCTAATGTTACGGTATTTAGGCATTGTATCTCTATGATTAATCAAGCATAAATGCTGTATAAATGCGTTCTTCTCCACACGTAAACTTGCGTGAATATTGCGTGAAAATCTTATAAGGAATCACGCAGTAATGCTGGACTATTAGATGAAAAGGTCGAATTCCAGATTGAAGTACAGAAGCGTTAGTTTGAAACCGAGCCTCGTAGCCGACATCGAAACGCATGTTGGAAAAGACAAGCGGTATCGTAGCATAGCAGACTTTGTGTCTGAAGCAGCGCGCCTTCGTCTTGAGGAATTGGAGCAGCAAGGAGCCAAGAAACCATGACTGAGGAGCAGCTCCAGGTCCTGCGCGATATCGTTGCTGAATTCCGAAAGATAAGGAGTCAGGTGCATGTCCAAGATACCAACTGAAATGCGTGAAGAGATCCGCAGTGAGCTCGTGTTGATTGCGGACCGCCTCGTCAAAAAGTTGGACATGACAATTCCCGAGGCGCGCAATGCTATCAAAGAAATCCTCAACGTTTCCGTTTGATGGTACTGTCTAATCGTACTGTTCGTCCGCCGAACACAGGACTCTCGGACAGAAGTCATGAATAAGAGTTCCCTGTCAACGGAGAAGTCTCTGACACAGGTCTGGCATGTGCAATCTTGTTCATGAGTAGTCCAGAGAGAGCCCCCCTTGCTATTTCACGCTAATGTGGAAGCAGCTTTACGGGGACACTTGGACGGATGGTTCAAGAAGAGTCCAAAATGTCATAACTGCTTTGAATGGGAAGCTGCGACGCTGCAAAGTGTGGCCTACCTCACAATACAGCCTAAGCACAAGCATCATTCAAGACCGTGCGGACCATGAACGACACGAGCCTGATCTCGAGGCACGCGCAGCCGGTAAGGTTCTCTGTTTCATCGAGGTTTCAGGATCTAACTGCAATCTGCGAGAAGAGGATATCTTTGTTTTGAAGAGTAAGTTTGACGCTGCAGAATTCCGTTACGCAGAAAAGAAGCTTCAAACGTTCTTTGTTTTGGCCTATCTGGATCAAACTGTCGTCTTATCCATAGCGATTCTGCGTAGGTATAGAGAAAATGTTAGGGTGATGTGTTTCCGAGGGGACACAAGGGAAAATTACGTTTGTGTTCCGCAGCGGGAAGGTTTGGGCTTAAGCTTGTTGGCTTCTGTTCTTGACCAGGCAGCATCTTACTGATAATGAAGTTGACAATCTCTTCCCGGCGGGCAATGCTTAACGGTGGGTCATAGGGAAGGTGCCAGAGGTTCATGTGCCTCTTCGCGAAGATTTCATCAAGGTGCTCGTCTCGAAGCTTGACTTTCTCGCTTGTCCGGTGCACAGGGCCATCAATCTCGAATCCATGGAATTTCTGCTTTGTATTCACGCCTGAGATGTCGACGTTGTGCGCGTCTAAGATTATCATTTCTTGGTACTGCATCTTCTGGCCTTTAAGTTCCAGCTGCTTTCGGATCTCCCACTCAGCAGCCGTAACTAAAGGGTGCATGCCTTCGCGGAAGCTCATTTCTTCTTTCCTTCTCTGACATTTTAATTCACCTTTTTTTGTGTGGATACAAGCAGTTCAGCATTTAGGGCAATCACACTCTACTCTCACTCACCTCGCGCGCGCGAAGCAAACAGGTCATTTTTGTGTGAACTCCGCTTCAATGGTTTTGTTGTTTTGAGGTTTGTTTTCCTTTTCTGGCTGCGGTAGCATGAGAAAGCCATGTGGTCCGGCTAAGCCTAAAATTTCATCGTCAAGCCTTTCCTGCAAGGTCTGTTCTGTACCATCGGGCAACGCGATTATCATGTGTGACATGAATTCCTCTTCAAAACTGAAAAGACCTGTCTGTACGGCAATGATCTTGTTTTTCGTGTACCAAAAGAGAACACGAAAGGCGGTGATATCATCAGACACAACAATTTTCTCGTTTTTGTACAGTTTCGGATTGTACGACGTCACAGTCTTGGTCAAGGGGGGCGGCTTCAACTTGTACGCTAGGAACTTCTCGACTCCGCGCACCTTCACTTTCAACGCGAACCTCAAAGTTTTCTGGCCGCCGAGTGTCATCCAATCGTAGTCTTTGCAGCCAAGGTTCTCGAGCAGTTTCGTTATGGCTGCCATGCTTTGATCCGGCGTCAACTTACTGCCTGAGTACGGAAGGGCTTTCTTGCGAACGCTGCTAGACGTCATGGTTTGGCCTCATGGTCATAGGTCCGAGTTGGGGCATTCGTTTGGGGGACATGCAACCAGCCTTTCCAGACTGGATTTTTCTCTATGAGTCCATTACAGATTTCGCCAAACCAAGTATGCTGGATCCCATTACAATGAGCTCGTTTGACCAAGCAACTCGTACATTGTACCCATCGACTTCTAAGTGCCCCTCTGTTGCTTCTACATTGTACTCTGAAGCTATGAACGAACGGCACGGAAAAATCAACGATAATGCCCTTGTTTCCAATGACGAATACACGTCCCTTGCAGAAAGGACAAGAACCTTCCGGAAAAACGTCAAGCACACGGTCACATATCTGCGCTTCAAACTCCCATGTTTCAAGAGTCGTTTTGTCAGCATCCAGAATTCCTTGAGCCGTAATATATCTGGTTGCATGAGGATACTTTTTCTGTCGCTTCATCAGTTCTGAGCTCATCATCTATTCCTCTAGAAGAGATTCCTGCGCTATTTCCTCGTTTGCTAGGGAGTCTTCCGGGTTCTCAGTTGTCGCTAACTTCTCAGATTCTAAGAGCTCCTCTACTTCCATAATGGTACCTTTCCTCTTCTTCAATCGTTTCGACTCTATCACAAGTTTCCCGTTGAAGGCGTTATCTATGAATTCGCGGACCTCTTCAACAGCACCTGGGCTTCCTGCGTGAATGCATGTTACTTCTCCTGTTCGATACTTGTGCTCTTCAGCAGAAAAGGAACGATAAACGCCAGATTGAGCAACTGAGATATGCAGCATCTGTCCATAATTATCTACGTCAAAACTGAAGCTAGAGCCGTCAAGCTTTCCTGAAACCTTCACGTGCTGAATATCTACTCTAGGTACGACTTCTTTAGCATGTTTAATGAATAAGTCTTTTAGCTCCTTGACTGTGTGCACGGACCTGAGAACGCTGGACTCAACCTTTCTTGTCTCTCCGGAGAGGGTTCTTTCTTCGTGAGTTTCATGCTCGAACTGTCCTTTTCCTGTTTCTAGGTTCCAGGCAGAATGGAAGCAGTCTGCGTTTACCCATGGAAGACCTGTATAGTTTATGCGTGTTGCAGTCTTCTTGCATTTAGGGCATTTTGGATGCTTCGCTATTTTAAGAGCTTTCTTAAGCTTTTCCTGGCCTTCTCGTTGCTCCTTCATGTTTTGGGCATGACGAGTTACGTCTTTAACTGACCATGTGCGGTCATATTCTTTGCTTTCTCTCAAAAAGCTGTTTGCAAGATCCTTCTGATCCTCTGGCTCAAGGCTTGTTAAGGGTTCGAGATGGCTTGGCGTGATTATGCCACGTGGCATATTCTCGACTTTCTCGATTATTTCAGGGTCAAGCTTCAGAAGGCTTAACCGGTGCGAGACTGTTCCCTGTTCTATTCCGTATTTGCCTGCGATTTTAGCTTGCGTGAGGCCTGCGTCAATTTCTGTCTTGAATAGCGCAGCTTCTTTGAAGGGATCTATCGTGCCTCTTTCCCTGTTGCGACGGTAACAAAGAGCCTTAGCGTCCTCTTCTCTGATATTCTCAGAAGTAGCTCGAATCTGTTTCCAACCAAGTTCTTTAGCAGCACGCCACCTGTGCTCCCCATCAACAATGATGTAACCCTTCACCTTGAACGCATCATCCCAAGCACCAGCAGGCAAGTCTGCAATCGGTACTGGAAGTTCATAGACACCTTTCAGACTGACAAGAATAGGATCCACACCGTTGACTCCGTGAAGGTGCATGTCCTGTTTGAGGGCTTCGTATTCTTCTTTTTGCATGACATTCGGATTCCATTTGTTAGGTAGGATTTTCTCAATGTCCATGAGCAGTTCTGTCGTCATAATCACCTCTTTGTGTTCTGAGCAGGTAGTTCCAGAGCCTTTCTAAGAATGAAGTCTACCTGATTAGTCATGCCGCTGATAAGCGCAACGTCTGGCCACCTCTTGATTGCCTGCTCAATCAAGCTATTGTCAATATATACCCGCGGAGCAGAGGCAATGTAAATCTTGAAATGTCTGACAGTTTTGTCTTTCACAAGTTCATCGACAGGAATGGACGCTATAGGTTCATCTTGGTTATCTGCAAAAACTAGAACTATTGGAGTATGAAGGCTCTTGATGTACTGAAATTGTGCTGCAGTGAACATTATCATCTTACCATAAGCTCTTTTAATTTCAAAGGACTTTCCATCTGTGCATCTGAAATCAGGGCTTTTCTTTCTGCTAAAAATAATGTCTTCTGCTCTGTAGCCTTTCGACAATAACCAACTGAATGCTTTCTTTTCCGTAATATTCATTCCTTTTTGCGTGCTCATTTAATAAATCATCTCCTTACTTGTCTGTACAGGTATAGGTATATATAATCTTCTACCCCAGAAAATTAAAAAGCTTAGACCGTACAGTTCTAATTAACAAGCTGTTTTAAGTATTCTTTGCTGCGTCTCCCAATCCAAAAGGGGAGAAGTGGCATCTAGAGGATTTTATCTTTGACAAAGCATAAGCGGAGTGATTTGAGCATTCAGAGGCGTATGGCGAAACGTTTTGTCTCAGCGAACAGCTTTCATGACCGGCAGAAGCAGGAAGACGTCAACATTAAGACATCTGCTCAGATCAGCGAGTTTCTAGCAGCTGTCATTGAGAGTCCTGTCCTTCAGGAAGTGCCTGGAAGCTTCATTCGCGGAGAGGTCTTATCAAATGGCTATGGAACCGGAACACTCCAGCGGTGAAGACAGTTTCTGCACGTTCGCAGGCAAGAATCCTACGTGTCCCTATGTTAGCCAGATTAAGCAGCAAGGCGAGGATATTCGCATGATAAAGAAGGCCTTGATAGGCGAGGATATGCAAAGCGGCTTAGTGAAGAAGGTTAACAGTATGCAAAGTAGCTGGAGAGCTCTTCAGCCATATCTCCTAATTATCGTCACTGCATTTGCTACGTGGGCTCTTACTCATCTTCACTGGTGAAGCCTTGTGAGTGAAGTACCGATTCCAGGCCCTGAGCTCGTCGAGATTGGCCTTCTGAAGACGGACGGACGCAATCCTAATTTTATGTCCAAAAGCAAGCTTGCAGCTCTCGAGGAGAGCATTAAGCGCTGGGGCTTCGCTATACCTATAATCACGAATAAGGATCTGCTTGTTGCGGATGGCGAGCAGCGTCTCAGCATAGCCAAGAAACTGGGCATGCCCAAGGTCCCTGTTGTGCGTCTTCCTGTAGGAGAGGTTGACCGCAGGCTTATCCGGCAAGTGATGAACAAGCTGAAGGGCGAACATATTGAGAGCAGGGACGCGGAAGAATTCAAGTTCATCCTTGAGCAAAGCGAGAAAGGCAGGCAGGACCTGAGCAAGCTTCTAGTTCTACGAGACAGGCAGATTGACCTTGCCTTGAATAAGAGCTCAGATGGCAGACCTTCTAAGAATGCAAGAAGCAAAGCACCGGAGAGCGAGACAGCAGTCAAGTGTCCCAAATGCCAATACGTCTTTCAGCCCGGGCAGCACAAGGCTATTGACTTTCTGAGTAAGGTTGAGTTTGAGAAGCTTCCTTTCCAGAATATCCCAGCTGACAGTCTAAACAAAGACTTCAACGTTCTCGTCAACGTTGCTTTTGAGACAACACCGCCTGAAGTTAGCGAGCGCGTGGTTGCAGTTGCTCACAGCTTCGGCCTCGGCATAGACGAAACGCGCACGTTTCCCGTGTTCTCAAACTTTGTCTTCAGATTCAGCAAAGGCGACCTAACCTACATCACAGGGGACAGCGGCAGCGGCAAAACAGTCTTACTAGCTAAGCTTCGTGAGTACTGCCTAGAACAGAAGCTCACCGTAGCATACCTATCTGAAGAATCTCCACGAGAAGATGAACGCGTCGTAGAGTCACTGGGCGCAAGTATAAGCGATGCTATGAGCCTTCTGAGTACGGTAGGCCTCAGCGAAGCCTTCATCATGCTTGCAGAATACAAGCATCTAAGCGATGGCCAGCGTTATCGTTATCGTCTTGCGAAGCTGTTCGCGCGCCGAACAGACATAATCTTCATAGACGAGTTCTGCGCTACGCTAGACCGTGAAATGGCTAAGGTCATAAGCTACAATCTCCAGCGTCACCTTCGCAAGACAGGCCAAACTGCGTTCGTAGCATCCACACACAAGGACGTTGTTGAAGACCTTGACCCCGATATCCTAGTGCTGAAGCTTTTCGGGGACAGCGTAAACCTCTGCTACGCGGATCCAGCCAGGCAACCTAGACAGTTTAGCCTAACCTCGCACATGCATATTGAATCATGCATCTCCAAGGACGTTAAGGAGCTGCTCAAATTCCACTACTTGTCCAGCGAGGCTGCAGCATGCGCACGCGTCTTTAGGATGACTTTGAACGGTGAGCTTGTAGGCTGCATAATCTACAATACGATATCCAGTTTGGACAGTGGGATCCGAGCCAAATTCTTTCCAGAGTACAGGGACATCAAAAACTTAGAGGGTACACAAATCGTAAATGATGAGGTGCGGAGAATCAGCAGAGTCGTCATCAACCCCAAATACCGGGGAGTAGGCCTAGCAGAAAAGCTCGTACGTGACACTCTTCCGCTTGCAGGCGCCAAACTCGTAGAAACCGTCGCAGCTATGGCCAAATACAATCCCTTCTTTGAACGAGCAGGCATGCGCCTACTCGGAATCTTAAACATCAACAAAGACCAACTCGAACTCAAAATACGTATCAAAGAGTTAGGCGGCAACCCAGACCTCATGTACAGCAGCAGAGAAGCCAAACGCTTCTACAGCACACTTACTCCAGAGCAAAAGCAGGAGCTCACAAAACTAGTCTTCAAAATAGCTGGCCACAGGTTCGCATCTCAAACACAGTACGGCAAAACACACCTAATGCAAATTCTAAGAGCAGGAACCGAAGACGGAGTCGCAGCGCTCTTGAAGCTTGTTCTGCTCACCGAAAAGTACTATCTTGCCTGGGAGCGGCCAGACTAGAAGGAAAATTCGACAGAAAAGTCGGATTTAGGGGGGTAGGTAAAGCGGATAAAATGCTCTTGGAACGAAGAACCAAGATGCTTGAAGAACACTTACTGGGCATTCCCCTCAAAGATATTGTAGAGGACCTTCAATCCAAGTATAAGGCGAGCCCAGATCAGCTTTATCGTGATTGGGAGCGGCGTAATAAGTGGATCCCGCAAATTGTGCGCCTTAATGATCCTACGCTGCTTCATCAGCTTGTTGAGGGCGCGAGAGAGGTACTGCCTGCTCTTAATCTGCTTGCCCAGAACGGAGAGAATGACTTTGTCAAGTTAGGCGCGTTAAAAGCGATCAAAGAGACTTACCTTGACTTGCTGAAGATTCTGCAGAGCATTGGGGTCGTGGAAGAGAAGCCAGCTCAGGTTAACCTTCTAAGCCTTAATGTTGGGTTTGAAGGAGACCCAGAGCTGAAGAAGGCGTTGATTGAAGAGGCTGAGCGGCAGAGGAAGGAACATGAGCAGCCTAAAGAGCAGCAGCCTCAAGGTTAACTATTTGCAGTATGTTCCTCATAAGGAGCAGTTGAAGTTTCATGCTGGAATGGGAGTCTACAGCCAGAGAGCAGCCTTGTGCGGTACCGGCGCCGGCAAAACCTTGTGCGGCCTCTATGAGGATATCCGCTGGGCACTAGCGTATCCTGGAAGCGTCGGCTACATCTTCGAACCAACATACCCCATGATATACAGAATTGTCTTCACGGCCCTTGAATCCCCTTATCTTCTGGGCAGGTCTTACCCGTTCACGGATAATCCTCTTGTCCGCAGTTTCAGCCGTTCTCACATGTGCCTTGAATGGTCTAATGGAAGTCAATGGTGGTTCGTAAGCCTTGACCATCCAGAGAACGCAGAAGGCCCAAACCTTGACTACGGGCATATTGACGAAGCAAGGCTGATATTACATTTTGACACAGCATGGCTCACAGTTCTGCGTAGACTGCGAGGATCAGGACGCTGCAAAGTACCTATCAGACCTAGCGTCTGGATTACAACAACAACAGACTCTCCTGGCTCTAAGCTCTATAATGCCGTTGAAAACCCTAAGACTAGATCGCCGAACTGCCGCGTTTACCGCTGGAGCATCTTTGACAATCCCAAGCTACCCACAGACTTTGTATCTGAAATCGTCCGCACACACACGGGCGGCTTTGCTGACCGATTCGTTTATGGCCGCTTCGCAGCTGTAGGCGGGGGCAGCTTCGCCTTTGACTCTTCTGTAAACGTTGCTGAGCCAAGGCTTGAGAACCTGCGAGAGATCCGCTACGGCCTAGACTTCGGCTGGACGAATCCAACAGCCCTTGTAGCAACAGGCATAGATGGAGATGGTAGGGTTTATGTTCTTGATGAGCTCTACGAAAGGCAGCTTAAAACTGAGGAACTTGTCAAGGTCCTGAAAGACTTCTATAAGCTGTACGGCCAGGGCGAGGTTCTATGCGACCCTAGCAGTCCAGAAACGATTGATACGCTGCGCAGGGCAGACATCAACGCAAGCGGGTATAAGGGTAAACGGGAAGACGGCATTAGAGAGCTCGGCGGCCGCTTTCCTAAGGCTGGGGATGGCAAGCCTCGTATCTTCGTGAGCGAGAAATGTGTAAATTTAGTGAGTGAGCTGCTCGAGTATAAGGAAGAAGTGAAAGAGAATGATCATGCCATCGACGCCCTGCGGTACAGTCTTAGGCTGTATCCTGTTGATGAGAATGTACGGGCAAGGTTTATCGCTCATCCTCGTTAAAGGTAATATATGAACAGTGCAGAGAGGTGAAGAAAGTGGCAGATGATTATCAGCCGCCCGTGTTTTATCTGAGTGATAAAGAAAAGCTTGTTAAGTCCCTTGGGATCCAGCTGAACTGTGAGCCTAAGGACATCAAGATTCTCGTGAACGGTGTCGACATTGCTAAGAGCCTCATTATCGATACCGTCGTTATAACGGTTGAGAAGAAAAGCGCTTAGATGCATTAAGCACATTTCGCACGTAAACACATAAGTGAGTTTTGAATATGCCTTTGCGTAGTCAAGTCCAGCCTGGAATGCAGGCTATGCGGAGTTATCCTCTTGCGGTTAGCGAACGCCAGATTCACGAAGAAATCCCATTAGGCTGGCGCCAGGACGCGGGCTTATGGGGTTACATGAACAAGTATATGATTGGCGGGTCTGGAGCTGGCTTTGTTACTCCGCCATACACGGCTATTTGGGAGCGTTTATGGGGCGCCGTTCCTATCGAGGATTTGCCGAAGTATAAGGACCTGTACACTTTTACGCCTTATATCAAGGCAACGGTTGATGTTACTGTTAACCTGGCAATCAGTAACGGCTTTGAACTTGAAGGTTCAACAGTTCAGGTGCGAGAGTGGCTGATTAATTGGCTTGATGAAAGAAATTATCTGGAGACTCTTAGGATCAGCACGACGGATATGCTTGTTTTCGGTAACTCATTTGATGAGCTCTGTAGGGATGGCAAGAGTATTGTTACGTTGAAGCCGTTGGATCCTGTGTTTATGCGGGTTCGCAGGGACGCTTATGGCCAAGTGTTTGGTTACATTCAACTGTTGACGATGCCGCCCGTCGTGTTCACGGCTAACGACATGCTTCATATTCGTTGGGGCCCTAAGAGCTGGTGGTATGAGTACAGTTATGGCACGAGTCAGCTGCGGCCTTTGCTGAAGATTCAAGCGTACATTAACCAGCTTGAAGACGACATGGCCATAATCAGCCATCTATACACGAAGCCTATGCTTGTTATTCAAGGTGGGACTCCGGAGAAGCCTTACAGTGTTGATCAGTTGAATCAGCTTATTGATAGCTTCTCGAATCGTGGTGTTGCGAGCGACATTTTCTTGAGGGGAGACGCAAATGCTAAGCCTATTCCCAGCATGACTCGTGACATTAAGATTCAATGGTGGCTTCAGTATCTTGAGGAAATGCGACAAGGCGTCATGGGGGTTCCCGGTATCTTCATGGGTAAGGTTGAAGGTACAAACAGGGCTACTGCTGAAGTTGTCATGAAAGAGTACGTGACAAGGCTGCGCATGATACAGGAAGCGCTTAGCGATCAACTTGAAACTGTCCTGTTCAAACAGCTTGTCAATGACGAGTTCGGCGAGAACGTTGAGATACCTTTGGTTAAGTGGCGACCAATCTGGGAGCCCAGCTTAACAGAGATGGCGCCAATAATAGACACGCTCTTCAAGGATGGTATTATCGAGAAAGGTGAGGCTAGGCTACGAATAGGCTTTCCTGAGGATAGTCCAGCTGAAGACGGTAAACAAGGAAAAGCACCGCAGCTTCTACGGAAGGCAGAGGGTAGCCGGTCTTCTGTTCCTGGGAAGCGGTGGATAATTGCAGAGGATAATCGCAGCAGCTGAGGCGCTGGAAGCGTTTAAAGCGTTCTATGCGTTCCGCTGTTTTACAGCTCGGATTATGCAGCGATGGGTCTACAATTCGCAGAGCGATAACAAGACCTGTGATGACTGCGATTGGCTAGACGGGAAAACGTTTGAGATAGAGGATGTTTCAGAGTTCGAAGGAGTTTTTCCTTATGGAGAAGCTGAGGGAGCGGACCTGTTCCATCCTAATATTCATCCGAACTGCAGATGCGAGATAATTCTGCTTGAAACGTATTTGACAGACTAGAAAGAGAAGAAGATGCTTTCTTGGATGAAGCGTAGCCTTAGTAAGTGGTGGCCTCGTATGGCTTGCAGTAGTCTCTGCGGATACACGGCAGAGATGCGT
>Ga0315275_10000815_pt1 | contig 26217 bp, 24 predicted proteins | sample YL17G03_0_MG_FD_205557 | JGI IMG/M metagenome (GOLD analysis project Ga0315275, IMG submission 205557) | Sediment microbial communities from Yellowstone Lake, YNP, Wyoming, USA - YL17G03_0 | ecosystem: Environmental > Aquatic > Freshwater > Lake > Sediment | place: USA: Wyoming | collected...
CCCTTGTGGAGGCGATCCTGTTCGATTCCGGCAAAGCCGTTGTGAAGAAGGACGGCAAGGCGGCATTGAAGAAGGTGGCCGACGTTCTGAAGAACGCCAAGGATCAGGAAATCGTCGTGGCCGGCCATACCGACAACGTGCCGATCACATCCAAGCTGGCGGCGACGTATCCGACCAACTGGGAACTCTCCGCCGCTCGCGCGATAGCGGTGGTCAAGCTCCTGGAGTCGGACGGCGTGGATCCGAAAGTGCTCGTGGCGGCGGGGTTTGGCGAATTCCGGCCCGTGGCGGACAACGCGACCCCTGAGGGGCGTGCCCAGAACCGTCGTATGGAGATCGTTCTGATGCCAACGCGCCTGTAGCAGCCGTTCGAGTCGTTCCATACCCTCCCGTGCATACCGGGAAGGGGTGCGTGGCCGAAGAGGGCCCATCGGCGTCAGCGTCTAGCGTGATAGTCATTTACCTGACACGGGGCGGTGAGTCGCCGTAGGGCTGCGATCGGTCGACCCACCTCCGGCAATCGGCAAAGGGTTTGACAAAACAGACCCCTGCGAACAACGGCGGACATTCTCAAATCACTAATCTAATCCTTCACACAGCGAACCGAGAAACCGTAGCGAATATCGTGGTTGTGCCGGGCGATAGCTGAATGATCGCAATCCAGGCCCCGGCCCCACGCGTCGTAAACACCGTTCTCCGTAGAAGCCCAAAAGATGACGTAGCAACCCATATTGTTGAAATTCCCATCGTTGTAACGGTAGCCGCCGGGCAACGCGGAAAAACCACTTTCATTAGTGGCGCCTGTGTTGGGAGGGCTCCAATGCGTCGTTCCTTCTTCTTTCATTTTGCCACCTTCATCAGTGCCGCGCCATCCCTCCGCATCGGCTTCGGCCTGACTCATACCAAGATACATTTCTCGGCCGCCTCGGAATCGAGATAGCCATCGCCGCCGCGGCGCAAGAACGTGAATCAGGAGGAATAAGCAACTCCATGGCGAATCCCCAACCGGACAAGATCATCTACACGATGATGCGCGTCAGCAAGTTCTACGGCACGAAGCAAGTGCTTAAGAACATTTCCATCTCGTACTTCTACGGCGCCAAGATCGGCGTCATCGGACTGAACGGATCGGGCAAGAGCTCGCTGCTGCGTATCTTCGCGGGGACGGACACCGAGTTCAACGGTCAGGCCGTTCTCTCTCCCGGATACACGGTCGGGATGCAGGAGCAGGAGCCCCACCTAGACGAGTCCAAAACCGTCCGGGAGGTCGTGGAGGAAGGGGTGAAAGAGATAACGGGCCTCGTCGCCGAATTCAACCGGATCAACGAGAAATTCGCGGAGCCTATGTCGGACGACGAGATGGCGAAGCTCATCGAGCGCCAGGGGCAGGTCCAGGAAAAGCTCGACCATTTCGACGCGTGGGATCTCGATTCGCGGCTCGAGATGGCGATGGACGCGCTGCGATGCCCGCCGGGGGACACGCCGGTAAAGGTCCTCTCCGGCGGAGAGAAGCGCCGCGTGGCGCTCTGCCGCCTCTTATTGCAAAAGCCGGACATCCTTCTTCTCGACGAGCCCACGAACCATCTGGACGCGGAGACGGTGGGATGGCTCGAACAGCATCTTCAGCGGTACGCCGGAACCGTCATCGCCGTCACGCACGACCGCTATTTTCTGGACAACGTGGCCGGATGGATTCTCGAGCTGGACCGCGGCGAGGGCATTCCGTGGAAAGGGAATTACTCCTCGTGGCTCGAGCAGAAACAGATCAGGCTGGTGCAGGAGGGAAAGGCGGAATCCGATCGCCAGAAGACGCTTCAGCGCGAACTCGAGTGGGTCCGTATGGCGCCCCGGGCGCGACAGGCCAAATCCAAGGCACGCATCCAGGCGTACGAGAACCTCCTTTCGCAGGAGAGCGAACGCCGCGGGCAGGAGCTCGAAATCTTTATCCCGGCGGGGCCGCGTCTCGGCGGCGTCGTGATCCAGTCCGAGAACGTCGTCAAGGCGTACGGGGATAACATCCTGATGGAGAAGATGAGCTTCTCGCTCCCGCCCGGTGGGATCGTGGGGGTCGTCGGCCCGAACGGCGCGGGGAAGACGACGCTCTTTCGGATGATCACCGGGGAGGAGAAGCCGGATTCCGGAACCGTCCGTCTTGGCGAGACGGTGACGCTCGCGTACGCGGATCAAGACCGGAATCTGGATCCGGAGATGACCGTGTGGCAGGCGATCTCCGACGGGAAAGACCTGATCCCCCTCGGCAACCGCGAAGTTAATTCGCGGGCGTACGTCGCCCGGTTCAATTTCTCGGGAACGGATCAGCAAAAGAAACTGTCGATGATGTCCGGTGGCGAACGGAACCGAGTCCACCTCGCCCGCGTGCTGAAGAGAGGCGCGAACGTCATCCTTCTCGACGAGCCCACGAACGATCTCGATGTGAACACCATGCGCGCGCTCGAGGACGCGCTCGAGAGCTTCGGCGGGTGCGCTGTGGTGATCAGCCACGATCGCTGGTTCCTCGACCGGATCGCGACACACATACTCGCGTTCGAGGGAGATAGCTCGGTGTTCTGGTACGAGGGGAACTACTCGGAGTACGAGAAGGACCGCCACCGCCGCCTCGGCACCGCAGCCGACCAGCCCCACCGGATCAGGTACCGACACCTCACGAGGGAGTAGGCGGGGGACCCGGGCAAACGTGTAATGAGCTGCCGCGCTCCGGCGTCGAGACGCCGGCACCATGAAACCGATCGAGGACCGCCACCGCCCTGGCCGGTTCCGGCCAGGGTGCCGAGTCTGGGGCTTGACTTCAGCGAGACTTCAGGGCAAACTGCCGGTGCTCTGCGAGATCGCCCGCGCGAATCCGGGGAAAGAGATTCAACGGAAGCGCCGGCAAGTGAAAACACCTCACCAACCAAAAGACGTGAACCCATGAATGTCTCGATTGGCAAGAGGATCGCCCGGCGCCGAAGCGCCGCGGTCATAGCACTGTTCACCACCTTTGTTCTCTTCGGCGCCGTCGGGGTGCGGGCGGCCGAAGATGACCCTACCGGCTCGCACCGCGACTGGGGTGTCCGATTTGGAATTCGTGCCGGCGATGTGGGGAGCGGGTACGGCGAGTTTCTGGAGAAGGCGACCGCGTGGGACATGAGCCTCTTCAAGCAGCGCGGTCTCTGGCGGTACGGAGTGGGGCTCACCTTCGGCTCGCTGGGAATGCAGGCCCCTTACGACGAGCAGCACGAACTCGAATATGGTGAGGAGCCCAACGAGTGGGCGCACTTCGAGACCTACGGATACGCCGAGCGGGTCTTCCGGAACGAAACAAGCGTTCGTCCCTACCTTCAGGGCCGTTTCGCGATCGTGCGAACGCACCCGCGGTCCGAGCTGTTCTTGAAAAAACCCGTCGAAGAACTGGAATCGGGGGAGAGTCCGACCGACGCGGTGAACGGTATCGGCATGAGTTTAATTCCCGGCATAGAGTTCGACGTGTCCCGCAGCGTCTCCCTCGACCTCTACGGGTACCTCAATTTCTACGTGACCGAAAAGTACAATCTCGAGCCGATCGGCCTCGAGGATACGGGTACGGGGACGGAATGGGGTCTGCTCGTCGGCGCGACCTGGCGGCCGCTGTCGTTCGTGCCGGGAGCGGGAAGGCAGAGCGCCATGCCGGACACCACGCCGCTCCCGCCGGCGAATGGCTCAAAGGACGGGTGGGGTGTCACGAGCAGCTGGGGATGGGCCACCGCGGAAGTTCTCGCCATCAACTTCGGCGCCTCCATGTTCAACGAGTACGTTCGCCAGGCGAACTTCAACCAGATCAGCCCGCGGAGCTTCTGGCACAACATCGAGGAGGGATTCACGTTCGACGACAACCAGTTCAAGACGAACCAGGTTATCCACCCGTTCAACGGGAGCACCTACTACAACTCGGGCCGCGCGAACGGCCTTGGGTACTGGTCGTCGAGCTTCTTTTCGCTGCTGGGCGCCTTCATCTGGGAGGCGGCGGGTGAGACGCACCCGATGTCATATAACGATATGATCTCGACGGGTATCGGCGGCATGGCCTTTGGCGAGGCGACCTATCGGTTTTCGTCGAGAATACTCGACAACACATCCACCGGCAGCGGAAGGACGTGGCGTGAAATCGGGGCATTTCTCGTGGACCCGATGCACGGCTTCAATCGATTCGTCTCGGGCCGGGCCTCGCGCGTTGAGGGGAATCCGGCCGATCCGTACGACAGGCGGCCGCCCCACTACCGCGACTTTTTTGCGGCGGGTGTGCGCGTGACGGGCAGGGGAGAATCCATCAGTGACAGCACCCAGACGCAGGCCGTTCTGGATATCTACATGGACTCCGGCAGCCCGTGGGATAACGGCCGGCGGCGGCCGTTCGACCACTTCGACGCCGGGATTCAGTTCAACGGCGACGACAAGGTGCCGCTCGGACGCTTTCAGATCCGGGGCGACCTGTTCTCGAAACCGTTCGGCGGGTCGACCGGAAAAAAGCACGCCATCGCGTTCGTGCAGTATTTCGATTACGTCAACAACAACGCATACGAATTCGGCGGGCAGAGCTTTGGCGGGGCGCTCTTTTCGCGCTTCCAACCGTCGGAGACGGTGGGAATCCAGACACGCCTCGATTTGAGCGCAATGATCCTCGGCGCGGTGAACTCCGAGTACGCGTACTTGACGGTGACGCCGGAGCAGGAGCGCCTGCGCGAGTACGACTACGGCCCGGGCGCCGGCGCGTCGATCGAGGCTTCGGGATTCTACAAGGGCCAACGGCTTCTCATGCTGTCGTACCGGGCGCAGTGGATCAACGTGAAGGACGGCTCGATCTACGTCCCCGCGGGCAATCCGGGCTCCGACGCGGAGCACTTCATACACGCGGTGGGCGCCAAGTTAGCCGTGCCGATCCGCAGTGGGATGAGCGTCGGGATGGACGCCTCGGTGTTTCTGCGGGAGAGCTATTTCTCGCGAGAGGACCTGGTCGACACGACCCAGCGCGTGCCCCAGGCGAGGCTGTACCTGAGCTGGGGCATGGGCCAGTAGAACCCCCGATTTCCCCGCAGCGGAGGGAATCGTGAGCGATCAGGCGGCTTTGGTGGCGCGCCGGCCGACGAAAAGACTAGTATGTATCGGAGTTCAGGATGAGTCGACCTGACGCTATAAGTTCGAACTGGCGGACACGCAGAGAGAGATTCTTGGCATCTACGGGAGCACCACTACTCTGAGACCTGTGCCGTTCGCGACGTTTTGAACAACGAGATAGCCTCCCAAGTACTGCCCGTAGTACCCCGGTGGACACGATTGGCAGAAACCTATGAGAGCGTACTGACCATCAGGCGCGCCGCTCGCGTTCTCACAATTCTCGGTGTTGCTATCGAAAACGCACGAGTTCTGCAAATACGTGCCGTCCGACAATTGGACGGCATCGAGCTTTATCCGATCAGGCTGCCGGGTGACGATCAAATAGTAGAGATATGAGCCGATAAACTCATGACTGGAAAAGCTAGTGCCCAGGGAGTCATAATCGTCGTAAGCTGCCGGCACATTTCCTCCCCAGACCTCATACGTATTAGGATCCATTGTCGACTGGCATACCTGCTGGCTTTTTTCAGATTCATTTCCCGCGCTATCAATAGCAGAGACCGCATAACAGTACTGAGTCGAGGGCATCAGACTTATGTCACTCGCGCTGGTTGCAGTAGCCAAGTGGATTTGAGAACCATTTCTAAACACTTTATAACCGGTCACGTGCACGTTGTCCGTCGACGGCTCCCATGCCACGTCTATCCGCGTCGAAGAGACAGGAGATGTGGCTAGACCGGTTGGAGTAGTAGGGGCGGTGTGGTCTCGGTTTTCCGGGCTCTCGCTGTCTTCGCTGCAACCGCACAGGCAAATCATCAGTACCGAGACGACGCTGAGTAGAAGTGTCATCCGGCGGTTTCTCGCTCCCGTCATTTTGCACCTCGCAGCTTGAAAATAAAGTGCGCGCCTTGTCGCGGCTGCGCGGGCCGCCTCAACGGTCTCAATCAATCTCAGGATGCCACCGCCCACCGCCGTCCGCCTCGGACACGTTCTATTCCAGCAGCTTCTTGACGGTATCTCCCGCTCCGGTAACGGCCATCCACCGCTTCTCGGACAATATCGGCAGCATAGCCGCCAACGGCACCAGAAGATATACAGCTCCGACGGCGATTCCCACAATCGCTTTTGTCTGGGGCTCCCAAGGCATGAACAGCAGTAGCGCGAGAGGGATCAAGACCAATCCGGCGCCGATCAGCGTAATCGTGAAAATCATCAAACAGAGAAGGATAAGAACGCGGCGCGCTCCCTTGATCGCCTCGAGATAAACGACGGCCGCCTGCGCCTTCACCATCCGGATCAACGGTTGGAGATACGTCTCCCGCAGCCAGTCGATGATCGCTTGAACGAAAATGTTCACGGTGGTCTAGTCCCTTCGTGATCTGCTCAGCAGAAGCCCGAGCAGAAGCCCGGCGAGCGCGGCACCGCCGATGTACGCCCACGGGTTGCGGTGAACGCTCTTATCGATATCCCCCGCGGTATCGGCGACCTTCTGTTTGCCGGTTTCATACTTCTGTGTCGCGCGACTCTTGACCTCGTCGCCAAAAGCGCCCACGAGCGAGGCAAGATCCGCGTACTTGTTCTCCATGGCCGCCCGAAGCTCCGTCTTCTTGTCGCGGGCGACTGCATTGAGCAGTTCGAGTGCCTCGTTGATCCGCTTGTCTTCGAATCGATCCATATGCGCCCTCCATCTGGTTGTTACAGCGTCCGTTCGTGCCCGGCGTGGCCGGGTCGAGCGTCCGCTAGAACGCTTCCGACATTCCCAGGAAGACTCCCTTCGAACCAAACCTCCCCCAACCGTGGTCGATCGTGAGGTTGGTGTCCGTATTCTTGTTGAACTTTATGCGGAGTCCCACACCGCCCCCCACGTCCGTCGTCCCGAAGAGCCCCGATTCCGGTTCTGTCGTGGCCGTCGCGTTGAGAAACACCACAAGACCCCACAGCCCGTCGCGCGTGAGTGCCCGGCGATACTCGCTCTCGAAGTAGAGCTGGTTCGCTCCGCGAATGCGGCCCTGGAGATAACCGCGCGCACCGCGGCCGTAGGTGTCCCAGCCGTTGGACGGGAGGTTAAGATAGGGGGCCTCTCCGAACGTGAGCCAGCCGTAGAGCCAAAACCCGAGGATGTTCCGGCTGTCGCTCGGAAGGTGCGGATAGACCCGCATCTCGACCCACATCTCCTGCCAGTTGTCATCCGAGCCGACGCCGGGAAGATAGTCGCGAAAGCTCCCGCTCAGGTAGTAACCGGACGATGGGTTCACCAGATTGTCGCGCGTGTCGCCGAGCACGTTCAACGAAAAGCCGGCCGCGGCCGTACGCGTCAAGGCACCTCTGCTGTAGACCGTGAACGGCGTGGCCTCTCCTTCTTGCGCCCGCGAGTCGACGATGTGGTTGAATTCGTCGTAATGGAAGCCGACCCCGATGAACACCGGCCCGGCGGCCCGGCGGTACAACGTGGCGTAGTTGCGGACGAGCGTGAATTCCATCGGGTATTCCTCTTGATCCTCCGAGATCGGCCCGAGGCCCCACGTCGATCGTTCTGTATCGAGATAGCGAATATCCACCCTCAGCAGGTAGTCACCCGAGCGGCTAAAGACGTCGCCCCGAAACTGCGCCTGAATCTGTCCGGTCGTGGAGATGTTGCCGGCGATCGAAAGCTGCGAGAATCTGAACGACTCAGCCCCTCGCCGGCCCGCGCCCGATATCATCGCCCCGATGGCGACGCCATAAACCGGGTTGTAGCTAAAGGTCGGAAGGAGGGCCCACTGGAGACCTGTCCGGAGGGTCCCCCCGATTTCAGGTTCGACGGCCCGGCGGTGGAAGACGTATTCGTTGAGAACGTCGAAGACGTCGCGCTGGGGGACTCCGGCGGCGGCGGAGCCGGATGCGACGGCGGTGGAGTCGGATACCGCCGTGGAAACGGTCGAGTCGGATATCGCCGGGAAGGTCGCGGCGTCAGTTCGCGGTCCGGGTGCGGCGAACAGCGCGCCGAAGAGAAGAAGGACGAGAGTTTTCACGTGTGGAGCGCCAGTGGCTATGCCGGTGATGGAACGGGTTCGCAACCTCTAACTTAATGACTACGCCCGGCTATCGTACCCGAGGCGACCGGCTCCCGCAACGGGTTTCTCTCTCGTAACGAGGGAGCGTTTTGCCGTCGATCTCGTCCGGATCGTGGGTACGTCGGCCGAACACCAAATCGCCCGGACGCTCCCTGCGGGGAGCCTCGGCGACACCGGATCGATGGAAAAAGCTCGAGGTTACTTCGTGAGCCGCAATACGATCTCCCGGGCGACCTGCTCGAAAACATCGTCCAGCTGGTCGGCGTCGGGGGCAAAGTAGAACCCGCCCTCGGGCTGATTCGGATCGTAGTTCGGATTAGTCACCGGCGCGCCGGTCACGGGATCGATGCCCTCCCGGGCGTTGGCGATTTCGATGAGGAGCCTCGCGTCCGGCTTCTTCCAAACTTCCGATACCCGCGGGTTCCCCAGGCCGATGGTAAAGACCGCGATTCCGTCGCGGCGGGCGGCGGCCGCGGTCTGCCGGAGGTTTTGATTGGCGAGGAGCTGGAGATTCGCCGGGTTCTTCGGCAGGCCGTTCGGAAACGTCGGCGCCTTGTAGTCGACCTTGGGGGCGATGGCGCGGTGGAGGCGGTCATACACGAACAACTGGGAATGGACTACTCCCGTTGGATCTTGATTTCCCGTGATGACGGCGTCGTAGGACGTCCCCCCAACCGGGAAGATGTCTCGAAGCGCAGTGGGACGGCCGTCGGTAAAGAATATGAGCGCCCGGAAACTAGCGGGGTTCGTTTCGTTATCGAGCTGGCGCCGCCCCTCGATAAAACCGTCGCTGAGATTGGTGAAATTGCGATCCTTCATTTTTCCAATAGTGAATGTCATCGGACCGCTGAAATCATGGCCGAGCGGAAAACCCAACTCGGTCCCGGTGGAAAGGAGCACGAGGCTCATCTTATCCATGTTGTCATCGAAGAAGCCCACGAACTCGCCCGCGGCGCCTCGAAGATAACCGATCGCGTCGAGACCGTTGAACTTCTTGCCGAGCGACTCGGTGTTGTCCAGCACCATGGCGATCGACAAGGGACGCCGCTCCGCCTCGGCCGTGGCGCGCACCGTCACGTTGCGGATGCCGACGAGCCGCAGAAACGTGGTGGGCATCTCCGTCGTGCCGTCTACCTGGACCGTCGCTTCCGTCGGGTCCGGACCAAAGCTCACCGAGAATCCGTGCGACGTCGTCCCCAGGAACCCGCCCTCGAAGTTCATTTCTCCGTATTCGTTGGCGGCGGTCTGGGCCCTGGAGTGGCCGGTGGGTAGAACACGCGCCCCCGAGAGAGCGGCGGCGTCGACGGCCTTCGACAGCTGAGCCTTGACCACGACGAACCGCCCAAGGTCAACCGCCAGCCCGAGAACAGCCAGGAGGGCGAATAACGCAAAGGCCGCCATGATGACGGCTTGACCGTTTTCTTCCGACAGTTTGCGGGTGATTGTTTTCATGACATCCACAGGCTCCGTATCAAAAGACCGCAAGGCTCCCGAGCACGATCGTCCCCTGTCCGGGGGCGAGGCCCGATCTTCCGTAAAAATGTTGTTGTTGAGAGAAAAGCTCCACGACCACGAGAGACATGTGCCGCTGCATCCTCCGGCCGTTGGGGATGATCGCCGGAGTGGAGCTGGCTCCCGGCGGAAGCGTCCCGACGCTGCTGGACCGATTCAATCCCCCGATCGCCCGTTGGGCCGTGATGACCGCGTCGCCGTCTTTGTCGAGCGATATCTTCGTCAAGATGACCCTACCGGTCGGCCCGTCGAGCTGGAGGCTCCCGCCCGCGTTGGTGAGGGCGGCGATGGTTTCGTCGAACCCGGCGCCGCGAGAGAACACGTTGGCCGCCTCCCGGCTCAGGTGAGTCAGACGGAGCTCGGAATCCAGGAGCACACACAAGTCGACCATCCCGATGAGGAGCAACAGGAAAAGCGGTAACAGAAGAGCGAATTCGAGGACGGAGGTCCCTTTGTGATTCATCGGCGGACACAATCGGCACAGACGCACGGCTCCTCCTCTCCCTACGTGTTGAAAGGTTCGTTTTGGGACACAAGGGACACCGAGTAGTGATGGACCCCATCTGGAAACAAAGGCCTGATGAAGGGCGTCACCATTTCGATGTCATAGTCGATGCTTATTGTGACGACGTCTCCAGGTCGACCGGCGTCTCCGGCTCCGTCCGGCCCCTGGACGGTGACATTGCCCGGCTGGACGCCGAGACCGGGAACGGCGCGCTGTAGCGTCGAAACGATCGAGTCGACACGGGACAGGAACTGCCCCGGGTTGTTCGGATCGGGGAGGACGTTTCCCGTGACGGTGAAACGGGACGCCTCCCGAACGGCGCTGTGTAGCGCAAACTGTATGTAGAAAAGCCGTCCGAGATCGAAGATGGCGAACATAATCCCGAAGAAAACGAGCGCGACGAGCGAGAACTCGATGAGCGCACTGCCCGCGTGCCCATGGATGACGGGCGCGAAACGCCCTCGCACGATGCGCTGTCGCGGAGACGATCGCATGGATCTCCCTTCGATACTCGATAGCAGGTGTCGTGAGATGTGGTTTCGCCGCTCCAAGCTGCTATTGCCCGGCATGAGGCCGGGCAAGCTCCCTGAGGAACGGCCGGCGAGAATTGCATAATGCATGACAATGGGGGGACCCTTGGCCCGGAGTTCGCGCGGATGCTTGGACACGCGACACGAAATCATGGGAGTCCGGGAGGTAGTACCCTACATCATGAGGAACGACGCGCCCTCTTCCCGGTTCGAGCGGAGCGACGATCGAGAAGTCTCAGAACGGGCATGAACGGATGACGCTAACTCAATGGGATATGGTTTGTTTCGTCATGGATCGACGGACCCCGGACGTTGTCATCGGACGGGCTGATCGGGGACTCCGGCCGTCGGCGCTCTGGCGTCTGTCGGGTCTGACGACAGAGGGAGGGGCGTGTTCGCGGGGCAAAAAAAATCGCCGGTGACTGCCGTCCTCGGGTGGCGCGGACTCGCGAAGCGCGGACGAACCTAGGGCTTTCCCGGCCCGTTGTTGGGGAGGAACACACAAGGTCTCGGTGGGTGTTGGGTGGTTTTGCCAACCCGGCGTACGACCTCCGGGGCCGTTCGACGGTCGTGAGGAAAGCTCTTCGAGAGAACGATGTGAGGGGATTGGATGTGATGTCTCTGGCCCTCGGTTTGCAAGCCCCGCGCGTCCATCACCCGCTGGCAATCGCCTACCAACTTTGTTAGAATCCGCCGAAGCCGACCGGTTACCCACGGGCTGGGACCAGGCCGGCGCCCTTTTTAGCACGGTGTAAGAGGGCTCCGTCGCGCATCGAGTGGCCATCGCAACATGCTCTTCAATTCCTTCATATTCTTGTTTTTCCTCGCACTGGTCGTGCCGGCGTACTACCTCGTGCCGCGCCGTCTCAAGAACCCGGTGCTGCTCGTCGCGAGCTACGTGTTCTACGGTTACTGGGACTGGCGGTTCACGGGTCTCTTGCTCGCGTCGACGATCATGGACTTCTTTGTCGGCTTGGGACTGAGCCGGGCCAAGGACGAGAAGAAGCGAAAACTCCTGCTGGTTTTGAGCGTCGCCACCGGCCTGGTTGTTCTCGGCTTCTTCAAGTATTTCAACTTCTTCGTGGATTCGTTCAACACGATGATCTCGGGGTTCGGGTGGCAGCTCGATTTTCTCCATATCAATGTCATCCTGCCCGTCGGGATATCCTTCTATACGTTTCAGACGATGACGTACACGATCGATATCTACCGACGAAAGCTCGAGCCCACGCGCTCGTTCATCGATTTCGCCCTGTACGTCGCGTTTTTCCCCCAGCTCGTCGCCGGCCCGATCGAACGGGCGAGCCACCTGTTGCCGCAGATGGCCAAGCACGTCCCGTTTTCAAAAGACAATTTCCGGGAAGGGATCGTTCTTATATCGGTGGGGATGTTCAGGAAAGTCCTGATCGGCGACACGGCCGGACGCATCGTTGACCAGATCTTTGCGAAACCGCACTATTACGCGTCGATCGAGCTGTTGATGGGGATCATTCTGTTCTCGCTCCAGGTCTACCACGATTTCTCGGGGTACAGCCTCATCGCCCGCGGCACGGCGAAGATGTTCGGCAAAGATCTCATGATCAACTTCAGACAACCGTTTCTGGCCTCGAACATCACCGACGTCTGGCGCCGCTGGCACATCTCGCTGTCCTCGTGGTTCCGGGACTATTTGTACATACCGTTGGGGGGGAGCCGCAAGGGGCCGCGGCGGGCCTATGTCAATCTGATGGTCACCATGGCGCTCTGCGGGCTGTGGCACGGCGCGGCTTGGAATTTCGTTCTGTGGGGCGTCTGCCACGGGGTGTACCTCGCCATCCACCGGTTGATGCTGAGGGGGAAACAGGCGGCGAGCCATTTTGACTTTACCGGCGTGAACAGATCGTTCACCACCTATGTCGGCAAGGTGATCGGGACGAACGTGCTCTTCTTGTTCGCGTTACTGATCTTTCGGGCGAAGACCTTTGGCAATCTTTTCTATTTCTGGGATCAATTCTTTGTCCACTGGACACCCAGCGATTTCACTGCGCGCATCATCGCGATCGTCGTGTCGTATATCGCGGTGACGCTGATTTTGGATATCATCGAGTACGTCACCGGGGAGCAAGCGTTCTTGTTGAGACTATCGCCGCCGGTGCGATACGGCATCGTCGCGGTCGGATGGTTTTTCTGTCTGGTATATCTGTATCAGGCGAAGCCCTTGCCCTTTGTCTATTTTCAGTTTTGACCGCGGGGCGGTAAACGGAGATGAAACGCATACTCACATTCAGCGCGAAGTTCGCCGTGGCCGCTTTGGTGACATTTGTGTGTTTCGAAGTCTACTTCCGCACGACCGAGATCAGTCTGCCCTCGTTCGTCGTTGACGACCCGGTGTTTGGCAGAACTTTCAAGCCGAATGCCCGTGCGACCCTTGTCCAGGAGGGGTTCTACATGGACCGTATCAACGAGTACGGTTACCTGGGACCCTCGTACCCCCCGGAGAGAACCGAGGGCACGCTCCGCGTGGCGCTCATCGGGGATTCGTTCGTGGAGGCGTTTCAAGTATTCCCGAAATGGAGTCTACGGTCGGTGCTCGAGGCCGAGCTCACCAGGCGGATGGGCCGCCCGGTGGAGGTGTTGAACTTCGGCCGGAGTGGCCAGGACCTGCGAACCATGTACACCTATTACAAGGACCTGGTCGCGGGCTTTCAGCCGGATGTCACGTTGTTCGTCGTGATGGACCACGCGTTTGTGGGGAACGACAATTCGCTTGGGCCTGTGTGTTATCTGGACGAAGGCGGCAATCTGCGGGTGAGTTATGATTTTGCCCAGTCCGAGGCGTACCGGCGCAAGATCAGTTTGCGTTTCACGCGTCAGCTCGGTTCGTATCAGCTCTTGCAGAGCGCCTTTTACCGCTACCGGCAGGGAGAAACGGCGCAGATCATGTTGGACAAGTTCGCGCCCCGCACGCGCGCTCAAAACCCCGGCGCCCCGGCGGGCGCGGGTGACAGCGCGGACCCGTATCTCGAGATCAACAAGGCCGTGCTCCAAGAATTGGGCCGCATCAACGGTTCGGGCCGATCGCGAATCCTGATCGTCGGCCACAAGGAGGTGCCGGCACAATACGTGCCGCTCGTGGAGGAAGCCGGGTTGACATTCATCGACCTCCGCCCCGAACTCGACGAGCTCAAGCGCGCCGGAATCGATGCTTACTATTGGCCGGTGACCAACAACGACGGCCATTGGAACCAGGAGGGACAACGATTCATCGGCGGCTATCTCGCCGAGCGCTTGTACGAGCTCGTGGGCAGCGAGTCGACGCGCTAGTCCCGGAGAGCGACTCGCGGAGGAAAAAACGCGCGTCCATGTGACGCGAGCCGAGAGCCGAGAGGCAAGGCGGGACGAGGCGCCCAGGGAGGCAAAACCGAAACGGTTCGAGCCCTTTGCGCCGGTGTCCACCGTGAGCGTCAGAACTGGCGACACGGCGTGGTCGTCATCGAACACGGCCCCTTCCTCGCAGAGCACCGACCAGCGGAAACGGAGGGAATCCCCGTCGGCGTCCGAAGACGATCCGGCGTCGAGCGTCACTCGAACGGTGTCCTCGGTAACGGCAACCGTGTACGGGCCCGCTGCGTTGCACGTGGGCGGCGCGTTGAGCCAGGTCACGGTGACGGTGTCGGTCAAGATCGCCCCCGTCCCCGGATGCGCCACTTCGGCCACAATGATGTCCGTTCCGGGCCCCCCGTCGCCGGTGTACGACAGTGCGACCCTACCCGACGCATCGGTCTTCGCCGTGTCCGCAACTGCGGCGTTGGGTCCATCGACAACCGCGATGATTACGTCGAGACCCACTTCCGGATACGCCTCGGGGTCGTCGGCCGCGCCGCTACCCACGACGAGGACGTGGCGGTCGGAGACCGAGGCGGATCCGAGAATCGTGAGCGCCGCCTCGAGAGCCCCCGAAAGATCGAACCCACCCGCAGCGACGACGCGGTTACTGAGAAGCCCTTGCATCGCCGGCAGGATGACGTTCTGAAGATTTTCGGGTGTGACCGCCGTCCGGTCCAAGACCGCCGCGACGGTATCGGCGTAGACCACGAGAGCGATCGTCACCCGGCCAAGGCGGCGATCGCCGTCGCGGCGACCAAAAGGACGAGTAGTGTTCTTATCATGGCACGTTTCCTCCGTTTATATGAGCCACATAAGTAGGGCATCGAGATGCTGCATCGTTGAATCGAGATTCAACCCCGGCGTGACTGCACAAAGGCCGTTCATGATGCTGCGTTTCGGCCGAAACGTCAATACGCTTCTGGGCGTCGATAAGCGATATTTTTGGGTGTGGCCAGAGCATTCGGCATACCGGAGGGCTTTCTTGTGGAAGGCGATAAAGCCCCGGTCGGGCGCGGGTGGTCGGAATCGCCCCTATTCAGTCGCCGGCATGGCTCTGGATCGGACACGTTTCAAGAACCGGGGTTGCAGCGCCGACACGCCTCGGTCGGGCGTTTTCTCTCTCGATTTCTTGTGCCGCACCGCGTATGGTTTTCGCAATCGGCGCCGGATGGGCATTGCCGGTACACTGACCGCGACACCCCCTGGCGCCGTTGCTCGAACGCGTTTTCATCGAAGAACAGAAAGCACAGATGTTCAAACACGTTCTCCACGCGGTCGTCGCCGTTTTGCTTTGGATCGTCTTCGTCTATTACTGGAGGATCGTCTTCCGCCAGCCGATGAACCCGGACACGCAGACGGCGTTGATCTCGCTGGCGCTTCTGACTTTGGTCACTACGCTTGGCCTCACCGCGTGGGTGTTTCACAACATTCTGATCCACCGGCGGGTTCGAACCAGGCGCCAACGCCGCCGCGAGGCACTGGGGCCCACCCGGGATTATCTCGGCCGTAGGATCGTCATGGACGACGCCGACCGGCTCCGTCGATCGACTCATATCCAGGTCGATGTCGTCCGCGGGCCGTATCAAGATGTGGTCATGGAACGGAAGATCTTCAAGTCGGTCGAATAGAGGTGCGGGATGACGTTCGATGTCGTTTCCGTTATGGAAGCGATCCAAAAGAATTTCATCTATCTCGCCGCGCTTGTTTTTTTCGCGTGGTATCCGATCTTCAGCAGCGCGCTTTGGGTGTTCACCAGCGTCGTGTTCTTCTTCAGGTGCGAGCGGCGGCACGAGCCCGTGCCCGAAGGGGACTACTCCCCGGCCGCAACGGTCCTCATGGCGGCCTTTAACGAAGAGGAACATATCGTCGACACGATCAAAGGATGTCTCGCGATCGATTACCCGAAGTGCGAAATCGTCGTCGTGAACGACGGCTCCACCGACGCGACGCTGGAGAAAATCAAGCCGTTCGCGAAGGCCGGGATGGTCCGTCTGATCGACAAGAAGATGAACGAGGGCAAGGCCATGGCCTTGAACGACGCGATCCCGCTGACGACGGGCGAGGTCATCCTCATCATCGACGCCGACGCCGTGCCGGACAAGAACATCCTCAAGATGCTCGTCCCGCACTTCCGGTCGCCGCGCGTCGGCGCGGTGACGGGGAATCCGCGTGTGGTGAATCGGAGAAGCCTGCTCGGCAAGATGCAGGCGATCGAGTTTACATCGATCGTCTCTCTCCAGCGGCGGGGCGCGCGCGTTTGGGGCAAGCTGCTTACGATGAGCGGGGTCGTCGGGGCTTTTCATCGGAGCGCGCTCTTCGACGCGGGGCTCTTCAGCCCCGAAATGGTGACCGAAGACATCGATCTCACGTGGAAACTCCAACTCAAGTTCTACGACATCCGGTACGAGCCGCGCGCCATCGTGTGGATGCGGGTGCCGGTGAGTCTTCGTGGGTTGTGGCGGCAAAGACGCCGCTGGTCGATGGGTCTTGGCCAGGTTCTTCGCCGGCACGGGAGGGAAGCGTTCACTTGGAAGGCGAGACGTTTGTGGCCCGTGGTGATCGAGTCCTATCTCTCGATCTTGTGGGCGTACGCTTTCGTTTTGTTCACGGTGTTGTGGGCGGTTTCTTACGCCGCGGGTTACCCCCCGATCGGCGCGTCGCCGATTCCGAACTACTGGGGGATGTTGATCGGAACGATGTGCTTGTTCCAGCTCCTCGTCGGCGTGCTGCTGGACAAACGGTACGACCGGCGGTTGCCGTGGTACTACATCGTCGCGGTCCTCTACCCCTTGATCTACTGGATGCTCATGGCGCTCGTCACGTTCGTATCGACGCCGGGCGGGATCCTCCGGTCGACGAAGGCCGGTGCGCCAGCCAGGTGGAAACCGGTTCGAGAGGTGGGCTAGTGATGCGCGTCGTTTTGAGAAAAGCCCTGAGCGTCGCGGTTTTCGTCGCCGCTCTCGCGGCGAGCGGCGCCGTAGCCGAAGACGTTCTCACCCGCGCGCGCGAGGCGGCGAGCCAGGACCGCCACCGCGAGGCGATCCGGCTCTACCTCGAAGCGGTGGCCATTGACTCGACGCTCGCGCCGGAGGTCGCCGTCGAGCTCGGCCACCAGTACACGTGGGCGGAGAACGCGGACTCGGCGATCATCTGGTACTCGCGCTATCTCGCCGATCATCCGGGAGACATGGAAGCAAGTCTCGGGATCGCCCGGGCGTTGAGCTGGGCGGGCCGGCTCGACCAGGCCGAGGTGCGCTATGCGGAAGTCGTCGCGGCGCCGGGCGGCGAAGGCGAGACCGAGGCCTTGCTCGGTCTCGCGAAGGTGAAAGCGTGGCGGGAAGACCGCGAGGGAGCCGAGGCCGTGTACGCGATCATGCTCGACCGCGACTCCACGAATACCGACGCGCGGCTCGGCCTTGCGGAGGTGATGAACTGGTCGGGAAAGCACCGCCGCTCGCGGGAGCTTTGCCAAGAGGTTCTCGCCCGGGAACCCGACAACAAGGACGCGACGAGGATTCTCGCGGAGGCTCTCTACGGTCTGGGACGGGGAGATCTCGCGATGGACGCGATATCGCAAGCCCCGCCGGACAAAGATCTCGACCGGGTCGCCGCGACGATTCGGGGGTCGAAAGAGCCGAGCGGGACCGCGGGGTATTCGTACTGGGAGAACACGGACGACGGGATATTCCGGAGCCTAGTTTTTTCGGCGGCGTATCCCGTGAGTTATCTCACGGAGCTCGGCGGTCTGTACCTCAGGGGCACTCTCCACAAACAGGGGTTGTCCGATGTCACGAGGGACCAGTTCTGGTTCACCCTCGATCACCGCTTTTCGGAAACCCTTGCCGTCGCGGTCAAGCCGGGCGTGGAGCTCAACCGCTTCTCGCCGGTTGTCGTACCGCCCGCGGCGGAAGCCGTGGACGATTTCGATCTGGCGGTGTGGGACGCGTACGTCACCGTGACACCGCGCGACTGGATGAGGATCGACGCCGGGACCTTCCGGGAGACGATGAAGATCCACGAGCCGCTCTTCCGGAGGATCCACGTGACCACCGAAAACGCCGGTCTCGACTGGCGCCTCACCCACCGGATCGGCACGTTCTGGCAGGTCAAGTACTCGAGCTACAGCGACGGCAACTCGCGATTCGCGGCGCTGCACCGGGGCGAATGGAATCCCCCCGTCCGTCTGCCGTACCGGTATCCTCACCAGATCGCGGTTATCGAGGGCGTCGATTATCTGAATTTCTCCAAGACGCTCGATAACGGCTATTACGACCCTTCGAGCTACGTGCGCCCGTACCTGGGGCTCCGCTTAGTAACGGATATAAACCGCCGTGTGCGGTTCGGCGCCGAAGGACAGCTCGGCGCCGAGAAAGAGAGCGGGAGTGGGTGGACAAGCGCGGGGTCTTTCGACATCTTCGTGAGGGGCGGCGTTTGGGGTGGGTCGTACGTTTCGGCGGGGTACTACCAGTCGGGCTCGAGGCTCGATTCCCCCGACGGGTTCCGCGCCGAGGGGGTCTACGTCACGCTCGACCTCTCGAGGACACCGTAAGCCATGGCGCGGCGGCGAGGATCCATAAGCATTTTCGGCCAGGCCCTTCTCGTAGGGGCCGTGTCTGGCGTCCTCTTTCTCGCGGCGCTCGTTCTCATGACGATGCCGGACCGACGCGCTTCGCTCGAACGGGGCGATTCGAACCCGTACGCGGCGCTCCACACCGAGACTCCCGAGGACACGGCGGTTGAAGCGGTGCTTTTCGACGCGAACTCTCGCGCGGTGCCCATCCTCTGCCATCACTACTTCCGGGCGAACACGACCCCGCTTCAGTTTGTCAAGATCCTCGGGGCGCTCTTCCTCAACCTCCCGCTTCTCGGCGATATGGACCTGTGGACGCAGACAGCCGCGTCGTTCGAGAATCAGCTCTCGTATTTGGCGAGCGAGGGCTACGCATCGATCGGTCTCGAAGACCTCGTGCTATGGCAGATGGGTGCGAAAGAGATCCCGCCCAAATCCGTCGTGATCACGATCGACGACGCGGACAGAAGCGTTCTCGATCATGCTTATCCGCTGCTCGAGCGGCATGGGTTCAAGGCGACGCTCTTCATCGTGACCTCACAGGTGGGACGCCGGTGGGAGGGCGTGGATTGTCTCACGTGGGACGATCTCAAGCGCCTGAGCGACACCGGCGTCTTCACCATCGAGTCGCACTCGCACGATCTCCATCGGAAAGTCTCCACGCCCGAGGGACGGCTCCCCGTGTTCGTGGCGGCGAGCCTCGGCGTCCTCGATCCCGCGGGGTACGAGTCGTGGGCGCAATTCGTGATCGACGACCTCCGGAAATCGCGCGCCCTCATCGGCGAGCACATCGGCAGGGAGGCCCGGTTTCTTGCCTGGCCCTACGGTTTTGCGAACGCGCCGCTCGACAGTCTCGCGGTCCTCGCCGGGTTCACATCGACGTGCACGATGCGGTTGGGGACGAACCGCCGGTTCCTTACAGACGGCGGAGCGAACGCGAACGGGACCGCGGCGGGGGAAGCGCGCGCGACATGGCCGCGTCACGAGCTACGCCGCTTGACGGTCACCGCGCGAACGTCGATGAACGGTTTTCGGAAGATGTTGGCGGAAGACGGGGACTAATCCGCGCCGAGACAGACGATCCCGCGAAAGTGACCGAGCGAGGTCCCGCCGTCGCGGGCGGCTATCTTTTCCGACCCTCCAGCGATCCAGCCAGCTGCTTTTCGATTTTCGGCACGAGGAGCTCCGCGACCGCGCGGTGTCCTTTCTCGTTGAAATGGGTGTCGGCGGTTCCGTAGAGCTTCGCCCCGCCGCGCTCGATTTCCCTCACACGAGCGGCCGGATCGATGAGCTCGAGACCCGCGGCGGCGAATCGAGCGGCGAGCTCCCGGTTGGGCTGCTCGAGATCGATCGCCGACCGGTCGACATCGAACCACTTCAGATAGCTCTCGAGACTCGCCTCATCCACCTGATAGATGGAAGGGAGGAGCACGAAGAACACCGGGATGGATCGCGCGGAGAACTCCTTTTCGATCTCGCCGAATACCGATGTCGTCACATCCCACATCGGGGCGCCGGCCTTGCTCTTCTTGAAGACCGCGGGAAAGTAAAAAGGCGTCAGCCCCACGCGGGCGCGGAGGTCCGTCGAGCTTTTTCTCAAGAGCACGAAGAGGTGAGACCGGGTTTCGAGCGCATCGTTGATGGGGTAGAGAACCGAGTTGACGAGCTCGCGCCATTCCAGCCGGCGGGGAAAGCGGAGTGGGTGGCGGACGGACGGCGAACGCGGGGCGATCGAGTCGAGCTTTGCGTCCACGATGTCGTTTGCGACGTAGAAAAACACGACGCCGAGATCGTACTCGCGTTTCGAGAGAGCCCGTTCGACTTCCAGGCGGTAATGGTTGGGATCCCAGCCCCCGGAGCTCGAGTTGTCCACCCGTACGGCGATCCCGTGTCTTGCCGCGAGCGAGTCGGCGATCAGGCGGGGAATCGTACTGGCATTCTCGACCGCGAGGGCTTCGAGAAACGAATCTCCCACCATCAGGATCGACAGATCCGCGCGGCCGCGGACTCGGTTTTCCGGCCGGTCGATCCGGTATCCGTCGGCGTCGGTGACGAGTCTCACCGACCCCTCGCCCCAGTTGACCCGGGTGTCGATGTTCTCGCACCTGCGCCACCCCGTCGTATCGTCGGGCCGCCAAATGTCGGGCCGCACCAGGATCAGCTGTTGGGGGAGCAAGACGCGGACGATGAGCTCCATCGCCAGGAGACCCACAGCGACGGAGGCCAAGACCAACGCGACATTGAGAAGCGTTCTTCTCATATTTCGCGGCGCCGCTCTACTCGAGTATCTTCTTGACCGTATCTCCGACCCCGGTCACAGACAGCCACCGCTTCTCGGACAGGAGCGGCAGTGTGGCGACCAGGGGAACGATGAGATAGACGGCCCCCACGACGACGCCCACGATCGCTTTCGTCTGGGGTTCCCACGGCATGAAGATCAGGAGCGCGATGGGAATCAGAACCAGCCCGGCGCCGACGAGCGTAATCACGAACACCAGGAGACAGAGCAGAATGAGTACGCGGCGCGCGCCCTTGATTCCCTCGAGGTAGACGACCGCCGCCTGTGCCTTCACCGATCGGACGAGCGGCTCCAGATAGCTTCTCTTCAGCCAGTCGATCAACATCTGCACCAGCGTATTCACGATCGTTTAGTCCCTTCGTGACTTGCTCAGTATGACCCCAAGAAGCAGCCCCGCCAGCGCGGCGCCGGCGATATAGGCCCACGGGTTGCGGTGAACCCGCTGATCGACGTCCTGGGCGACGTCGACGACCTTCTGTTTGCCGGTCTCGTACTTGTCCGCCGCGCGGCTCTTGACGCGATCGCAGATGGCGCCCACCAGCGACGTGAAATCGGCGTACTTGTTCTGCATGGCCGCCTCCAGCTCCGTCTTCATTGTCGCGGGCCACCGCGTTCAAGAGCTCAAGAGCTTCGGCAATCCGCTTGTCCTCGATTCGATCCATGCGTATCCTCCGTCCGTTTGTCACAATCGTCATCATGCGTCGGCGGGCCGACGGCGCTGACCGGATTCTACACGACCTTTCCGCCGCTGGCAACGCCGGCCTGTCCGCCCCGCTGTTTGTTTTGCATTGCCTTGCGGCGAGGTCTCGCCTATCATTTCCACTCTATCCGAGGGGAATCGATGGGGAATCGACGGTCCAAAGAGGAATCCAAGTCGTGGAACGGGATCTATCCAAGTTGAGCATCGACCGTGCAAGCCGCGAGAAACGCGGTCCCAACACGCGGGTTATCGTAATCGCCGCGGCCGCGGTGGTCGTCGTCGTCATCGTGGTTCTCGCGGTGGCGTTCGGACGGCGCACGGCGGAGGTAACCCTGGCACCGGCGCGCGAGGCGGTAACGAGCCGGGCCGCCGTCTTGAACGCGAGCGGTTACGTGACGCCCCAAAGAAGGTCGACCGTGTCCGCCAAGGTGACCGGCAAGATCAAGGAAGTGCTCATCGACGAGGGGATGCAGGTGGCCGCCGGGCAGGTCCTCGCCCGTCTCGACGACGTGGACGCGGTCGCCGCTCTCCGCTCGGCCGAAGCCGATCGCGCCGTGGCCGCCGCATCGCTCGACGATCTGGATGTGAGGCTCGCGAACGCGCGCCGCACCCTCGAGCGGAACCGGGGCCTCCGCGAAGGCCAGTACGTGAGCGAGCAGGTGCTGGACGACTCGGAGACGCAAGTCGAGAGCCTCGAAGCCCAGACTTCCCTCGCCAAGGAGCGGATCAACGCCTCGTCGCGCTCCGTCGACGTCGCGCGGCAGAACGTGGAGAACTGCACGATCCGCGCGCCGTTCGACGGGATCATCGTGTCGAAGGACGCGCAACCCGGCGAGATGGTCTCTCCGATATCGGCGGGGGGCGGGTACACGCGGACGGGCATCGCGACGGTCGTGGATATGTCCTCGCTCGAGGTCGAGGTGGATGTCGGCGAGTCGTACATCGCGCGCGTGACCCCGGGTCAGCGGGTCGAGACGGTGCTCGACGCGTATCCCGATTGGAGGATCCCGTCGAGCGTCCGGACGGTCATCCCCACGGCCGACCGGCAGAAAGCGACGGTCAAGGTCCGCATCCGTTTCGACGCGCTCGATCCGCGGATCCTCCCGGACATGGGGGTCAAGGTGTCGTTTCTCGAGAGCGCGCCGGATTCTTCGGCCGCCTCCGCGGTGCTCGTCCCCCGCGATGCGGTTCGCCGGGACGGCGAGCAACCGTATATCTTCTTGATTCAGGACGGCCGGCTCGAGCGGCGGGCGGTCCGCACGGGCCGCGAACGGGGACCGGACATCGAAGTCGTCGCGGGGCTGCGGCCCGGAGAGCAGGTCGTCACTGCGCCGCGCGAGGGGCTTTCCGAAGGACAGCGCGTCGCGGCGCGAAAGTGACTGCGGAGACGGGGAACACGAAAAGAGGAGCATCATGGTTCGACTGGACGGAGCGAGTTCGGGCGCCCTCGTCGAGATCCGAGACCTCGACAAGAAATACCGTCGAGGGGGCGAAGAGATCGACGTTCTCAGGGGCCTGAACCTCGACGTGGAAAAAGGGGAGTTCGTCGCGTTCATGGGCCCCTCGGGTTCGGGGAAGACCACGCTCCTCAATCTCATCGGCGGACTCGACTCTCCGAGCGCGGGGACCGTCCGGATCGCCGGCGACGAGATCAGCGCTCTCTCGGGGCGGAAGCTCGCCGCGTGGCGCGCCCGCAACATCGGGTTCATCTTCCAGATGTACAACCTCATCCCGGTGCTCACCGCTTTTCAAAACGTACAGCTCCCGCTCCTTCTCACCGGACTTTCGAAATCAGAACGCAAACGCCACGTCGAGGACGCGCTCGCTCTCGTGGGGCTTTCCGACCGGATCCACCACTATCCCCGGCAGCTCTCCGGCGGGCAGGAGCAGCGCGTGGCGATCGCGCGCGCGATCGTCGCCGACCCGACGATCCTTCTTTGCGACGAGCCGACGGGGGATCTCGACCGCGCGTCGGGGGACGAGATCCTCGACATCATCGCCAAGCTATCGCGGGATTTCGGGAAGACGGTCTTCCTCGTGACCCATGACCCCGTCGCGGCCAAGAGGGCGAGCACGATCCTGCATCTCGATAAGGGGAGCCTTCTCGAGCGCGCCGGCGAAGAGTCCGACGGGAAGACGGGCGAAAAACCGCCCGCAGCGTGAGCGGGGGAGACTTCGGGATGAAGTACTTTCACATCATTTTCGTCAACCTCAAGCGGAAGAAGATCCGCACGCTCCTTACCATCGGCTCCTTCATGGTCGCGCTCTTTCTGTTCGGCGTGCTCATGACGATCAAGACGGCGCTCGGCTCCGGCGTGGACGTCGCCGGCGCCGACCGGCTCGTCGTCCGCAACCGGATCTCGCTCATCATGCCGCTCCCGTACTCGTACCGGGACGTGATCCGCCAGATGCCCAACGTCTCGGAGGTGACTTTCGCCACCTGGTTCGGCGGGTACTATCAGGACATGAAGAATTTCTTTCCCAACTACGCGATCGATCCCGAGACGTACCGGACGGTGTACCCCGAGTACATCATCCCCGACGAGCAGTGGAACGCGTTTGTTCAGGACCGGCAGGGCTGCATCGTCAGTCCGCCGGTGGCGGAGAAGTACGGGTTCAAGATCGGGGACCGCATACCGCTCCAGGGGACGATCTTCTCGGGGATCTGGGAGTTCAATCTTTGCGCGATCTACGACGCCGCCGAGAAGGAGATGATTTCGCCCGAGTTCTGGTTCCAGTACAAGTACCTGGAGGAGCAGCGGCCGTTCTTCAAGGGGACCGTCGGGTGGTACGTGGTGAAGGTCAAGGACCCGGCGGGAGCCGTGGCCGTGACAAAGGCGATCGACGAGCGTTTCGCAAACTCGCCGAACGAGACCAAGACGGAGACCGAGAAGAGCTTTGCCGCGGGATTCGCGAACCAGATCGGGAACATCCGTCTTCTCATTCTATCTATCGGGAGCGTCGTGTTCTTCACGCTGCTCCTCGTGACCGGGAACGCGCTCGCCACGGCCGTGCGCGAGCGGACCGGCGAGCTCGCCGTGATGAAGACCGTCGGCTTCACCGACGCGTCGGTCCTCGGTTTGGTGATGGCCGAGTCCCTCATCGTCGCGGTGGTCGGCGGAGCGATTGGCCTGGGGCTCGCAAAGCTCTTCACGCTCTCAGGCGATCCCACCGGCGGCATGCTCGCGAATTTCTATCTCCCCAACGACTCTCTCGCGACGGGGCTCGCGCTCGCGCTCGCGGCGGGGGCCGCCGCCGGCATCATCCCAGCCGTCGGGGCGATGCGTCTCAAGATCGTCGACGCGCTGAGGAGGGTGTGACGATGGCGATACCCGTGAACTACAACGTGAGAAGCATCGTCAACCGCTGGCCTTCGACGCTTGTCGCGGTCTTGAGCATCGCGGGGACCGTCGGCGTGTTCATCGTGATGCTCGCCATGGCCCAGGGATTCAGCTCGACGCTCATCTCGTCGGGATCGCCGCAGAACGCCCTCGTTCTCCGCGGCGGTGCCAACGCGGAGATGATGAGCGTCGTGATGCTCGACCAGGCCCGAGTTCTCGGCGACGCGCCCGGGGTAGCCCGTTCCGCGTCGGGTGACGCGCTGGTGAGCGCCGAGGTCGTGGTGATCGGAGCTTTCCCGCTTATCGCTTCGGGCTCGGACGCGAACGTCCAGATCCGCGGGATATCGCCGCGGGCCCTCGAGGTCCGGCCCGATGTCAAGATCGTGGAGGGACGGTTCATACAGAGCGGGCTCACCGAGCTCGTCGTGGGGAAGAACGTCCCCGGGACATACCGCGGTCTCGCGCTTGGCGAGACGGTCGATTTGGGTGGAGGACGCTGGACCGTGGTGGGCGTGTTCGACGCGGGCGGAAGCGCGTTCGACTCCGAGCTCTGGTGCGACGCGACGGTGCTGAACCAGGTCTTCAACCGGCCGGAGAACGTTTTTCAATCGGCGACCGTTCGTCTCGAGTCGCTCGAGGCTTTCACCAAGTTCAAGGACGCCGTGACGACGGACCCGCGGCTCACGTTCGACGTGTACCGCGAGGCGACGTTCTACGCGGAGCAGTCGCGGGTGATATCGACCATCATCCGGGTGCTCGGATTTCTCGTGGCGGGGATCATGGCGGTCGGGGCCCTCTTCGCGGCGCTCAATACGATGTATTCCGCCGTCGCCGCGCGTTCCGCTGAGATCGGGACGCTCAAGGCGCTGGGCTTCAGCCCGGCGAACATCGTTGCGTCGTTCATGGTTGAATCGATGTTTATCGCCCTCGCCGGCGGCGCCATCGGATGTCTTGCCGCTCTCCCCTTCAACGGCTTCACGACGGGGACGCTCAACTGGTCGAGCTTCTCGTACCTCGCGTTTTCATTCCGCGTGACACCCGCGGTTCTCGCAAGCGGAATCGTCTTCTCGCTCGTCATGGGGATCGTCGGCGGGATACCTCCCGCTCTTCGCGCCGCGCGGGTGCCCGTCATCGTCGCGCTCCGCGAGCTGTAGCGAACTCGTTAGCGAGAGCGAGGGGACCGCATGATAAAGCCGCGTTCGCGTGCGACCGGCGCGAGGCGGTGCGCAAGACGAACGCTCACCGGGGTTGGG
>Ga0315275_10000816_pt1 | contig 26206 bp, 25 predicted proteins | sample YL17G03_0_MG_FD_205557 | JGI IMG/M metagenome (GOLD analysis project Ga0315275, IMG submission 205557) | Sediment microbial communities from Yellowstone Lake, YNP, Wyoming, USA - YL17G03_0 | ecosystem: Environmental > Aquatic > Freshwater > Lake > Sediment | place: USA: Wyoming | collected...
CTCACCTCAAAGATAACTTATTGGTGAGCCTTTTCATTGAGATAATCTCATTTCGACATCGGCCACATATTTAGTCCAAATCCTACCGGCCTTCCATAACTCCTTAACCTCTTTAATTTCCAACTCAACTGTTTGAAGAACGTGAAGATTGCTTTCGAGACTTCGATCCGGGCATTCCTTTTCATCAGAATCGGTAAGTGTCCCACAATGGCTACACTTTTTCCATTGTTGTTTGGACATTTTTCACCTCCTCTTTTATAAATTGGGAATATTGTCTATTTTATTTTACCACGCTTTCTTTTTAAAATCAAATAGGTCTAATGTCGGCTTCTTCTTGCAGCTCTTTTATATTTTTGAATCCTTGTTTTTGGAGACTTTGTTTAACACCGACGATAAGTCTGGGAAGAAAATCATGACCTGAGCCTCGATAAGGAACTTTAGTCACTATCCCTTCGGCAATTTTTATTTTTACTTTATCTACAGCGTATCTGACGGCTGAAGTGCCTTCCATTGCCTCCAAAGATCCCATTCCCCGATATTTCTTTACCATTCGGTTTTCTTTGTAATCAAATTCTTTTTCACCGGGCGATTCATCTAAACCGGCCAATACCGAACCCATCATCACCGTCTGAGCTCCCAAAGCCAAGGCCTTAGTTATGTCTCCTGGTTTTGCTATATTCTGGTTTATATCATCAAGAATTTTTATTCCACCATCAGCAATTAATGGCATAAATCCATATTTTGATTCTAATTTTTTAGCTTCTTGACAGCAATCCAAGACAGCTGAAGCCTGAGCCCTCCCTGTACCTAACTCTTGCTGAGTAATACAGGCAGCTCCTGGCCCCATGCCAATTTTAATAGCATCACAATAATCAAACCCTTGTTCAATTATTTTTCTGACCACTTCAGCTGAAGCAACATTTCCCATGATTACATCTAAAGTTGGGAAGTTTTCTTTGCAATATTTGGCGATTTCTAATTGTTCTTTAAAAACGACGCTTGCCTCAATATTAATTCCGTCTGCATCGGCATCAAATGCTTTTCCAATTCTTTCTTTGGCTAAATTTAATCTCCCCTCGATAGCAATAAAGGTTCTCAGTTGTTTGTTTTCATCTTTGGTTGCTAAAGGGTAATTTTCATTTTTTCTTAAATCTGAATCGGTCACCAAAGCCACTATCCTGTCCTCCTCATCAATAATCGGCAAGGTGTCGAGGTTATTTTTTCTTATTATTTCATTGGCTTTTTTCAAGTCATTTTTGTCAGCTGTTTCTGACTTATTGGCAACTATCAATCTTTCTCTCGGTGTCATTACTTCCTTTAATTTTGTCTCCATGTCTTTTCGGTATCTGACATCGCGGTTAGTAACAATTCCCACTAACTTTGAATTTAAAGTTCCGTCTTCCGTTATTGGTACGCTAAAAAATCCGTATTTATCATTAACATCATAAACATCTTTAATTGTATTTTGGGGAGATAAAACAACCGGATTAAAAACAAATCCGGCTTCAAACCTTTTTACCTTTTCTACTTCTTCAATTTGTTCATTAATAGTTGGGAAGTTATAGTGAATAACACCTATTCCTCCGTAAAGAGCCAAAATAATTGCCATTTCGGCTTCGGTAACCGTATCCATGGGAGCTGAAACAAAGGGAGCTTTAAGTAGTATTCGTTTAGTAAAATGAGCAGTCAAATCAACCTCATCCCTTTCAAAATCGGGCAGGCGATTAGGAATTAAGGTAATGTCTCTATACCAGAATTCCTTATTTATTAAATCTGGATGTAATTTTGCCATTTGGATTAATACTTCGACGCGGCTCAGTATTAATCCTGAGCTTGCCGAATGGATCTATTATTATACCTTCTTTTTTTAATAAGGCAATTTTTCTTTTTGCTCCGTATTTGTATCCGCCGATTCTGCCATCTGACCTTATTACTCGATGACAGGGAATTTTGGTCCGCCAGCTGGCGGATTGATTTAAAACATTTCCTACTGCCCGCCAAGCCCGGGGCGAACCCGCCAGTTTGGCAATTTTTTTATAAGTTAATACTTTTCCTCTCGGAATTTTTCTTACAATTTTATATACCCGAGCCGCAGCGAAGGGTAGAAAAGAGGATTTATCCTCTTTGACGACTCGTCTTTGAAAGGAAGTCATTCGCTTTTTTGAGTATTTTTTTGGCATTTTTAAAAGTTAATTTTTCCAAGGCTTTTTCATAAGGCAACCATTCATAACCAATGTGTTCTTCAGAAATTTTTACATCTCTGGTTTTTGTTTCAGCCAAATAAAAAGTGACGAATTTTAAAATGTTTTTACTTTCCCATTTAAAAAAATATTTGATGGTTTCCTTAAATCCTTCTATAAATTCAATATCCTTTAATCCGGTTTCTTCTTCAACCTCTCTTTTAACCGTATCTTCCAGTTTTTCTCCTTTTTCAATGTGTCCTTTTGGTAAATCCCAATATTCCTTCGGCGATTTAGTATTTGATGGATAATGTAAAAGTAAATAGTAAATTTTACTATCATCTTTTCTAAACCCAGCACCATTTTTAGTGCCTTGTTCTTGTATCAATGGTTTTTCTGAAGAATGGTGCTGGGTAAAAATTATTGCTCCGGCCGATTTTTCAATTGGCATGGTGGTGATATTTTACTTAAAATATTTTAATAATTTTTCTAATGGCCAACAATTTATAATATCTCCCTTTTCAGCCCATCCTCTTCGGGCCTGGGCAATACCAAATTCCATAAATCTTAACTGGTCTTTTTGATGAGAGTCGGTGTTAATTACCATTTTTACTTTGGCTGTTTTGGCTCGCCGGATATTTTGATCATTCAAATCTAATCTTTCAGGATAAGAATTTATCTCTAAAATTGTGCCCGTTTCTTTGGCCACTCTTAAAATTTTATCGAAATCAATCTGATATTCATCTCTTCTCTTTAAAATTCTCCCTGTCGGATGGGAAATTATATCAACATTTGGGTTTTTCATTGCTTTAATCATCCTTTCTGTCATTTTTTCTTTCGGCATTTTAAAATTTGAGTGAATTCCAGCAATAACATAATCTAACCTTTTTAACACCTCATCTTTTATATCAATTGAACCATCATTCAAAATATTAGCCTCACAACCCTGTAATATTCTAAATTTGACATTTGAGCTTCGAAATTTGGCATTTAATTTGTCTATTTTTTTTCTTTGCTGGGCTAATTTTTTTTCATCCAATCCATGTTCAATCCTCAAAAATTTTGTATGGTCTGAAATACCAATGTATTCATATCCCATCTTTTTTGCAGTTTCAGCCAATTCTTCAATCGTGTTTACACCTCCGTCCCAATTGGAATGACAATGCAAATCGCCCCTGATATCTTTGTAATCAATAATTTTGGGCAATTTATGCAAAAGGGCGGCATTAATTTCTCCCTGGTCTTCTCTCATTTCTGGCGGCATCCAATCCATTCCAAGGGTTCTGTAAATTTCTTCTTCGGTCTTGCCGGCAATCATTTTTGGTCCGCGAAACAAACCATATTCCGAAAGCTTCAATCCCCTGTCTATAGCAATTTTTCTAGTGGCGATATTATGTTCTTTTGAGCCGGTAAAATATTGAAGGGCTGAACCATAACTTCTGGCCGACACCACTCTTATATCCATGTCAAAACCCTCTTTCATTCTAACCGAGGCCTTGGTAGTTCCCTTTCCCCAAATTTTAATTATTCCCGGTAAAGAAACAAAAAAATCCATTATTTTACCCGCCGACTCGGCCTTCGTAGCCGAAGCTACTTCGGCGAAGGAGGCAGCTTTAGCGGAGGAGGACTTCTTCGATTCTTTAACGGCGACCAGAAAGTCTATATCGCCAATGGTTTCTTTCATCCGCCTAACAGAACCTGCCGAATCAACCTTCTCCACTGCCTTTAAACTTTTTAATTTCTGACAGACCTCTTTTACTTTTGGCAAAATCTCTCCCAATAGAAATCTACCTTTTGACCTTTTCAAAAACTCAATTCCTTCCAAAATATTTTTTTCAGTTTTTTCTCCGAAACCGAATAAGGGAGAAATTTTATGGGATTTGGCTGTTTTTTCTAAATCTTTTAAATTTCTGATTTCTAATTTTTGATATAAAACTTTTATTCTTTTGGGGCCCAAACCTTCAACCCGCATTAACTCTTCCATATTTACTGGCGTTTTCTTTTTCAGGGTCTCATAATATTTTATTTTCCCGGTCTTTAGATATTCTTCAATTTTGTCGGCGATGCTCTCACCCACTCCGGGAATTTTTAATATGGCTTTTCTGCCTCCTTCTTTGTAAATCTCTTCAGCGTCTTCTTCTAAAGTTTCCAAAGTAATGGCTGCCTTTTGATAAGCATAGGGCTTAAATGGCATTTCTTCCATCTCTAAGTAATTAGCGATTTCGTAGAAAATTTTAGCGAGTTCCTGATTCTTCATATGCCGAGATTTTAATTATAAAATCGAGGTTGGTGAAGATGAAAATAAGATTCTCATCACTTTTTAAAATGGCTTTTCGCTCGGCGGGACTCGAGGAGCAAAATGATCTCGATGAAAAAGTTTATCTTGAATCAAAAGCAAAACTGAAGATGAAATTAAACCAAAAATACTCACCATAACAAAAACAACTTTAAATCCTAAAAAAGTAGCCAGCACTCCGCCGAAAGCAGCAGCAAAGGCAGCCGCAAAACCAATTACCGTGCTTTCAATGCTCCAGGAGAAAGCCTCCCACCCTTTATTAATGTGTCTGGTAAAAATGCCTGCCCAACTGGGAACCACACAAGCCATAGCCAAACCATGAATGATTTCGAGAGTAAAAATGTGCCAAGATTGGGTTGAAAAAGCATAGCCAAGGGGAATTAAATTGGCCAAATACATGCCTCCAATTAAAAACTTAAAATCATCTTTTTCGCCCTTAGTCACATCAAGAAAGTGAGCAATAAACGGTTGGACCACTGATTTTGCAATCCAATAAGTTGCGGCAATAAAACCGACCATCTCCAAAGTTCCTCCTTGAATTTGTCTGGTCAGGAATATTGCAAAAATAGGGCCAATTAACCCCCAACCCGATTGAAGCAAAAAATCAGAAGTAATCAAAATTCTAATAACTTTATTAATCATAAATTTGTTACTTTTTTAAAAGCGCCTTTTTTGCTAAACCCCATCCTATTTGAAATAAAAATATTACTCCAACTAAAGCAACTGTTAACTCCGCTCCCCGAATAATCATAGTATAAACGGTGGCAGCGGGAGCGCCCAAACCCAGAGAATTAAAAGCAATTGTCTGGACTGCCTCGTGAGAACCTAAGGCAGCTGGAATCGGAATTATCACCGCTATATAAGTGAAGCTAAGAAGAGAAAGGGCAAGTAAGCCTCCTAAATTTTTCCCCAAAAACAAAATTAAAATCCATGCTCTTAAATACATTATAAAAGCCCTTAAAAACGTTAATCCAAAACTTTTCCACATTGGTTTTTTTCTTAGTCCAAAAAAATTAAAAATTTCTTTTTCGGTTTCCAAAATTGAATTTGCGTGATTATGATTTTTCAAACCGAGAAATCCAAGAATAAACCTGGCCATACTTTCTCTTCTAAGAGCTTTAAAATAAAAAAAGGCTATTACTAAGGTAAAAAGCAAAAATATCACGCTAAAGATTATTAATAAGTTTTGCGAAGGGAAACCAATTTTATAAAGAAAAAATAAAATTCCCAAAAAAACAACCACCAAATTAGCGGAGTACTCTAAAATCAAATCTATAAATCCCGAAGCTATTCCTTTTGACCAGGGTACTGATTTTTTTTCTTTTAAAGCATAGGCGCGAAAAACTTCAGCACCCAAAACCAGAATCGGAGCCAAAAACATTATTGAATAACCAGCTATAGAGGGTTTTAAAAGGTCCTTAAAAGAAATTTTGACTTCTTCGCCCTTTAAAATCTCTTTCCATTTCCAGGTTCCAATTATTGCCATCAATGTTGTCAGGCCCAGAATTATTAATCCTTGCCAACCAGTAAAAGATGAAAAAGCATCTTTTATCGCTTGCCAACCGATAAATTTTAAAATCCAAATAAACAACCCTAATCCAATCAAAAGAGAAAGTAAAAAAAGCAGGAATTTTTTCATTATGGGATATTATATCACACGAAATGGGATATATCGAGTAAGGTTCGCTATATCACACAAAGGCGATATTGGTTAGTTTACCTTCCATTAAAATTTCTGTCGAGGGTTAGAAACTTTGACAAATTAATTCGAATATATATAATAAAATATCGAAGCAACGGCTTTGAAATTGTACTTTCGAAAGGAGGAAATAATGAATAACCGAAAGAAAATAGCTTTAGGGGTGGTTAAATTCTTCTCCGAGCTTTATATGCTCAAGAGAAATAAAAGGAGGGGGCTCGCTATATTGGATGCTCCGCCAGATAGTATTGCCGATCACGTAACATTAACTGCCCAAATTGCGTATGTTTTAGCAGGCATGGAAGGGTTAAACGTAGAAAAATGTGCCACAATGGCTCTTTTCCACGATAACGATGAAACGCGAATAGGAGATCTCCATAAAGTTGCTACCCTTTATCTTAAAAAAGACTCCGCATCTTTAAGGGCACTCAAAGATCAACTTAAAAATCTTCCCAGAGGAATCGAAGAGAAAATATCAAATTTAATAAAACAGAAAGATACTCCAGAAAGAACAATTCTCCATGATGCTGATTGGCTAGAATTAGCTCTTCAGGCAAAAATTTTCGAAGAGAGGGGCTATAAACCAGCTAAGGAGTGGATTGATTTTATCGGGACAATTTTAAAAACCGACTCGGCAAAAAGAATTTTAGCCCAAACTCAACAGATGAATGATTTTACTAATTGCTGGTGGGAGGCGGAAAAGAGAAAAATTATAAAGGAAACAAGGTAATCCAAAAGCTGTTTTAGAGGGTATTGCGATCGCGATGCAATACCCTTGTTTATTTTAATAGAGGAAATTAAATGATATAATTTAAATTGCAGAAAATATTCTCTTGGTGTATTTTCCGCTTTGCTCAAAATATGAGGCAATCTATCTATCAAAATTTAACAAAAATGGGGGTCAAAAATTGGCAAAAAGGAAAAAGAGAAGAGTGGAGAGAAAATGCCGATTTTTGGATTAAAATTATTCGAAAAAATTTAGACCCCTATAGATTAAAAGTTACAAATAAGGCTATTTTAGAAACATTAAAGGGGAAAAAAAATATTAAAATTCTTGATGCCGGATGTGGCGAAGGATATCTTTCGCGTCTTTTAGCTAAAATGGGGCATCAGATATGGGCAATAGATTTCTGCCCAAATTTAATAAAAGCTGCTGAAAAGTTGGAGGAAAAAGAGCTTTTAGGGATTAAGTATCTTTTAGGAGATTTTCAGAAAACAAATTTCCCCGCTTCTCTTTTTGACGTGATTATTTCACACCAAACTATTAATGAAATTAAAAAACCCGAAAGGGCTTTTAAAGAATTTTATAGAATTCTTAAAAAAAGAGGCAGAATAATTCTACTTTTTTTGCATCCTTGTTTTGAAATTGATCCTAAAAAATATTTTCAAAAAATAAAAATTGAGAAATCTTATTATTTAGTCTCGGGAATAAAATCACCTTCTCCTTACTTTTATTTACACTTACCCCTCTCAGAATGGATTGAATTATTATCAAAATCTGGATTCTTAATCGAAAAAATTAAAGAACCTCATCCTTCTCTAAATCTCATTAAAAAAGATAAATGGTGGAAAGAAAAATTCAAAAAACCTCTCTTTATCTTAATTAGCGCGGTCAAAAAATAATTTTTTGGGAAGAAACTTTTTCTCCATTTCTTCCATTAATTCAAGTAAAGTTTGGTCGTCTATAAATTCTCTCATTTGCTCATACCAAGCTAAAATTGGAAATTTTCTATTTTGCTTAAAATATTGAAGAGCTTGTAAATAAGTGACTAACCAATAAACTTGATTTACAAATTTTCCTTCCGGCATCTGTCTTTTTTTACAGTCATCCCAGAATTCAAAGATTTCTTTTTTGAGACTGATTGGCAGTTCTGAGATAATTTTTTTAAGTGCTTCTCTTTCTTTTTCATAATCTTTAAAAAATCTTTTTTCTTTTTCTTTCTGTAAAAATCTCGGCCATCTTTCTAATGTCTTTTTTGCGTTATTATTCGGAACGATTCCGTCATAAGGAGTAGTATCACCGGCATATACCTCACAAATTTCATAAACTAAGCTCATTTTAATTAATTTTTCTAAATTTAATCTTTTTTTCTGGCCCAGAATCCAACTAGCTATTGTTAATAAAAAAATATGTTCAGCTATCGTTTCTGGGTTTTTAACGTTTCGAAGCACCCAGCCGGTCCTCGGCATGGTTTTTAATTTACCAATTTCTAATAAAAATTTTAATTCTCCATCTGCTTTTTTCTTTCCATAAAAATTTTTTTCTATTTTATCTAAAAAATTAATCAAAACCTGGTTATCTACCATATCTTCTACTTCTTCCCACCATCCAATTACTGGAGTATTTGGTTTTGAACCCCAATATTCCAAAGCCTGTAATAATGTTTCTACTTTATCCCCTTGTTTAACAAACTTTCCTTCTCGAGTTACCATTCTTTCATATTCTAACCAACAATTCATTATTTCTTTTTTTAAGTTGGGTTTTAAAAATTTTGTTAATTTTTGAATTGAATCTTTTTCTTTTTTAAATTTCACACTGTCTCTTTTTTTCTTCATTTTCAGAGGTAATCTAATCCATCTCTTCAAAACTTCTCTTCTCTTTTTAATATCTTTTGGCAATAATCCCCAATAGGGAGTCATATCGCCAACAAAAACCTCACAAAGATCGTGAACAAGGCTTATTTTAATAATTCTTTCCAGATTAAGTTTAGGTCTTACTTTTTGAGCTAAAATCCAATTCATTACAGCCACACGAAAAATATGTTGTCCAATCGTCTCGGGATTTTTAATCCCCAACCAAACCCAACCAGTTCTTGACATCTTTTTTAATTTTCCGATTTCAATGAAAAAGTTAAGAAGGTCTTTCATATTAATGAAAAAAATCAGGTTAACACCTGATTTTTTATATCACAAATTTTAACAGATTTCAAGTTTATTTTAAGAAGATTGATACTTTATTTTTTTAATTCTATAAATTGTTTTAATCGGAGAAGAAACAACAACTTCGTCTCCAACCCTGTGACCTAAGAGTATTCGGCCAACCGGCGATTCGTTCGAAATTTTACCAATAGCTGGGTTGGCTTCCAATGTTCCGACGATTTCAAATTCATCATTTTGCTCATCAACTTGGACTAAAATTTTAGCTCCCAAACCTACGATATTTTGTTTTTCTCTTGACGAAGGGATTTTAATCAATTCAGCATTCTTTAAGATATACTCTAATTCAGCTATTCTTGTTTCCAAAAAGCTTAAATCTTCCTGGAAAGAAAGATACTCTTGATTTAAATCTTCAGAATGCCAAATCTTGGGAGATTCTCCCTTGGTTTTTGAAAGTTTAAGGTTTTTCAGGTCTTTATATTCCCTTTTTATCCTTTCTAATCCATCTTTAGTTAGATAAAACTTTTTTTCTCCGAGCATATTTTTTTTAAAAAAATCCCTTTTGGTTGAAGGGATTATTTGGGTAAAGATTTTGTATTAAACAACCCCCTCAATAAATCATTCGGCCGAACAAAACAACAATTGAATAGGCCAATTTAAGAATAATTGAAGGTTTAGGATTATTTATTTTTTGAAAGTTTTTTTCTGTCATATCTTTCCTAATATATTAATTTTATTCTTTTAAAAAGTCTTGTCAAGACCCCTGTTTATTTTTAAACCACTCCTTTATAGCTTTCTTTAGCTTGCTTTCCTGAATATTATACTGTTTCTATATTAAGAGTTCTTTTCATTCTCGAAAATAATCTTTAATCTTGTTAATGATTTCTTGAGGGGTGTAATTGGTTTTTATTAAATATTCTTTAACTCCTAATTTTATTGCCTGTCTCTTTATTTCCGGGTCATCATAATTAGAAAAGGCCACTACGGGGAGTAAAGAAACTTCCGGCTCATTTCTTAGCCAAGTTAAAAATGTAATTCCATTTTCTCTGGGAAGCAAAATATCAAGGACAATCAAGTCTGGTTTTTCTTTCTTGGCTATCTCTAACCCCTCTTTTGCTTCAGAAGCTACCGAAACTTCGAATCCAGCTTTAGTAAATTTATCTTGATACATTTCGGATAAAATTTTTTCATCCTCGATTAGTAAAATTTTTTTCATAAGTTTAATTTATTTATAGAAAATTTTGCTTAAGAGGACTTGAACAAAGTGAAAATCCTCGCTAATAAAATTTTCTCTGCCATATATTTTAAACGAAGGCGGAAAATTATTAAAATCCGCGCAATCGTTATGTTATTTAAAAAATATTATCTGCTGCTTTTGTGATTGTTTTAGTTTTTTCTTTAAGTAATTTAGGGTCTAATTTAATTGGTAATTGAATAATAAAAGCACTTCCCTTTCCTTTACCTTTAGATTCAGCCCAGATTTTACCCCCGTGCATTTCAATAAATTGCCTAGCGACATAAAGACCGAGTCCAGTTCCTTCAGCATGAAGCTGGGTGCCGGCCGTTGCTCGAGAAAACATTTGGAAAAGACTATTTAATTCTTCTTTATCTATCCCCTCACCAGTATCAGAAACCCTAACTTCCTCTCGCTCATCGAGTTTTTTCAATTCAAGGGTGATTCCGCCCTCTTTTGTATACTTTATCGCATTATCAACGATATTTAAAATCACCTGCCTTAATTTGTCCTGATCAGCCATTATTTTTGGCAATGACTCTGAGGGTTTTATCATTTTCATATATAAACCTTTCTTTTCGGCATTAATTCTCAACTCCTCAACGATACTAGAAACCATCTCTTCCAAAGAAGCCAGCGTTGGGCTGAATTCAATTTTTCCGGCATCTAATCTCGATAAATTCAGGAGGTCATTTACCAATCTTATCAACCTTTCATTACTTTGATAAACATTTTCCAGGGGTCTCGTCTGTTTTTCGGCTAATTGGCCATAAGTTCCTTCTAAAATCATTGAAATGTATCCCTTAACTGCTGTCAGGGGCGTTCTCAGTTGATGCGAAGCAATAGAAATAAACTCTGATTTCGCCTTATCTATCTTTTCGATTTCCTGTCTCCTCTGAATTTCTAAATGGGTGTATTTAATTAAGAGATAACCCATAGCAGAAAAAATAACCAAAATAAAGAAATCAAAAATTCTTATTCCAAGATTAGAAGCAGTTAGAGCTTGAGTTAATAAAGTTAAACCTATTACTGCAACTAAGGTTTCGGTTAAAATAACTCTAATACCAAAAAGGTGGTATCGAGTAATAGCAATGCTAGCTCCAAAAATAAAGGGTAGGAAAAATATTGGTCCAAATTTGACGAACCTTGATTCATTAAAGATCATCACCGCGAGGAAATTGAAACTAATTACTAATAAAAATGTTCCAATAAGACCAAAAGAGATGGATTGCCACTGGATTTTTTCGATTTTCGTTTCAACATATCGTAATTTTTTAATCGCATAAAAAATTCCAGCAAAATAGCTGCCGAAACTTGAGATAACAAATAATAACATTGCAGGACCAGGTACTGGGCTTGGTTGACCGTCCTTATATTCTAATCGAGTAAATAGAGCTGGGGAGAGGGTTAATACCATTACTAAAAGAATAAAAGCGACTAAAATCAAGATAATTTTTTTGGAGAGTTGAATTTTTTCTTTTGGGAAAGTATGGACAAAGAGAAAAAAGAGAAATGCTTGAGGTACGGCAAAAAACATTACCAATCGCATCCAAAAAAGATTAAGGTAATGTAAAGAAATATAATTGGTTATTGTCCATAAAACCGTATCTGCACAAAAAAGAATAAATAAACGGTGGCTAGCGCTTTTGGGATTTTTTAAATAAACAATTATTCCTAATATAAAACAAAGCAAGCTAATTAAGATAACTGAAATATTTTCTAATAATGTGAGTACCATCTTAAAATTTTTGATTCTTTATTACCCAATTTTGTTTTATACTAGCTAAAAAATATTTTGATTTTCCGTAAGTTGAAAGTTTTATTTTAAGAATTGCTTTCGGGTCAATTGCTTCAAACAAACGATTACATTCTAAATTAGTTGCCCTTAAATTTTTGATGACAATATTTTTTATTTTTTTTGTGAGGACTTGGCTTGGCTTAATATTTTTTAATAGTTCAATATTAATAAAAAGATATTGATCTTGGTTTTTATTATATTTGGTAGACATTACAAATTTAGCATTGCAGATATTCTTTAAGTTTTTATCTTCTAAGCCGGCCTTAATATTTTCTGGATAAATTTTTACCCCATATAGAGTGGCGGCAAGATCAGCCCGACCAAATAAATAGACAAAAGGAAGCTTCCAAAAAAGATGCTCAGCGTTATATTTTCTTAATTCGCTTTTAATCAAATTAAGAGAATATCCATACTGATTGAGTATCTTCATCATTTTATTAAAAGAAATGATTCCTCCCTGATCCCCAATGTTATAACGTAAAAGAGGTAAACCTCCTCGGGTAGTGAAAATTAAATCTCCTTTTTCTGTTTTCTCAAAGAATTTCAGAAATGGATAATATTGATGAAGCGATGGGAGCCGGAGGTCATTAAAAAGAGCTTGATTCAACTCTTTATCTTTACTTGATAGCCGTCTTATTAGGATAGAAAGTGGAGTTTCATGGCCTAAAATTGCTGCATCGGCAGAGCCATAAGTGTTCATTGAATCTTTTAATACATTCTTTGATCCTGTTTTTTCAAAAATATAGTCTCGCCAATCTTCGCTAAACCCTTCAGCACCAAAAATAAATTTAATTTTTATTTTTCTCCAATTAATCCCATAGCTTATTCCATCAGCGATTATATCCTTGATAAAAGGAGGATAACCGGCCAAAACAGTCTGAGAATATTGAGGACTAAGCTCTTTAATAATTCTTAAAATTTCGTCTTTATTAATACCTGGACTAATAACGGTTAGAGGATAGCCTTTTTGAGCTAACCTTAAACAAGTATTTAGAGTAAAAACTCCAGCTATGTATATTCCCACCGAATATCCGATAATTAAAAGAGTAGGAAATTTATCTATTTCAAAAAAATTTTTTAGAAAAAGTTCATAAAGATAAGTAGTTTCAAATTCTAAATAAGATCCTCTTGGCCAGAAAAATGGTTTGCCTGTTGAGCCAGAACTAACTGAAATTGATTCTAGATTGAAAAATTTATTTTTATAATAAAGAGAGGGCAAAGAATATTTTCTTAAATAATTTTTTTTGTTGGTAATTGGTAATAATTTAAAATTATCAATTGTTTTTATCTTTTTTGGATTGATTTTATTCTTTTTCAAAAAAATTTTATAAGCTGGAATTTTTTGACTTGCTTCTTTAAATAAGTTTAAGGCTCTTTTTTCCCCCTCTTTTTCGAAGAAATGAGCATTTTTTTTGGTTAATAATTTGGAGAATGTTGCAACATCCCAATTAAAAAATTCCTTATAATGATTTTTAAATTTTTCCTTAGGATTAAAAATTGAAAAATAAGATCTCATATTAGGTTAGAATATTAATATATTTTTTTATATAAGATCTTTTATTCTGACCAGAAACAATATTTTTAATCAAGATTGTTGTTACTACTCCTGCGAGTAGAGCCGCTGTTCCTAATTGAGGCCAAGAGATAAGTTTGTTTTCTACAACTTTTTGTACCGAAAGAAGCATATTACGATCAACTTTTTCTTTTCCGCCAACAATCTCTCTGCAAATAATTTCTCCAATTTCTTTTTTGGTAAGAGGTTTAGAAAATTTTTTAAGCCAATAATCCGCCTCTTTTCCAAATACCATGTTATATCCTAAATCGTATCTCTCAACGTGAAGAACTACCCCTTCTCCATTATCAGTAATCATTATTACCGGGACCTTATATTTTATGGCTAGGTCACGAATTTGGACTTTGAGAAATAAATTATCAATTTCTTCTATAATACAATCAATTTCTTTTTTTTCTAACAATTTCTCGAGGTTTTTCTTAGAAATCCCTTTTGGTAAAAGTGTAAGTTTTAAATAAGGGTTTTGTTCATATAGTTTTTGGGCAGTGAGAAGAGTTTTATTTAAACCTATTTCATGGATGCCCGCCAGTATCCGATTCAAGTTAGTTGTTTCTAATTCGTCGCAGTCGGCTATGATCATTTTACGGGCAATACCCGAAAGCGCTAAAGTTAAAGCAATATTACTCCCTACGCTCAGTCCTAAAATTGCTATTCCACAATTGTATAATTTCTTTTGGTCTTCAGGAAGAATTAAATCACGATTTCGATTAGTTTTAAGCTCGTAAAAATCTCTCTCTTTGACTGATTTGACTATAGTATGCTTCCAAGGAAAATATATATAATAAAAATCGTTCTTTTTCTTCTTAACAAATTCTTTAAACTCTGAATTTTGGTAAACTTTCTTTTTTTCTTGGCCAATAAATTTCGGTTGATCAATAAAAATTAATTCTTTTAATTGTCTCTCAAAAACATCTATAACTGACAGAAAAGACTTTTCTTTTGAGAGTTTTTTAAACTCTTTCTCATTTTTTAGAAAAATTGGTTTTAATTTATTCATATTTTTTAAAGATTTTTTCAGCCATTTCTTTCGCTATTAAATATGGAGGCTGAGATTTTTCTTCGCTTTTTTTCAATATTTCTTGAAGGGTTCTTCTGATTTTTGCTACGCGGTTATTTACTCTTTTCCTGTTGTAATATTTATGCTCGACTTCATCAACCACACTAATCAATCCGCCGGCATTTACTACGAAATCTGGCGCATATAGAATGCCAGATTTATATAATATTTTTTCCACTTTATCGTTTTCTAATTGATTATTCGCTCCTCCAATAATAATTTTACATCGAAGTTGAGAGACGTTTTTGAGAGTAATAGAATTACTAAGAGCACAGGGTGAGAAAACATCGACCGGATATTTATGAATTTCTGAAGGCTTAACGGGTTGAATATTGGGGAATATTTTTTTTGCAGATTTGATTTTTAAATGATCAATATCAGAAATAAAAATTTTTTTACTATTTTTATAGATTAACTTTAAAAATTCCATCCCTATTTTCCCCAATCCTTGAATTGCAAAAGTGCGTTCAGATAATTGTTCGTTTCCAAAAACTTTTTCTAAACATGCAAAAAGTGCATAAAAAATGCCTAAAGCAGTGAATTCCGCTGGGTCATATTTTGTTCCTACAAAAAATGGGCTTTCCCTTCTCATTATTTTTACATCTTTTTGGGTCAAACCAATATCTGCTCCGGTTATAAAATGACCACTTAAATAATTAACCTTTTTTGCATAGCTTCTTAATAAAAAGTTTTTGTTTATGCTTTGCGAGGTACTCATGATTACGCCTTTTGCTCCACCATAATTTAATCTATGGATAGCTGACTTATAAGACATTATTTGTGATAACTTTAATGCGTCTTTTAATGCCTCTAATTCTGAACAGTATTTCCATAATCGAGTTGCCCCAAAAGCGGGACGAAGTAATCCCCCTCTATGAATTGCAATAAAGCCCTTTAATCCACTTTTAAAATCGGAAAGAAAGACTATAATTCTGTGATTATTAAATTCTGGTAATCTTTCTATAATTTCCATGTAATTATTCTTTAAACCTAAAATAATTTGCCCAAAATTTTGAATCGAGCATATTAAATTAATTATTTTTATCTTCGTCCTTTCAAATTTTAACTATTTTAATAATAACACTTTATTTTTCATATTCAAAGAGATAAATCTCTTTTCAATTTCATATTCAAAGAGATAAATCTCTTTTCAACCCTTCGCTACGGCTCGGGTAGATAAAGAGGGGGTACAAGGATTTTTCAAAGAAATTTATCCTAAACCCAAAAATTTGTTAATTTTTAAGCTAAAATGAGACAAATGAGAAACTACTTAAGGATATACCGAAGTATCTTATTTTAATTATTTTTTAGATTTATTCCAACTAAATATCTTATCAATAAATTCTTTTTCTTTAATAATATTCCTTAAAAGAATATCATTTTTATTAAGCCAAAGGGTTTTTAATTTTTCCGGAGAAAATAATTTAGGTTTTTTATCTAATTGTTGAATAAAATTAATCATAACGCTATGACGTAATCGATTTTTAGAGATGTAATTCCAAACTTCTAATAATTCCGGTTCGCTCTCTAATGAATAATTTATTTCTTCCTTTAATTCCCTATTTAAAGCTTCTAAAATTGACTCTCCCCAATTCATCCGTCCTCCAGGAAAGCTAAACACGCCATTCTTATGCCCTAAAATTAATATTCTACTTTTATACCTAAATATGACTTTTACGGTTACGTTAGGATATTTTTTCATTTTTTCTCTTTCAAATTTTAACTATTTTAATAATACCACTTTATTTTTCATAGATAAAAAGGGGACTACAAATCTTATAAGTTTACCAATAATCTTTGATTTTAAATGGTTTCTACTTTAGAATAGATATAATATGACCGATAAATTAGAAATTCATCTGCCATCTCAATAAAATTTATTTCGATGATTGAAATTGACGGTTCAATAGGCGAAGCCGGCGGCCAAATATTGAGGACGGCCTGCGCTTTATCGGCGGTTACTAAAAACCCCTGTCTTGTTTATAACATCAGAAAAGGTAGAGAAAAACCAGGATTAATGCCGCAGCATCTGGCGGGAATTCAAGCTTTAGCCCGGCTTTGCAACGGAAGCTTGGAGGGAGACGAATTAGGATCTCAGGAAATTAAATTTTACCCTGGCGAAACCTACAAAGAGCGAGTCTTTATAGATATTCCAACGGCTGGGAGTATTACTTTGGCTTTACAAACCTTAATTTTGCCCGCTCTATTCGCTCCGCACCCGATAAAAATTACTTTTGAAGGCGGGGCTACTGATACTTTTTTCTCGCCGACAATTGATTATTTTCATTATGTGTTCTTAAAAATACTGGAAAAATTAGGCGTAAAAGGAGAAATAAATATCTTAAAAAGGGGTTATTATCCCGAAGGAGGAGCAGGAGTAGAAATAACACTATTTCCCCTCCTTCGCCCCGACTCCGCTAAAGCTGCCTCCTTCGCCGAAGTAGCTTCGGCTACGAAGGCCGAGTCGACGGGCAAGCAAGGCTCCGGAGGACAAGCTTCCAAGTTGAAAAGTCTTAATCTGACCGAACGGGGAGAACTTCAAAAAATTTTAGTTATTTCCGGCGCTTCAGAATTATTACAAGACAAAAACGTGGCCGAGCGGCAAATTGCCGGCGTGAAAGAAATTTTAGGGAAATTGAAATTACCAACTGAAGAAAAAATCGAATATTATCCTACCCAATGTCCGGGAAGCCAAATTTGTTTAATCGCCAAGTTTGAAAATACGGTTATCGGAGCCGATAACTTGGGAAAATTAGGCAAAAGAGCAGAAGACGTTGGAAAAGAAGCTGCTTTTGAATTATTAAGAGAACAGAAATCCGAGGCTTGTTTAGATAAACATTTAGCCGACCAAATTTTGCCTTATATGGCTTTAGGTTCCGGGAAATCTAAGATTACCGTTTCAGAAATTACTAATCACTGCAGGACTAATATTTGGGTAATTGAGAAATTTTTAAGTGGAAAATTTGAAATAAGAGGAAATTTAATCAGTTGGTTCCCGAAAACATAGTAAAAAAGGTTTTATTCTCCGGTTTGTTGCAACAAAAAAACCGAGCACATAATTTATGTGCTCGGTTTTTCTTTTAGCGTCGGAATTGACTTCTGCGTTTCGCGTGACACTCTCGACAATAAATAGGTCTGTCTGGAGAGGGCTCGAATGGGAGTTCAGTTATAGCTGTTCCGCAATCGGCACAAGCCCAGTTTCCCTGATACATTTTTCGAGGTGGGAAGTCCGTTCTCTCGCCTTCAAATTTTTTGAAAGCCATAGATATTGCCCCAAATTTGCTTCGCAAATTTCGGGGACCCTGATAATTAAAAATAAAAACGACCTTTTGATACTTCGATAAACTCAGTATCATACTGAGCCTGTCGAAGTATGACCTTCGGTCGCTCTACTTAATTTACTTTCGATTTTTGAAAACGAAATTTAACTAAGATACTACGACTTATTGGTCTAGCTGGATTATAGCATAAGTACTTTAGCAAGTCAAGTGGAATAGGCCAATTACCATATTTTGCTCGCCTTCTTCCTCTTTTGACTCCTCATTAATAACATTGAAGGTTTTAACTGCTTCTTCTGTCTTATCAACGATTAATTTAATTCCTTTTTCGAGAATAAAAGTTTTAGCTTCCTGGGTAATCTTGACCACTCCCGATTCGCCAGTGCCAATAATAATTGTATCGGGATTTTGTTCAACCGTTCCCTTTACATCTTCCACATCAATAATGTGACTCTCTTTTCTTTGCCAAGGTAAAACCTCGCCAGCCCAACGGACTTCGACGTCGTGATTGTAAACTTTTCCGTCAATAGTTATTGAACCAAAATGATATTCTTTAATCATAGGAAATAATCTCAATTATTCATAAGATAAGTTTGACCATTTTCCGCATCGGTCTCCCCATCTGGCTACGACTTTCCCGTCAATTCTGGCTTCTATAACTTCACATTGGTTCGGACAACCCTTACATTGAAAAGAAGTACATTTAATGTCTTTTTCTGAAATTTCAAAACCAAGAAATTTTGTTTTTGGAAGAGACATCTCTTTCACCAAAAGGGCGACTCCGAATGCCCCCATTACCGTGTTATAAGAAGGAACAATAATTTTTTGGTTCAAAACCTCATCAAAAGCTTTTCTCATCCCCAGATTTTCACTCACTCCTCCCAGAAAAACAATCGGTGGTTGAATATTTTTCCCTCTGGCTACGTTATTTAAAAAATTTCGAGCCAAACCCTGGCATAATCCAGCAATAATATCTTCTGTTTTATGGCCAATTTGTTGTTTATGAATCATGTCTGATTCGCAAAAAACGGTACACCGAGAACCAATAGTTGTGGGGGTTTTTGCTTTTAGGGCCAAATCTCCAAATTTTTCAATTGGGATTTTTAACCTGAAAGCCTGAGCATCGAGAAAACTCCCAGTGCCTGCGGCGCAATTTTTAACTGAACAAATATTGGCAGTATATGAATGGTCTTCTTTTACGTTTAAATTATAGACTAATCCATCAAAATTATATTTTCTAATTTTCTTAATTGGTTCAAATAACCAGTTTTTGTAAATGAAAGACTTGTATCCTTGTTTTTCAGGATTAACCGCCTTATCACCTTCCAATTTATTAACTTCCTCTCCGAAAATTTCAACAAAATAAACATACTTTCCTCCTTTTGTTTTATTAAATGATTTTCTAATAGTGCATTTAATTTTATTTCTTAACAGCAACCAATATAATTGATGGGCTAAAGTTTCAGAAACGGTTGAAGCCGCGTATCTATTACCTATTTTATCTGAACTTAAAGTATTTTTTGCTCTTTTTCTTAATTGACCATCGCCCCTGAAAAATCCTTTTAAAATTTCTTTTTGTAAAGAGGGTTTTAAGCTTAATAATTCACTACTCAATCTTTTTTTATCGGCCATGGACCAACAAAGATATTCTATATATTCAGCTAAACTCTTACTGTATATTGCAATTATTACACTTTTGTGTTCGGGTTTTTTAGTAATTTTAATATTAAGATTATCAAAATTTTCAGAAACAATTTTTTTGATATCTTTTACATAATTTTGTTCACTAATGTTGAAAACAAAATTTACCCCGCAAGGATATTTTACTTTTTTGTCCCATCGGGCCCGATTATACAAAATACATCCCTCAGCTAAGTAATATCCTAATAATCTAAGTAAATCAGATTTTAAAATAAACTTTTTTATTTCTTTAAACGGTCTAAATATTTTGGGTCTAGTTTTAACTACCGAATAATCTATTGATAAATGATTATCTGATTTGCTGTTTAAAGGCAAAGGGGTAGCAATAAAATCTCCTTCTCTAAATTCTTCGGCTGGAACAAATTTAGGTTCCCAAGAAAATTTTTTATACTTCGCACATCTCTTATTACAGCTCCTTTCTTCCGGAGGTTTGCAAACAGCAATATTATTTCTGGAATAACTTTGATAACATTTAATATCTTCTCTTTTTAATCCCAGTATTGGATGATTAGGGGTGGCTTCTATTTTTTTCAAATTTGAAATTTCAATTTTTATCATTCGGCCTTGATATTTTCTCTCAAAAACTTGCTCCACTGGCTGAAATCTTCCTTCGTGAGTTAAAACTCTTTGGCCAATTTTTATTTCTCTGATTGGTTTTGAAGTATAGCTTGGGTTGGTGGTTATTTTTGTATTACCCCGGACGCAAATCAGATTCATTGCGAAATCAACTACTACTCCATTTTCTAAAATTATAACTTTTGAATCCTGGCCGCCAATTTCAATTACCGTTTTAACCTCGGGAACGAAATAGGAAACACCTTTGGCGTGAGCGGTGATTTCGTTTTTTATTAAATCGGCTCCGGTAATCACTCCCGTTAAATATCGGGCGGAACCCGTAGTTCCAACTCCAGCAATTTCAACGGCTGGATTATGTTTTGAAATTTGATTGTTTAATTCTTTTAAACCCTTTTGGACAGCTCTGATTGGATTTCCTTCAGTTCTGAAATAGGAAGAATATAGAATCTGGTTTTTTTCGTCAATCAAAACAAACTTGGTTGAAATGGAGCCAACGTCTATGCCTAAGTAAACTCTCATAAATTTGTGATTTAAGATATTTCGGTTCTAGATTTATTTTTGTAATGATTTCTGACTACATCAATAAAGGCCTCTAGTCTTGTATCAATGCCCGCCTCGGCTACTTGCTCATCGAGAGACAAAGATAAAAAGGGCATTCCCGATTCCTGGTGAATTTTCTCCAAAATCGGCCTAACAGTAACTTCCGGCATGCAGCCAAAAGGCAGAAGATGAATTATGCCATCGAAATCCTCTTTTACATAATTTAGCATTTCGTAAATTGCATCTCGACCATGACCGCCAACGGTAGAACGTAAATAAGGATTAATCTTTCTCTGAATTATCCAATCTTTCCAGGGGAAAATCAATTTTTTTATATGGTAAGTAATATCCATTTGCCGGTGAACTTCGATTTCCTCCATGCCAAGCTTCTCTTCAATCTTGAAATTAATCGTCGGGTCGCAAACCGTATAGATTTCGCCAACCAGAGCCACTTTTGGCAAACTTTTATTTTTATCGATTTTAATCTCTGTAATTTTTTTTAAAATTTCCCGTTTGAGCTTGGGGAAATCTTCTTCTTTTTTTGGTTCTTCGAGTTTTGAAAAACTCCATTGGATTATTCTGTCCGTCTCTCCTTTTTCTATTTCTCTTGGCCGGTAATATTGACCCATTTTCTCAATTTTTTCAATTAATGCCAGTTTTTTGAAGAAAAAACGAACCACCTTCATTATCTGCCAAAAAGAGGCTCCGGAAATTTCCTTTACTTTTGAATAAATGTCTTTTGGGGTAGCTCTAAAATCTAAAAAATTAATCTGGTGACCGGCCTCTTTTAAAACTTTTTCCTGAATGACTCCGTAATATCTTTGTCGGCAGGAACCACCAATATTTTGAACCATAAAAATGGTATTGGCTCCTTTTTTCAAGGCCGGCAAATAATTTCCCAGGTTTACTTTCATTGGAAAACAAAACATTTCCGGGCTTAACTTCGCACCTTCAGCAATAGTTTGAGAATTTGTTTTTTCCGGAGGAATTACTTCTAATCCCAATTGTTCAAAAATGGTTTTAAAAGCAATAGTGTAGTTCCCCCATCTGGCAAATGTAATAATTGGTTTTTCCATAGTGGTAAATTATTTTATGGTGTCCAAAAAGGCCTCTAATCTGGTCTGAAAACCAGCCTCACCGGTTTGTTCGTCAACAATTAAGTATAAGAAGGGGATTTTTCTCGATTTAAATTCTTTTTCAACAAATTCTTTTAAAACTGCATCGCAACCGCACTGAAAAGAAGAAATCTCAATGGCACCGGCGATATTGTAGTTTAATATTGTGCTCATCTTTTCCATTATTTCTTTACCGAACTCCCAGTGAAATTTCGGCCAATCTAATTTATTTTCTTTATTTTGAATTGGAACTTCGTCAATAAATATTGCTTCAGCTCCTAATTTTTCCAATTTTTCTTTCATTCTTAAATTAACATATCCGTCTTCTAAATTGTAGGGGTGAGAAATTAAGATAAATTTTTGTTTGGGAGACTGAATTTTTTTCAGGAAATCTTCTTCCTCTTTTTCTTTTATTTCTTTTTGCTTTAAAAAGGAAATTTCTGCTGCTTTTTTTACCTCTTCTCTGTTTTTATTTAATTTTTCCCCTAATTTTTCAATGGTTCTTTCAAAGCTTTCCTTTCTTTCATTAAAAGTTTCGGTCAGGATTTTATTTTTTACTAAAATTTTGGCAAGGTCTGGAACTCCAAAAAATTTAGGACAGTATTCAAGCCTTTCTTTATTAACCTTCAGTCGGGGAATAAAAATGTAGTCGCATTTTCCATCGAGCCACAAAAGATGACCCCAATAAACTTTATTAGAAAAACAAGTTTCGGGATCCGAGACTTTTACCCCTTGTTCAACAATCTCTTTATTAGTTGGAGGGGAAAGTAAAACTTCAAAACCCAAATTTTCAAAAAAAGTTTCCCAAAAATAAGGTTGTTTCCAATAAAGTAAAGCTTGCGGAATTCCTATTTTCATAAGTAAATTGTTTTTAAAAAAGGATTCCCTGTTTTGATATATTTTTTTGCTCGCCCTTTGAGAAAATTCTGATTTTGCCATAAACCCCATCATAGCCCGGTTCGATATCGACTCTTCCCTCTCTCACCCTGACGATACCTTCAGCAATTTCTGGCAGAGTAGCTGCTTCTAAATCTTGACGGGAAGCTTCAAGTAAAACCTTAAATTCGTTTCCAAATTTTTCAATTAGACGATTATATTCCTCATTAACCTGCTTTGCCCCAGAAAGCAAGCCCAAAGCATCGCCAATTATTTCAACTAAAGGAACCAAGCTTTTAAACGGGATAAAAGTCGCCGGTTTAAAGCCCACTGGCCGATCAGCCAGTTCCTCAACCCTGTTTAAAACTCCAATAGTCAGAGGCCTTCCGCAGTTGGGACAGATATTGTTATATTTTTTTGACTCCTGGGGAGATAGGGAGATTCCGCAAATTCTATGCCCATCATAATGATATTTACCTTCTTCTGGATAGAACTCAATCGTATATAAGAATTTTTGGGGATCTTTTGATTTTATGGCTTCGCTAATAGCTGAATAACTTAATTCTGTATCAAAAACATTGGCTTCTCTGCCTATTTTTTGGGGACTATGTGCATCAGAATTACTTATTAAAGTTATTTTGTCCAAAGCTGAATTTCTCCAACTCATCGGAGGATCAGAGTTTCCACACCACACAGGAATACCATTTCGTCGTACATAGATTACACGATTAGGCACTGCCACAGAAAATACTTTTCCATTAAAATGAACCCAAGATTCGATATGATTCCGTCTTTTTATCATTGACGGGTAGACAGTATGGTTATTTTTTCTAATGAAAAAAACTTTCCAAGTATCATGTTTTTGCTGATATATTTTAGAGTGATAGACTAAACTGCGAAGAGGGGTTCCTTTTTTTCTATCTAATTTATAATAAGCTGATATTCCTATTTTTAAAGCAATTTCTTGTAAATCATCCCGAAGACGAACTGAACTTGTAGAGGCCATTAAACCTTTATCTGTTCTCCCGTAGATGTGACCGTCGCCTTTGAGATAATATTTAAACAAAGTTTCTAATAAATCTTTTTGGAGAGATTTTATTTCTAGAGGAATAAATCTATTATGAGATTTGCCAAATTGTTCAAGGTATTTAAATAACTGATAATCTCTTATTCTAATTTTTTTATTCTCCTGATAATAGACAACATAGCCAATATCCTCAAGAAGTTTCTTTATTTCAGAAAGTAATCTTTTATTCTGACTACTCAAATAAACATTATAGTCACTGTTCTTACCCTTACTTGTACATCCTTCGGCTATCCAAAATCCAAAGAATTTTAGCCAAGATTTCATTGGAATTTGTTTTTCTTTTCGAACCCGATATCCCTTATAATATTGATTACTATGTTTAATTTGAACAGCTGGTAAGATGAAATACTTTTCATTTTTACCATCCCAATCCCCATCCTTCTTAAATTGTTTTGATTTGCCAAATAAAAATTGCGCTTCTTTTAGAAGAAACGAATTAGGAGTACGAACATCGCCGGGTTTAACAAAAAGTTTATGGTTTGGGGTGACTAACAAATCAACTCTATTAGTCTTCAACCTATACATCTTTCCTTTATAATCATAAATAAAAATTCTAATTGGATTTTGAAATTCAATTTCGTTATTAATGGAATTTAGAGTACAAATTTCATCGTTTTTCTGAATTTCAGAAAATTTCTTCCAGCCGTTTTTAGTCAAAACTTCTGTCTTTTCGTCATAACAAGAAAGGCCAGTTTCTCCGGCATAAATATATTTTGAATAATCTTCAAAACATTCTTCAATTGAATCGAAGCCAGAGCGGGAACCAAAAAGAGAAAACCAAGGGGTGTAAAGATGGGCTGGGACAATTAAGCAATCCTCCGAAATTCCTAAAATAATTTTAGCTAATTCTTTGGCGTCTAAGCCTAAAATTGGGCGGCCATCAGCTTTTAAATTCCCGATCCAGCCTAAATGGGCATTTATTTTATCAACAATTTCGAAAGAGGGGGCGGAAATTATGATATGAATTTTTCTGACTTTTCCTTTTTTAGAATAAATACAACTAACTTCGGTTGTTAGAATAAAACGAGCCTCACTATCGAAGTTCTTTAATTTAAAAAGACCGGGCTCAACCGGCTCCAATTTTTCTTTCAGGTTCTTAAACCAATCAAAATGAGTGAAGTCAGCCGTTCCCAAAACTTTTATTCCCTTAATCCTTGCCCACTTCTCGAGATTTTCTAAGTCCATATCTTTACTGGTAGCCCGTGAGTATTTAGAGTGTAAATGAAAGTCAGCGACAAATCGCATAAAGCCCTATTAATTACGAATATTTTTACCCTCTTTATCCCGCACCTTTTGGAGTATTCCCACTAACTTGACAAAGAGAAAGTCTTACAGTATTTTTGGCGGACAAAAGGTACGGGATTTATTTCTTCAAAATTTTCTCCTCTATCAATCCGAAACCGACCAGAATTCCTATTACTAAAAAGGTTGCTGCGATAGCAAGAAAATAAAAATTAGCACCGACTGCTAATCCAATAGCAGCGGCAGTCCACAACCCGGCAGCGGTGGTCAATCCCTCAATGTGGAGTTCTCCTCGAACAATAGCTCCAGCCCCTATAAAACCCATTCCAAGGGCTATTGCCATAATTATCATAGAAGGATCAAAATCATTAATTGATTCAGCAAGAGAAAAGGCAATTACGGCAAAAAGGCAAGCCCCTAAGGTTACTAAACTATAAGTCTGGAGTCCCGCTCCTTTTCTTTTTATTTCTCTTTCTAAGCCAATTAAACTGCCTAAAAAAGCAGCTAAAAGCAGCTGGCAAATAATTTGAATTTGGAAAGCCATAGAAAATTAAATTTTGTATACTTTGTAGCCCTCCCTAACTTTTTGGCCAACCTTTAATCCAGCCGAATCGCCGGATTTTGCTTCTTTTACTTTTTCGTGTTCAATTTCCATTGAGTCTACGGTTTGATTAAAATCGGTTGCGCCTCCAACAATTCGAATGGTATCACCAACCTTTAAAGTATCTGACAATTCAATTATTGCCACTTCGATTTTCGAAAAATAGTGAGCAATCTTACCAATTAATTTCCCTTCTTCGGGTGTTTCATTGGGCATAAATTTATAATATAGATGAAATTATTATTTTAATATTTTATTATTTCGACCTTTTTCTTTTTTTATTATTTGAATTAACTTTCTAACTATTTTTTTAGGATCTTTTTCATAAATTATTTTTTTAACTCCCCGGTAGGGACCGGTAGCAATCATTCTTATTTTATCAGCGGTTCCACCTGAACCTTCTAAAACTCCAATTGGTTTTTGAATTTCAAAGGCAGTGGCAAACTCATGTAAGGTGCCTATTCTACCGCAGATAA
>Ga0315275_10000817_pt1 | contig 26194 bp, 24 predicted proteins | sample YL17G03_0_MG_FD_205557 | JGI IMG/M metagenome (GOLD analysis project Ga0315275, IMG submission 205557) | Sediment microbial communities from Yellowstone Lake, YNP, Wyoming, USA - YL17G03_0 | ecosystem: Environmental > Aquatic > Freshwater > Lake > Sediment | place: USA: Wyoming | collected...
ACAGGGATACAATGAACAGCGATGCACCATCAGTGGTTGCACCGAGGCGCACCAGCTCGTGATGGATTGCAGTAGAACCGGCGGTGTTTTCCATAAGATGGTTAGCTTTGGCAACCAACCGCAGCTATGCAACCTCATTGCAGCCCCGAACAAAAAGTCCAACCCCATGGATTTTGGCACCTATCAATGCTTTTTTACCTATAACTACCAATGCTGTGAGTATTGAGTCATGAGCACAGGGCGCCGCACATTTAGCCCGGGCTTCACGCTGGTCGAGGTGATCATTGCCGTCGCTCTCCTGTCGATCGTCGGCGCCGGGGCAACCACTTACCTGGTCCACTTGAACGACACCCGTTACCGCCTTGAGGCCATCGGCACCCGCGACGCCCTTAACCTCCATATTAAACGCACCATCAATCCAGCGAATATCGATTATTCGAAAGCAGCATTTGGCGACAGTGGGAATGCGCAGTTGGCGAATTGCATCAACGGCGGCAACTGCACGGCCACCAACGCCAACAACTCGGTGCCATTCGTCCTCGGCTACAACTTCGCGGGCACACCCAAGCCAGTCGCAGGCACCACGGCGAATCCGGTCTTTTACTGCCACGACGGCAACCTGCGGTCGGCCGCAAATCCATGCAAGGCGGAGTGGCAAGCATCCGCCGCCTTCGCTGCGGTCTGTCCCAACACGGCCCCCAGCTGCACCAAGCCCTACCAGGTCAGGGTGGGCTTTAAGTTGACCAATATCTCTCTTGGCGGCCAGGCCTTACTTAAGCCCCCGTCGCCCCTTGATGCCACCGCAACCTCGTTTGCCAGCGTGAATCTGAACACACCACAGGCGGGTGGCAGCGCGACGCCGCAATGCAATGCCACTTCCATCATCGTCCAGGTCAACCCTCAGGGTCAGCCCACCTGCGCCTGCCTTCCTGGCACCTATCGGACGGGCTGGAGTAACGGCCAGCCAGTCTGCGCCCTACCCACGCTTCAATGCCCCAATGGTCAAATTGCCACGGGCTTTGACGCCAACCTCAACCCCATTTGCCGCACGCGGTTTCAGTGCATCTGGGTACCACAGAGCAGTGGCTGCAACGGCTTCGTCAATAATATCCAAAGAGGTGGATGCAGTTCAGGTGTCACGATTACCAAAAAGGGCGGAACCAACGGTGGCAATAATTGCTCGCAGGATAACTTTCAATGCTGCACTTCTTATTAAACCTACGATTTTTACACCGCGCTAAGTTAGGCGGTACCGCCGGCTTTAGCATAGCCGAAGTTATGATTGCTTTGGCCATCACTTCCGTCGCGGCGGTGAGCGTGACCACTTTGGTATCGAACCAAATGCAGACGCAGCGCATGACGTACCTCAAGGTCGGCAAGGCCAAGATCGTCAGCCAGCTCGAAGAAGGCATCAACTACAGCGACAATATCCGCGCCAGTATGAACTACCTGAGCGGCCCGAACTTCATCAATAATTGGTGGATCAATCGGTGTATCACTCCAGGTGCCACCTGCCCGGCCCAATTTGTCGGCGCGGCCAATATGAAGCCCTTCGATCTCATCTCACGCAATACCGACGGCTCGGTGGTGAGGCTGAGTGGCTACTGGAGCAAAGACGGCTTTCCGAGCTGCCTGCCGCCCACTGCAACGACCTGCCCGTTCCTAACGCGGACCTACTTTTACTTTAGCTGCCCAACCGACCGCACCACCGGGATTGCCCCTGCGCAGTGCGTCGGCCCAAGTCAGATCAACCTAGTCTTCCAGATCGTACCGAACCCGCCGGTACCAGCAATCTTTGCTGGGATGAATTTCTATTACCCAGGTACCAGCGCATTGCTACCCAATCCGGGTAACATCGCCTATCGCATGTCGGTCGCCGCCTTTCTCTACTCAAACCAATCTTGCGGCGCAGGCCAATATGTCGATGGATACGATCAAGCCGGCCACGTCATCTGCGCTTGCAGCAACCACCAGCCGGTCGTCAATGGAGCCGGACAGCCGATCCTCGACGCCCTCAATAGGCCCACCTGCCAGACGCAGAACTGCCCGTATCCGCAGCTGTTTATCGGCTACAATATGTCGGGCTCAGGTCTATGGTCTCCCGTCTGCATTACGCCTGGTCATACCTGGTGCTACGGAGTCTCCTCCCTTGCCATGGTCCAAGGCCCTGTCCAATGTGCGGCCGGGTACTATCTGGCACAATCAAGCCCTGGCCAATGCTACGCCGGAAATTCCGTCACCAAGACGGGAATTAGCGGCATGGCCAGCGGCTGTGGCCCCGACACTGGCACGTGCTGCTCGGGTAACTTCTAATGCCTCGCCCCTCGCGACTGGTGGTGTCGTGCTTTATCCTCGCCTTTTGCAGTCTCAACTATGAGTTCTTGCTGGCGCAGATGATGGCGATCTTAGGCGGCCATACCGTGCTGTTCTACTGCCTGACTATCGGCATCTATATTTTTGCTTTAGGCATGGGTTCCATCATCGGCGTCGAAGGCCTACCCGAGGACCGCGTGCAGCGGCGTCTTTACACGGTAGAGTTGCTGCTATGCGCCCTCGGCGGCGGAGCACCGGTTTGGATGATCGGCATCGGCGCTGGGCTCGAAGCCCTAAACAACCATGTGCCACCGCCCATCTACGTCAGTCTACTGCCCCACGCGGCCCTGGTCATTGCCATCGGCATCCTCAGTGGCATGGAATTGCCGTTGCTGCTGCGACTGGCCGAGATCCGCGGCATGAAAAACCTCGTCACTAGGCTCATGGCTGTCGATTATTTCGCCTCGTTTTTTGGCGCGATCAGCTTTCCACTGTTTTTTTTCCCGACTCTTGGGATCGTGCGTGCGGCGAGCATGCTGGCGATGTTTAACCTCATGGCGATCGCTTTGGTGGTGCCGCTGCCGACCAGAGAATGGCGGTTTTATGTCACCGCGAGCACGTTGGTGCTGACGCTGGCGATGTATGTGGGTAGCACATCGTTAGGAAGTTGGTTGAGCGGGATGCTTTAGGGCAAGCAAGAAGCCGTTGGCCACTCATGGGCGATGACAGTGGGGCTGACAGCAGGCTCATCCACTTTGCGCTGATACCGGTTGGCTTACCGGATTTTTGCTCGAGATGGCGCTTGCTTGTACTCGGATGTTTCCATAGTATCGAGGCATTATAGCCCTCCAGGAGGAATGATCTCTGCTCGCACCGATGCAAAACCAGCGGATCGTATCTCTTCTGCGAGACCATCTTGACGCAAACCTAAAAGCGGTTTACCTTTTCGGTTCCATGGCGAGCAACCAGGCCCGGGCGGACAGCGATGTAGACCTCGCCATCCTCACGCATTCCAAGCCCGATCCAGAAGTGGCATTCGCGGCTAAGACGGATCTCTCCGCGCTGCTCAAGCGCGACGTTGATCTCGTCGATTTGGCTCGCGCCGACACCGTCACCAAGGCCCAGATCGTATCTTCGGGGATCGTTCTCTACTCCCATGATCCGTCGGCCTTAGCTCATTATGAAGTCACCTGTATGTCCCAGTATGCCGCCCTCAACGAAGAGCGCGCCGGCATCTTAGCCGATATCGGTGCCAGAGGAACAGTCTATGGCAGATGATATCATCATGAACAAAGCGGAGATCATTGAAAACTGCATCCGGAGGATTCATGAGGAGTACTGCGGAAACAGCGACAATCTACGCCACAATCAAACAAAACAAGACGCCATCTTGCTCAACATCGAAAGAGCCTGCCAGGCCGCAATCGATATGGCGATGCGTATGGTCCGTCTGCGCAAGCTTGGACTTCCGAAAGAGAGCCGCGAAGCCTTTGATCTTCTCGTCGCAACAGGCTTGATTGATGCTGAGCTTTGTCACCGAATGCATGGCCTGGTTGGCTTTCGCAACACCGCCATCCATAACTACAAGAAGCTCGATCTCGACATTGTAGAGGCGGTGATTAAAAACCACCTTAGCGATTTCCAAGCGTTATCAAGCATTTGCTTGAAAGCTTGATGTATTCCGCAGGTCAACTGGACGTGGAGACCGCGCAAGCTAAGGCATGATCCGAACCCCGCACAGAAATCCAAAGAAAAGAATGGTACCGGTGGCCGGACTCGAACCGGCATGCCCGTGAAGGCGGCGGATTTTGAATCCGCTATGTCTACCATTCCACCACACCGGCAAATCCACTGGCAGGCGTCGCCTACCAGGTCAAACTAAGTCCCTGTCACCATGGTGAAGAGAGCAGGGTTTATATCAAAGGTCCCGTGATCCTTGAAGCACCTTTTTCACTTTCGGACCAAATAATCCTGGCCTCGGGGTCCGGCCAGGAGGTTTTTCAGCCACGGCAACCCCCTGATTTTTAGAATCATTAATCTCCGGGTTAAAGTTTTGCGCACAAGTGACGATATTCTAAGCATGCTTGTCTAGGAGCTCCTATGCAGCCTAGTGACTTACCGTTTCGACGCATTGACCCCCGGTCCGAAGTCCCCGACGCTCAGGTGCGGGGGATTCTGGTCGAGGCGCATGGCAAAGCGCAGAGCCCCTTTGCCGTTTGGGATATCTCCGACCAGGGCCTACGCCTTTGGGTGCCGACGCCGTTGCAGCGCGGCAATACGGTCAAAGCGACGATCGCCAAGCCTTTTATCTTCCTTATCGAGGGAGAGGTGCGCTGGTGCCGCGAGGCGGTCGAACAAGGCGGTTACTTTGTCGGCGTCCAGGTGCTGACCAATTTTGCCCGCTTGGAGTCGCTGCATGCCGAGATGGTGGCCAAGCAAACCGAAGCGGACGCTGAGGCCCAGGGTCGCCAGGATGACCCTGAGCCAGACGAAAGGCCCTAGCAGTGCCACCGCCAGGCTATAGCGACCGCGCCCAGGTCAGCACTTGCGCGTCGAGCCAGCGCCGATCGCCAAGGGCCGTGACCTCGTGGCTGATAAAGCCCATATGTCCGCCCCCGTCCTCAATGCGCAAGGTCGTCTGCGCCGACAAGCGCAGGCCAGCAAACGACGCGACCGGGACAATGGGATCGTCGGCCGCAGCGAGGATCAACGTCGGTAGCTCGATGTGCCCCAGCACATCCTTGGCGGAACTGAGCGCATAATATTCGTCGCGGCTGGCAAAGCCAGCGACCGGTGCCGTGTAGGCTGCATCAAACTGGCGCAAGTTAAGGCCGTGACGCAGCGGCCGGCGTTCCTCGGGGGCACGGCGCGCCTCGTGCGCCAGCGCCTGACGCGTGACATGAAAGCTGAAAAACCGATCGATGTGCCAATTGCTCGGCCGCATCAAAGCCTGGGAGCTGCGCTCTAGATCGACCGCCGGACAGACGGCCAGAGCTTGGACCAGGTGCGGGTGCGAGGAGGCAGCGGTGGTGCCCAGGTAGCGCAGGAGAAGGTTCCCCGATAGCGAGTAGCCGACGACCGCACAGCGCCGCCCAGGCCAGGCGCGCTGAACATACGCCAGGGTCGCTGCCAAGTCGGCGGTGCGCCCGGAGTGATAGATATGGCGCGCCTGATCGAGCGCCGCCGGGCCGCAGCCGCGGTGGTTGAAACGCAAGACACTAAATCCATGTTTATTTAGGAGGTAGCATTGCCGGCGGATATAACTCGATTCGCCGGACCCACCCAAGCCGTGCATAAGCAGGATCAATGGTTTGCTGCCGTCGTCGCCTGGCGCCCAATCAATGCCAAGCACCAGCTCATCGCCATCGGGCAACGGGATCTTCTCGTAGCGCGTGCCAGACCACTGCGGCGCGCCACCAAACAGGGTCCCGACCATGGTTTGCAGGTGCCCGGTGGGCAGTAGCCGGTGGCTGATAAACGGTCGAGGATCCATGCGTGAAAACCCTCTGGTTAACTAAACTAGAACTAGTTGATCGTGCGCTTGCTCTCGACGGCTTTGATGCCGCTTAGCATGGCCTCAGCCACCTTCGCTTGGCCGAGTATCGACAGGTGAAAACAATCCTGGCCAATGTCTTCGCCAAGGAACTTCACACTGCCGGTCTCTTCGATAAAATGCAGGCGCAGCGCCGGAGCCCCCGCCGCCGCGGCTTTCGCCGACTGGGCCGTCGTCACCCGCTGCAGGGCCTGCACCTGTTGCTCGCGAAAGGAACGAATGCGATTGGCTAAGGCGTGGACCTCCTCCTCATGGGCCCTACCCTCACCTGGCGAGAACAAGGTCGTACAAAAGCCGGCTGGACTCGGCGGCATCACCAGCGAGAAGTACCAGGCCTCCGGTGAGTTGGCGGCGTCACCGCCGACGGGCTTGGTGCGCAAGGCCTCGGCTTGTTCGGCGGTGGGTCGAAAGCCGCGCTGACGCAGGTCACGGCAGGTGGACTCACCGCCGAACGCACGCACCTTCTTGGCTAGAATCGATTCCGACGTCAGCAGCTGGAGGATGTTCATATGTGCGGCGAGATAAATATCGCTGCCACCGGGCGCAGCTTTGGCATTGCGCAGGAGGTAGCGCAAGCCGCGTTCGACATCTTGGCCGTAGTCCGCAGCCGACGTGACCTCGGCCATCGACGCACCGCACAAATCGTTGCCGGTGTAAAAGATCACCAAGCGCGGCGGCAACACCCCGCCATTCGCCTCAAGGACGCGGTCGATGTGGCGACTCATCCGCTCGACGCGAGCGCCGTCCTCGCCGCCGATGGCCAACTGTGCCGGCGGCACACCGAGGCGGAGGGCCAACAGGTAGCCCCACGAGTACTCGGCGGTGTCGAGATAACTGCGCGAGATCGACTGCAGTGCATTGCGCCAGATCCAGTCGGGTCCACCAAAGAATTCGCGCGAGGTCGGCCAGAGCCGCTGCGGCGCTGCTAGGGGATCGACCAGGCCGTTATTAAAGCCGCTCGGAAGGTCGGAGGCCTTTGCCGAGACCGCCACGCTACCGCTAAAAATATCCCACAGCACGCGCCCATCGAAGGCCAAGGCCGGATGCGTCACGGCACCCGTCGATAGGCTGTCGCCGATGGTCGCCATGGTCACGCCAGGACCCGGCACCGCAGCCTGATCTGCCGCGTAGGCAAGATGCGACAGACCGACGCCGCAGGTCACGTACAGGAGCCTACCAAGCAAACCGCCTGGGCGGAGGCTCGTCCGCCCGCCATGAGTGCTTCGCCACAGTAAAGATGCGTTCATCATGTCGCCATCATCTGACGCGCCAGCCCGGGCAACTTCATACCCAAGGCCATCAGCTCGCGCAGGCTTGGGCGCGCCGCGCGCAGCAACACCGGTGTCGCCACCCGCGACAGGGACACGCTCGGATCGATGCCGCGCGCTAGGCCCTCGATCGTCACCAGGCTTTTGGCCATCATCAGCAGGCCATCCGGGACGGGGATGTTCAACCGCTCGGCGCTCTTTAGACACGCTTCGAACAAGGCCTGCAGCGACGGCTTTTTGCTCGGGTCCTCGCGGCCCTTTTTGATCATCTGCGTCACCGCCTTTAGTTCGCTATGGACGGCCTCGCGGGAGACCCGCCGACCGCTTTCTTCGCCCATCGCCACTAATGCATCGACCAGGCGCTCAAGATCAAGCGATATCACGGCTTTTAAAATGGCGGCGATGTAGCGGCGGTCGTTATCGAGGAGTTCGCCCGACAGGCCCCAGTCGAAAAGGCCGACTTCGCCGGTCTCGGTCAGGATCAAGTTACCAGCGTGGGGGTCGGCGTGAAACAGGCCCAGCTCAAAGACTTGGACCAAGAGTTCGGACAGCATGGTCTTAGCCAACTTCTGCCGCATCGCCGGTTGCACCTCGACACGGCCGGCGACGATATCGGCGAGCGAGGTGCCGATGAAACGTTCCACGGTCAGGACGTCGTCAGAGCAGAAGCGCTCGTTGACGGCGGGGATAACCAGCAGCTTTTGCCGCTTGCTGCGCAGCTTCTCCTGCACCTTCAGAATAGTGGCGCGCTCGCGACCAAGCGAGATCTCGAGGCGAAAGCCATGGGCGAGTTCGCGCAGCTCCTTGATGAGGCGTCTGGAAACAGCGGTCACCGCCAGGGGGGTCAGCAGGTCAGCCACCTGTTCCATGGCCGCGACGGATTCCATCAGGCGCTTTTTGGCCGCCGGCTTGACCACCTTGATGACCCACTGCCGCCCGTCGCTATCCGTCGCGCCGTGCACTTGCGCCAGCGAGGCCACGCCGAGCGGCTGGCTATCCACCTTCAGCTCGGTACGCCACAGCGGGATCTCACGATCGAGGATCAAGGCCACCTCGCTAAAGGGCATCGGCGGCCAATCCTTGTAGAGCCGGGTCAAGCGCAGACTATCGGCCACCTCGTGCAAGGGTGGTGACAGGCGGCTGAGGATCATCTGCCCGGCCTTGCCATAGATCGGACCGAGGTCGTTAAACAGACGCAGCGCGTTATCACCGAAGGTGTCGCACAGACGCTCCTCGCTCAGCACGCGGTCAAACGATGGCTCACGGATCAACTGCCGCAGTAAGCTGAGCGGCAGGCCGAACACGCCAAAGCGCCACCATGCCAGCGACAGTCGTCCAGCCTCACGGGCCAAGGCCAGTGAAGACGGCGACGAAGGAGACGACGGGGATGCGGACAAGGCTGCAGCGGCTGCGGTCATAGTGGTCCCGTTCTTATTCCTGATTCGAGTATTGGTTCGAGTTCGCCATTTTGATCGACATCGCATAATATAACCAATCATACGAGGACGACGCGATGAAGACCAAGGCCGAGATTGTAAAAAGTTGGCTGCCCCGTTACACCGGTACGCCTATCGAGGATTTTGGCGAGTATATCCTGCTCACCAACTTTTCGAACTACGTCGATAAATTCGCCCTGCGTTTCGGTACGCCGATCCTGGGCCTCGGCCGCGCCATGCAGACGTCGACCCACCAGCCCTCTGGGTTGTCGATCATCAACTACGGCATGGGTTCGGCCAACGCCGCGACCATCATGGATCTGCTATCGGCCGTCAAGCCCAAGGGCGTGCTGTTCCTGGGCAAGTGCGGTGGGGTCAAGCACACCGCTGAGCTTGGCCACTTCATTCTGCCGATCGCTGCGGTGCGCGGTGAGGGCACCTCGAACGACTACATGCCACCCGAAGTTCCGGCCATGCCGTCATTCAAACTGCACAAATACGTCTCCGAAAAGATCGTCGAGGCCAACATCGAATACCGCACCGGAGTCATCTACACCACCAATCGCCGGGTGTGGGAGCACGACGACGAGTTTAAAGACAAGCTCAGGCGGATGCGCGTCATAGGTGTCGACATGGAAACCGCGACGATCTTTACCGTCGGCATCGCCAACGACATCCCGCGCGGCGCACTCCTGCTCGTCTCGGATCGACCGATGACCCCAGAAGGGGTGAAGACCGAGACCAGTGACCGGGCGGTCACCGAGCGCTTTGTCGATCTGCATTTGGATATTGGTATTCGCGCCATGACGGAGATCGGCGTCAACGGCGAACGGATCAAACACTTCACCTACTGAACCTGCGCCACCGACTGGACCTACTGAGCCTTCTGAACCTTTTGACTTGCGGTGCTTACGCGGCGCCTCAGCCGTCCCTTGGAGTCGAGCCTTGAGCCTACGGCAGGCCTTATACGCGGTACTTTGCAGCTTCGCCTGGGCATCCCTGAGCCCTGGCCAAGTCGACCCTAAGCCGGACGCGGCCACCAGCATGCCGCCGTCCAAGACCATGCTGCTCGCGGGCACGCCGCACCGCATCCAGGTTTATAAACTCGAAAGCGTCGAGATCAGCGGCTCGACCCGGCTGACCAGCGAGCAGCTGATGCAGGAAATGGGGCTGGTCCGGGGAATCTCTCTAGACGACAATTTGGTGATGAACACCCGGACGCGCCTACTCGGCCTGGGCCTGTTCAAATCAGCGATCTTGATGATGCGCCGGGGCAGCAAGCCAGGCATGGCTAAGCTGATCGTCGAGGTCGAGGACGATGACAACGTCCTCAGCGACTGGGCGGTGGGCGGCGAGCTGGCCGTCACCCTTGACGACAGCAGCGTCCCCACCGCGGACCCGAACACGGCGCCGATGGACTACCGCTTGAGCCTCGTCGGACGCAATTTATTCACCGACCTGCACCGCGGCGCGATGACGCTCGACCTCGACAGCACCGGCTCGTTAAAGGCCGGGCAAATCGCCTATGGTCTGCCACGCTTCACCCAAGAGGACTCGCAATTTGACGCGCAACTGGCGGTGGTCTCGCCGTACTACCGCTACCTCGACACGCTGGGTTTTGGCGGCCGTGGCGAAGGCCTTTGGTCCTACACCCTGCCGGGACTGGGCGAGGTGCAATATGGCGCGGCGATGTACGTCAACCGCGGTCCGGACTATGCCGTACGGGGCTTTCCCGACGCGGTGGCGGGGCCAAAAGTGGCTTTTTACCGGGAGACGCGCCTGCACGGGTTCTTTCCCGGAGCTGGCGACTTAGCCGGCGCGTCGATCCTGGCCTCCGTCACCGACCCGGTGCATTCCGTGCTCGAGTTCAATCTGGCCCACACTTGGGACCTGGCGAGCGTGTTCTTCACGACGCTGGAAGGCCGCGCACTGGCCGTCGGCAGCAGGGGCTATTCCTACCGGCTCGAAGCACGCACCGATCTGGCCCTGGGTCGGTCGAGTCGCGGTGAGGATCAGGCGGCCTTGTTTATGCGCCTGCGCGGTGGCCAAGACGGTTACGGCAACACCCACTTGGTCGGCTCCGAGGCGATCATCGGCCTGCGCTATCACAGCTCCGGCTTCATTGCCGAACTAGCCATTCGCTTTACCCACTCACCCACCGGCCTCGCGCCAAAGTCCCTCGGCGAAGCGGCCGTGGAAGCGAGGGACCGGTGAAACTCCGCGTCACCCTAGGTCGCTACAAGGGGGCAGTCGCCAGGCGACTCGCCCTCACCTGCTGTATCATCGTCGGCTGTGGCGTGGGTGCCACGGCCCAGGCGAGCGACCCGGTGCTGGTGGCGCTGGGTCAATGGCAGTTCAAAGCCGGCAAGTCCCTGCTGGTCGTGCCACTTGAAGGCGCGCTGACGCCTAAACAAAAAAGCATCATCAACGGTGGCTTCACCACGGTCAGCCAGCTCGAGGTGCGCGAGGCCAAGGACGGCGAGGATGACAGCGGGCGGGTCGTGTATAAAGTGCGCTGTTCGGTTAAGTTCGACGCCTGGGAAGAGACCTACGACATCGCGCGTCTCGATGACGCACCACGCCCGGCGCTGGTCAAGCGTCTAAGCGAGTACGGCGACCTTTGCCTCAAGGCCGAGATCAATGACCCGCAGTGGCTCGGTCGCTTCAGCCAGGACGGCGGCACCTTGTATGCGCTGCTGGTCGTCAAACAGATGTCCACGGATGAAGCCGCGAAGATCAAGGAGTGGCTGATTCAGCAGCAGTCCGGCGTGATGCAGAGCCTGTTCTCGCACATGCTTGGAGAGCTGACGGTCAATCAGACATCCAAGTTTAAGATCAGCGTCCCGCCGCGGCCGCGTGACGGCGGCGCCCAAAGGGGCACGCCGCTGCGCTTTGGCCGGGCGATTGCGAATCCGGTAAACCTTCCGGGTCAAGGTTGAGGTGACGCGGTGAACTATGCACCTAGTGACGGTCCTTCGGGTCAGGCGAGTCCTCCGGTCCCTGCCGCGACGGCGGGCCCGGTGCCGCTTAAGGCTGTGCCTAGCGGCCCCAGGCTGAGCGAGAAGCTGCGCCTGCGCTGGTTTGAATCATGGATCATCCGCGCCGCGATCATCGCCACCATGATCCTGTTTCTTGGCTATGCCAGCAGCGCCTTTTTTGCCCTCGAAAGCATCGAGGGGGTCGCCCGTCTGGCCCACGACCAAAGCATCGAAGACACCTTGGGTGCCTACCAGGACAGTCTCAAGCGCGTGCATGCACTGGAGCAAGATCTGTTGCTTGCGCGGTTGCGCGACTATCTGGCCGAGTGGCAGCTGCACTCGCCCGAGCACCCACCGACGGCCTCGGATCTACTGCGCTGGGCAGGTCAGCAAAACCTCACCACCATGGGTGAGATCAAGGACCTGCGCATCGTCCCGGCCAGCGGCCTTGAGCCTGCTGGCAAGCAAGGACCAGCCTGGATCGACAAGGAACGCCTGCGCCTGGGCGACCTGCTGCTTGAGTTCCCGAAAGGCCCGGTCTACGAAAACTTTCAAGCCGTCGGCGCCCTCCGCCAGCGCTACCAGCTCGTCGGTGTCAAGCTCGACAGCGAGATCAGGCCGACCTTGATCCGTGCGACGACCACGATTCTCATCGTTAGTTTTTTGCTCCTCCTCAGCATCTTCATCCTCTATGCAAGGCGCTTTCGCACGCGCATTCTTGAGGTGACAGAGGGTTTCATCGTTTGGTCCGAGCGCGATTCCAGCTTCCGCTTTCACGACGACTATAGCGGCGAACTTCGCCTGATCACCGTCCAGTTCAACGCCATGGCCGGTGAGGTCGAGGCCAACCGCCAACGCAGCCTCTACTTAGAGAAGATTGCCTCGTGGCAGATCATCGCCCGCAAGCTCGCCCACGAGATCAAAAATCCGCTGACGCCGATCCAGATGATGGTGTCGCAGTTAAAGCGCCGCTATAAGGGCGACGACCCGGCCTTTGCGAAGATCCTCGACGAGGCCCAGGTGATCATTACGGAGGAGGTCGCTGGACTGCGGCGGATGGTCGATAACTTTTCGGAGTTTGCCCGCCTGCCCGAACCCGATCCCCACGTCCGCGATATCGTCCCGCTGTGCCGCCATGTTCTGGAGTTGCAGCGCAATGTCTACGAGCAGCATCAATTTTACTTCGAGAGTGCACTGGCCCACTGCTATTGCTTGATCGACGAAGACCTGATTCGCCAAGTGCTGATCAATCTGATCAAAAACGCCGCTGAGGCCTGCGCCGATGCGCCGACGGATATCGCCGTGTTGGTCGAGGAGCAGCACCACAACGTCTTGATCAAAGTCCGCGACCACGGCCCAGGCATTCCGCCGGAGCTGACGGCCCGCATCTTCGAGGCGTACTTCACGACCAAGCACACCGGCCCCAATCCCGGCATGGGCCTTGGACTCGCCGTCTGCCAAAAGATCATTTTGGATCACGGCGGCCGGCTGAGCGTGATCAGCAAACCGGGCGAAACCATCTTTACGATCCAACTACCGCGGCGTACAAACGAACCAACCTAGGCCTCAACCGGACTGAACCATGCACGACCAATCCCCCCGCACCGACCTCATCCGTGGCCGCCGCATCCTCGTCGTCGACGATCACCGCAATATCCGCGTCACCCTGCGTTTTACCCTAGAAAGTGAAGGCGCCCAAGTCACCGAGGCCGAAACCTGCGCCCAGGCGAGACAGCTCTTCGGGCACTTGCCGACCGGTGACCTCGCCTTTGCTTACGATTGCGTGCTGATGGATATCCGCATGCCCGACGGCAGCGGCCTAGAACTCCTAGACACCCTGGCGCAGGCGGGCCTTGCCAGCCGCGTCATCCTGATCTCTGGCGAAGGCACCGTCAGCGATGCCTTCAAGGCGACGCAAAAAGGTGCGTTTGATTATATCGAAAAGCCGTTTGGCGCCGAACGCATCCTCGTCAGCGTCGCGCGCTGCTTGGACTTTAATCGCCTGACCAGCGCCAAGGAAGAGCTTGAGCAACTGGCTCAAGGCCGCGAGATCCAGGGCGAGCATCCGCGCATTCAAGAGATCCTCAAGCTGATTCAGCGCGTCGCCCCGACCAACGGCCGCGTCTTGATCTGCGGCGAAAGTGGCACCGGCAAAGAGCTGGTAGCCCGCGCCCTGCACCGCCAGTCAAACCGCTCCGATCGACCGCTCATCAAGGTCAACTGCGCCGCCATCCCGCATTCGCTGATCGAAAGCGAGCTGTTTGGCCACGAAAAAGGCGCCTTCACCGGTGCTGCCAAATTGCGCCTGGGCGTGTTTGAACGGGCCGATACCGGCACCTTGTTTCTCGATGAGATCGGTGAACTCAGCCTCGAGGTCCAAGCCAAGCTCCTGCGCGCTCTACAAAACGGCGAGATCCAACGCGTCGGCGGCGACAAGGTGATTAACGTCGATGTCCGCCTGATTGGCGCCACCAACCGCGATCTCAGCGAGATGGTGCATAGTGGCGAATTTCGCGAAGACCTGTACTACCGGCTCAATGTCGTGACCTTGACCCTCCCACCCCTGCGCGAACGAGCCTCGGACATTCGTAAATTGGCCACCACCTTTCTCAAAGACGCCGTGCACGATCATTCTTTGGGGCACAAATCCTTTGCCGAGCGCGCCCTGCAGCAGATGGAAAGCTACCCCTGGCCGGGCAACATCCGCGAGCTCCGCAACGCCGTCGAGCGCGCCGCCATCCTCAGCGAAGAGGCGGTGATCGAAACCCTCGACGAGCTGGTCCAACCGCCACCGACTGCGGATGCGAGCAGCTCATCCGCCCCGGTCGATGCCGATGCTGCTTCCGGCGCTGTAAGCAACGGGACCGAGACCTTTGCCTTTAGCTGCGCCGTCAAGAGCTGGCAGGAGTTCCACGAAGCTGCCGGCAAGGCCTATTTGAAGTTCGTGCTGCGCCGCGGCGCCGGCAACGTCAGCGAGACGGCGCGCCTGCTCTGCTTGGAAAGGGCGTATCTACATCGGCTAATGAAGAAGCTCGGCGTCCAGCGGGACATCGTCGTCGCGGATTGACACCAGGGCACGTGACCAGCGCTTTCTTTATGGACTGCGCCGAATCTTTGCCTCATCATGGAACAACAAACCCAGACCGAGAGCCTCGTGGGGGGACACCGATGCCTATCCAAATGATCTCCGCCATCGGCTATATGGCCGCAGCCGTTGGTGCTGGCGTCTCGCTATACCAATGGCGGCGCAGCAGCAGCCTCTACGCCTTATTAGTCGAAAGCGCGAATCGCTACGAAGAGTTACGCCAGCGTGGGGCGGCTCTTGAGCAGACCCTGCTACAGAATGAAGCAAAAAACCGGCAGAGCAACGAAAGCGCCCAGCGTTTGACCAATGCCGTCGCCGAGGGCCGCGAAAAGGGCGCCGACTTGCTGCGCCGCCTGGAGCAAAAGGAGCTCGAAAGCAAGCTGATCATCGACCGCCTCGAGCTGCAGAAGAGCAACCTCCAGAAGCAGCAGGCGATCGTCCTGGCAGCGCAAAAGACCGCCGAGGAGAAGGCCGAGGCGCTGCAACTACAGTTGACCCACGAGCGACATGCCGCCAACGTCGATCGCCAGGCCTGGGCCCAGGAGCAAGCCCTGACCCTGCGCGACTGGCAAGCCCGCTTGACCACCGCCGAGGCCCTGCATCAAGCCGCCGAGAAGAAGGCAAAGAGTGGGGATCCCGCGGAGTTGCGTCGCCTAAGGCGCAAGGTCGCGCAATACGACCGCCTCTACAGCAGCATGAAGGGCCTGCGGGAGATGAGCGAGGAGCGCAACCGCAACTGGGAGGTGGCCCTGGGCCGCCTCGCTAGCTGGATCCTCGAAGAAAAGGGCGTCCAGCACCTGCCGCAGGCGATCGGGCCGCTGGTCGGCCAGGCCATGCAGTTGATCGGTGCGCAACTGATCGACGATCAGGAGATTATGGCTCCCCGCGAAGGTGGCGAGCTCGCTGCCCACATGGATCCCGAGGCGGACCATGATGAGGCGGAATTCACTAAGGCACACGATGTCGAGCGCTGAGCACAGACCGGATCAGGGGACCGCGGTTCATGGTCTTGATGATACGAACGATAGGGATGATAAGGGCGAGGGCAAAGACAAGACGGAGGGCGAGTCTGCCGACAGTGACAAGCCCGAACCGGTGTACCCGCATGATGCCTGGCAGCTCCTGCAGAGCTTCCTGACCCCGACCAGACGCGACAAGATGTTAGCCGTGGCGAGCGCGCGTACAGAGCGCATCCGCCTCGTCGTCCAGGATATCCACGATCCCCACAATGTCTCGGCCTGCCTGCGTTCGGCGGATGCCTTTGGCGTCCAGCACTGCGATGTCGTGACGCTCAAGGAGCGCTTTCATGCCTCCACGGTCGCCAGAGGCGTGGCCTCGTGGCTGACGATCAAGCGCCATCATAGCATCGCCGCCTGCGTCCAAGGCCTCCGCCAAGCCGGTTACCACATCTACGCCGGGGTCCCGCCGGCACCGGGCGTGCTGACTTTGGCCGAACTACCGATCCAGCACAAGATCGCCGTCGTCTTTGGCAACGAGCATGCCGGGATCGACAAGGCGTGGTTGCCGCATATCGACCAGCCCTTCACCATTCCGATGGTCGGCATGGTGGAGAGTTTAAATATCTCCGTCGGCGCCGCCATCACCCTACAGTATTTAACCGATAAAGCCCGCAGGCAAGCCGCCGTCGCCCCCTACCCGCTGGATGAGGCGGCGCGTACCCAACTGTTGAATGCGTGGATATGCCGGCAGTTGGCGGCGTGGCCGCAGATGCTGGAGCGGCTGCGCGCGGGCCAAGACGTGGAGAATTCCGATGCGAAGCGCTAAGAGCCCGGCAAAACATCAACGGACGTTCTATCCTAGGCTCCTACTCCTGGCTCTAGCGCTCGCCGCGATGCCGGGCTGTATCACCAGCGGTCCCACGGCAAAGCTGGGTGTGCAGGAGGGCCATGCCAGCTACGTCCCGGCCCGCATCGCCCTGGTGGGTTGCCAACTCTGGCCCGAAGGTGCGCGCTTTGCCAAATTGCCGCTCACCAATGCGAAGCCCGCGGAGCTGCGTGAGCTATGCGCAGCGACTGATAGCTATCTCAAGACGGGCTCTCAGGGCCAACCATATATGAAAGGCTACGTGCCCGAGGTAGTCGTGAAGCGACTTGAAAAAGCCGGCCACGGTGAACTCCTCGGCACCTTGCCCCAGATCTGGTCCCACCGCGCCAGCGATAGTAGCGACGCCGTCAACGCACCCGCTGTTTACAACAGCTCCATCGCTCCAAGGCCGGAATGGTTGCTGTGGCTCAATCGCCTGAGCACCGACGTCTACAACGCCGACGCCGTACTGTTGCCTTTCATCACCTATGCCTATGACCGCCAGTATGACGACAGTGGGCTGCAAGTCGCCGAGCGCTCGGCGGGCATCGTTGTGCTGTTGATCGACACCAACAACGGTGCGCTCATTTGGGCCGGCGGACGCGACGCGGTCGCCGCAAACAAGCGTTTGAGCAACGGCAATGTTCCCGCTCCGCTAAACCTCCCGCCGTGGACGGATCTAAATGACCGTCTGTTTATCGAAGACCTCTGGAAGGAATTCCCTGGTCGCCAGGTATTTTAACCGCGTGAGACGCAGGTGGGCGACATGGCAACATCCAAGACCAGCTACCTAGACCGCGTCGCCATTGAAGTCGCCATGGTGTGTGGCGTCGGCCGGATCAAGAAGGCTCCCGGGACCTTCGGTTCGATTCCAGGCCTGTTGGTCGGTTGGTACCAGCATAGGCTGGCCACGGTGGCAGGTACGCAGCTTGGTAGCTGGGCTTATCCCCTCACCCTGCTGCTGTTGCTTGGCATCACCGTCGCCATCGCCTGGTGGTCGATTGCCCGCACCGAACATGTGCTTGGCATCCACGACGACCAGCGCATCGTCATCGACGAGGTGGCGGGCCAAGCCGTCGCCGTCTGCGCGCTGCCCTTGGCCTGGCCATGGTATCTTGCGGCATTCTGCCTGTTTCGCCTGCTGGACATCACTAAACCCGGTCTCATTGGCCGCATCGATCGCGACGCCCCTGGCGCCTTTGGCACCCTGATGGATGACGTGCTCGCAGGCGTCGTGGCGGCCGCCATGCTCCTTGGCGCGCTATACTTTATGCCAAGTAGCATGCTAGGATAAGATCCATCCTATAAAAGTTTAAGCTAGAGTCGAAGTCGATGACTTTTCATCCCGCTCAAGATTCGAGGACGCGCATGAGCTCAATCGCCCGTCGCATCGTCGGTGCCCTCTGGTGTTCCGTCGCCCTGCTGGCATGCGCATCCTGTCAAGGTGGCGGCGGCGCAGTGGCCGGCAACGATCAAGGCTCTGACCCCATCAACGATCAGGAATCCACTGATTATAAGAAGGCCTTGGTCCGCTGCTACAAAACCGGCGGCACCCGCATCGTCAAGATCATGGGCGAGCTGCGCTGCTACTGAGGCGCCGGCCTATTTGCGACCCTTGAGCCAATAGGCCCGCAGCTGCCCCTTACCCTTAAAGTCGACGAAGCCGCGCTCTTCGCAGTCAAAGTCGTCTTTGACCAAGTTGTACGTGGTTTCAGAGATTTGGATGCGGTCTTGTTGACCATGCGACTCCATGCGACTGGCGATATTCACCGTGTCGCCCCACAGGTCATAGGCAAACTTGCGCTGTCCAATCACTCCAGCGACGACTGGACCACTGTGAATACCGATGCGCACCTTTAGTTCAAAGGCCAGGGAGGTGCTGATGCGAGCAATCTCGCTTTGCATGGCTAAGGCCACGTCGCAGATATTGAGGCCGTGGCGTTCGTCAGGGACGGGTAGTCCCGCTGCCGCGAGGTAGCAGTCGCCGATGGTCTTGATCTTCTCAACATTGTAGCGGTCCACCAGGTTGTCAAAGGAATCGAAGATCTCGCTGAGAAACGACACCACCTGCACCGGATCCATGGTCGACGAGATCGGCGTAAACGAGACGATATCGAGGAACAACACCGAGACCATCGCAAAGCGTTCAGCGATGGTTCCTTCGTTGGCCTTGAGGCGCTCGGCAATCTTTTTGGGCAGGATGTTCAAGATCAACCGTTCCGACTGGTCCATGGCGTGACGCAGCTCCGTCGTGCGTTCCTCGACGAGGATTTCAAGGCCATGTGAGTATTGGAGGATTTCCGCGTTTTTGCGTTTTAGCTCGTCGAGCTGGAGGCGATGCTTGGCGTGTAAGATACGCTCCAGACTAAAATCCTGAACCGTGATGACGACGTAGCCAGTGTCAGCAGCAGAGTTGGACTGCGCCTTAAACAGGTTGAGGACGACTTCCTTCTTGTCCGCACCAACGGCAACCGCAATCTCGGGACTCACCACGGACTGGCCCGAATTAAGACAGCTGAGCGCATACTGCGACACCAGGGGACCTTCGACGCGCACCACCTCGTCGATGCTCTTGCCGCGGATTTTGCGCGGCGGCAGCTGAAAGAAGGCGGCACTGGTTTGGTTGAAATAGCACACGGTCAGATCGGCCTGGACCACCAAAACCGGCGTCAACAAATGATCATACGGCGAAAACATCGAGCTTTCGCTAGGTATGACTGGGTTGACGGGGGCCGCACTCATCGCTCAAGGTCCTCGCTTAGGCACTGGCTTTAAGAAACCTAAAGTACTGCTCTTCGATCGCATCAAATTCCATCTCGGCCTTACATTCAGGGCAGTTCACACTCGGCGCCGCCAAGCCTGCAACAGCCGCGGCGGTGATCAGCACCTTTTGTTCACGGTCACAGCTCTCGCAGAAATACGGCGCATAGAAATTCTGCACTTCCGAACCGGCGCGAAAGAAGCCGGCCACCATATTGATCTGTTCGATGATGATCTGCGTACAGTTTTGATAGACCAGTTTGGCCGCCGCCGGCAGCGACTCCGAGAAGTGCACCCATTCACGGATGCCGCACGAATTGATGCCCTTGACCCCGTCAAAATTAAAGGTATAGACCTTGCACTCAGGCAGCTTGATCTGGGTGAAATCGACGTCTTCATCGATGACACCGGCAAAGGACAGCTGCGCCTCGCCAGACTTTTCGGTTGCGGTCACGTGAAACTTGCTACTCATGCTGCCCCCTTGGCCTGGGTGAAGTAGTTAAAGGAGGTGACCCTGCTGCGGTAGTGCTTGTAGCGCTTGGTCTTTTCGAGCAAACAGAGAATCTCGGTACGCTTGCCGACCTCGACATTGACGACAAATTGATTGGCCGTGTAAAAGGCCAGGTATAGGCCCGCCCCCGCCCCACCGCGCTTTTCTTCGATAAAATTGGTATTGGTGACGCACTTAAGCAGATGCCGGACGATCTTCTCCCGGGTCAGACGGCCAAACTGATCGCTCACCGCGATCCCGATATTGTCCTCATCGGTGCCAAAGGCGATCTCCACGGTCTCGCTTGGCAGCAAAACGATCTTCTCCTTGCGGTCGGTTTGCTCGTACTTGGGCTGTAGGCTAGTTCGGTCCACCGGTGCATTGTAGACCGCGTTGGTCAGCAGTTCATTGGCGGTCTGGCGCAGGAAATCCTCGGCAGCGCCAAAGCTCGCCTTCAGATCGACATGGCCCAGGAGTTCATCGATCGTCGCATTGATCGCAGCGGCCGACCCGACCGTGCGCGACTCAATCACGGCGGCGGGGCTCAGATGAGCGGCAAGCCCCCACAGCGTCGGCGATGCCATCTTCTGAGCGGTCACGGCAAACTCCTTGAGCCAGGAGCGACCGTTGCCGCCGATGATATGGCTTAGGGGAAAGCGCGCCAGGGCTTTGGTGATGTTTTCACCATCATCATGATCGGTCAGCAAAATGCAGCGCGCAGCATGTTGGGCCAGCAGCGACTCGACTTGAGCGGCAGGAAGGGCACGCTCGTCGATCAGCACAATATCGGCCGAAGACACGAACGCTTCTCCCTCGTGCACGTCTGCGGACACCTGAGCTTCTGCCAAACACGCAACCATATCCTCGCGCACCCCAGGGGTCTGCGACACGATCGCGATTTTGTTTAATGAAGCCATACCTATCCTAAGAGCTTAGCGACAACGAGCGTCAAGTCATCAGCGAGCGGTTCGGTGGCAAAGAACTCTGTGGCTTGACCAACCACCCCGTCCCTAATCTCTTCGGCGCTGGCTTGAGCATACTTTAGAATCGACTTGAGGAACTTGCGTCCGCCGTACTCCTCCTGCGCCGGATTCTTGCACTCGACAAAGCCATCGGTAAAAAACAAAATCATGTCCTTTGGCGAAATCTTCACGCTTTCATCGCTATAAACCGTATCCTGGCGCTGCCCAAGGCGCAGGGCTACCGCCTCCATCAGCGGCTTGAGGTCTTTTTTGTCCGGCGCCTTGTCTTTGTATTGATACAAATAGGGCGGATTATGCGAGGCATTGCTGTAGGTCACGGTCAGGTTCTTAACATCGATGAGACAGACAAAGAACGTCATTAAGATCTTGCCCTGCGCCGCACCATACACTGCTTTATTTAGCAAATTCAGTACGCTAGCCGGTGAGTCGAGCAGCTCCGGGTGGGTCAAGCCAAACTCCTTGACGGTGGTCGTGCAGCTCGCCGCCGTGGCCGTGATCAATGCGGCCGGAACCCCGTGCCCCGTGGCATCGCCGATCAGCAGCATGACCTTGTCGCCGTGCGGCACGATCCCCCACCAGTCACCACCGCAGTCGGAGGCTGGGGTATAGAAGGACGCAATGTCCAAACCACTAAGAACCTGATGCACTGGGGGAAAGAAGGAGTCTTGCACCAGCTTGGCGACCTTCATCTCCTGTTCCATGCGGACTTTGTCTTTTTCCTGCTCGAGCAGGTCGACGATGCGGCCGGCCATGTAGTTAAACGAATCGGCGAGCACGCCGATCTCGTCGTTGCCCTTGATGGTGACCTTGGATTTAAAATCACCACCGGCGATCACCTCGGTACCACGAAACAGCGCCTCGATCGGGTTGGTCAACGTCCGCGCGAAGATCATGCCGATCATCATGGCGATGGCGATAAAGAACACGCCAAAGTAGATCGACTTGACCGTCAGCTCACGGGCCGCTTCGAAGGCCTTGCTGGTCTTGATCTCCGACAGGACTAAGAGGTCAAACAGGCCGACAGCGGTATAAGCCACGTAGAGTCCGTCGCCCGCACGATTGGTGGCGGCCCGCACACCGGTGGTTTGCTTGCTGCGTAGGATGTCTCGAATATAGTCTTCACCCAGCATCGTCGCCGCGGCCGCCAGCTTACTTTGCTGCTGATGCGCAAAGAGCTCGCCTTGCGAGCCGATGAGGTAGGTATTGTAGATGCGGTTCTTCTGAAAGCTGCTGAGAAAGCGCGCTAGCTCAAAGCGCACGACCAAGTAGCGTTGCGTCAAGGGGTCCTCGCGGATCAAGGTCAACAGCGCTAGTCCTCCCTTGATGGAGGAGTTCTGCAGCACCGGATGCTTGGGCGTGACGGTGGCAAAGTTCAGTGGCCGTTCGCTATCGACGCGACTAAGGTAGTTGTCCGGGACCTCATCGGCACGCAGGTGCTCGCGGTTGGTGAGGCGCAGCAGGCGCTCATAGCCACTGCCGCGCTTTTGATAGACGGAAAATTCGACCATATCGGGATCGCTGTAAAACAGCGTCCTAAGCAGCTGCCGCCCTTCAAGCGCGGTGGTGACATCGCCAGGACCTGTCACCGGTTGCTGCCGCGCCTTCAGATCCTTCTCCACCCATGCCAGGTCGTCACGGGCTGCGGCGAGCAAAGGCGCCGGAATGCGCGCCGCCGACTTAAGGAGCAGCCGAAAGGCAATGGACGCCTCCAATAAGCGACCACTCCCGATATCACACCACGCCTGCTTGTAGGCAGCGTAGCTGGCGTACTCCGGCTGCGTCGCCACGATCTTTTGGTAGGCCGCCTGGGCCGTCTTAAAGTCGCGCATCAGGTAGGATACCTCAGCCAAGGCAAAGCGCGCCTCGCTGATGTGCCGATCGTTTTTAAACTCCTGCGTAAAGGCGCGCAATCCCTCCTGTGCCTCTTCGTAGCGACTCAGCCGCTGGTAAGCCTGAAGCAGATCCCAAGTCGTGTCGGCATTGAATTTGAGGCGCGCCTTTTTATCCACCTTGTCGCTTTCCTCCAGCAGCACCGCCGCCAGATCCACGCCCTGCTGTAGAGCGTCGCGATCGCCGCTACCCGCCAATCCCTTGCGCAGATACAACGCGGCCAATCCCTGACGCAGTTTCGCCGGAGCCTTCTCTCCGCCCTTCTTCGCAACGACTAAGGCACTCGCAGCAATATCTGCGTCGATCTCGGCAAGCGGCAGGTTCACCTTATCCTTAACGCCAAGGGCTGCCGCAGGCAGCGCCGACCTTTCCTCATCCGAACCAAGGCGACGATCGGCGACGAGGTTATAGATCCCCAACGAATCCTTCAAAATGCGGCTCAAAAAGCTCTGCACCTGCTGTCCCGACGACTCCGCGGTTGCTAGACTAGAGCCGAAGATATAACGCGTCTTGTCATCGTTAAATAGATTGAGCGCGACCACCAAATACAGGCCGAGCGATAGCATCACCAAGGCCGAGGTCACGGCGATCAGTTTGATGCGAATGGAATAGCGAACAGTGCGAGCCATGCGCGGTTGCCGATATGGGAGCTGAAGACCCCGTGGAACTTACTAAGAAGCTTCCTTAATCATATCGCTTCAAGAGATTAGCCGCAGCCGGCAGATCCTGCCGGGGTCAGTCACTTTTGCTAGATGGATTGGCACTGGGGGAGGTCGGTGCGATCCGACCCCTCCACCACCTATAAACCTTCTTCGTCATTTTTTGCTTGTTCGTGGCCCTGAAGTTTATGAAACATGTCAAAAATGGCGCCATTAATAGGCAAAAAAATCCGCCTGGGCCGAGGCCAAATCGCGCACACAACCATCTATTATTATTGGCCTTGCAGGAATTGCTGTAAAGTTTTCGCCGACGTCTCCGATAAGACGATTGGCTTACAACGCTTAGAGGTAATAGCCGGATGAACTTGCAACGACTAACTATTCTCATCGTCGACGACAATGCCCATTCCAGCGAGATCATCGCAGAGCATTTAACCAGTGCCCTAAAGGATGCCGTCATCGTCAATGCCCCCGACGGATCGGAAGCGCTGAGGATGCTGCGCCAACGGCCGATCGACCTGGTCATCACCGATGAGGTCATGCCGAAGAAGTCAGGCACTGATCTGATCAAAGACGCCGCCGCTTCGGGCGTCAATTGCCCGTTTATTATTTTGACAGGCCTACGCTCGCAGGATGTCCCAATCGAAAAGCGCAATGCCCACCGGGTGCGCTTGCTAGAAAAACCGACATCTGGATCCGACCTTTTACAGTTGGTGCAGGTCATCTTGGCCGATCGTAAGACTGCCTAAGCTCTGCCGAAACGGCCGGGAATGTGGGCCATTTGCTGCGGTTATGGCCGGCCTGGCACCAAATAAATATTTGGCAGTCATAGGCTTAGGTTAGTAGTGAGATCAAGAGATTTCGTATTAAAGCCAACAGGCAAACCAGACCGGTTAGACGCGATCAGGTAAGTCAGATGAACGGCATAGTTTGCCCACCAAGATCCGGGCAAGGTTTGCCCGTTTATTTCCGCTGTAAGATACCGATCAGCCTCTCACTATGGTCCTAGCTTTAAAACTAAAAAAATACCGCACGGTCGAGACCGGCGTCTTCGCGACGTTGGTGCTCATCGCCATGATCTTTGGTTACCTCGCTTTTTCACCGGCATCCTATGTCGAACAAGCAACGACAGGTAAAGCCGTGGCGACCATGGATGAGGTTCATAGCAGCGTCAAACGCAAATCCGAGGGCAGCTTGGCATGGAACGACGCCGAGGGTGGTGGCGGCCTGTACGGTGGTGATCAAATTTTAACGGCGGCCGATTCGCAGGCCAGAGTGAAGTTCGCCGACGGCGGTGAGGTGACCGTCGCCGAAAATTCGCTGATCAAGATCGAAACGCAAGGCGGCCGTACCAGCCTCGACATGACCAAGGGCTTTGTCTCGGGCAAATTCGCTGATTCAGCCGGCCAAGTCACCATCAAGATGGGTAAGACCGAGGTGCGCTTAAAAAAGGGCGCCGAGGTGCAGATCAAGGTCGATCAGAAGCATCCGGAAGCCACCACTTTTGCGCTGATCAAAGGCGAAGCTAGCCTTAAACCACAGGTGGGCCAAAAAGAAGTCAAGCTGGCCTCCAACCAACAGCTAAAACTCGACACCAAATCCGGCACCGCGACGGTGCAAGAGATTCCCATTCGCCTCCTTAAACCAAACGGCACGCAGCGCCTGGAGGCGGGTTCGGCCGACGGCGTCGTGTTCGCCTGGGATACCAAGAAAGAGGCGACCAGCTACAACGTCGAGATTGCCACGGACAGTGCCTTTAAGAACATTGCGATCAGTCGAACCCTTGGCGCTAAATCGCTGCGCATCACAACGCTACCGGCTGGCTCGTACTACTGGCATGTCCATGGAACAGGCAGCGATGGCTCGGCGCTGAATAGTTCCGACAGCGCTTTGCAAATTGTTCCGCCGCCACCACCACCGCCACCGCCGCTACCTCCTCCCCCCGCACCGGTCGCTACACCCGAGCCAAAGGCGCCGAGCGAGGCCCTTGCGCAGCAGCCAGCTGAGGCGCCCGCCAATGCCGACCATATCGTCGCAGCACAGGCACCACCAGAGAAACCACCGGAACCGCCACCACCACCACCGCCACCGGTGCCAGTGGAACCGGTCTTGACGAAGCCGCTTAACGCGGCGACCGTCAACCTAACGATCAAGCAAAATCGTGTTTACTTTGGCTGGGAGGATCAACCCGCAACCCACGACTTCACCATCGACATCGCCACGACGCCGGATTTTGACCATATGGTCCTGACTAAGCACATCATCGGTCAACACTTCGAATGGGACCATCCCAAACCCGGCAGCTACTTCTGGCGGCTCCACGCCGAAGGGCAAAACGCTAGCGCCGTCAGCCAAGCGCGCTCCCTCACGGTGCGTGCCATTGTACCGCTGCCCCCACCTAAACTTGAAGACAGCTACTTCTTCCGCCTGCCACGGCGTGGCCCAACCTCAATGCTGCGCTCGGTCTTTAAGACAATCCTCGGCATGAACGAGGCGAGGGCGGTCGTCGCCCCTGGGGGGCCAGATGATGACGCTGCGGACAACGACCGTGCCCTCCCGCTGACCGACCTGAAACCTAAATCAAAATCTGTTTTGGATCACGTTGAGATTCATTGGCCCCCGGTGCGCGGCGCCGTCAACTACATCAGCGAGCTGGCGACGAGTTTAACTTTCAAAGACATCGTCGTGCGCACCACCAGCAAAGCTCCTGCCTTCTACTGGCCCGAGGCCAGACCTGGCCGCTACTATCTGCGCGTCGCAACGGTTGACTCAGAGCGTAGCCGCGGCCCCTTTTGTCGCCCGGCGACGGTGATCGTTGAGGAAGAGCTACCACCTCCACCTCCACCGCCGCCACCGCCCCCACCCCCGCCTAAACCAAAACCAGCGCCGCCACCGCCGCCGCCACCGAAGGCCGTGGTCGCCGAGCCACCGCCGCCACCGCCGGTTAAAGCCGCC
>Ga0315275_10000818_pt1 | contig 26178 bp, 40 predicted proteins | sample YL17G03_0_MG_FD_205557 | JGI IMG/M metagenome (GOLD analysis project Ga0315275, IMG submission 205557) | Sediment microbial communities from Yellowstone Lake, YNP, Wyoming, USA - YL17G03_0 | ecosystem: Environmental > Aquatic > Freshwater > Lake > Sediment | place: USA: Wyoming | collected...
AGGGAGTTCCGCTATCATAATCAGGTTTGACTGTGAGTGCCATCTTTTCCCTCTCTCGCTACTTATAGCCTGTCGACTCTGTTCGGAGGACGCCGACTCTCAGTTGCTTCTCGATGTCATGGAGAACCGAGGCGCACTCCTTCGTATTTTCAGCCGTATCATTCATAGGCCCCATCTCGATGATCGGAGCAGTGATTCCTACTCCGCTGAGCCATCGCCCCATCTCGGCTGTGGACATGGCCAGCATCTCATAGTTCTTCATCTGTTTGTCTGTCCAGTCGCCGATCGTCTTTCTGGCCTTCATGAGAAGAGGCAAGGCGCCGAGCTCCGCATCGATCGCACCTATCCTGAGTAGGGCGGACGCCTTCTCCTGCGCCGTCATCTTCCTCGCCTCAGCATCCAGTTCCTCCTGAATAGCAGCCCTTTCTCCCTCCAGCTCTCTCTTTCGCTGGACAAGGTCGAACATATCCTTCTCCAGCTTGACGCGCGCCTCCATCTTGCTCAGGTCGTCCTCCGCATACTGCCCCGTCATTTTAGCCAGGATGAGCGAGTAGTCGGCAGCCTTCTCCTTCACGGAGGAGATGGCATTCTCATAGTCGAGCTGAGACTTAGTTGCCATCTTGATATTAGCTACCCTCTGCTCGACTGCAAGATGCTTCTTGGCTTCCTGAAAGACGAGGCGATACCAAACGAGATAGGACTGCAACACTTGAGTCCGGTCGATCCCTGCCGCCAGCAGATCCTGCTGAAGTTCGAGGATCCGCTGTTCCTCCCTGCGATAGTCGATCTCCAGGGAGATGCGCTGGGAAATCATCTTCGCGTCACTGTATCCCGCCTTCGCCCTCAGGTCAGCCAGCGTCTTGCCGTTCTCCATGAGGCCGATTTCCAGCGCGCTCACTTTCTCGACGGCCCCCATCTCCGCCTCAGTCAGCACAGTCCTGTTCTTCCACGCCTTGCTCGCAGCCAGGCCAGCCACCTCGAACAGGTGGGCCTCTTTCGCTATATTGTCGACGACCTTTCCGGCCTCGTCAGCCACCTTACAGAAGGTGTTGAGGAAGTCCTCCAGCGCAGCATTCGCCCTTACCTGTGCCGCCTCTGCCTCCACTTCAAGGACAGCGATCTCCTCGCGGACTTTCTCCTCGCTCTGCCACAGCTGTCGATTCTCTGGCTTCATGCGCATCTTCGCCTCCTCCAGGGCTCTCCGAGCCCGGTCGGCTTGCAACATGAGAAGGAGAACCTGCTGTCTCGCCAGGTCCTTCTCCGACAACACTCCTTTCTCCATAGCAGACGCCAACCTCTCCTGGTCCTCATAGAACTGCTTCGTCGGGTCATGAAGGAGCTGGTAGATCCGATAGAGGGCGTAGAGAGAGGCGACAACGAGGCCCACGACTACTGCCACTTCGGCTAAGCCCGAGACGATCGCCACGAGGGTAGCTGCCCCGAATGCCTTTATCAAGAGAGGGGCGATGAGGGCAAGAGCTATCTTCAGAGAGCCGATGGCGAGCGTGAGGGCGACGGTTGCGGCGCCGAGTCCAATAGCCAGCCGGAGGAGAGGATGCTTTCCAGGATCACCTATCGCTTCGGAGAGGCTGGACATGACATCGGCCAGTCCACGAAACGCGTCCTTGAGGAGACCGGCGCCATCTACCATCTCTCCTATCGTCACACGCAATGCCTTGAATGAGGCGCCGAGCCTGTCGACCTGATAGAAGGTCTTGTCCTGAATACGATTCAGCGCGTCCAGGGAAGCTCCGTGGCTATCCTGTAGCTTAGTGATCAGCTTCTCCGCCTCTCCGATCCTACTCATCAACGGGAGCCAGAGGCGCTGAGCCCGGATCTGAGAGAAGATCACGCCGAGGTCATCAAGGGATGCTCCTTTGAATAGCTTCATCGCCCCGATCAACCCATGCGTGGCGAGCGTGGTAGCATTCATCTCCACGCCGAACTTCTCCAGCGCCAGCGTCTCAGCCTGTGTGGTAGGCTTCAGGAAGTTGCGGATCATGCCGCCGAGAGAGGTCATGACTACACCGGCGTCCATCTCCATGCGGGAGGCAAGGGACATGATCGCCAGCAACTCTTCCACTGCGACACCCGCCTCCGCGGCGGATCCGATGATCCTGCCGAGCTGGTCGTTGAGCGAGACGGCATCTACTTTCCCCTGCCTCATCGACTCGAAGAGCATGTCGGTCACTTTGCCAGCCTCGCTTGCCTGCATACTGTAGGCGACCAGGATGCTTGAAGTCATGTCAGCCATGATGGAGAGATCGGTGAAGCTGGCTCGGGCAGCAATCGCAGACTGTTCGAGAATGTAGGTCGCGTCAGCAGCAGGGATGTGGGCCAGCATGATCTTCTTCAGCGCGTTGGTCACGTCGGTCGCCGTGAACCCATAGGCAGCCGATATCCGAAGGATATCGGATTCCAGTGTGATGAGGGTGGGCAGAGCAGCGCTGCTGATGATCGTAGAGATGCCAGCCACCGTCTCCCCGAACCTTATGGCATCCAGGGTCATCTTGGCGAAGGCTGCCGCTATGCCGAGGGAAGCGGCTCCCATGACGCCCGACCACAAGAGGGAGGTAGCTGCCGCCTTATGCTCCGCCGCCGTCACCTCGTCGATCGCGTCCTTCAGGTTGCGCTCGATCAGGGTCAGCTCAGCCCTGCGTGCGGAGAGAAGTGCAGTGTTAGCACGGAGGGTCTGCTGAGCCCTCTCGTTCGACCCTATCTTGGTGACCAGCAGATCGATCGCCTTCGCGTGCTGAATCACGCCTTTGCTGAACTTGCCATGAGCCGCGTTCTGCGCAGCCGTTAGCAATGCCTCCTCGTTCTCCAGGTCGCGGGAAAGGTTGAGGTGGGCCTCCCCGAGCATCGCCGCGATCTTCTGATTGCCTACGAGGCGGTTGCTGAGAACATCCAGCTTGAGGGAGGTGGTATCGAGCTGTCCGCTCAGTTTGAGGAGGGCGGCGGAAGCCTGGTCGATATAGGTGGAGAAGACGGAAGGCAGAGGGCGGGTCAACGCCTCAAGAACACTTCTCGCCTTCAACCCCTCCGAGATCAGGGAGGAGGCGTCCGCGATGAACTGGTAGCCATACTGCTCGAAGGGAGACATGCTATCTTGCTCCTCTTCGGAAGGCAGTCATCCCGTGAAGCCTACGGATATCGGAACGGCTGACGGAAGGAGAGGAGGATCCCCCAGCAGATGGGAGCTTCATGATCTCCTCGATCTCTCCAACCATGATCTTCATCTGTCGGATCGTCATGCGGGAGACCTCCTCCAGGCTGAAGCCATAGAACCAGCAGAGGAGAGCGACCCAGAACTCTAAGGTTCGCTCTTTGGCTCTGGCTCCGGCCTTAGTTCCAAAGGGACTTCCTTCTCGCCTCCCATACTCGTGAAGATGAGCGTGGTGGCCTCCCTGAGAACAGGGACCGGAAGGTTCAGGCTCTCCAGCTTGAGATCCTTGTGAGCCTTGCGAAGGGACAGCCAGAGGATGTAGCGCATTCCGTCTTCCGTAGCCACTTCATCGAGGACGGAGTCCTCGATCATTGCCCTTCCATTCTCCCGGCTTACCTTCGGGGAATCCTTGAGGATCCGCTCGACCAGCCCCGTCGCCTGATCGATCCTGCCCGCGTAGGCTTCGAGGACGAGAGCGATCCTGCGCTTCTTGATCCAGCTCCTGAACTCCCCGAGGTCTGCTGCCGTGAGCGGCGATCCCGTGAACTCCTTCTCACCCAACTTGATGGGTATCGTTTCCAACCCGAAGATCTGATCTGCCTCGGCCATCCCGGTTACTCCTTTAGCCGACGAGAGGAAGAGTGGGCCGACCGGTCAACCAGCCAGCCCATGCGCCGCCTATCAGCCGACATTGCCTGCGACCAGACTGCCGGTCCCCTGGTAGTCGACCGACAGTTCCGCGATGCCGTCGATCGCCACGGATGGGTGGACCGCCGTGACAAGGATGTCTCCCTTGAAGCCGATAGTTCCCGCAAGGCTCACGTAGAACTTGGCGTCGGAGATCAATGTGCCAGGCAGGAAGATATGGGCTGTGTCTATGAAGCAGGCGAAGGAGCCGCTGAAGCCTTTGAGGCCAGAGATGAACGAGCGCCACCCTACGTCATAGCTCGTCCAGTCCCAGTTGGTATCCTCCAGGGCGTCAGCATCGATGTCCATCGTCCACTCATGCGCCTTGTAGTCATGACCTGCTACGCTCAGGTCTGCGTCCTTCCCTGCAATGGTTGCCATCTTTACTTCCTCCGATTAGGGTGCGGTCGTCGTCGTGGGCACCTCAACTCCCATGTGGAGGGTGCCCTGGAAATCGAATGTGGCCTCTGTGATCCCATCGACGGGAGCCGATGGATGGACGCCTGTCACCATCGCATATCCCTCGAACCAGTGGACCGCATCGACATAGAGCTTCAACCACGCGATCGCTCCTACCTCCGGCACCTCGATCGTGTCGAGGAAGCAGGAGTAGGAGCCGCTCCAGGTCTTCAGCCCGGAGATGAAGGTCCGCCACGGAAGTTCAGGGTTGGGAGTCCCGGAGCCAAGCTGCCATGCGGTATCTTCCAGAGCCTCCGCCTCTACGTCGGCAGACCATTCGTGAACGTGGGCTGTGTAGAGCCCTTCGTGAATCACGTTCCCTTCTTTCCCCGCTACCGTGCTCATGTGGTCTGCTCCAGTTGGCAGTAGTAAGTAGTCAGATCCGTCCAGTAGGCGTCGCTCTTCCGAAGGGCTCCATCTCCTCTCCATAATCGTATCAGATGGTAGCCCTCGATTACAAGGGGCGCCTCGTCGAAAGCGAGCTTCATCAACCTCCTCAACTCCAATATCTCTTCCGATCCCTGCTGCCGCGAGCAGAGGAGGATCGTCAGCGTATACCTCTCGAAGTTGTCACGGAAGGTCCACCACGGAGTCTCGCTGATCTGGAGAACGCCGTAGGGAGAGGGAGGCGGCGACGGCTCAGGCGGCACGGAGGAGAGATGCAGCCCTCCCGTCAACCTGCCTTTCAGGTCGCTCTCATCGAACCTCTTCTTGATCGCCTCCAATAGCTGTCTCACAGGTAAACCTTCCTCGTCGTCTTCCGAGATGGCCCTCCTACCAGATCGCCCCAGTTCGCCTTCATGAACTTCTCGTTGAAGCGATCGGGGATGAACTGATTTCCCACCTCTCTCAGATGCTCCATCGTCGGCTTCACGAAGGGGAAAGGGCCGTGACTCTCCCATCCCTCTTCCAGTATCCAGGGATACCTCTGGCCGGAGGAGGCGGAGACTGCCGTCGATTCGATGGTAGCGATCACCCGCGCTCCCAGCGGCCATACCTTCGTGGAGATATGCCCCTGGAGCCTTCCTGTATCCCGGCCCGGCGGCTCCCCCGGAGTCTTAGGAGGAGTCAGAGAAGGAGGGCCGCTGGTGATCTCGATCATGAACCTCTTGCCTTCCTCCATCAGATCTTCCATGCTGGCTCGGAGAACCTTCATCGACTTCGACGGAGAGCGGGCCATCATCTCCACTCCTCCAGAAGGACTACGTAGTGATCGCCTTCCTTTCTGACCCCCCTCACCTCGTAGACGGTCTTTCCCGTCCTCACCCTATCCTGCTCCTTGATCACGGTGGAGGCAGGCAGGGAGATCAGCAGGCGGTCGGTCACCTTGACTCCCTCTCTATTGTGAAGCATCCTCTCGTATGCAGTCATCGTCTGGAGAGTGCCACGGAGAGATGCTTCGACCACCTTCCAACTCTCACTCATCCCCAGCGCACTGTCCGCCTTCAGCGTCCTGCGCTCTACGGTAAACCAGCCTGTTGAGAAAGCGGGAGCAAGATTCATGGATCCACCTTCTTAGACTCGCTGAGAATGGAAGAGGAAGCAGTCCGGCGGGTGGACCCGGTATCGCGCATATACTCCTTCACATCCTTCGACAGCTCATCCAACCTGCTGATGATGGCTTTCTGGTTGGTCTCCGCCTGTGCGTAGACGATCTTCAACTCCACCAGGTCTGCCTCGTCCTTCTCGAATCGGGAACTGAAAGCCTCCGTGATATCCTCCTTCAACTCCTTCCTCTCTATGGAGGCAGAGGATATGGAGGTGACGGTGATGGTGATGCAGATGCCGACGAGTCCGGCCAGAAGTCCTATCATGACCCGGTTAGCCTTATTCATGGAACCGGCCTCCTTCCTGGTCAGCCTGCCGAACTCGCACCCGGAAGTTGGATCCACCAACTCTTCCTTCCTCATCGCGGATCTACCCTTCTGTAGAGGTTGATCTTCTCCTCTATCTGGGGAGGCCATCCCTCGGAGAGATAGAGACGGCTGATCATTCCCAGTCTCTCCGACCTCACGCGAGGTTCCCTTCCAGCGGAGTAGTAGAGATCCTTCGCTATCTCCGCCAGGAGATCGATCAGGCTGTCGGGAGGAGTCCCCGCGTAGATGCCCCCTCTGTCATAGCCAGCCGAATAGGAGACGGAGATGTTCTGCCTTCCTCTCGGCCAGCAGCCGCTCAGCTTCCAGACCAGTCCCGTGTAATCTTCCGCTGCGTAAAGACCGCTGTCTACCTCTTCCCCTCCGATCTCGATCGAAGTGACTTCATGGAGTGGGTAGTTGCGGAGGGCGAGCAACTGAGTCCCGTTCCCGCTGTATACTTCCACCAGATCGCTGACTTCCAGCTTGCGCTGGCAGACAGATTCGAGGAGGGATTGAGAGGTTGAGCAAAGAATGGACAACCAGCTCTCGTCATATAGCCAAGCGACTACCTTATTCCCGAGAGCATCAGACGAAGGAAGGATCTGCAAGTCGGAGGAGGGAGAGCCCGCGTCGGCGAGTGGGGTGGCGACCCATCCCTGACCGAGATCAAGGGCGGCCTGGCACAGCAGCCCCAGAGTCTCTTCATCGCCGTAATCGATTGTCTGACTTCCTGGGCTCCCGCCTCCCATCACCTTCAGCAAAAGAGAGGAGGTCTGGAACTCTACAGTTGCCGAGACTGCCTCGGTGTCCGAGTTCCAGATCTCCACTCCGGGGACGAGCAGATCCCTCCTGTCTATCCTGAGACGCCTGAGAAGATCGTCCGCTTCAAGGAGCATGGAACAACCTCTCAGAAGATGATCAAGACTGCTTACGTGCCGCCAGTGGTCGTGGTCGGCTCGCACGAGGTTGAGGTAGGATGGAACTCACACTCAGCCCCGCCACCCGGCTTCACGATCGGCATCGCGCCGATCAGCATGATGCTGATGGAACGAGCCTGACCGTCTGTCTGGCTGGCCTGGACATTGAGGAAGTGATGCTCCGGGTCAGGAAGCTCATCCCTCTGGAGGATCTCTGCGACTCCGATCAAGTCAGCAGGCCCCCATGCCGCCGTCACAGTGACAGCGTCTCCGACTGCGATCGGGTCGGTGCCCATCTCGTCAGTCGCCGCGTAGAGCTGAATCACGAGATCCGAGGCCGTATCGACGTGGGCGACCTGAGCCACGCCGAGGATTCGCTGGAACTGCCCCGAATCCTCATAGCGGTCAAGGGTGATCACAGCATCATGAGCCGCGAGCTGATCCAGGAGGGCGCCAAGCCCAACGAGAACGTCCTTCATCTGGAACATGGTTATCGCACTCCTCGGATGATGTGGAAGCAGCCGACCTGCCGAACAGCGCAGTCGACCCTCTTCACTCCTCGGAACCACGTCTGGTCATACTCGAAGGCGTCGCCCGCCTCCCCAGACACATCAAGCCGGATGCCCGCCGCCTTCTCGAAGATCATGAACTGACCGTAGTCGCCCAGGATGATCGGAGAAGTGTTGGTGAGCTTCCCCACGGTGAGGGTCGTGGGCACCTGTGTCGAGTAGTTGCACGGCAGGCCGAGCAGGCTGTCGGGCGTCCCCAACTTGCCGGACGCCTCCCAGATGTAGCGGCCATCCCCATCCTTGATCTTGCGGATGGTGCCCTTGCTCCTGGGGTGCATCAGCCAGCCGGTGTAACTGCCGTTCAGCGTCTCGATCGCGGTCTCTGCATCGATGAGATCATCGTAGCCGAGAGCACCTGTCAGGTCAGTTGTGCCGATGCCGGGGAAGTTCAGCAGCCCCAGCGGCATACTTGCGCCTGTGCCCGTGATGAACGCGAAGTCCTCAGCCAGCGCGAGAGCCAGGCCGAGGTCGTTCTTCACGATGGTGTCTGCGGCGGGAGAGCTATCCTCGATCAGGGAGTTGGGCAGCTTCACGAGAGCGGCCACTTCCTTGAGCAAGACCTGGAGCATACCAAGCCCCACTTCGCTCTCCGTCTTCTTCTTGTTCTCACCGACCCAATATCCGCGAGAGCCGGAGTCCTGGCGAGGCATCTCCTGCTGCCCCGACTTCATGCCGCTCACGATGATCGCACCGAGCTTCCTGATGACGGCCTTCGCCCTCAGTAACTCGATGATCTCGTTGGCGGTTACCGACGGGACAATGAAGCCACCACCTGCGCCGGTCTCCTCTCCCATCGCCTTCCGGGATTCTCTCCAGTAGTCGAGTTCCTTCTTGGCTCCTTCCCAGTTACCCCACAGGTAACCGCGAATGAGCTTGCACAGCGAGAGATCCTTCTCCGATGCGTGACCATCGGGAGGATCTCCGCCGTCCGACTTGCGCGCCTTCGGGAGCATGAGAGGGGCAAGCCCCTGCTTGAACTGCTCCTTCAGCGCGTCCCTCAGACTTTTCTTCATCGCTGAAGCTCCTCGATTGCATCGGAGAGGGCGCCTCCGATGGCCTCAACCAGCTCCTCTTCCGAGATGCCGGTCTCATCATCGTCTTCGCCCTTTGTCTTCTCCTCGGGGCAAGGAGTCGTCACAGTGACATCCTCCTTCTCTCCGGGGAGTTTCGCCACCGCCGCAGCAAGCCGCTCGACAGCGGCCTTGATGCTCTTGATGACGTTCTTGGGAACGTCCTCTTTTTTGGCGGGATACCCATACTGGTCTCCGTAGCTGCACGCGCGGGCCAGCACGCCTACTGCCTTCTTCACGTCATCGGGAAGGTCATCCTTCCACTTGGAGAGCAGCCGGAGTGCGCCCTTGATGGCCGCCTTCACCTTCTCGTTCATCTCCGCCTTGTCGGCGGCCTTGAAGGCAGCCTCCAGCTCCTCTTCCACGGGAGGGAAGACCTCGGAGAGCTTCTGCTCTCCCTCTTCATCCTTCTCCATCTCCGACTCCTTCTTCACATAGAAGGGGTGGCCCGTGGCGGGACGATGAACCAACGCGATCCGCCTGGGCCTATACTCTTTGAGCCTCCGTGCCATGCCTCCTATTCTCCTCGATATCGATAGGTGAAGTCAAGTAGGATCATCCTTCGGCCCCCGTCACCCTCTCGGGCAGGCAGATCCCTTCCCACGAGAACCCCGTGATCCTTCCCTCCTTCACCATCTCCCATACCTTCTTGTCATTGATCCGAACGGTGATCCACCAGTCTCCCGGATTGAGCTTTCCTTCCCCCTTCTTCATCGCCGATTCCGCCTGGAAACACTCCAGGATCGTGCAGCTAATCAGCTTGCCATCATGAGTCAGCGGGAACCCCTCTCCGTGCTCCATGAAGTAATACATCGCCTTCTGGTTCGCCTCGAAGTCCGTCCAGTCTCCCTGCCTATCCTCCTCATTCGCCGGGTAGACGATCCCTCCCACGATCTGCTGGTCCTCTTCCTTCCTGACGAACTCGAAGTAGCTCTTAGCACTGACCTCCGCCGACCGGCTGACCGTCCATATCTCCGACCCGGCCTCCTCCCGAGAGAAGATGACCTCTGCCTTCAGCACCTTCCCTCGAAAGCTGACCTTCTTGATATCGGCCCCATCCTCAAGGACAAGCACCCCTCCCGAATCAATCTGCTCCAGAAAGGCGGGAGTCTTTTTCGTCGGGTTGAGCGGGTCACCGGGCTTCAGATCCTCGGTTTCCCCATCCTTCATCACCTTCTCGTCCGGCTTCTCCATATAGCCGGAGTTGTATTCGACAGAGAGGGGATCCCCGGTCAGCACGAACTTCGTTCCATCCCACTGTATATCCCATATCTCTGTCGAGGGGCCGAACCGAATGGCTTCCTGCCCCTTCCACCATCTCCTCCTCAGCGTGAACGACTGCCCCTCTTTCCTCGCCATCTCGAAGTTTGAGACCAGCAGTTCCCTGTCGATATCCGTCCCTACCGGCTTTCTATAGTCAAGGGGAGAATATCTCTTGATCGTCTGTATAGAGAAGCATTTCAGGAGGGAACGGTTCTCCGTGCTATCCGCGCAGGAGAGGATGAACTTCCCCTTGATTGCCTTACAGACCCTCGCCAGCTCCACCATCGGCACGATCCCCAGTATCTTCTTCGCCTCCCCCTTGTAAGGAGGATCGAGATAGAAGAAGGTGTCGGGAGCATCCCACTTCTTCACTACCGCCTTATAGTCAGCGTGGGCGATGTGGGTGCTCTTCAATCTCTCATGTAGGATATCCAGCCGGTCCACCCCTTTCCAACTTCCCTCTCTGTCCTGATAGCGGACGATCTCCCCTCCGTAGGAAGAGAGCACACGGATCATCCACGCCCAGAACTGGCGGAGCTTGCTGCCCTTCCCCGCCTCTTTCGTCGCCCGATCGAAGTTGGAACGAGAGAGTTGCCAGTCATAGGAGAGCAACTCCTTCTTCTGCTCCGGTGTCATCTCCTTGAGAACAGCGTAAGCATTCGCTATCTCAGGATTCAGGTCGGAGATTACCTCGACCTCCGATGGCTCCTTCGAGAAATAGACGGCTGCTCCGCCTGCGAACGGCTCAACGTAGGTCTTGTGCTTCGGGATACGGGAGACGATCCTTCCCGCCAGGAAGAACTTCCCTCCCGCCGACCCGAAGACCCCTCTCACTCCTTTCTCTCCCCGGAGGCGATCAGCCACCTCTTTTCTCGCCCGGCTGGCCTTCTCACCCCTCATCTTCCAATAGGCCAACTCGACCGGCACCTCTCTCCTCATCTCAGCAGGCAGAGCTGAATAGCCGAAGGGAGGCAGCCATCCCTTCTTCATCGCCTCGTTAGAGAGGACGTAGGGGGTCTCATCGACCGGCTGCATTGCAATCCAGTAGAAGGAAGTCCTCTCATGCTCTTCCTCCACTCCCGGAGGAAGGAGCTGGCTCTTGATCGCCTTAGCACCGGAGAGGATGCGGAAGAGCAGCCTTCCCTTGAGGATCTTCCCGTGGAGGAAATACTCGCGGAAGTAGGGCTTGACTGCGCCGAACTCCACAGTCCCGCTATCAATGACGTGGAAAACTCCAGGGAAGTTCCTGGTGGCTCCTACTTTCCCCACATCCGCCACTCCCTCCACATCCAACCAGGAGAGGGGATGCTTCGCCTTCTCACTGGCCATGATCGAGGCAGGACGGACAGCCCCTCCTCTGACCTGCCTTTCCCTGAACTTTCCTGAAGAGAGATCGACTTTGTAAGTAGTCGGCTTGCTATCGAAAGACTTAGCCTGCTGAAGGGTCTCCACCTTCTCCGTGATTGCTCCCGGCATGGCAGCCATCAGCGTCCAGCCCTCCAGGAAATCTCCCTTCTGCAAACGGAGATCGAGATGGACCGACTGCCCGCGATAGTGGGACTGGAGGACGAACTTATGCTTCTCGTCTTCGGGAGGCAAGGCTGTGACAGAAGCCGCCTTCTTGACCTCCGTCTTCTCGACCAAAATCCCCGCCTTCCTCGCTTTCTCGACCGCTTGCTCTACCGTGTCCGGTTTTCCCTCCATCTCCCGGATGAAGCGAGGAACCCACACTCCCACGTAAGTCTTCGCTCCCTTCCGGTAGAGATTGAGTGACTCGAACTCGATCTCCATGATGGCGCCTGGAGCCAACCTCTTTGCCGTCGAGAACGTCTTTCCTACTTCCAGATAGCTCTCGCCATCCAGCTTGAAAGGATCGCCTGGCTCTCCTTTTCCCGGCAATAATCCATAGTAATAGTTGTAGGTGCTGGGAGTGGCCGTCTCCACCCTTCTCAAGACGATCCCGGAGAGGACGGCGTTCTTGTGGAACTTCACCCAACTCTGCACGGCCCCGCCAGTCAGCGGATAGTCCCCTCCCGTCTCCTTGACTACAACTCCTTCCGATCCGCTCGCCTGAGTTGCCTTGAGGCATTCCTGCCTTAGCGCCTTCCCATCCTTGACCACCACGGAGACAGTTCGATTGAGTGCCTTTGAGCAGTCAGGAGCCTCCATCGTTGACTGAGGGAACCTGATCTTGTCGAGCAACTCCAGCCTCTCCGCCTCCGTCTTCTTGTGCAGGTCAACCCCATTCAGGAAGAGAAGGCCGAACACGTTGAAGATGATCGAGCTGTCATCGGCCTCTGCCTTCCTGTGCATATAGGCAGAGACCTCTTCTCTCGCATGGTGCTTTCCTTCCTCCCACATCTCCACCTCGCAGTCGAAGGTGGCCGACCTGAGAGAAAGAGTGCGAACCGCCACCGCCGCCGAAGGGAAGCGGGAGGTGACATCGGCCCCGTCCTCGCTGACTATCCTCACCTTCCCGGCTGATAGCATGAGCAGACAGTGGGCTCCGTCAAACTTCTTCTCGACGATCAGCCCCTTCGCCAGAGCCGAGGAACGCTCCTTCTCGTAGAGGGAGCAGAGGCTCTCCAGAGACATCCTCTCTTCCGGCTGGATGGGGCGGATGGGTTTGATGACGTAGAAGGCGCGGAGAGGAGCTATCCTGTCTTCCTCCCTCGATTGCTCCATCTCTCCTTCGATCGATTTAGCGGTGATCAACTCCTCGTCCAGCCTTCTCATCTCCGGCTTCTTAGGGCGAATGACCAGATCGGCGATGGGAGCATAACTCCAGTTGGGGCCGGAGAGGGAAGGGACGAGATGGCCATCCCTTCCGAAGCCCTGCTTCAACGCGCGCAGGAGCTTCATGGCGATGGCCTCAGGGATCCGCAGGAGAAGCCCCTTGCTGTCCTGCTCGCAGCGGATCACGCAGTCGACATCCTCCGGCTTCTTATCGCCGTAGACAGTCGACCCTGTGATCGAGAGGAAGTCCGGCATGAGGACGAACTCAGGCAGCCGGAACCGGCTTACCTCCTGCTGAACCGGCTGCTGACTGCCCTTCTGGTCCGGCGTGTTTGTCGCCATCCGGGTGATACTCCTTCCCTATGCCGACCAACTTGATAATCTCGTTCGGAGTGATCGCTCCCAGCTTCTCGTAGGTAGAAAGCGCACTTGCCGCCGAGACTATATCTATGAATGGGATGAATGCCTCATCGAAGGTGAAGGTTAGGTTAGCCTCTTTCATCAGCCCCCTGTTGATCGCCCCTTTCACGATCTCCAGCCGGGGACGGATAAGGAGGGTGTAGAAGGCACGCAGTTGGATGTCCATGTTCGCATACTTGGCGTTCTCGTAGAGGCCGATGATCACGGGAGGGACGCCCATCAGCTCCAACTCCCTCAGCCAATCAAGCGCGCCGAGCAGGTTGCCCTCCCGAGGCCCAGGCCCCTTCGCCATGTCTTTCCAGGAAAGGTTGAAGGGCAGGAAGGCAGTTTCTCCCTTCCTTCTCGCATTCCATCTCGCGTGCGCCCTGTCGATCTCTGGCTCACCTACCGGCTTGTCCGTAGTCAGATAACCCTCTCCTGTTCCTCTCCGGCTGAGGAAGAACGAAAGCCACTCATTCGCACTGATCTCTTGCCTCACCGTCACGTCGAGATCGGAGAGGGAACTGAGCCCCCTCCACTCCTGATAGGGATGGAAATGCTTGAAGTGGACGACCTCTTCCGGTGTGAAGGTGGCCTTCCTTCCTGAAGGGCTCTCGTAGACGATCTTCTCGATGAAACGCCCGTCCTCGCTGATGACGAGGGAGAGGAGGTCCGGCCTCATATTATAGAGGGCAGCCGCCCCCGCCCCCATTCTCGGAGGCACCTTCTCCCAGAATGCCTCCCCGAGGACTTCGAGGTAGATCACCGTAGCCAGCATGAGGTCGAAGTAGGACTGGTCATCACTGGGAGTGTTGAGAACCTTCACCCAGCGGGAATCTCCGATCTCTTTCCCCTCTCCGTTCACCACCTTCCAGGGGACCGAAGCAACTGCGTTGGCGATGGCGAGGACGGCCCGCTTGATCCAGGGATGGGTGACGAAAGTCTCCAGCTCAGCCGCTCCGGCTATCGGCGTCACCTGATTGCCGATTGAGAAGCTGAAGAACCTGCCTCTGCTCAGACCCTTCTCCGCCTTCCTCCAGGGCCACTTTAGCTTCATCGATCAGCTCCTGTTGCCGGTTATCCTGTCTCCCATGACGCCCACTTCCTCGACTCTCTCTCGGACTCCGGGTCTCCCCAGAGGTAGACCGCCACGGGAGACTGGTTGTCCGCATCCCAGCCCATTATCATGTAACGGAGGGTGTCAAGCAAGTGGTCTTCCTGCCCGGCTGCCGGGCCTTCGCTCGTTTCCTTCTCAACGTAGGTCTCCGCCTCGGAGATCAGGTTGGGGCAGATGGAGGTCGGGATAGCCAGTCTCCTGTCTGCCATATACTCGTTCACCTTTCTGACGCCTGAGTCGAAGTCATTGATGGCCGGTCTCACGGTATACCCAAGCTGGCAGAGTTCCTCGATCTCACGAGGGGAGGAGGGATCGGCCCAGTAGATTGCTCCCCTATCCAATGACTGAGCCAACTCCCTCATCAGCAACTTGGGAAGGTAGAGCTCGCGGTAGACGCGGATGATCGATCGCCCCTCCCCATCATAGCTCACGTAGCCGGTGAGAGCGGCGGAAGGTTCGGTCCATCCCAGATCGATTCCCCCTATCCTTACATCCTCGGCACCGGGATAGTGGACTTCCTCGACCAATGAGTTATCGAAGTAGGGGAAGAGAAGGCCGGTCATCCTCTCAAAGAGGCCGAGGCTCCTCATGCCAAACTCCTCCGGCTTCAACATCCGCCTCAGCCTCTCGAACTCCACGATGGGATAATGAGGATTGAGGGTCGAGGCAAACTGAGAGACGAAGTAGTCGGGATCCCCATTCTTCCACCGCTGGTAGAACTCTCGATAGAGCCAGTTCTGGCCATAGGGGGTAGTCGTGATGAGAGCCCTTCCTTGCTTCACGGCAAGTCGAGCCTGTATCACGATCCAGGCCCACCTCTTCATCTGTCCCGCCTCATCCAACCAGGCGCCGCTGATCTGCCCCCCTTCGAGATACTGCGGCTTCTCGGCGGTGCAAAGATAGATGATGCCACCATCCGGCAGCAAATACTGGAACTTCGACTCCAGATGCTTCCCTTCTGCATCTGTCCCTCTGAAGGCGTCCACGAGGGCGGGAGTGGTCGCACGGGAGAGGATCTTGTAGGTAGGGGCGATCACCATCCAGTTCTCTCCTGGATGGCTGGCGATCTCCTTATAGAGCCAGTAGGGGCCGGTGAAGGTCTTCCCTCCCCCGCTCCCTGCGATCACAGCGATGAATCTCGCCTTCGAGACGATGGCCGCCGACTGTCCCGGATGCAGCTCGATCGTCTTGGCTGCCGGCTCATGGTGTCTCGCCACTCTCCACCTCTAAGTCAACGCTGGCAGCAGGAATCTCAACAGCCGCTACGCCTCTCAGGAGCATACGAACGGGCCTACGCTCACCCTCGCTCGTCATGCCAAACCTCTCCTCGTAGGGGCGCAGGAGAGGCTCATAGAGGCGAAGGAATCTGGTGGGGTCTTCGTCAAACTCCGTCTGAAGGGCCAGCTTCAGCTTATCCAGATTCTCACTGCGGGCCAGCAGCTCCGAGATCGCCAGCTTGGCTCTCCTGATGCCGACCACGGCAGGATGGTTCTCGTGAGACCAGGGAGAGGAAGGAACTTGCTTACCCGGATTACCCGAAGTCATCAAGCCAAGTTCATCCCTTCCCTCCCGAGGCTTAGGCTTTACGGAATCAGGGAACGGAGTCTCCTCCCTCGCCTTCTTCATCACCTCCTCGATCTCCTCCCTTTTCACGAGAGGCAGATGATGAGGAGATTTCTTCGGCTTTTCCTTCTTCCCGTTCCCGCCTGTTCTCATGCCTTCTTGCTCTCCTTAGCGGCAGCCTCCGCCACTGCTGCTTTCTCCATCGCTCTCGCTGCCTTCCTCATCCCTCTCTTTTCGAGATACTGGCAGAGGATGAAACCGCAGAGGCCACCTACTGCTCCGCAGATAATGGCGCTAAGCATTCCTTCTCCCTTCCATCCATCCATAGAGCTAACTGTCTGCCCTCCAGTCCTCATGATTCTCCTCCTTCCACCAGTGATAGAGGAGGGTCTTCACGAAGAGAGGGCCGCACCGATCACAGAAGTGATAGCTGATCCCGTAGGCTTCCGCCAGCCTGTTCAACCTCTCCAGCGCCACCGCTCCTGTGATCTCCTTCATAGGGTGGCCCATCAGGAAAGCGGTCATCGAAGTCTCGATGATCAAGGAACGATGAGGAATGACGGATAGCCGCTTCAGTTGCCCACGGAAGAAGCTGAGCTTCGTCGTCAGGCAGTCGTAGAGATCGGAGAAGGACTTCCTCTCAACCGCCATCCTCTCCTCATATCCCTTGACTGAGTAGTCTCCCACCTTGAGAGCAGCGGAGACGGTCCTCAGAGGAAGGAAAGAGATCGGCTTCTTCTCCCTCGAATCGACCACGATCAGGAACGTCCCGGTCTTAGTGATGGCTTCGATCGCTCCTCTCCTTCCTGTATCGCCGGACCAGTCTGACAGCTTCCCACCTCTTACGCCTCCTTAGCCCGTTCTGAAACTTCCTTCCTGCGAAGAGAGGCAGGGAGCTGACTCCTGCCGGTCTCAGGATCCCTGCCGAAGACTATCCTGAGCTGGCGAAGATTGTCGCGGTAAACGATCTCGGCAGCCCGCTTCATCTCTGCGGGCACCTCCACCTGGAAGTCGGGGGAGCAGAAGGTCCGTCTGATCCTCACCGCCTCCGCCTTGTCCGGCCTGCACATCCTTCTCAATCTCACCCTCGCCTTCGTATACTCGATCGTGTTGTCACTGCGAACAACTCTGTCCTTCCTCGCTTCCCATCTCTCCTTCACCTTCTTTAGGTAGCGATCATGGTAGCGGAGATACTTCCTGCGGCATCTCTCCCGCTCCTTCCTGATCAGCTCGATGTCACCCGAGAGATATGGATTAGAAGGCATCCCGGCCTACTCCTCCTCGATCTGCCTACACTATAGCCGATCTGGCCAGCAGAAGTCAACTGGTAAAATGAACGCTCAGTTTACCTGAAAAGGTAGGGGTGTGAGATGGGATGAAAAACTGGCTGGAAGCCCTCCTCAGCTCCCAGGGATAGGAAGAGCCTCTCTATCTACTCTACAGAAGAAGGGAGAATAACTACTATAGAATAACTATACAAAGAGAGGTAGTTTACCAGAGATACTCATACCACTACCTTTTCTGGTAAACTGGAAGTCATAAGCCGACCCGCAAGCTAAAGTTAGCTCATTAGGCTATACTTCCGTAGACTGATATCAATACTGCTCAGAAGGGGAGAGAAAGGGCAATCTCCTATACTTGCAGGCCACGAGAAGTCTGGTTCTCACGTTGACAAGCGGGCTTTCCTCGATTAGCCTGCCTGCCTGCCTGCTTGCCAGCCTTCCAGCCTACCACTATCCGCCTGACAGAGATAGAAGCGAGAGGAGGGTCGCCTCACATCTCACCGGTTCACCTTCACTTACCGGCCCCGTCATCTCCGGCTTGGGGTATCAGAGTATGATAGCAGGGGGGAATAGCGAGATTCGGAGTGACCCTTCCGCGCCTATACCAGGGCTCACCATTTTTCCCATGTTCGAGGCTGAGCCTTCAGCACCAGCCCTTGCGACGATTGCTATAGAAGAAGCTATGGCATCTGCCATGATTACAGAGGGCTATAGCTCCTGTCACTATTACTATAGGAGAGAGTGTCAATAGGGCTGCAAGAATATATATAAGTGGCAACTAATAGTAGTTGACAGGGGTTGGGGCTTTCTGGTAACATATCCTGTGTGGCACAGCCTGCGTAAGGGCAGGCGGCGACCGGCCACCGGACGTATAGGGGTGACCGCGAGAGTAGCAGACGCCAGGATAGGGCCGGTCTTTGATAAAGAGGCGGACGGAGAGTAGAGCGCGCCGCACTAAGAGTAACCGCCCGGACGTATAGTCCACGCGCGGATATCCCTATATAAGTGCGCAACACGCTCGAAAGGCTTGCCCGCAGATAGCAGCAAGGATAGCAATCATAGCAGGAAAGGGCGGAATAGGCGGGCGGTTAGAAAGCAAGGTATACGTAAGATGAGTAAAAACACCGCTTCCGCAAAGCCTATGGTAGAAGAAGCTACGGCTGTAGAAGAAGCTACGGCTGTAGAAGAAGCACCGGCTGTAGAAGAAGCTACGGCTCCCCCCGTACAGGAGAAACTACGCCTCGTCGCAATCGGACGCAAGGCAAAAAGCGGCGAGCCGCGGTTTGAACTTCACTACACGGCCGATGAGGCTGACCACGTGATGAGTGGTCTCATTGACGACACAGGCCAGACGTATGGGCGCTTCGTGATACCCATACATCTGACCGGAAAGGGGCATTCCGGCGTAAACGCCAGCGCAAAGACTTTCATGCTGGCATTGTGCCGCGAGGCGGTCAAGGCAGGCCATCACGATCTTCGGCAATATCTGATGGCAATAGTGGCAAAGACTATCAACGCCACGCCTCCGACGGGCTCTGCCGCATCTTCTGTAAATGTAGCAGAAGTCGCGGACGTGGAACTGTAGTAGTTGCCATCGGCAGTATCTCAAGGTTTGCCATAGATATTGCCACGGTCTATGGCGGAATAGCAATGGTGGCAAACGCTCTAAGCCGCCCGCCTCTCCCGCTCTTTCCTGCCCTTTCCACTCTAACGTATAGTGGAGGCGCCATGTTAGGAATACATGGTAAATGTTGTAAGTGCGGACAGTTAGGCGTTTTGCTTTGGGTCCGCACCGGCTCTAAGCCTAATACTGGCCTATGTGGCAGTTGCTTGCGCATAGTCTATGGCAAGGCCGATGCGCGCCCACACGAGTATAGTGGCTGTGGGATTGGCCGCGTGCTCTTGCGCTTGAAAGGCCAGCGCAAGCCGCCGCAAAGAGATTTGCCTGAAAAGTGTAGCACTTGTCAGTAGATACGATAAAGAGAACCTATACAGCCTATCGGGCGTATAGGTTTTCTTTGGCGAACTGTTGATACTATACGCACGGGCGGTAGATGGCGGTCTCCGCAAGGTGGAGCATACGCCCGCGTAGTAGCCTGGCAATCGGACGTATAGGGCTGTTCTCCAGCGTAGTATACCGGCGGCCAACCCTACGCGCCCGACCAGTCGCTCTCCGAACTCGCAAAAGTTGCGGCACCGGGCGAGTCGGCCAACCGGTAGGGCGGAAAATCCAGCCAGCCAGTTGACCATGATCGACGATATCGACGATAATCTCTCTAACCGAAAGGAGGTGGCATGTGCGGCGTTCTCTTTCCCACCCATCTCACTTCTTCTACCGCTGGTCTCGTCTCCTCCGTGACTTAGAGGTGCTCTCCTCCGGCGACCCTCTGAAGATGTGCCGCAGGCTGCGGAATAAGCTCATAGCGAAAACCCTCTACAAGCGCACCCCATTCCGCAAGATATGGGGCCGCTGGTTCTGACCCCGAAAGGAGCAGGCTGCTGATGGAGGAGAAAAAGGCGCATTGCTCGATAGAACTCTCTACCGTTGCACTGGCCATCCGCTTCATGAACATCGCCGTCCTCGACTACGGCCTCGGCTGGACCATCCTGCGCCGTGGCACAGTCGTCCACATCGGCGCTCCCCGCGAGACAGTGTTGGAGTGGGCGCACCGGATAGAATGGCCTTTCGTCATCCACAAACTCTCCTGACGGAGTGAATGGCATAGGCAACACGCGCGGTATCCGCGCTGACATATGCAAGGCAATCCCGGACATCGAACTGTAGGACAGCCGTAGTTAGCTCGCTGGTCCGGCCCATTCTCTAACCGAAGGAGACCTCCGGTGCCTACGTAGTCCACAAGAACGGGAAAGCCGAATGGGCGGGCGCTCCTAACCCACCCACCGCCGGAGATGGCCTACCGGCGCCGAAGTGGCAGGCCCCCGCTCGAACTGGAAGAAGAGAAAGGATCGAGGATCGTGAGCAAGTAGGTTAGCAGCCGGTCGTTCACAGCCTCAACTGGGAGAGGATCGATGAGAAGCTATCGGAAGTTGCAGTTGGCGAGGACATCTTCCTCGCTCTTCATGCTCCTCGTCTGTAGTGACAGGAGCCTTCCTACGGAATACGAAGCTCGCGCGTGGGCCGTCGCCCACGGCTATCGCATCCGGGACAACAGGGTGCCCGAGGTGCGGGACTTCTACGTCATCGGACAGTTCCTCTATCTCCCGCAGTCAGGAGGCCGAGATGCCACGCCTAACTATCGCACGCCTGCTCGTGCAGCAAGTGACCTCGCCCGATAAGGCGAAGGCGAAGAAGTTCGCCAAGTTCCTCAACTCGGCAGTCCCCGGAGGCCGTGGCAAGACCCGGCGAAAGAGGAGAGCCTGCTCGCTTCAGACTGCCAGGAAGCGCGGCCTTCTCGCCCCCCGAGGCAGGGTGAGCAAGAAGGGCCTCCCGAAGGCGAAGGTGAAGCCGAAGGCAGACGTCTCGAACATCCCGGACATCCTGCTGTAACCCGGTTGGCTGTAGATGGTGGACCGATAGTCGGCCTTTCGCTGCCGGTCGGCCAGGCGCCAGCCCGAATGCCTGCCAATCGCTTCAGCCTCTCACGATCGACGATAGCAAGGAGCAAGGGGAATGCTGCGATCGAGGAATCCTAAGGCACCTCTCTGCTGCGAGATGTGCGGTGGAGGCAGAGACCTCGCCTGGACTGTCTACCGCCTCGGAGGCCGCAACGTCCGCCGTTTCCTCTGTTCAATCTGTCGCTCTCTCATAGGAAGGAGTAAACTGCGATGGTGAAGGTCACGTCGAATCAACTCTCCTCTCTTTACAAGGACGCCTCGGAAGTCTTCGAGGAGCTGCACAAGCCCGGCAATCCCGCCAGATTGGCGGAGGTCGGAGTCCCAGTTCTATACATAGACTGTCGGATGAGGCGGGTCATAGCCTTCCTCAAAGCCCTCTCCGAAGAACCGATCGCCGTTACTCTCACCCTTCGCACTTAGACCGAAGCTCCAGAGGCAAGCGGACGCCCTCACTCCCTGGAGTCGGCACCACACAAGAAAGGACCAAGACAAGATGACCCCTACAGAGAACACCGAGCATCTCTCCAACTCAATGAACACTCTCGCGGAGCGCCTCGCCTCCGCGACAGACGCCGCCCGCTCCGCAGCCGAAGACATCAACGCCGTCGCCGGCGAACTCGAAGACTGGCTCAGCAACCTTCCTGAGGGCCTCAACTCCGGGGATCTCGCCGACCGACTCGAAGAAGCACGCTCCCAGTTAGAGACCTCCTCAAGCGAGATCGACTCTGCTGCCGACGCCGCTGACGAGGCAGACATCCCAGGAGCCTACGGCCGATGACCGACCCAAGACGAAACGCTCAACCAATGCGAAACAGCACTCGCCTGCGCCAGCGAGCGGATCCTCTACTGACCGGAAACATGTTCGCTTCCGGCCTGCTCATGATCGAGCATGAAAAAGGAGAACCGCGAATAGGCTCAGTCTGCCCAACGAGTGGCCCTCACAGAGCTTATGGAGGACGAACCGATGAGCGAGGATGATGAGAAGTCGGTCTACCCAGATGTCGGCAAACCAACTCCCCAGTTCGAAGAGTGGTTGAAGGCGCCGGAGGATCGTGCTTTCCTGCTGCGCGACCTCGCCTTCCTCCGTAAGATCACCAAGCAAGAAGTATTCAACTCGGAGGATGAGGAGAGGCTATTCATAGCCATCCTCAACCGCTTCGTTCTGCTGAACTTAGTCCCACGATCCGGCGCGACTTACTCAACCGTCTGCCACGACTGTGAGAGCAAGCAGGCGGAGGATGAGAACTGGATACCGGCCTACGGAGATTCAGTCCAGCGGACCTATACGAAGTTCTTGATGGCTGCCGCCGTCCGTGACTACTTCTCTCATCGCTTCAGCCTCTCAGGATCGACGATCGCCCTCAGCCTCATAATGCTCCTGATGGCGACACAGACGGTGCAGACGACACTCGAAAGAATCACACAAACCTATCTTCTCTGGCTCGAAGGAGGAAGGGGTGAAAAGGGAGATTGAGCCGGTGCGGCATGACGTAGTCTACGATGAGGAGTTGAGGATGTGGACCGTCGTCAGGAGCGGTGAGATACCATCCGTCGAAGGCCACTACTCCACAGAAGAAGAGGCCGAGGCGGTCGCCAGAAGCCTCTCTCCGAAGGAGGAAGGTGATGCTCTACCGAAAGATCGATGATGAGTTCTTGCGAGACCGTGGTCTCTATCTCAATGCTGACTGCCATCAGATGAGGAGTTTTCGAGAACTCTTCCCTGAGCTGGAGGAAAGCAGTGACGCCTTCATCCTTTGCACCCCGGCCAACTGCCTGAAGGTGGCCCGCTCCTCGACGGAGGCACTATCTCAGGCCGTCAGCCCCCTCCTGAGAAGAGAGGATGGCTCAGCCCCGGACAGTAAGTTCGAGGACTTGACAAGGTCAGCCTACCGAACTCTCAAGAAGCATCTCCTGAGTCGAGGCTTCAATGACGTGGAGATGGGCGCAAACGAGGCCGACCCGGTGTTGCGTGAGCGTTTGGCCCAGGCGGATGCAGCAGCCTTCTATGAGCTGGCGGAAGGCGTCCTCTGGTGGAAGGCGGAGGGGGCGGATATTCTGCTCCCACACCATCAGCTCCCCGACGACCTCATCGTCCTGCTCTCGCAGCAGAAAGGGGTCGTCTCTCAAATCTCATCATCGGTGCCGGCAGTGACCATCTATCTCGTTGACTATGACACAGGAGAAGAGAACGAAGACGAGCTGTTCAAGGAGAAGGTAGGCGAGGAAGGCTGCATAGTCTACCCGGTCGACGGCGACAGCGATTCTGAGCTGGCCAGGCGTGTCACGGGTTACATCAAACTGACGAACGAGAAGAAAGCCGAAGAGGCGAAGGAGAGTTAGCGATGGGTCAATACTGGGTGGCAGTGAACCTCGACAAGAGGGAGTTCATCCATCCGCACAAGCTCGCGTGCGGCCTAAAGTTGTGGGAGCAGTTGGCGGCCAACCCTTCGACCGGGACCGCCCTCATCATCCTCTGTGCCGCAGAGAGAGAGGCAAGAGGAGGCGGTGACTTCGATCTCGTGGAGAACTGGCACGGCCCGGAGCGGGTCTTCCCCAAGCACAGCGGCAGCCCCGGCCCCATGCCTCCCGAGTATCAGGAGATCGCTCACCGCACCATCGGCAGATGGGCAGGCGACAGGATCGCCCTGGTCGGTGACTACGCTAAGGACAGCGATCTGCCCGCCGAGTTCCACGCCTCAGTGATCTACGATCTTTGCCGGGACGGAGGAGGCAAGGACGCGGACGGACAGACGGTGGAAGATGAAGATGAACTGAAGAAAGGGAAAGCCTACACCGACATCACCGATGACGTCTGTGCCGTGATAGAGCACGAGCTCACCGGCAAGTTCAAGGGAGATGGCTGGCGCGACTTTGTCGGACACGGCTAACGCCATGCAGGACAGCAGTAGAGTAGAGAGGAGGAACGAAGTGAACCAGGTCTACCGGATTGTCACCGAGCGGATGATCGCCCTGCTGGAGAAAGGAGTCGTCCCCTGGCGGAAGCCGTGGCTCATTCTCCTTCCTCGCAACATCAGCGGGAGGGACTACCACGGTCTCAACGTCTGGATGCTTGCTGCGGAAGCGATGGAGAAGAAGGAATACTCGCACTGGTGGCTTACCTACCGGCAAGCCACGGAGTTAGGCGGTCACATCAGGAGAGGAGAGCATGGCATCCCCGTCATCTTCTGGAAGCTCTACTCGAAGGAGAAGACGGCGGACGCCGATGGAGAGAAGGAGAAGGCATTCCCGATTCTCCGTTATTACACCATCTTCAACCTCTCCCAGTGCGAGATCGAGAAGGATAAGATGCCGAAGAGAGTGAAGGAGGAAGAGGAAAAAAGGGAGATGGCAGCGGTGCGAGACCCCATCGAGGCTGCGGAGGCTATCATACGTGGTATGCCTCAGCCTCCTACGATCGAGGAAGGAGAGGCGATCACCGGTTGCTCCTACAGCCAGGCAGCCGATACTGTGAGGATGGTGGCACGCTCTCTCTTCCCCTCTCTCGCTCACTTCTATGCCTCCTTCTTCCACGAGTTAGTCCACTCGACCTCTCATATCAGTAGGCTGGGGAGGGCCGGTCATCTTCTCCGCAGCAGCAAAGGCTATCAGATAGAGGAGTTGACGGCGGAGATGGGCGCCGCCTTCCTCTCGATGACAGCGGGCATCATGGCGGAGACGGAAGGTGACCAGTCTGCCTACCTCTCTCACTGGATCGAAGCCTTCCATGATGACAACCGATTGCTGGTCAATGCAGCCGCCCGTGCGGAGAAGGCAGCTGACTTCATCCTCGGGACAAAGAAAGCGGAGGAGACGAATGGAGAGCAAGGAGAGGGTAATCAGTTGTAGGGTGTGCGGTCGTCCACTGGATCTCGATGTGGACGACGACGCGCACAGTCTCTCCTTCATCATCGAAGGAGCGTGGGCCTGCCGCTACTGCGTCGGCCCGTTCAAGGACGGCTACCAGCTCGCCCGCAAGTTCACGGACTCCGTGAACATCATGAGCAGTGAGTCGGCTGTAGGGCAGGGCTTTGCTGAGGCGATGGTCCGTTCTCACCCGACCCTCCAGCAGTCCGTCTTCCGCTCCCTCGTGACCTTCTTCCGTCTCTACGGAGATATGGTGAGGACGGATGCGAGGAATGAGGATTCGGCGGAGTTGGCGAAGAAGTGGTTCTCTGCGGCAGGCGGGCACACCCTACGCTTCATCTGAGAAAGGAGAGCATGATGCAGCAAGTGGTCTCGCTCTGGGCATTCCAGAAGTCAGTGGGAGTAGCCGAGCTGAAACGGTTGAAGGCAATCAACCGGCCTCACGGCGGCGGCGAACTGGCCATCCTGAGGAGATCGCCGGTATCAGAGGACAGACCGGCTGCTCCTTCAACGAGGTGATCCGGCTGTTGCCGGGAAAGGAGGTGAGAGGTGAAAAGAGGAACGATCGAGAGGTTCGAGGGTAGCTGGTCATCGGGGTTGGCTACCCTCGTCTTCCAAGACGGCGAGAGGGTGCCCTGCGATAACGGGCCTACGGCCCGCGCTCTGATCGCGGCGTTCGGCTGTGCAGGAGGGGGGCACACGATCGACAACAGAAGGCTGCGAGGGAAGGAGGTCTACTGGGAGTGGGATGACATGGGCCTCGTCCTCGGAGGGCTGGTTGCTGTAGACCAGTTGACGGCAGACGAAGTGAGCAAGTTGGACGAGGTCATTAGAAAGGAGCAGACAACGCGATGAGGATCAAGAGAAGTTGGAGAGGGCATCCACTGGAACTCATCCTCGTCTGGCTGAGTTCTGAGGAGACGGCGGAGTGGGCTCAGGATAACTCCTGGCCGGGCGAGCTGTCGGGCAAGAGGGTCTTCGCCGCCATGAATAAGGACGGAGATGTGATTTGCCTGACTATCAACGGGAGGCAAAGGCGGGGAGTCGGGGAAGTGGAACTCATAGCCCTCCTCTCCTACTACCTTAGCCCGTTCCCTGTGCCTCGCACAGACCACTACTGCCTGCGCTGCGGCGAGCGGTTCGCCACACACGAGGAAGGCAGCTCCTGTAGAAAGGAGTAAGTGATGGAATCGACTCTCTATAAGTGGACGGATGGCAACTGGTATACCGGCATCGTCCGAAGCAGGCGCCACCCACTGCACTGGGGACGAGGCTTCCGCCACGCAGCGTGCCAGGCGTTGGAGGATGGGGGCACCTATAGCCTATGCTCACCTTACGTGATCCACGCCTACCGCTCGAAGTTGATGGCGGAGATCATGGATCTGGCCCAGGGTTGGTACACGGCCAGGCGGAAGAAGCCGGTTCTCTGGATGGCGAAGGGAGAGGTGGTTGTAGGCGATGAGACGAAGGTCGGCTGCCGCGAGCTGATGACAGTTCGCCCGGTCAGCAGGCAGACAATCTCTGACGACCAGAGGCTTGCGTTCGCTATCCTCTTGAGTCAGAGGATAATCAAACGATGCAAAAGCAACCCGGAAGTCCTCAAAGTCCTCAAGTGGGCCGAAGGATGGCTCTCGGCGACAGACCGATCGTGGG
>Ga0315275_10000822_pt1 | contig 26136 bp, 15 predicted proteins | sample YL17G03_0_MG_FD_205557 | JGI IMG/M metagenome (GOLD analysis project Ga0315275, IMG submission 205557) | Sediment microbial communities from Yellowstone Lake, YNP, Wyoming, USA - YL17G03_0 | ecosystem: Environmental > Aquatic > Freshwater > Lake > Sediment | place: USA: Wyoming | collected...
GGTTCCCGCTGCAGGCAGGGCCTCGAGTGCGGCTACTGCGGCTACGGGTGCCGCCACGGCGGGAAGAACTCCACCGCCGCCACGTATCTCGCCGACGCGGCGCGCTCCGGTGCGCGGCTCGTGGTCCGCTGCGACGTGGAGCGGGTCCTCATGCAGGCCGGCCGCGCGACCGGCGTCGTGGGCACGGTGCGGCGCGCGGACGGCACTCCCGTCACGCTGACCGTCCACGCCCGCGCCGTCGTGGTGGCGTGCGGCTCCATCTACACGCCGGCGCTGCTGGCCCGCTCCGGCTTGTCGAACCCCAGCATCGGCAAGGGGCTGCGGCTTCACCCGGCCACCGCCATCGCGGGGATCTTCCCCGAACGGGTGGAGCCGTGGACGGGCTCCATCCAGACCCGCTACTCCGACCAGTTCGCGGACCAGCACGAGGGCTACGGCGTGAAGTTCGAGACTGCGCCGATGCACTTCGCGCTCCCCGCCAGCGCCTTCGGCTGGGAAGGGGCGCGGCGCTACAAGGAGGACATCGGGAAGCTCGGCCATCTGAGTATCGTGGGCATCCTGCTCAGGGACCGGCATCCGGGCCGGGTGGACACCGGCCGCGACGGGCGGCCGCGGGTGCACTACGAGTTGTCTGACTACGACATCCGCCACCTCCGGGCCGGCTTGCGCGGCGCGGCACAGGTGCTCGCCGCCGCCGGGGCCAATGAGATCTTCTCCGTCCAGCAGCCGCCCGCGCGCTGTACGCCCGGCGGCGAGGGTTGGCTCGACCGCTTCGGCGCGGCGCTGGATGCGCGCGGCTACGGCCGCTGCCGGATGTCGTTCATCGCCTTCCACCAGATGGCGAGCTGCGCGATGGGCGCCGACCCGGGATCGTCGGTCGTCGGCGAGCGGGGTGAAGCGCACGACGTGAAGGGGCTCTACGTCGCCGACGCGAGCACCTTCCCAACTTCGAGCGGCGTGAACCCGATGATCACCATCATGGCCATCGCGGACCACGTCGCCCGGGGGATGCTCGACACGTGGTGAGGCTGCCGTTCGGCTGGCCGCTCGAGGTGTCGCTCGGGATCTTCCAGGCGGCGGTCACCTTCGCCATCTGCGGCCTCTTCCTCGTCCTCGCCGTCACCTACCGGAAGCGCTACTTCGGCATCTGGGCTGCGGCGTGGGGCCTGTACGTCGCGCGCCTGTGCGCCATCGCGCTCTTCATCGTCTCCCGCGACGACCACTGGCTCTTCGTCCACCAGGTGGCGACGGGCTGGACTTCGCTGCTGCTGCTCTGGGCGGCGGTGGTGTTCGCGTGGCAGCCGCGCTGGCGGCGCGCGTACCACGTGATCATCGCGCTGCCCGTCATCTGGTCGTGGATCGCCATCTACCGGGTCCGCGACTTCCTCTTCGCGGCGGTACCGAGCGTCATCTTCCTCGGCCTCGTCACCCTCGTCACGGGCGTCGTGTTCGCGGTGTACGGCCACCGCTCGCGCTCGCGCTCGGCCGCCGTCGTCTCCGGGGCGTTCATCCTCTGGGGCCTGCACCATTTCGACTACCCCTTCCTGCGCGCGAGCGGCGCGTGGGTCCCTTACGGGTACTATCTCGACATCCTCTTCGTGCTGGCGGTCGCGGGCGGGATGCTGATGCTGGTCATCGAGGACCAGCACCGCGGCATCTCGGCCCTTGCCGCCCTGGCCGGCGACCTGCAGCGCAGTCTCCGGCCCGCCGACGTCCTGCACGCCGTGCTGGAGCGCCCGCTGGCGCTGCCGGCCGTGGTGGGCTGCGCGCTCTTCCGCCCCGACACGCCCGGCGGCGAGCCCGTGTTCCGCGGCGGCTCCGGCGTCTGCGAGGGCGAGGACGTCTCGCTCGATGCGATGCGGCGGAACCACCCGCACGCCCTCTTCCTGCCGGTCTCCGTCGGCGAGCAGCCGGCCGGCACGTTCGTCCTCGTGAGCCGGATCCGCGATCCGTTCGCGGCGCTCGAAGACGACTTCCACGTCACCCTCGGCCAGCAGATCGGCGCCGCACTCCAGCACAGCGAGCTGTATGTCGCGCTGGAGCGGCGGGGCGCCGAGCTGGGGCGCGCCTCCGCGTCCATCCTCCGTGCCGAAGAGGCCGAGCGGCGGCGCATCGCCCGGGAGCTGCACGACGAGACGGGACAGGTGCTGACGGCGATCCGGCTGGAACTCGGGCTTCTCGCCCGGCAGGTCGAGGGGAACGTGCCCGCACGCGAGGCGCTGGACAGGGCGCTGAGCCTCACCGGCCGGGCGCTCGAGACGATCCGCGCCACGGTACGGGGATTGCGTCCCGCGGCACTGGACGACCTCGGCCTCGTGCCCGCCGTCGAATCGCTGGCGGAGGAGTTCTCGGGCCGTACGGGGATCGCCGTGGACTGCGACGCGCAGCCGAACGGCGACCTCCCCCCCGAGGTGGAAGTGGCGCTGTATCGTATCTTTCAGGAGGCGCTGACGAACGTGGCCCGGCACGCCGAAGCCAAGCACGTGCGGGCTTCGCTGCGGCGTGACGATCGGGAAGTCGTGCTGGTGGTGGAGGACGATGGCTGCGGGTTCGACCCGTCGAAGGTCGCCAAGGCGGGCGATGCCCGCGCCGGCCTCGCCGGGATGCGCGAGCGGCTGCTCGGACTCGGCGGGCGGCTCGATGTGAAGTCCGCGCCGGGCAAGGGCGTGCGCCTCGAGGCGCGAATGCCGCTGGAGGGTGTGCATGAGCAGTGAGCCACACGGAGCTGCCGCTGGACCAGGGTCCCCCATCCGGGTCCTGCTGGCCGACGACCACACGCTGATGCGCGAGGGGGTGCGCCGCATCCTCGCCGCGGACGGCGGCATCGAGGTCGTCGCGGAGGTGGGCGACGGCCAGGCGGCTGTGGCGGAGACGGTGGCGCGCCGGCCCGACGTCGTGGTGCTCGACATCACGATGCCGGGGGGCGGCGGCCTCGAGGCGGCGCGCCAGATCCGCAAGCAGGCGCCCGAGGTGCGCATCCTCATCCTCTCGATGCACCTGCAGCCGGAGTACCTCCTGGAGAGCGTGCGGGCCGGCGCGCACGGCTACCTCGTGAAGGACGCCGCGGCCAGCGAGCTGGTGGCTGGGGTCCGCGCCGTCTGCGCAGGCGACTCGTACTACAGCGCGGCGGTCTCGGCGCAGATGAGCGACCTCCTGCGCCGCAAGCTGGAGGGGGAGGAGGTCACCAACGCCCTCGAGCGGCTCAGCCCGCGCGAGCGCGAGGTCCTGCGCTACATCGCCGAGGGATCGAGCAACAGAGAGACCGCGGCGGCGCTGGGCATCAGCGTGCGGACGGTGGAGACGCACAGGGACAGCCTGATGAAGAAGCTCGGTATCCATTCCGTGGCGGGACTCACGCGGTTCGCGCTGCGGTGCGGGCTGGTGAGCGACTGAAGACAGCCGTCGGCCGTCGGCCGTCAGCCGTCAGCGGCGCCGGGGAGACCCGGCGCCGTTTCACGTTCCGGCGCCCCCGGTGTTATACAGGACCGATGAGCGCGCGCCGCCCCGCCACCGAGGACCGCATCGCCCTGCTGCTCGCCAAGCACGGCGCCGAGCTGGTGCGGCACATCCGGCGCATCGTCCGCGACGACCACGTCACCGAAGACCTCCTGCAGGACACTCTCCTCCGCACGCACGGCGCGCTCGGCCGGTTGCCGCCGGGCTCGAACGTGCGGGCGTGGCTCTACCGCATCGCGACGAACGCCGCGCTGAACCACGTTCGCAGCCGCGCCCGCGAGCTGGCGGCGCTGCGGCGGTACGCGCGGGAGGCGGACGGTGCGACATCCGCAGCCGGCCGGCTGACGACTGACGGCGACGTGCACGCCGCCCTGTGGGCGCGGGTGGCGACGTTGCCCGAGCGCCAGCGAGTGGCGCTCACCCTTCGCATCGCCGACGAGCTGGACTATGCCAGGATCGCGCGCCGGATGGGCGGGACCGAAGCCGCCGCGCGCGCCAATGTGCACCAGGCCACGAAACGACTGAAGCGAGAACTCCGATGACCACTTCCAGCCAGCGCGTGCGCCCGAACGGCGGCCGCGCGGAGGACCGCGCCGTGGAGCGCATCGTGCGCCGCACCTTCGGGACGCTGACGGGCCGGAGCGGCGAACCGCTCCTCTACGCCGTCATGGACGACACGCCGGTCGGCGTGCTCGGCCTCGCCCTCGGCGCGGCGGGCCTGCGGCGACTCACCTTCGTGAAGGACGAGGACGACTTCCTCGCGCGGCTGCTGGCGGAACTCCCCGATACGCCGGTGCTGAGGTCGGCGAAGCTCGACACCGTACGCCGCGCACTCGACCGCTACTTCGCGGGCCGCGGCTTCAGGTTCCGGACGCCGGTGGATCTCTCGGAGGTGACGCCCTTCCAGCAGCGTGTGCTGCACGCGACGGCGAAGGTGCCGGCGGGAAAGGTCTCCACGTACACCGCCGTGGCCACGGAGGCGGGGCGGCCGCACGCCGCGCGCGCGGCCGGCAACGCCCTGCACCGCAACCCCGTGGCCATCATCGTGCCGTGCCACCGCGTGCTGCGCGGCGACGGATCGCTCGGCGGGTATGGCGGCGGGCTGAAGGTGAAGGAGTGGCTGCTCAGACTGGAGGGGGCGATCCTGTAGGCCGGCGTGAGGAAGTGGCCGGTCAGAGGTCAGAGGGGAGACGACGGCGCCGCGCCGCCGGCCCCCGCGGGCGCGATGAGCGGGGGTGCTGCGGGCGACGGCGGGCGCCGTGCGTGCCGTCCGACCGCCGGAGCCCGCGGCACCCCCGCGACGACGCGCCCGCGTGCGCCTAGCGCCTACATGAGCGCGGGCAGCTCCGCGACGCTCCCGATGACGCGGATGCTTGACATGGTCCGCCACTCACCGTCTTGTAGTGCGCTTATGTCCGACTTCCCCAGCATCAAGATCTACCCCCCGGGCCTCTACGTCGAGATTGACGGCGATACGCTCTTCCTCGGCCGCGACTGCCACCTCGCGTCGCTCATCCCCACGCTGCTCAACAAGGTCGTAAGCAACCGGCACTGCGTCATCCGGCGCGAGGGTGCGCGGTGGATGCTGGAGGACCTGGGCAGCACCAACGGGACGTGGATCCGCGGCGCCCGGCTCGCCGGCAAGACGCTGCTCCACACCAACGACGAGTTCCGCCTGGGGCAGAAAGGCCCCCTCATCGTCTGCCTCATCGGCTTCGGCGGCACCGGGCCCGAGCGCACCATCCCGGAGGACGAGCTGCCGGCCGACGCCGCCTCCACGATGGTCGAGTCCCCCGCGGCCGCCAAGACGGAGGTGATGCCTCGCGCTGAGCCGCCGCGCCGGGCGGCCGCACCCCCGCCACCCAATGTCACTGCCGGCTCGCCGGATGGCACCGTGGAGCGGCCGTTCAAGGTGGGCAAGACGCCCGGAGTGATGCTCCGGCACCTGCGCACGGGGGAGGAATTCACCGCGAGCGGCTACACCGTCGTGCTGGGCCGGGATCCCGCTGCCGCGCAGATCGTCATCCGGACCGACGAGGAGAAGCACGTCTCGGGGCAGCACGCCGAGATCCAGTTCAGGAGCGACCACACGGTCGTCGTCCGCGACCTGGGCAGCCGCAACGGCACCTGGCTCAACGACAAGCCCGTGAAGAGCGAGATGCGCATCAAGGTGGGAGACCGGCTACTGCTGGGGAACGCGCCGACGGTGCTGGTCGTCGCGGAACTCGACGCGTAGGGCCGGGCGGCCCTGCCGCTAACGGCCGACTGAGAGGCCGGCCTCGGCGATGAGCCCGCGGAACTGCTCGTAGCGCTCCGGCGAGGCGCCGGTCGCGGCGATGTCGTAGCGCTCGAAGCGGTACCCGAGCCGGAACGTTATGGGGCTGCGCGCCGGCCGGAAGCTCGCACCCACCGTTGCCTGGATCGCCACCTTCAGCTTGGGTCCGTTCGACACCGAAGACGCCGGCAGCACGGCCACGTCCGCCAGCGCCCGCAGGCCCGCCAGGCCGAGGCCGGGCTCCAGCCGCGCGTTGGCGCCGATGAGGCGCCAAACCGTAACGCCCGCATCCGCCTCGAAGCGCCGCGCCTCCAGCTGTACGCCCAGCAGCACGCCTGGTGCGACGGCGAAGTGCGCCGTCACCGCCGTGGTCCGCACCTTCACGTCCGCGTTCGCTGTGCCGCTGTCACCGGAGAGATTGCCCATCAGGCCGCTCACGCCGAGGCGCAGCGGCCCGAGCCGCACTGCTCCCGCACCCCCGTACCACAGCCCCGTCTGCTCGTGCACCGCGTTCGAGTAGTAGATCCGGCGCTGCACGTTGAAGCCGCCGCCCACGCCCTGAAGACTCTGCGCGCGGGCCGCCAAGGGGAGCGCGAGTGCGAGCCACGCCGCAGCGCCCGCGAAGGCGAGAGAGAAACGCACCGGGCGCCCGCTCACGGTCCCGCCCCTTCGAGTCGCACCCGGACCGGCGCGCTCTCCTGCGCCCGAGCATTCGCCGCCCGGATCGCGGCGCGATTCGCCTCGTCCCGCTGCCGCAGCTCCTCGTTCCGCAGCGCGTTCTCCGGTATCGGCTGCACGCGATGGCCCCCGAGGAATCCCGCCAGGCCCGCCATCGTGACCGACGCCGCCACCACGTAGGCCGTGCCGTCGCCGGAGAGCCCCTGGTTGAGTTCCGTGCGCCCCAGTGCCGAGGGCAGCAACGCCGCCGCCGCGCCCAAGCCGGCGCCGATGAGTACCGCGCCAGGCGAACCGCGCCGGAGCCGCAGCGTCTCAGGGGCGAAGGCCGACGGCGCCAAGGGCGGCGGCAGCGGCTGCGTGTCTGCGGCCACCCGCGAGACCTCGAGCACGCGCTCGATCGTCGCCGACACCTCTCCCGCCGAGTCCACCGCCGTGACCCGCATGGAGTAGCGGCCCGGCTCGGCGAGCGCGCCCTCGCGGGTCCGGAGGTTCCAGCCGAGCGCGCCGGTGGCGCCCGCGGGCAGCGTGTCGCTCCACACCACGGCCGTCGGCGCGTCCGCCGGGCTCACCGTCACCACCCCCCGTGCCCGCCGGCTCGGCCGCGGCGTGATGGGCAGGCGACCGTCGGCCACGGACAGCGCGGTGTCAGCCGGCACCTGCACCGCCACGGTGAGACGCTCCACCACGCGCGGCGCCCCCGGCGCCTGCGTGACGGCTACCGCGGCGCGCTCGGCGTTGAACTGCCGCGCCACATCCACCGCCAGGTGGTCCAGGCTGTCGATGCGCAGCGTCGGATCGCGCTGCAGCGCCTGCCGGAACGCCAGCTGCGCCGAAGGCAGGTTGGGGGGATCCTTGCCCATCTGCGCGATGCCGTACAGGTACCACGCCCGCAGTTGCTCGGCCGGCGTCGCGTTCATCCCCGGCGCCAGGGCCTGCTCCAGGAGCACCACCGCCGAGTCGGGGTTGAGCGCCTCGAGCTGCGCGCGCGCGTCCCGCACGAGCGCCGCCACGCGCGTCTGGCCCCGGGCCGCCGGCGCGACCGCCACGAGCAGGAGCATCACGAGGACGAGGCGTCTCATGGGCGGATGAGCTGGATGATGCCCAGGTTGACGGACTGACCCGGCGCCACCGTGACGCTCCGGTCGGCCGCCCACCACATGCCGCTGGAGTCCTGCACCTGGAAGCGCAGCGTCACCGCGCCCGCGGGCACGCTGCGGTTGCGGAAGGGCGAGGGCAGTGGTGTGCCGTTCACGTAGATGATGGATCGCGGCAGGGTGCCCACGCTGAGCGTGCCGGTGGCTGCGGGGGCCGGGGCGGCCTGAGCGCCCGTCGGCTGGCCCGCCGGTTGCGGCGCCGGCTGGACGGGCTGCGGCTGTGCCGCCTGGGGTTGAGTCTGCCCGGCAGGCGCACCTGCCGCCGGCGCCGTGGCGGCGGGGCGCATCGTGACCGGGACGGACATCTGCTCGCCCGCCGCCGGCGACACTGTCTGGCTCCACGTCTCGAAGCCTGCCCTGGCGACGCTCAGCACGTGAGCGCGCCCGGGCTGGACCTCGAAGCGGGGGCCGCTCACCCGCCGCCCGTCACGAGTGATCGTCGCGCCGGCCGGTACGCCGCGCAGTTCGATGCGGGCCATCGAGGCGGCCGCTCGCGCGGGGGATGCGGGAGTCCCGGCGGGGCGCGCTGCCGCTGCCAGTGAATCCGCCCGGCGAACCGAATCCGCGGCCGCGGCGCTGTCCTGCACGGCTCGCTGCTGGAAGGCCGCCATCGGCGGGGCGGCCGTCGTGGTGTCGGCCGCCGGGGCAGCGCCTACGCGTTCCCACGGCCGCACGACCACCGCGGTGGCGACCGCCGCTGCGACCACGAGCGTCCCCGTGCCGCCGAGCCACAGCCCCTTCCTCCCCCGCCACGTTCCCTTGGCTGATCGGAGCGCGCCGGGCACCGGGCTCACCAGCGCGGTCTTCGACATCCGCACCCCGCCCCGCTTCGCCGGCGGCGCCGCCGCGAAGTCCACCCCCTCGGACGCGGCCTTCAGCGCGTTGGCGAACTCGGCGACCGTCGCGAACCGCTCCTCAGCCGTCTTCGCCAGGCCCCGCTCCACGACCCGCACGACTCCATCGGGCAGGTTCGGCCGCAGCAGGTCGAGCGGCGGCACGGGGTCGGCCACGTGCTTGTGCACGATCTCCACCGCCGAATCGCCCGTGAACGGCACGTGTCCGCCCAGCATCTGGTACGTCATCACCGCCAGCGAGTACTGGTCGGCCGCCGGGCCCACGCGCTTCCCCTTGCACTGCTCGGGGCTCATGTAGTACGGCGTGCCGATGATGGAGCCCGACGCCGTCAGCGTGTTGGCGTCGAGCGCCTTCGCGATGCCGAAGTCGGTGACCGTGCACCAGCCCCGCTTGTCCACGAGGACGTTGGCGGGCTTCACGTCCCGGTGGACGACCTGGTTCTGGTGGGCGTAGTCGAGGGCGGCGGCGACCTGGCCCACGATGTCCACCGTGCGCTCGACGGCGAGCTGGCCCTCCCGGTCGAGGATGTCGTCCAGCGCTTCGCCATCGAGGTACTTCATCACGTACCAGAAGAGCTTGCCGCCCGGGGAGACGCGGTGGACGGGGATGATGTTCGGGTGGTCGAGCTTGGCGGCGGTCTGCGCCTCGCGCTTGAACCGTTCGATTATCGAGGTGCTGCCGTAGGTCAGCTCCGGGGGCAGGACCTTCACCGCGACCTTGCGGTTGAGGAGGGCGTCGTGGCCGAGAAAGACGACGGCCATCCCGCCGCGTCCCAGTTCCCGCTCCAGGATGTACTCGGTGCCGAGCTCGGCCTGGAGCTTGTGAAAGAGCTCGCGATCCTGTTCGACGGAGAGCGTGGCGGTGTGCGCGTGATCTCCCGACACGTCGGCTCCGCAAGCGGAGCAGAACCGCGAGTTGTCGGGGATCGGGGTGGCGCACTTGAAGCAGTTCATGTCAGGGCGCCACCGAGACCGTCGTGCTGCCGGAGGCCCCACCGGGCGCTGTGGCGGTGATGGTGGCTGTGCCGGCCGCCACGGCGGTCACGAGGCCAGTGGCGCTCACCGTTGCGACGGACTCGTTGCCGCTGGTCCAGGTGAACGTCACGCCGCTCACCGGGTTGCTGGCCGCGTCGCGCGCGGTCGCCGTGAGCTGCTGCGTATTGCTGATGCCGGTGATGGTCGGGTTCGAGGGCGTCACTGACACCGCGGCGTTGCGCAGGCCGCGGAGGATCGTGCCGCCGGCACCGACGGCATAGACGTCGCCGTCGGGCGCGGTCCATGCCGCCGACAGGTTCGCGGTCGTGCCGCTTGTCATCGGCGCCCAAGCGGCACCGTCGTAGCGCAGGATTGCCCCGCCCTCGCCGACGGCGTAGACATCCCTGTAGGCCAAGGTCCCGGTCACCGAGGATAGGTTCGCAATCGTCCCGCTGGTCACTGCCGACCACGATCCCTCGTCCCAACGCAGGATCGTGCCGCCCGTTCCCACGGCCCACAGGTGGCTGGGCTCGCCGCCGATCCTGGGCTGGCCCCAGAGGGCTTCCAGGTTGGCGGTCGTCAGGCCGGCTGCCTCAGGGACCCAGTCGCGCACGATCGTCCCTGCCTCGCCGACGGCGAAGAGCGGTCCGATGGCCTGGTAGGCCCCCAGGAGCGGCTGACTCGTGCCGCTCGCGACGGGAGGCCAGGCGGTGCCGTCGTAGCGGCGGACCGAACCACCATTGCCAACGACGTACACCTCGCGCGGCGACCTGCCCCAGATCGCCTCCACGCTGAAGCCGGGATCGGGCTCTCTCGTCCAGTTGCTCCCGTTGAACCGCAGCAGGCTGCCCTGGTGGCTGCCCGCCCAGACCAGCGAGTCGGCCAGGCCGCCCACCGACCGCAGGTTGTCGGTGGTCCCACTCGCCATCTGGGACCACGCCACGCCGTCGTAGTGCAGGACCAGTCCCGCCCCGCCCACCGCGTACACGCTGGAGCGCGACAGCCCCCAGACGTGCGTCAGGTCGCCGCCGGCCGGGTTCGCCATCGGCGCCCAGAGGTTGACGGGACTGAACCAGTCCGCCACGTGGACCGTGGCATACCCCGTCGCGGAGCCCGCCCGCGCCACGATCACCGCCTGCCCCAAACCCACCAGCGTTACGAGGCCCGTGGACGCGTTGACCGTCGCAACCGCCGGGTTGAGGCTCTCCCAGACAAAGGTCGGCGCTGCGATCCCGTGGCCGTTAGCGTCGACTGCCCCCGCTGACGGCTCCCATGTGATCCCGGATCCACTGACGTAGTCGGGCGGCATGGTGATCGTCGCTGCCACCTGGCTCACCGTCACCGTGGTGCTGCCCGCCGCCCCGCCGGGTGCGGTCGCTGTGATGGCCGCAGTGCCGTTCGCTACGGCAGTCACCACGCCGTTCGCGTCCACCGTCACCGCGCCCGGGTTGTCGCTCGCCCACGTGAACGTCACGCCGCTCACCGCCGTGCCGCTGGCGTCCCGCGCCTCGGCGGCGAGCTGCTGCGTCGCGCCAAGCGCCGTCAGCGTCGGCGTCGCCGGCGTCACCGCCACCGTCGCGCCGCGATAGCCGCGCACGATCTGGCCGAGGTTGTTGGTCGCCCACGGGCCGAAACCTCCACCGCCGCGGAGCCCGTCGTGCCGGCCCTCGGTCTGGGTGGAAGCACCGTTGCCCTGCTTGGTCCAGGACGACCCGTCGTACACGTACGTCGCGCCACCCTCGGCGCCAACGGCATACACCTCCCCACCAGCCGCGCCCCAGATGGCGTGCACCGCCGAGCCCGACGTGACCTGCATCGTGGACCACGTGCTGCCGTCATAGTGCAGCGCCCGGCCGTCGGACGTCCCGACCCATACGTTCGTGGGCCCGTCCCCCCACACGCCACGCAGACTGACGGAGGGAGGAAGGCCCGTGTTGATCGGAACCCAGGCTCTCCCGTCATAGTGAAGGAGGGTCGCGCCGTCGCCGGCGGCGTAGACTGGGCCCATCCCGAGCGGTCCAAATCCCCAGACCGAGCGAAGCGCGTACCCGCCGGTGTTCGCTTCCGATGTCGTCCAAGCCGCGCCATCCCAGTGAACGATCTGCTCGCCGGTCGACTCGCCAACCGCCCACGCGTCGTCGGGCCCCGCTCCCCAGATCGAGTTGAACCAGCCGCTTCGCGTGGCGGCGCACGAGGATTCCTCGAGTCGGCAGATCCCCGCGCTGCCCGCGATCCAAACCGTGCTCGGGTCGGGTACCCAGAGGCCGCGCAGCTTGCCGGGAAGTGTCGTGACACGCGACCAGCTCGACCCCTGGAACCTCAGCACAGACCCGCCATCGCCCACCGCGAACACGGTCGGGCCGTGGTTCGCAATTCCCAGCAGGGGCTCGCCCGTCGGGTTGGCTTCAAGCGCCCAAAGGTTCGTCGTCGTGGGCACGTTCGCGGTCACGTTGAGCACCGCTATGGCCGAGGCCAGCCCGTCCACGACGACCAGGAGCGTCGTCTGGCCTGCCGCCACGCCCAGGACGTCGACCGTCGCGTCGTTTGCCCCCGGCTGGGGCGAGAAAGCTGCGACATTGCCGTCGTAGATGCGCCAGCTTACGGCACGACCCACCACCCGGCTCCCCAGGGAGTCGAACGTCGAAACGGTGAAGGTGCCCGTGTTCCCGGCGAAGAAGCTCGCCGAGCGGACCGATAGAGAGGCACTGCGGACCATCTGCGAGACACCCACCAGCGTCGACCCGCTCGCCCCACCCGACACCGTGGCGGTGATGGTCGCCGTGCCGTTGGCCACTGCCGTGACGACCCCCGTGGCCGGGTCCACCGTCACGACGCCGGGGTCGGCGCTCGACCACGTGAACGTCACGCCGGCGACGGCGTTGGCCGCCGCATCGCGCGCTGTCGCCGTGAGCTGCTGCGTGGCACCCAACGCCGTGAGCGTGAGCGACGCCGGCGTCACCGCCACCGTCGCGCCGCGGTACCCCTGGAGGACGATCGGCTCGCCGTCCGCGCCCCCCACGGCCCAGGCACCACCACCCGGCACTCCCGCGATGTTGTTCATGAAGGACGAGGCGGGCAGGCCGGGAACCGGCACCAGGCGCCAGGAGCCGGTGGCGTACTCCGCAATCGGCCCGCCCCCGCCCGTGACCGCGTAGTTCTCGTCCGCCGCGGACGCCCAGACACCCTGGAGGTTGAGATTCGTGTTCTCTGTGGACCAGTTCACGCCGTTGAACCGCCGGCTCATGCCCCCGGCGCCGCCGGCCAGCACATCCCCCGGGCCGGTGCCGGTGACGTCCCAGAGGTAGTCCGACGTCGCGCCGGTACTGAGCGCTGTCCAGGCGGAGCCGTCGTAGTGGATCACGGTCCCGTTGTTGCCCACGGCGAATACGTCGCTCGCGGACGTGCCCCACACGCCGAACAGGTGCGCCGTCGTGGCGGCCTGAGCCATCAGCGCCCACGCCGTGCCGTCGAACCGCGCCACCTTGCCTCCCATCCCGACGGCGAACACGTCGCGGGGCCCGCTCCCCCACACGCCCCTCCAGTCACCGCCGGGAATCGCGACCGGGGCCCACGTCCCGCCGGTGTACCGCAGGGCGATGCCGCCCCCGACGACAAAGACGTCGTTAGTGTCCGCGCCCCAGACCCCGTGGAGCCAACTCGTGGTGCCGCTCTCCTGCGCCGTCCACGCCGAGCCGTCGTACCGCAGGAGGCTGCCGTGCTCCCCCGCCGCGAACGCCAGGGACGGCGAGTACGCCCACACGTCCAGGATGCGCGACGTCCCCGGCGCGCTCACCCGCCGCCAAAGCGTCACCCGCCCCTGCGCGCTCGGTACAGCCACCGTGACCAGCGCGTAGCCTTTCACGCCGCCCGCGTCGACCTGGAGAACGGTCTGTCCGGCGTTCAACGCGGTGATGATGCCGTCGCCATAGCCGGCGATGGCGACATTGGGGTTCAGGGTGTTCCACGTCACCGGGTAGCCCGCCAGGGTGTTGCCCCAAGCGTCCCTGACCTCCGCCGTCGCCGGCTGCCGGCCCTGAGAGTAGAACGTGCCCGGGCCGGTCACGCTCACCGACGCCGGAGGCCCCGGCACGATGCTGAACGTCGTGCTCACCGCCGTGAGCGCCGGTGCGTAGGACGCCGTCAGGGAGTAGCCGGTGCCCGCCTTGGCGATACTGAGATCCGCGAACGTCGCTGTGCCTCCGGCGACAAGCACCGACGTCGTGCCCGCCAGCGTGGCACCGTCCGCACCCGTGCCCGGGCTGATTCCCAGCGTCACATAGCCGAGTGCGTACACGTGGAGGTTTCCGACCGAGTCGAGCACCATCACCTGGATGGCAGGCGAGAACACGTTGCCCGCGGTGCGGCTCGTCGGCTGGACCCGGAACGCTATGTGGTCCGGGCCTGCCAACTGGATCGCGAGCGCCGGACTGGCGCCGCTGAAGAGCCCGGACGCCGACGCCGTGAGGGTGTAGCCCTCGCCGACGCTGTCGACGCTCACGCCCTGGAAGTCCGCCACGCCCGCCGACGCCGCCACCGTGAGGGTGCCGCGCAGGTGAGCCCCCGCCGTGCCCGTGCCCCCCGTGATGGACAGCGTCACCGCGTCCGTGGCCGTGGCCACCTTCACCCCGGCGGCGTTCCGGATCTCGACGCTCACGGCGAACGGCGCCCCCGCGTTCGCGCTCGTCGGGGCGGCCGTGACGACGAGCCGGTTCGACGTGGCCGAGAGGATGTCGAACGGGTTGCTGGCGGCGGACGCCAGTCCGCTCGACATCGCGGTCAGAGTGTAGCCGCCGCCGTACGTGGCGATGCTGAGGTCCGAGAAGGTGGCCAGGCCGTTGGCGGCGTTCTCTGTGGCCGTTCCCGCCAAGCTCGCGCCCGCTCCGCCCGTGCCGGACGTGATCGCCAGCGTGATGCCCACCGCCGAGGAGATGATGCGGTTCCCGACGGAGTCCTGCACCGCCACCCGAACGGCCGGGGTGATGACCTCCCCCAGCAGCGCCGTGGTAGGCTGCACCACGAAGGCGAGGCGCGACGCAGGACCGGTAAGGACGTCGAACGGAGCGCTCGTCACGTCTGGGAGGCTGGGGATCGTCGCCACGAGCGTATAGCCGGCCCCCGGGAGCCGGAGCCGAAGGTCCGCGAACGCGGCGACGCCCCCCACCACCGGGGCCGTCGTCGTCCCGAGAAGTCCCCCGCCCCCAGGGTTGGCGCCCAGCGTGAGCGTGACCGCCATGCCAACTTGGTCCGACCAGTTGCCGAGGGAGTCCAGCACGAAGACGGACACCTGGTTCATCACCGCGCCCGCCGTCACCGTGCTGGGCGACACCCCGAAGGCGAGGTGGTGCGGGGACGACGGCGTGATCACGAAGGACGAGCCGACCACACTGGTGAGCCCTGAGGCTGTGGCGCTCAGCGCATAGCCGGACCCGACGCTGTCGATGGAGAGGTCGCTGAACCGCGCCACGCCCTCCACGGCGTTCACCGTGAGCGTCCCGCGCAGGTGGGCGCCAGGCGTCCCCCCCGTCAGCGAGAGCGTGACCTGGTGGTTGGCGGTGGTCACTAGATTGCCGGCCGCGTCCAGGATCCGGACGTACTGCATGAAGTTGTCGCCGGCGAACTGGGCGGTGTGCGAGAACTCGAAGGCCATTCGGGCCGGCGCCCCTACCGTCACCTCGAACTCCGCGCTGCCGGCATTCGCGGCGAACCCCTGGGCGCTGGCCACGAGCCGCTTGTTGGTCCCCACCGGCCCCACCACACCGAGGCCGCTGAAGGTCGCCACGCCGTTCACCGCCGCCACCACGATGCTGCCGTCGGCTTCCAGCGCGCCGGTCAGCACCACCGCATACGGCACCACCCGGATGAGTGTCGCCGCCGTGGCGTCCGTCGTCCCGGTCTCGGGGTCGTACACCCGCACCTGGACGGCCGGCGTGAAGGTCGTGCCCGCGGCGAGCGAGGCGGGCTGCGTGACGAACTCGAGGGCGCGCCCCGCCGCCGTGGCCGACGCCGTGTACGTGACCGTTTGCGCGGCGAGCCGCGTGCTCCGCACGCTCACGGTCACCGTGCCCGGCAAGGCGCCCAGTATCAGCCCCGCCAGGGCGCGCCCCGCGTTGTCGGTGACCGTGACGGCCGAGTCCACCCCGCCGAACGACCCGGGACCCGCCGTCACCCTGTAGATCACCGTGTCGCCGGCGACTGGATCGCCCGCGGCGTCGAGCACCCGCGTCACGAAGTTGTCGTTGAGGCTCGTGCCGACGGTGCCGTTCTGGAGGTCGCCCCAATCCTTCACCAGTGACGCCGGCACCTGCCGCACGACGAAGGCCGTGCTGGTGGCCGGGGTGATACCGGTCGCCGACGCGGTGAGCCGGTATCCGGTCCCCGACCGGCTCGCGCCCACGCCCGCGAAGGTCGCCACGCCGGCCGCCGCGGCGACGGCCGTCGTGCCCGTGAGGGTCGCCCCCGCGGCGCCCGTGCCGGCGGCGACGGCGAGCGTGATCACCGCCGTGGCCCCGGTCACCGTGGTGCCGAAGCCGTCGCGCACCCTCACCTGCACGGCGGGGGAGAACGAACTGCCCAGATCGATGGCGTCGGGTGGCGTCACGAACTCCAGCCGATAGCCAGCCTCCACCGCCGTGGCCGCGAACACCACCGTCTGCCCCGCGAGGCTCCTGCTGCGCACCACCACCGTGTCGGACCCGGTCGTGGGCCCGAGGCGCAGGGCGGCGGTGGCGCGCCCGCCGACGCCGGTGAGCGCGACCACCGAGTCCGCCCCCGCGAACCGACCGTCGCCGAACGTCACCCGGAAGACCACGGTGTCGCCGGGTACCGGGTAGCTGCCCGCGTCCAGCACGCGCACGACCAGTGAGTCGGCCAGCACCGCGTTCACGATGCCGCCCTGGTTGTTCCCCGACACCATCTGGAGAGTGGCCGGCGGGCCGCTCACGTCGAACAGCTCGCTCAGGATGGCGACGAGACCGGGCGTCGCGGCGCGCAGCTTGTATCCGGGCGCGGCCACCTGGATGCCGAAGTCGCTGAAGGTGGCGACGCCGGCCACCGCCGCGACGACCGGCGTGCCGAAGTAGCGGTCGCTGCCCGTGGCCGGCACTCGTCCGATGGACAGCGTCACGTCGCCCGTGAACGACGTCAGCGAGTTGCCGCTCGCGTCCACCACCGCCACCTGGACGGGTGGGTACACTGGCGCACCGGCGCGCGCGCCGCGCGGCGGGGCGAGGAACACCATGTGGTCCGCGGAGCTGGCGCTCACGTTGAACGCCGCGCTGGTGTCCGGACCGAGTCCATCGGCCGTGGCGACCAGACGGAAGCCGGTGCCGGACTTGTCCACCGTCACCACGCCGAAGGACGCCACCGCATCCGCCGCGGCCACTGTCTTCGTTCCGCCGAGCGCCGCCCCCGCCGTCCCGGTCCCGGCCGCGATGGAGAGCGTCACGGAACTCGTCGCGCCCGTCACCCGGTTGGCGAAGGTGTCGCGCACCGTCACCTGCACCGCCGGGACGAACGAGCCGCCCGCCACGATGGTGCCAGGCTGTACCGTGAAGGCGAGTCGCCTGGCGGGGCCCGGAGTCCCCGTCGCAGTGAAGCGCTGATACGGGCCCCCGGCCACGAAGGCCGTTGCCTCGACTTCGTTCGGCCCCGCCGCGTGCCCGAGCGTTAGTATGGCCCGCATGCGGCCGGCGGCGTCGGTCGTAGCGTCCACCGAGTCCAGCGTGCCGTACAGCTTCCCGCCGCCCGAGCGGACCACGAACCGCACCGGGACGCCGCTCACCGCGTTGCCGAAGGTGTCGCGCGCCACGACCACGAATGCTCGGCCGAGCGGCTGGCCCACCGTCCCGCTCTGGCCGGTCCCCGAGTCGGCGAGGAACGTCTTGAGCGGCGCCGGCGTGGCCGTCGCCGCGAACGCCAGCGCCGCGCCGGCCAGGCCGGGCCCGCTGGCGGAGAACGCGTTCGCGCCGACCAGCCTGCCGAGCGTCGCCGTCGTGCGGGCCTGTCCCTGGAGGTCGGTGCGCACCGTATCGGCCGTGCGGAGCGTATCGGTCGCCACGCCGAAGTGCCCGCCGCCACTCGGGACGCCGAAGACGACGGCCACGCCGGAATCGCGGATCGCCGCGCCCGCGCCGTCCACCAGCTGCACCACGAACGGCGCTGCCAGCGCCGCGCCCACTACGCCCGTCTGCGCGTTGCCGGACAACAGGCTGAGCCGCGCCTGCTGGACCACGACGGTCGTCGTGTCGGCGAGGCTCACCCCGCCGCCGCTGTACGACGCGATGACGTACGTCGTGCCCTCGCCCACCGCGCTGATCTGCCCGCCGCTCACCGTCGCGATGCCGGTGTTCTTCGACAGCCACGTGGCCGTGAGGTTCGTGACCGTGTTGGCGCGCGCGTCGCGGAACGTGGCGCCCAGGCTCCGCGTCTGCCCCACCGCTCGCAGGCGTACCGTGTCCGCGGTGTTGATGAGGGTGGTCGGCCGCTGCACGACCCGCACCACGCGCCGCGCCGTGGCCGTGTCCGTCGCGATGAGGAACTCCGCCTCGCCGTTCGCCTCCGCCCGCACCCTGCCGGTCGTGCTGTCGAGGAGCGTGACGGCCGCCTGGCCCGACTGCTGGCGCCACCGGAACGGCACGTTCAGGATCGGGACACCGCCACGAGTCAGCCCCGCAGCGTCTATCTGGAACGTGTCGCCGAGGCTGACGAGCGTATCCGCCGTGCGCGCAGCCAGGAGTCCGACGCGCGGCACCACCGCCCAGATCGTCACCGTGTCGGCGATCGTGTCCACCGGCAGCGCCACGCTGAGCGGCCGCACCCGCAGCCGCGCCACGCCGCGGTCCAGTATCACCAGCCGGCCGAGCGAGTCCACCCGCGCGACGCGCGCCTGCTCGAGCATTGAGAAGTCGAGCGTGAACCCCACCGCCCGGCCGTCGGCGGTGAGCGTGCCCGTGAAGGGTGCGACAGTGTCGCCGACGTTGACGACAGCGGAGTCTGGGTTGAGCGAGAAGACGTAGGTGGTGTGCGGCGGACTGACTATCAGGTCCTGCACGCACTGCAGGCCGGAGAACGCGACGAACGCCAACAGCGCGGCCGCGCCCCAACGACGGCGGCGCGCCGGGTCACGCGGCCTCGAACGCGATGAGAGCCCTGCTCCAGCTCCCACGGCCAACTCCCCGGAACGGGTAGTACACGGGGGTGCGGACTCGGCGGGCCGGTCACGCCGGACGGCGGCGGATGGTCCGGGAGTTCGCCGTGGAACAGCTCTAGCCTTGTTTGACTAACGCTTGGCGGGAAGTGCGTCAAGGAAAGAAGTCACACTGATTTACGATGATTTGGGTCGGACATCACGAGAAGTGCCCGCGCCCCGCTAGCGGTGGAGCCCTCCGAACTGGTAGCTGACGCTCACGCGCCCGCCCTGGAAGTCCTCGCCTTCGGTGCCGTGGTCCAGCCGCTCGAAGCGGTACGCGAGCCCTCGGCCGCCCGAAACGCCGCGCGGCCCGAGGTCTCCCCCGGGCCGCGGATGTTGGAAGCCGTCAGCTATCAGCCGTCGGCCGTCAGCGCGCACACCCCTGAGGGCTGATGGCTGACGGCTGACGGCCCCTCAGTACATCCCCAAGTACCTGTCGACCTCCCACTCGCTCACCTGGCTGATGTACTCGCTCCACTCCGCGCGCTTGGCCTCGATGAAGCGGCCGGCGATGTGCTCGCCGAGCGCGCCCATGATGACCGCGTCCTTCTCCAGGACGTCGAGCGCCTCGTGCAGGTCGCGCGGCAGGTCGTCGATCTTGTGGTGCCGCCGCTCGCGCACCGTCATCGTGAAGATATTCTTGTTCACCGGGTCCGGCGGCACGAGCTTGCGCTCGACGCCGTCGAGGCCCGCGGCCAGCTGCACGGCCAGGGCGAGGTAGGGGTTGGAGGCCGGGTCCGGCATCCGGAGTTCGCAGCGTGTGCCGGTGCCGCGCCGGTCCGGGATCCGGATCATCGGCGAGCGGTTGCGCATCGACCACGCCACGTTCACCGGTGCCTCGTAGCCCGGCACCAGCCGCTTGAAGCTGTTGACCAGCGGGTTCGTCACCGCGCAGAGCCCGCGCGCGTGCTGGATGAGCCCCGCGATGTAGCTGAGCGCGACCTTCGACAGCTCCCATTGCCCCTTGGGGTCGTAGAAGGCGTTCTTGTCGCCCTTGAAGAGCGACTGGTGGGTGTGCATCCCCGAGCCGTTCTGGCCGAAGATCGGCTTGGGCATGAAGCTCGCCACCAGGTCGTAGCGGTCCGCCGCGCTCCGCACCACCAGCTTGAAGGTCGCGAGGTCGTCGGCCGTCTTGAGGGCGTCGGCATACCTGAAGTCCACCTCGTGCTGGCCGGGCGCCACCTCGTGGTGCGCGGCCTCGACCTCGAAGCCCATCTCCTCGAGGTCCGCCACCATCAGCCGGCGCGCCCGCTCGCCGCGGTCCACCGGGCCCAGGTCGAAGTAGCCGGCCGCGTCGTGGGTGATAGTGGTGGGGTTGCCGTCAGCGTCCTTGTGGAAGAGGAAGAACTCCGCCTCCACGCCGGCCATCAACTCGTAGCCCAGCTTCTTGGCCCGGGCGATCTGCCGCTTGAGCGCCGAGCGCGGGCAGCCGGCGAAGGGCGTGCCGTCGGAGTTCCGGATGTCGCAGATGATGCGCGCCACCAGGCCATCCTCGGCGCCCCAGGGGAAGACCCGGAAGGTGTCGAGGTCGGGCGCGAGGAGCATATCGGATTCCTCGATGCGCACGAACCCCTCGATGGACGACCCGTCGAACATGATCTGGCCGTCGAGCGCCTTCTCGAACTGGCTGCGCGGGATCTCGACGTTCTTGTTGACGCCCATGATGTCCGTGAACTGGAGGCGCAGGAACCGCACGTCCAGCCGCTCGCACATCCTGAGGATCTCGCGTTTGGTGAGGCCCTTGGCGTGCAGCATCTCCCGGTACGCCGCGTCCGCCATCATCGGCAGCGTCCGACGCGCGGGATAGGGAGTGGCGGCCGGGGTGGCGGTCCGCGACGCGCCGTGGCGCTTCGCGGCCTTGGGGGTCGTGCCTGAGCTCATCTGGGGGTCCGGTAGAAGTTGCGGGAACGTATCCGGCTTGGTGCAATCTGTCAAGCGGTTCGATGACAAAGTGCAGAAAGCGCCCTCGAAATCGGCGATACTCGGCGGATTCTGTGCGGGTTGTGGCCGTCTCACCTATCTAAGTCGAGAGCGACTCCAGCAGGCTCCACAGCTCGAGGGAGGAGAAGTCGAGGAAGCGTTCCCGCACGTCGTGGTCGGTGCGCTCGAGGAAGATCCACGCGGTGGCCCGGCGGCGGTCGGCCTGCACGAAGTGGATCCGGCCGCGCACGGCGCTGAGCTCCGGGGAGAGCGCGGTCTCGAGGTAGACATCCCACCGCGCGCGGCCCCGCGCCAGCTCGCCCATCATCTGGGCGCCGGGGATCGCCGCGCCCTGAGGCGAAGGCTCAGCCATCCGCGCCCTCGCGGTCGGGGCCGCCGGTGCGCTCCTTCGCCTCCACGAAGCCGCGGAGGCTCGCGCCGATGACCTCGTCGAGGTCCTGGTCGATGGCCAGCATCACCTCGAACGCCTCGCCGCGGTTCCAGTCCAGCTCACGGCGCAGGAACCGCCAGATCGTGTGCCGCAGGTGGCGGAACTCGCGGTACAGGTCCGACGCATCGTACTGCGCGAGGCCGCGCAGCTTGCCGAAGCGCAGCCCGCGGCGGCGGCGCGCGATGGACGCCTCCGGCGAATCGCCCTCGTCCCCTTCCTTCAGGGACCGCGCGAGGTCCGCGAGGAGGGCCGGGATCTGGTTGGTGAGGAGGAGGTCGGGCAGGCGGTCGTCACCGGAGATCGCCGCGTCGGCGCGCACCGCATCGCGCCAACTCAGCGCGATCTCGTTCGCGTGGGCCCCGATCGCCTCGCCCGCCTGACGGTGGGCCTGGGACACGAGCGACATAGTGGGCTAAACCTAGGCCGCGTGCCGGGCGCCCGCCAGCCGCCACCTCGCGCCCCGCGGCGCTTCCCCGCCGGCCCGGTGGCGCCGCCTCACGGCAGCCGCGTCAGCGTGTAGCTCCCGGCGATTCGACCATCGGGCGCCATCACGGCGCCCGAGGCCGAGCCGGTCGCGCTGAAACCGCCGGTGAGCGTGCCGCGCTCGATCGTGCCGCCCTCCGTGATGCGCAGCTGGAGCCGGCCGCCGCTCACGCGCCCGCCGGCCTGCACCTCCACCAGCGCCTGTGGCGGCCCGCCCGCCGCGCGCACCAGCGTGGCGCCGACGAGCCCGTTCACCAGCACCGGCTCGGGCCGTTCCCGCGTCACGTACAGCTCCACTTCGCCGACCAGTGAATCGCCGTCCAGTACCATGCGCAACACGTACCGCCCCTCGAACGGATGGTCCACGTCGCCGCGCACCACCACCGTCCGGTTGACGGGGGCGATGGCGCCGAACACGCCGAGGGCGCCCTCGAGGTGGCCGACGTAGCCGCCGCCCGTGAAGGGATCGTTCTGGGTACGGAAGTGGTCGAAGTAGTTGGTGTCCATCGCCGCCACCGTCAGCGTCTGGTAGGAGCCCGCGACCCACACCGAGGGCGGGATGGTGTCGCTGAGGACGGGGAGCGGGAGCTTCCCCGGGATGACGAGCGACGTCGAGTCGGTGAACAGCACCATCGTGAGGCGCCGCTGGACATCGCGCGGCCGCACCTGCACGTAGATCTCGTCGCTCCACTGCGCGCCGCTCCAGCTGAGGCGCAGCGTGTCGTGGTCGCGGTCGAAGGTGGCGCCCATCGCCGGCATCCCGGTCACGACCGGCGGCGCCGGCATCCGGGCCTGGCCGCGCACCTGCCGGCCGTCCGGGACGTCCACGCGCAACCGGTACACGCGGCCCGGCACGAGGAACGGCCAGGAGGTCTCCCGCGGCAGAGCGTAGACCCCCGGCGTGCGGCCCTCGGTGAACAGCACCGAGTCGCCGTCGTCCCGCGTCACCACGACCAGCGCACCGGAGACGGGCAGCGGCGGCCGCGGGAACCCGCGCAGGCTGTCCAGGTCCGGGATCGTCATCGTGCCGGTGATCGTCCGCTCCACGACGATGTACTGGGCCGTGGCGTTCGAGTCGAGCGTGAGCACTCCGTGCACCGCGATCGCCTCGCGGCCGAGCGGCACCGTGACCTCCTGCAGCTGGCAGCCGGCCACCAGGGCGAGCGCCGCCGCGGCCTCCAAGAACGCCCGGTACGCCGGTACGTTGGTGCGCCTCATCAGAACACCACCTCCAGCCCCACCGTCGGCACGAGCGGGAACTGCGAGAGCCCGCGGCGCAGCGGCGGCTGCTGGTCGTAGTCGTAGAAGTAGACGAAGACGTTGGTCCGCGCGTAGGCGTTGAGGAGCTGCGCCGTGGGGTGCCAGCGCGCGCCGAGCCAATGGAAGGTCCAGCGCGCCGAGACGTCCACGCGCGAGTACGCCGGGTAGCGCTCGGCGTTGCGCTGGGTGCGATACGGTTCGAGCGAACTGCCGATGAAGACGTTGCGGTCCGGATCGTAGAACCGGTGGATCCACTGCCCCGCGATCGCCGTGTACGGCAGCGGCGAGCCGTAGCCGAAGCGCATCGTCCATTCCGCACCGAGGAACCCGCTGAGGCTGGCCACGACGTTGAGGTTGTGCCGCCGGTCCTGCGCCGGCGCGAACCGCTCGCCGTCGGCCGTGGTGCGCGTGACCTTGCCGAGGGAGTAGGCCGCCCAGCCCGTGACGCGGCCGCCCGTCTTCCGCACGTAGAGGTCGAGCCCGTACGCCCGGCCGCGCGCGAGACGGAACTCGTCGCCCTGCACCCCGGGGTCGTCGGCGGGGTTCTGGTCCACGAGGTTCCCCATCCGCTTCCAGTACCCTTCGAGCGATACGGAAAGGTCCGGCGAGACCCAGTGCTCGATGCCGAGCACCGCGTGGTCGGCCGAGCTGACCGGCACCGCGCTATCGGCCCCGATCCAGAACTCGAAGAGCGTGATCGGGATCTCCTCGTCCCGCAGCGACTGCACGTACTGGTAGTAGCGGCCCGCGGCGACGCTGAGCGCGGTGTTGCCGGACAGGAACGCCTTGGCCGAGAACCGCGGCGCGACTCCCCGGAACCCGGTGCCGGACACGGCCGTGAAGCGCAGGCCCGGGCGGAGCAGCAGCCACGAGCGCGGTCGCCACTGGTCCTCGACGTAGGCTTCCACCGCCGCCGGCCGGTAGCGGAAGGCCGCGAAGTCGAGGTCCACGCTTGGCGACGCCCCGAGGTACGTGATGGCGTGCCGCTCCAGCACGTACCCCACGGCGAGGTCGTGCCACCCGACCCGGTACTCCAGGTCTCCGGAGAGCCCGGTGCGCTCGACGCGGTTGCGGAAGGTGAAGAGGTCCGGCCCGACGTCGATGTCCGCGAAGAAGCGACTCACGCCGGCGTGCTGGGTCAGCGTGCCGTGCGCGCCGACCGCGCGGCGGTACGCCAGGCCGGCGACGCCGTTCCCCCAGTCGAACCGGAAGTCCTGTTGCGGCTGCCCGGTCGTGGCCTCCGTGAGCGCGAGCCGGAAGAAGTCCCCGCTCGCGAAGCCCGAGAGGCTGAGCACTCCGCCGAGCACGTCGGGCATCGTCACGCGACCCAGCAGGTCCTGGAAGTGGTAGGGGAACTCCTCGGAGCTGAACGCCGCGACCAGCCGGTCGGCGTAGGTGCGGCGGGCCGCCACGATCCAGCTCCCGGCGCGCCGCGGCAACGGGCCCTCGAAGTGCAGCTTCGCCGAGAGGAGCGAGACCGCCGCGGAGCCGTGCAGCCCGCTGGTGCCGCCCTCCCGCTCGGCGACGTCGAGGACGCTGGAGAGCCGTCCGCCGTAGCGCGCCGGGAAGCCGCCGGCCAGGAAGTCGAGGCCCTGCACCGCGTCGTCAGCGAAGGTGGAGACGAGTCCGCCGAGGTGGAAGGGATTGAACACCACCTGGCCGTCGAGCAGCACGAGGTTCTGGTCGGCGTCGCCGCCGCGGACGTTGAGGCCGACGGAGTAGTCGTTGCGGGCGACGACGCCGGGCAGGAGCTGCACGGTGCGCAGCAGGTCCGACTCCGCCAGCGCGGGCACCGCGCGGATGTCGCGGATGCCGAGGGAGCGCGTCGAGACCTGCGCGGCGTCCTCGAAGCGCTCGCGCTCCGGCGAGCGCGCCACGGCCGTGTAGGCGGGGAGGGTGATGGGCGCGGCCTCGAGCCGCACGTCGAGCGCAGTCTCCCTGCCGGCGCGGACGGTGGCGTTCAGCGTCGCGGGACGGAAGCCGACGCGGCGCACGTCCACGCGCCAGTCGCCCGCCGGCACGTTCTCCACCACGAACCCGCCGAGCGAGTCGCCGAACACCCGGCGACCCAGCTCGACGACCGTCACGACGGGCCCGGCGAGCGGCTCGCCCGTCTCGGCCGAGCGCACGGTGCCGCGGAGCGTCCCCTGCTGCGCGAGGGCGCGCCCGGTGACCCCCGCGGCGAGCAGCGCCGCGAGGAACCCGGGCAGTAGCAGGGCGAGGCAGGGCCTCCTAGCTTTCAGAGATGGCTCCCAACACCACTCAGAAGTGTCCGTCCTGTGGCAGCGAGTCCACGGGCAAGTTCTGCAACGCCTGCGGCGCGTCGCTCTCCGGCAGCGTCTGCGGGTCGTGCGGCGCCAAGCTCGCCGGCCGCGGCAAGTTCTGCGCGGATTGCGGCGCGCCGACCGGCCAACCGGGTGGCGCACGATCCGGCGACCGTACGCCGTGGATCGTCGCCGGCGTGGCCGTCGTGGCGCTCGTCGTGACCCTCGTGGTGGTCGTGGCGCGCAGCGGTGCGCCGACCCAGCAGGCGGCGGGTACGCCGGCCGCCGGCGGGCCGATCCCAGACCTGGCGCAGATGTCGCCCCGCGAAGCGGCCGACCGCCTCTTCGACCACGTGGCCCGTGCCGAGTCGAACGGTGACACCGCCCAGGTGGCCCAGTTCGCGCCCATGGCGCTCCAGGCCTACACGATGCTCGGCGCCGCACTCGACCCCGACGCCCGGCTGCACATCGGCCTGATCCACCTGGCCGTGCGCAACGCGGCGGGCGCGACGGCGGAGGCGGACACCATCCTCCGGGATTCCCGCACGCACCTGTACGGGCTGCTCCTCAAGGTCCGCGCCGCGGAGGTGTCCGGCAACGCCGCCGGCACCCGGCGCGCGTTGCAGGCGTTCGCCGCCGCCTACCAGGCGGAGCGCGCGAAGAACCCGCCGGAGTACGACATGCACAACCAGCTCCTCCTCGACACGAAGACCCAGGCGGAGCGCGGAGCCGGCGGCACTCCGGCGCGCTGACCGTGCCGACGATCCGTCTCGCGCACAGCCCGGACGCCGACGACGCCTTCATGTTCTACGCGCTCGCCGCCGGAAAGATCGACACCGGCGACCGCGCGTACGTCCACGACCTGGCCGACATCGAGACGCTGAACCGGCGCGCGGACGCCGGCGAGCTCGAGGTCACCGCCGTCTCGTTCCACGCGTACGCATACCTGGCCGACCGCTACGCGCTGCTGCCGCACGGCGCCTCCATCGGCGACGGCTACGGCCCGCGGCTCGTGGCGCGGACGCCCCCGCCCGCCGACCCACGCGCCGCGCTGCGCGACGTCGTCGTCGCCACGCCCGGCACGCGCACCACCGCGCACCTGGCCCTGCTCCTCTACCAGCCGGCCGCCCGCACCGTCGTGGTCCCGTTCGATCGCATCGAGGACGCGGTGCTGGACGG
>Ga0315275_10000823_pt1 | contig 26130 bp, 21 predicted proteins | sample YL17G03_0_MG_FD_205557 | JGI IMG/M metagenome (GOLD analysis project Ga0315275, IMG submission 205557) | Sediment microbial communities from Yellowstone Lake, YNP, Wyoming, USA - YL17G03_0 | ecosystem: Environmental > Aquatic > Freshwater > Lake > Sediment | place: USA: Wyoming | collected...
GTCTTCCTCTTCATTATCCCGGGCATGATCGCCTTCGCCCTGGCCAAAAGCGGCCTGAACCAGCCTCTTCAGCAGGAGCTTTTCGGCGGGGGCACCGAGCTCATCCGAGCCAACGCCCAGAAAGCCTTCCCCATGCTGGTGGCCAATGTTCTGCCGGTCGGTGTCCGAGGCATGGTCGTGGCGGGGCTGCTGGCGGCGCTCATGAGTTCGCTCGCCGGAGCGTTCAACGCCGCCTCGACCCTGTTCACCATGGACTTCTACCAGCGGCTGAGGCCGAAGGTGACGCAGGAACGGCTGGTCTGGGTCGGGCGCGTGGCCACGGGCGTCATGGTGCTCATCGGCCTCCTCTGGATCCCGGTCATCCGCGGCGGCCGCGGCTTGTACGATTACCTCCAGGGCGTCCAGTCCTACCTGGCTCCACCCATCTTCGTCGTCTTCTTCTTCGGCGTCTTCATGAAGCGGCTGAACGCCAAGGGCTGCCTGGCCGCGCTCGGCACCGGCTTCGCCCTCGGCCTCTTCCGCCTGGCCGTGGACACGCCGGTCAAGCTCGTCAGCGGCTTCTCCTACGCCCGGGGCTCGTTCCTTTGGATCGTCAACAACATCTTCTTCCAGTACTACAGCTTGATCATCTTCCTCGTCAGCGTCTTGGTCATGATCGTCGTCAGCTACCTGACCGAGCGCCCGGCCTACGAGAAGATCAGCGGGCTGACCTACGGCACGGTCACCACAGAGCACAGGAGGGAATCGCGGGCCAGCTGGCAGGCCCGGGACCTTATCGCTTCGGTCATCGTCCTGGCCCTGATCCTAAGCGCTTACCTCTATTTCACGGGGTGATGACCGGAGGGCATTTGACCCCGGCCGGGGGAAGGCGCGGTTCCGGGCTGAACGCGAATAGCCGCCCGGCGGCGCCGGTCTGGGACTGGCCATCGCCCGCTGGGCGGTGGAGGCAAACGGCGGCCGGATCGAGCTGGAGAGCGAAGAGAATCATGGCAGCACGTTCCGAATCGTCCTGACGATATAAACCATGGAAGAAGAGGTGAGTCCGATGTCTCAGCCGAGCACCAAGAAAATAGAGCTGTCGCTCGTCTACCCATACTACAACAACAGAATCTGCCTCGAGCGACAGCTGCAATCCTGGATTCAGTTGCCCCGCGAGCTGGCCGGGAAGCTTGAGATCGTGCTTGTGGATGACGGTTCTCCGCAGCCCGCAAGCGTCCCGCCAGATTATCCGATGAACCTCACCCTTCTTCGGGTGAGAGAGGACATCCGCTGGAATCAGCCGGGGGCACGGAACCTGGGGACGAAGCTGGCCGAAGGAGAGTGGGTCATCGCCAGCGACATCGACCACCTCCTTCAATCCGAGGGCCTGAGCCAGATTCTTTCGATGAGCAAAGACCTCCGCTCGGTCTACTTCTTCAGCCGCCGGCGGGAGGACGGCTCACCCAGGAACCCGCATCCGAACTCCTTTCTCGTCTCGAAAAAAATGTTCTGGGAGGTCGGCGGCTATGACGAGGATTTCTGCGGGCACTACGGTCACGATGACACATTCCTGCGCCTGCGGTTCGAGCGTTCCTGCCGAGTCCTGCTCCTGGAACACCCGACGCTCATCGAGCTCAATCAAGGCGCAACGCCCGGGTTGAACCGCAGCCACAGGCACAACCGATGGCTCTTGAAATGGAAGCGGCGGCAACTGGAGAAGGGCAAATATAGGAACGGCCGCACGACGCGATTTGAGTGGGAAGTCGTCGGCCGCTGGCGGATGGACACTCCGCATCCGCCGCCTGCGGGGAGGACATCGTGAAAAGGCCCGCTGACCGGTCGCCCCGGATGGGCCGCGTCTTTTCTTTTCCGTCCTTTAATAAATCGATGGAGTGCGCCGAAGTCAACGGCGGATAGCCTTCATATTTTGAGAAGCGCCGAAACTGTATCAACTCTAGGAGCAAATAAATGAAACGAACAAACGGAATCTGCCTCAGCTTGGTCGTTGTGTTGGCTTTGACATTGGCCGTCTCGCCGGGCTGGGCTAGGCAGGAACGCCAGGAGCCCGCCCGCAAGGCGAACGTCGAGCTTCCGGCCGCTGTCGTTCAAGCTGTCAAGGCGAACGTCCCGAACGCCGAGATCGCCACGGCCGAGGTGGAGAAGGAAGCCGGCATAAATCTCTACGACATCGAATTCAAAGCCGGCAGGGGCGAAATCGAGGTGGCGGAGGACGGCACTGTCATGGACGTCGTCACGGTCATCGCCCTCAAAGACCTCCCCAAGGCGGCGGCCGAGGCGATCCAGACAGCCGCGCCGGGGGCCACGATCAAACGGCTGGAAAAGTCCGAGGTCCGCGCGGAGATTAGCAAGGAAGGCGCAATGGGGAAGATCGTCAAGCTCGCCGCGCCCAAGCATGTCTACGAAGCAGAGTTGACTGAGGGCCAGAAGCGGGGAGAAATTCAGGTCGCCCCCGACGGCAAGATCGTCGAAGGGCCCAAGTGGAGCGCCGAAGAAGGGAAGGAAGAAGAAGAGATGGGCGAAAAGGAGGAAGCCGAAGAGGATGAGGAGGCGGAAGAGGCCGCGGAGATCAAGGCCGCAACCGGCGTCGACCTGAAGGTCCTCCCCCCGGCGGTTCTCGAGACTTTCAAGATGGCCTATCCCAAGGCCGTAATCAGAGGTACGAGCAAGGAAACGGAGAAGGGAATGACGTACTTTGAAGTGGAGAGCGTCGACGGAAAGATGAACCGCGACCTGCTTTATACGGCGGACGGGAAAACTGTCGAGGTCGAGGAAGCCATCGCCCCCGGCGCCCTGCCGGCGGCCGTCCTCAAGGCGCTCGACAAAGCCTACCCCGGGCACAAGATCATCAAAGCCGAGGATATGCTCAAAGACGGCCAAAAGCTGTTCGAGCTCCAGATCCAGGTCAAAGATAAAAAGACGGGAGTGACGATCGACCCCGACGGGAAGATCATTCAGTGATCGGGAAATCCGGGGCCTGGGCTAGGAACCGCCTGGGGGATCCGTGCGGATGCCGCGCCCGCCGGGATTCCTTGTCCAAGCTGGCGAGTTAGGAATCCCGACCCTCATTCGCCAAGGAGGCTGACATGAGAATGAGGCTTGCGGACTGGGCCCCGGAGATCGGCCTGATGATCTCTTTCGGGGGGCGCCGATAGGACTAGGGATTGGAGAGGAGGATCGGCCGAAGCCGCCGCTCACAGCGCGGCTCTCATTTAAGAAAGACTTCGTTTCCGGTCCGGCTGGATTCGTAGGCGGCGAGGGCGACGGCCACGGCCTGTCTCCCGTCCCAGCCCGTGACCTTCGGCTGCCGCCCCTCAAGAACGGCGTCGACGAGGTCCTGAATCAGGTCTCTGTAGGTCTGGAGGCGGACCGGGTCCAGGAACCCCTTGCCGGCCCAGTCGATCGGCGGCTGGACGGCCAGCGTCCGCCAGGCGCCGCCGTCGACGGATATCAGGGTTTCGTCATAGGTGTCGACGTCCAAGAGTCCCTTTTCGCAGGCGACCCGGATGCCGGATTCAGCCCGCGGGAACCCGGGCTTCGCCACTTCAAAAGAACAGAAGACATAGTGGACGGTACCATCGTCCATCGTCAGCAGGAGGTCCGAGGTGGCCTCGACGGGGGCGCCCAAGAGCGTCCGGCACTTGGCGAAAACCGACCGGACCTCGCGTCCCGTCAAAGCCCGCACGGCGTCGATGTTGTGAATGCCGTGACCGAACAGGAAGCCGAGGTTTTCGGGATGCAGTTGCCAGCCGCGCGCGGATTTCAGGCCGTCCGGGACGACCTGGTAGGTCCGGATCTCGAGGACGCGGCCCAGCTTCCCCGAATCGATTTCCTCTTTGGCCTTGACGTACCCGATACGGTTCCGCATGGTGAAGGTGACCGTGCACTTCAGGCCGGCCGATGCGCAGGCGTCCAGGATGGCATCGCAGGCCTCGACCGAGTCGGCCATCGGCTTGTCGATGACGAGGTGCTTCCCGGCGCGGGCGGCGGCCAGGGCGTGCTCGGCGTGGCGGGCGTGAGGGGTGGCAACGCAGACGAGGTCGATGTCCGGGCTGGCTACGAGGTCCTGGTAGAAATCGAAGCACGGGACGCCGTATTTTCCGGCCAGCTCGGGCGCGCGCGTTCCCCCGGCGATGCCGGCCAGCCGGACGTTCCGGACATGCCTGGCAATCGCTTCCGCGTAGGTCTTGCCCATAAAGCCCGAGCCGATGATACCGACGCCGAGGGCCGCGGGTGTGTGCGTCATGGGGTTTTCTCCTTTCTTACTTGAAGCGGGAGCGTCTCGATAAACACCGGCCCGAGCAGTCCGGACACGGGAGATCCGCGATAACGGGTCGGTATCGTGCCGTAGTGGTTGGCCAGCGTGTTATAAACCAGGACCTCGAACCGGTTCTTGCCCGGCCTGACGAGCATCGTGACATCCACGGTCCAGGGCGGAGCGACCCGGATGCCGGCCAATCGCCCATTGACGTGGGCCTCGGCGGTGGCTGCCACCCGGCCCAGTTGAAGCAGGACGCGGCCGCCGGTCTGTTCGGGGCCCAAGACGATTGTCTTCCGGTACCATGCCCCGCCGGAGTAATGGGCCAGCGCTCCCATCTGCGACCAATCGCCGAGCGCCGCCTCGCCCGGCCCGCATTCGAGCTTCACCGGATCGGGGATGGCCGCTCCGGCGTACCGGCCCGGTTCGTACTCGATGCGCAGGGCGATATCGGACAGACCCGGCTCGACCCGGGCGACAACGGCCCGGAAGTGCCGCGTGCCATCCGCGCGCCGGGCGCCCGTCTCGACCGCCATTTCTTCACCATCAGCCCAGGCGCGGACCGCGCCGAAGGCGACGAGTTCCATAGAGCGAAGCCCGGGCGGCGCCGTGAAGCGATACCAACCCGCTCGCCGAGACTCTCCCGGCCGGCAATCAAAAACCGGCGCGTCCGGATCGGCAAACCAGCGCAGCCGCAGTTCGCTCGGAACGAACTTGGGGTGCGGGTCCACCTCCAGCATGGGCGGTCCGGCGACCACTCCGTGCCCGAAGCCCGGGCCGGGCTCGGTCGGAAACCAAGGGCTGTCTTCAAACCCCGAGACCCTAAAGGCTGCCGCCCATTTCGCGTCGTCAAATCCCAATGCCAACCATCCTGGCCGGGCTTCGAGGGCGCAACGCCAACTCGTATCCGTGGCGATTGAAGCGCTATGTCCGGATGCATCGGCCATCGTCAGCTCCGCGATCAGCCCCGCGAGGCCGCCGTCATTTCGGGCGCGCACACAGAGAAGATTTCTCCCGATTTTAAGATCCGCCCGGACGTCGTATTCCTGAATGAGAAGACAGCGGTCGCCGCGGCCGGCTTCCCTGCCGTTGACGTAAACGGCGTAGCTGTCGTCGGCTGTAATTCGGAGCACTGCCGCCTTGGGGGCCTCCTCCAATCGAAAATCCTTGCGGAAGAAAGGAGCGGCAACCTCGGGTGCCCCGGGGAACCAGATATACCGTGCGGCAGAAGAAAAAGCCGGCGTCTTCTTTAACGGCGGCGAGGCGCTGAGCGCCGCATAAGCCCGCACCGGCATCATGGACGCCTGCGTCAGCCGCACCAGCATCCGGTGCTCCCCCCGGCGGAGATCCAGCGGCAAATCGGGTGTCGTCACGGCTCCATCCAGCCAGGCCTGGATCCGGCCGCCCATGTTGCTGGTTTGAAGGTAGAGACGGGCATCTTTCGGGCAGAGGACGACAGTCCAGAGGTACCAGCTGCTGCCGGGTTTGTCGTTGGGCAGGTCAAAGAACTCGTCGCGGATGATTTCTTTCAGACCGTGGTAGCCTTGCTCGCCGGGCTTCCCTTCGACGCCCCAGCGCAGGGAAAATTCGTATGGCTCCCAGCGGAGAGTCCTGCCGGCGATTTCCACAGGCGTGTCCGGGTTGACGGCCGCAGACATAAGCATACGCCTCTCCAGGTCCGCCGTACCGGAGCCTGCCGGGACGGGCCCGAGCTTCCAGAATTGCGGCCCATACGAACAGGTCGTGTCCCGCCAGCCCGAATCATCGAACGTCGCGGCAGACCAAGACGAGGCATCACACGCGGCCGGTTCCTCGGCATAGCGGAAACGCCGCGCCTCGGCGCCGATGAAAGCCGCCGTCGACGGCCAACGGAAATCGCCGAAACGGTTGTCCATCGTAGGCTTCAGCTCGAACTCCCACCGGCCGTCGAGCGCAACCGGCGCGGGCAGGGCTGATTTCTCTTCCAGGTTCGTGATCTCGTCGAGGTCGGTTATCTCGACGGTTAAGTCCGGCGCGCCGGGACTGAACACGATGAGCTGCGCTTCGCCGGTGTTCGGAAGGCGGAGGCGCGTTCCTTCCGCGACGACCGACACGCTGTTAATCGGGCTCGTATTCCCGGTCCACGGGTCCCAGAGTTCCACCCGGCCCTTAGCGCGGAAGAAGCACTCCGAGTCCTTGGGGGCGCCGACGACCAGGTACACGTCACGCGGACCGATCTTCCTGTGAAGTGCCTGGCAGCCCGCGCCGCCCTGAGGCGCGCCGACGATCGCGAAATCGGGAGTGAAGGCTTCAGTGATGACAGCGGGGACGTCGGCAGGCCCCTCGAGGAGCCAGCCCGCGCCGCCGGCGGCGTTCCGCTGAACGCGCGGTCTCGGGGCAGCCGCGGCTCCCGCCGGCGTCATTCCGAATATCTCCTTGACCATCGCGTCGAGCTCCCGGTCATCGCGGCCGGCGCGGTCGCTCGCCCCGGGCAGCGCGCCGATAGCGACTACCAAGCCTCCCGCCCGGTAAAATTCCAGGGCCTTCCTCACGGTCGAAAACCGCGCCGCCGCCATCGACGGCAGCACGAACGCCAGGTATCTCTCGCCCGAGACGCGGAGCTCACGATCGGCGATCTCCGCCCGGTCGAGCGACTCGAAGTCCATGTAATCGAAATCGATCCCGCGCCCCTTCGGGCCGAAGAGGCGGTCGCTGATGCCGAACGCCGTGTCCGCAGCCTGTTCGCCTCCCATGCCCGCTTCCATCGGCGCCACGGGGTACATTATCGCGACGTCGCAGCGATGAACGCCCTGGCTCAGGAGATAGCTGAGCCGCTCGCAGTATCGAAGGTAGGCGGCCGTGTGAGGCCAGTACGGCATGCGGAAAAAGTTGCAGGGCGGCGCCCATTCCCACCAGCCGCCGTGGGTGCTGTAATACAGCCCGTGAAGCGCCAGGAGGTTGGCGCCGGCGACAAAGTTCTTGACCGTGTCGGCCGTCAGGTCGGCCGTGGTCGTCCCCCAGCCCGTTCCATAGAACCCTTCGAGCCAGACGCGGGGCCGCTCGTAGAGGTGGGCGATCGAGCTGTTGACCTTGTTCTTCCGGATGACGTCCGGCTCCAGGCCGGGCGAGTCATTCCCCGGCCCGAGCGTCCACCGCTGCGTCCGAAAGTAATCGCCGAACTCGACGACGTTGCTGCCGCGCCAGCCGTGGTCGCAGCCGTAGAGCATGCCCCGGTCGCGGTGCCAATCATAGATCGGACGAAAATAGCCCTCCTCGGACAGGGATACCATAACATCGCGGTAGTCCAGCCGGACCTTGGGCGTCCGCGGCCCGATATCCAAAAACAGCGCGGCCATCTCCGGCGCGAGGTCGTATCCCTTGCGCCGGCGGAATTCTTCGGCCACCCGTCCGGACCACAACCGGCCCGCCAGCCAGTCATCGTTGATGCCGAGCGAGAGTTCATCCGAGAAAAAGAAATTCAACCCCCGGCCGCCCTGGCCGGGGTTGCGATCTTCGAACCTCTGGAAGAACTTCCCGACGACCTTCTTCCCGGCGAGCGGGTTCAAGGGGTCGAGCGACAGCGGCACGACCTCGGCGTAAATCGCCACAACCTTCCAGCTTCCATGGGGGACCCGCCAGCGCACGGCGGCGCCGGCGAAATGAGGGAGAAGGTCGACGGCCGAGCCCGGCCGGATGGCGCCGCTATCCACACGGTAGGCGACGATACTTACAGGGTTCCCGGGCAGGTCCCAGAGATCCCAGGAGAGATCTGTGGGGCCCCGGACGTCGCGCGCCGTGTGCCGGAGAACGCTCGCGCGGAGCGCCGGGTCCTCTTTGATGATCTCGTCGTTCCACCAGCCTTGGCCGGGCACGCACAGGGTGTAATCGCTCAGGCTGACGGCCAGGCCCTGCTTCTGAGCTTCGCGCATGAACCAGCCGAAGAGGTCCCACCAGGCCTCCGAGAAAAGCGGCGGCTCGCTCGGGAGGGTCGGGCCGTACCACCGGTTTCCCTTGGCGCCGTGGGCGTAGTTCACCTGGAGGCCGACGACCGGCGCTCCGCGCAGCCTGTCGAGCTGCCACCTGATCCGCTCCTTGGTCAGGGGATCGCCGAGCCACCAGTAGAAAGCCACGGCGCCATAGCCGGGCGGCGGGTTGACAAAGCCCGGCAGCGCATCGAGGCCCGGGTCGCGGCTCGGGTAGCCCACGGGTGTTGCGGGAGCCGCTGCGCCGGCGCGCCCAGCGGCCCAAGCGGAGCTTGCCGCAGACCCCGGCGGCTCTCGTGCGCCGGAGAGGTCGGATCCCGTCCCGGGCGCCCCGGCGTCTAGCCTCGCGTCCGTCAGCGTCAGCGCCATGAAAATGCCTGCGGCGATCAAGGTGATGAGTATCCCCCGGAGCCTTGAGGGCGCGCATCGTTTCTTCATGATTCTCAATTCAGGCGGGATTGTAGACCAAATGAGGAGAAGGCGTCAAAACCGGCTCCTTCTCTTGACTTCGATCAATCGGAGGTTATATTGTCGCCTTTTCAGGAGGAAAAGATGTCCGAAAATACGGTTTTCTCCGGATTCACCAAGGAGACCGTCCGCTTTTTCACGGCGCTTCGAAAGAACAACAACCGGGAGTGGTTCGAACAGAACCGTGAGACCTACGAAACGCAGGTGATGGCCCCGGCCAAGGCCTTCGTCACGGCCATGGGCGAAAGGCTGAAAGCCATCGCCCCGCGCATCGTGGCCGCGCCCAAGGTCAACAAGTCCATCTTCCGCATCAACCGCGATACGCGCTTCAGCCAGGACCCTTCGCCCTACAAGACCAACCTGGGTATCTACTTCTGGGACGGGTTGCGCTGTCGGATGGAATCGTCGGGATTCTATTTTCACCTCGAGCCGCCGAACCTCATCCTCGGCGGCGGCATGCACATGATCCCCGACAACCTCCTGGGCCGTTTCCGGGACGCGGTCATCGACCCGAAAAGCGGCCGGGAGCTAGGAAAGATCGTCGCCGCCATCCGGGCCGTTCCGGGCATCACGATCGAGGGCCTGCATTACAAGCGCGTCCCGGCCGGGTTCGACCCCGGCCATCCGAACGCCGAGCTCCTCAAGCATAGGGGGCTTTATGGCGGGGTCGAGATGAAAATCCCCGGGGAGTTTTATACGGCGCGCCTCGTCGACTTCTGCTTCGAGCGGTTCGCGCCGCTGGCGCCGCTCCACCGCTGGCTGATGAAAAACCTCGGCTGAGCGCCGCGGGGTTTCTTAACAGCCGCTAGGTTTCTCGAACGCGCGAGATCTCGAACACCACTGGAAAGGCGGCGTCGGGGCAGGCATGAGTCTTCTTGTCGGGGTCCTGGAGCCAGGGAAACCGGGCTTCGAACATCATGGCGAACACGGCGGGGAGCATGCTGTACAGAGCGTGGATGCAGATCTTCCCTTCAACCCCCTGCTCTGTGAACCGGACGACGTCGCCGACTTTATGCCCCATCCCGCAGGTTCCCTTGACGCTGACGACTTTGGCTTCAATATATTTGATCTTATTCGGCATTGCCGTTATCTCCTCTCTTGACGTCGACGTGGTGACAAACCCCGAAAAATCGCCGAAGTTCATAGATCCGGCAATCCCGCTCCGATAAGGGCAGCCCAATAATCCCACGGCCAGCGGTGCCATCTGGCAGAACGTCCTGCGCGTTAGGCGACGGCCTTTTCCTGATCGTTTGACCATCGGTTCTTCAGGTTTCATCATCAATATGTTATTTCATGGCCGCGAAATCTAAAAGTCAAATATTTTTTCCAAATCATCTTTTCTTGCCTTTTCTCTGGCCTGGCAAATATAAAGCGTATCCCGGACGAGAAAAGTCTCGACCCGGCTGACTTCATAGCCAGCCTTTTCGACAATTTCCAGGAGCTTCTTTTTCGAGAAGAAATGCCCGGCCGCCTCGCTCATCTTCTCCGGATCCCTTTCCAGAATTACCAGAGGAGCCTTCTCCTTCAAGCTGGGCCGGATATTCTCTAACAGCTCCTCGGGCTTGGCCAGGTCATGAAGGACGTAGACCATGATCACCAGGTCCATGACGGCTTCGGGGAAAAGGGGCCTCTCGACTTCTCCGAGGACGGTGATGATATTGCCGATGTCTTCGTGCTTGGCTTGTTTCTCGATGTCCTGGAGCGCTTTCCCGTCAATGTCGTTGGCGTAGATTGTCCCGCCGGGCCCGACTGCCCGGGAGAGCTTAAAGGTGAAATAGCCATGCCCGGCGCCGACCTCTCCGATGGTCATCCCCGGCCGGATGCCGACGGCATCCATAACCTTTTCCGGCTGCTGCCAGCTGTCCCGGTCGTTTTGACCCGCCAGAGGACGCGCGGCCGGCGCCGCTGAGGCTTCTCGATTGCCCACGGAGGCCACGGCGACGGTCGAGTTGAGGAGAAGAATAGCAGTCAGAGCCCAAACCGGCCCCCTCTTGAAAAAATCTTCCCTCATGGAGTTCAATCGAGTCCACACCGATGCATACCAACGCCAAATGATATTATTCCCGGTTGCGGACCGCCGTCAATAATTTCAGAGCCGGCCCTTCATTCTCCTGAAACAAAAACTCAGGCTGTTGCGTATATTTATATTGAATACCCCAAGGGTGAGGTGTGCCATGAACCTGACGGATGACAAACGCTTTATAGGAGCCGTTCTTCTTATTGTCCTGTGTGCGGCGTCGCTAACATTCTCCTTCACATTCCAGAGCCAGGAGGGCCCGGCCGGGCCGCCCGCCCTGAACGCCAAGACCAGAGCCGAGGTCGTTCAAAAGATCGGGGAGCTATTGGTAAAGTTATATATCTTTCCCGACAAAGCCAAAGACATGCAGGCCCTTCTGGTCAAGAAGCTCCAGGCCGGCGAGTACGACAAATTGGATGATGTCCAAGCTTTGGCCCGGACTCTCACTATCGACCTCCAGAGCGTTAGCCGGGACCGGCACATCCGGGTCAGCTACAACCCCGAAGCCGTCAAAAGAATCCGGGCCAGGGAAAGCCAGAGTCCCGCCGACCGGGAGAAAGAACGGCAAAGGGCGGTCGAGGCCGAGCGCCAGCGGAATTTCGGGTTCGAGAAAGTCGAGATCCTCGATGGGAACATCGGCTACCTCGACCTGCGGGCTTTTTCCGGGAGCCGGGAAGCCGGCGAAACGGCCGTGGCCGCCATGAATTTTCTGGCCAATGCCGGGGCCGTCATCATCGACCTCCGCCGGAACGGCGGCGGGGACCCGGCCATGATTCAGCTGATCAGCAGCTACTTTCTCAGGGACCAAACTCATCTCAACAGCTTCGAAAACCGGGGCGAAGACACCCTCCAGCAGTCCTGGACCCTGCCCTTCGTCCCGGGGAGGACTCTGTTCGATAGTGATCTCTACATCCTGACCAGCCGGAGGACATTTTCCGCGGCCGAAGAATTCACCTACAACTTGAAGAGCCTGAAAAGGGCGACCATCGTCGGAGAGACGACGGGGGGCGGCGCCCACCCGGGCGGCAGCCGGATCGTCGACGACGGCTTCCTGGTCTGGATCCCGACGGGGCGGGCGGTCAACCCGATTACCAAAACAAACTGGGAGGGCACGGGCATCGCGCCCGATGTCCAGGTCGCCCAGGACAAGGCTCTGGACAAAGCTCGGGCCCTGGCCCTGGAAAAACTCGGTCAAAAAACGACGGATGAACAGGCCAAGGCCCGCCTGACCTGGGCACTGAACGCCCTAAAAGCCAAAACCGAGCCGGTTGCGGTCGACGAACCGGTTCTGAAAAAATACGTGGGGCGCTATGGCCCCGGCGAAGTGATCCTGGAGAACGGCCAGCTTCTGACCGTCATCGAGGGCCGGAAGCTCACGATGATCCCGGTCAGCCAGACCTATTTTGTCCTGGAGGGCGACATCGAGACGCAGGTCGAGTTCGTCCCCGGCAAGGACGGTAGGGGCTTCGAAGTCATCGCGCATCTCGCCGACGGCGGGACGCAGCGCCTGGGCCGGCAGGCTCCAACCAGATGACGCCTACCACGAGAGTAAGTACGGAATGGTCTCCGTTTTTGTGATGGCGACAAACTAGCTGAAGGGTGGCACGGCGTGGGGGCCCCCCGCCAGTCCGGACCGACTGGATTTTCTTAGGAAGGAGGGAGGACTGACGGGGGATCGCCGTGACAGGACCCTGATACCAAAGCCAACGACCACACAGACAGAGATCCTAACGCTATTTCTTGACTCCGGTTATCCTGAAAGCGTAAGCGCACTGGAGTTCCGGCGGGAGCGCGTTCGGGTCGAAGGCCGGCATTGAGATCACGAGGCTCTCTCCCTTGTTTTTCCATTTGAGAATCTGACCGGTCGCAAGCCAGGTCACCCGGCTCTCTTTCCCGGCCCGGACATTTCTGACGATGAGCTCTTTCCCGGGCCAGCGGGGCGTAAGGGCGAAGAGCGAGTCGGCTTTGTGCGTGAAAAAGATCTCCTTGACCGCCTGTCCCTTCTCCGGAGCGACGGTCTCCTTGAGGATGTCGAAACCGGTCATGAACTCGCCCCGCTTGGCCTGCGGCCGCGCCCCCTCCGACCACTGGCATGGCGCGCGCCACATTCTTGTCCCGTAGATCGCGTCACCGTTGGCTTTCAGCCACCGGCCGATCTGGAGCAGCCGTTCCTGCATGATCACCGGGATTTTCCCATCGGCCCGCGGCCCGATGTCGAGGCAGAAATTCCCGCCCCGGCTGACGATGTCGGCGAGCATCAGGACGAGCTCGCGGCCCGAGCGGTAATCGGAGATATCCTCGTTCCGGTTATAGCCGTAGGACGCCCCCATGCCGCGGCTCTCCTCCCAGGCGTGCGCGTCGCTGTCGAGCCCCGAGCCGTATTCGGTGGTGTAAAACCCGCCGTGCTTGTGCCGCGAATCCTTCCCCCAGCGGTCGTTGATGACGACGTCGGGCGCGTTCGGCGCCGTGTTGAAAAGCCAGGCCAGGAGCTCGGGCGTCCGCCACTCCCCGGACGGCAGGTCCCACTCGCCGTCCGACCAGACGATGTCGGGATGGTAGCGGGTGATGAGGTCCTTGAATTGCGGGAAAAGATGCCCGGCGACGAACCGTTTCTTATCGGACGTCCAAAGCGGGTGATACCACTCGTAGAGAGAATAATAGAGGCCCATCCGGATGCCGGCGCGCCGCACGGCCGCCGTGAGCTCGCCCACGATATCCCGTTTCGGGCCGGCCTCCATCGTATTCCAGGGGCGGCCATAGGCCCGGCTGGCTTCCCGGCTCGGCCAGAGGCAGTCTCCGGCGTGGTGCTTCGTCGTCAGCACGATGTACTTGGCGCCCGATTCGCGAAAAAGCCCGGCCCATTCATCCGGGTTCCAGAGCTCGGCCTTGAAGAGCGGGTAGAAGTCCTTGTAGGCGAAGTTTTTCCCGTAAGTTTTAGCGTGATAATCATAGACCTGGCCGTTCAGGGTTTTTTCCTGGAGGGCATGCTGGTACCACTCGGCATACGCCCCCTTCGGGCTCCAGGCGGGCACTGAATAGAGTCCCCACGTGATAAAAACGCCGAACTTGGCGTCCCGCCACCACTGCGGCGTGGCCCGGGCATCGAGCGATTCCCAATTCGCCTGATACTGGGGCCCTTGGGCAAAACCCGGGAAGCCGCTCAATAAAAGGATGAGAAGGAGGACTGCGCTTTTGTTCATGAGCTTTTTCACCTCCGGCAAACGCACCAAGCCTTCGATCCTATTAGGCTAACCCAAATATCACAACTTTTAAATCTCTGTCACTCCCCTTTTTCCGGCCCCGGGCTAGAAATTGAACGTGTAGGTATACTTCACGAGCAGGGTGCGGCCCATGGAAAGGGGCAACGCCGGAATCTCGCTCCAGCGGTCGGTGTTCCATCCGTCGTTATGAACGATATAGCGGAGATGTGCCTCTGGCTGCCTGCGACAACATGAAACACGGCATCACGTGAGCCGTCAAGCCTCTTCAATTGGATGCTGCGTCGAGCCGGCCGAAGGTTTCCGCCGCCGGCGCCGGATCAGAAAAAAAGCACCGCCAGCCCTGCGATGGCGCCGACAACGATGAGCAGGAAGGCCCCCGACAGGTTGAAGTAGGCCGTCAAGGGGGATTTCCCGAAGTATTTTTTGAGCTTCGGCAGGGTGACCATCGTCCGGGCCATTTCCTTCGGCGGGAACTTCTCGATTTTCCCTACGGCCAGGACGTACTTGCCCTGGTTATCCGGGCTCGAGACGACGACGGTATACATGCCGGCGGGAACGTTTTCATCATATTCCGGTCCCAGCTTATAATGGTCTCCGCCGAAGGGCTCGAAGAATGGCCGCCAGGTGTAGGTCTTGCCGTCCAGGCGGGCCAAGACGTTATCCGCAGAATCTTCCTTGCTGGTAATGACGGCTTCATAATCGGTCTCGATCCCCGGCATGTCGGGGACGAGGAGGTTGACGTACAGCCGCAGGGGAACCTGGCTCCGGATGATGTAGGTTTGAGGTTTTCCGGCCAGCCGGGCATAGAAGGCCTGGGAGACCTCGGGGTTGCGGACTTCGATCGAAGGCTTGTCGTCGATGAGACGGGGCTGATGGGCCAGGGCCGTTCCGGCGGCCAGAAGGAAGAGGAGGGCCGGCGTGCACCTTTTTATGTTTCCACTCATGGCGATATTATAGCTTAATGATGGCGGCACCCAAATCCGGCGGCTTGACACCTCACGTTAGAACAGGCTAGTGTTGGGTACCGATGAAATATTTTGACACCAGCACAATCATCGTTATTCTCCTCACCATTGCCCTTTTCAGCGTCGCCTTGTTCGTCAAAGGGTTTACCCACGACCTCCTGCTGGAAGCCGGCGTGCTGCTGGTCTCGATCAAGCTGATCATGATGGGCTATAAAAACAAGGCCGGTTTTCAAGACCTCAAGAAGGATCTTATCGAGATCAAAAAAATACTCACGGGGAAATAGTCGATACCGATGGGGGCGGAGTGACATGAAAAGACGGAAGATTCTCCACGGAACAGCCGCCGGAGCGCTCGGCCTCTTTGTCCTGGCGGCATCGCTTGCGGGGCAGACCAGGATGTGCCGCGTGGAGTCCCGGGCCTTGCCCGAGCCGGAAAAATGGGACTCCATGTTCACGGCGCTTTACGCCGCTTCCGACGGCCGGGTGTACATCGGGCTGGATTTTCACGGGGCGGGAGCGAACGTCGCCGTCTATGACCCGAAGACCGATTCGATGAGACTCCTGGGCGACATGCAGGAGCTCGCCGGCGAGAAGAACCTGGGGCGAGAGCCGCAGTCGAAGGTCCACACCCAGATCTGCGAGGGGAGGGACGGAAAGATCTATTTCGCCACCCACCTCTCCGCCTGGTACAACTTCGCCAAGATCAGCGAGCCCGAGGGCCTGCCGGGCGGACACTGGGTCGTCTATGACCCCAAGACCGACCACCTGACCGACCTGGGCCTGGGGCTGCCGCGGAACGGCATCATCACCATGACCATCGACCCGGGGCGCGAACGGCTGTACGGCTTGACCTACCCCATGGGGCACCTCATCTACTACGACATCCGGAGCAGGGTCACCGTCGACATGGGAGTCGTCCAGAACTGGGCCTCGGTCTCCCGGGTGCTGACGACCGACGATCGCGGCCGGGTTTATGGATTCTATAACGACGGCCGAATCTGGAGGTATGACCCGGAGAAAGACCGGGTGTTCAACCTGCTGACTCAGATGCCTCTGCGGACGCCGGGGGTTCCGATTTTCCGCTCGTTCTACGAGACCGAGCACGGCATGATGGGAGTGGCGAGGTCGGGGGACGGCCGGAAGTGGTACGGCCTCGAGACCGAGAGCTCGTACCTTTTCGAATACGACCCTTACCAGGGGGACGAGGGGAAGACGACGCTCCTGACCCAGCTTGCGCCGGACCGCTACGTGGGGAAGCGGAATGTTCCCTACGCGATGCTGGCTTTCTGCAAGGACCCCGAGGATGTCTTTTATCACGCGGCCAACACCCAGTTGGGGGAAGAGCCGCAGGGAATCTATTGGGGCCAGGGCTACGGGTCGGCGATGGTCATCTACGACCTGAAAACGGGACGCCGCGAGGACCGCGGCGTCATCGTCGCGGAGAACAACCGGCTGGTGATGACGCCGACGGCGGCGGCCTGCGCGCCCGACGGCACCGTTTACTTCATGGCTTTTGTGAACGAGCAGGGGGCGGGCCCTCAGCAATCGGAGAGTGTCGCCGACCTGGTCCTCGAGAAAAAGGGGGGCGCCGCCCAGCGGGGCAGGGACTACAACCTGCGCCTCTGCATCTATAAACCGAGGTCATCCCGGCGGACAGGATGACAGCCCGCGGCAGGGACGCCAAGTCGGGCCCAACGTGGAGGACGCCATGAAACAGGCGATCGGTCAATCCGCGCCGCGGATATTCACGGCGCTTCTGCTCGCGGCCCTCGCCGCGCCGGCGCTCATGGCCCAGCGGACCGAAACGATGGACGCCGTCGTCGTGCCCCAGAACCGCATCACCATGCGTGACTTGGGCTGGCCTCCCGTCGACGTGATCCCCGAGGACGAAAACGGCATCACGTCCCTGGTGGTGGCGCCCGGCGGGTCTATCTACGGAGGGACGACCGGTTTTCAGGCGCACCTCTTCGTGCTCAAGCCGGCCGGGGCGCTGGTGCGCCCGCTGGGAAAAATCCCTGGGGCCCAAAGCATCCACCATGCCCTGGTGGCGCCGGAAGACGGGATGATCTATTTCGGGACATCGCTCTGGAACCGGGGCCGGTTGGACCAAAGGGGAAAGGACATCCCCGGGGCGTACAAGGGATTTCCCGGCGGGCACCTCTATCGGTTCGACCCCGCGGAAGAGGAAAAGAGCCGTATCCTGACGCATTGGGCGGACCCGGCCCGTGATTGCCCCGGGTTAACCGACCTCGGAATCCCGGTTGCCGGCGACGGGGTCCACGCCCTGGTCGGCAAGGGGGATGAGCTCTACGGCGTGAGCTTTCCCGGAGGCGTTTTTTTTGTCTTCGACATCGCCAAGCGGGCAGTGAGTTTCCGGCAGGCTATCTGCGGCGACCCCATTGCCGAGAATCCTTACCGGAGCGTTCCCCGGGATCTGGTCATCGATCCCGACGGAAACGTCTGGGGAACAGGAGATTACGGGAAGTTTTTCAGATACGATCCCGCCGCGAAGAAAATTGCGCAACTTGATATCGCCCTGCCCTGCCTCCCGGGGAGGGAATTCATGAACGTCGTGGACTCCTTCGCGCTCGCGGCCGACGGCAAAATCTACGGCGGCGGTTCGGACGGCTACGTTTTTTGCCTGGACCCGAAATCGGCATCCGTCAGGAACCTCGGCAAGCCGCTCTGGCAGAAGCGGATCCGAGGCCTGGCCGCGGGGTCGGACGGCAATGTCTATGGCGTCGGCGGCGAGGAGATGGGGATCGCCCGGCTGTTCGTCTACAGGACGGCCTCGAAGGAGTTCGAGGTTCTGGGCCTCATCGAAGCGAACCATCCTCCTTACTTCAACTGGCTCGCCAACGAGTTCGACGCCATGGTGACCGGACGGGACGGGACCATCTATATCGGCGAGAACAGCCGTCGGGCGCACCTCTTCATCTTCTGCCCCTGGCAATAGTTTGTAATAATCGGTGGTTACCGGGGATGCGTATCCGTTTCTGTGAGGGCGATGATCTAACTGAAGGGTGGCGCGGCGTGGGGGCCCCCCCGCCGACCCAAACGTTTGACGGAAGAACCTCTCCGGCAGGGGATAATCGAAGCGGGCCGTTCGGGGCGCCGGGGGATCGCCGTGACAGGACCCTAACCCTGAGGAAATCGATCACGGAAACGGATGCCAAGAAACCGGGTTACTTGATTACAGTTGGTTCAAGCCGCCGATATACTCGGCCAGCGTCGCGCGAGCGCCCTTTTCGTAGAGGCTGCGGAGCGCGCGGCTCACGTGGCTGCGGAACCCCGGATCTCCCGCCAGCCGGTCGCCGAAAATCTCCTTTATACCGAGGAGCGGCCCGGGGTCAGTGCCCCCGCGGCGGGCGAGCGTCAGCAATTCGTCCGCCCGCCGGTCGACGAGCGCGAGTGCGTTCCCTTGTTCGTCTTTTCCCGCCAGGTAGCGGAACCAGCAGGCCACGCTGAAACTCAGCCGGCCGATAGGGCCGCCGCGCTCCAGCTGCTCGGAGATAGACGGCAGCACGAACTTCGGAATTCTCACCGACCCGTCCACCGAGTTTCGCGAGAGCTGATCCTTGATGGCCGGGTTGGCGAAGCGCTCGACCAGGCTCGCCTTATAATCTTCCAGGTTGATGCCCGGTACGGCGGGTAAAAGGGGCGTCACCTCGATGTCCATGGCCTGGCGGACGAGCTTTCTGATGTCGCCGTCGGCCATGGCCTCGTCGGTCGAGGAGTACCCGAGCAGGATTCCGATGTAGGTCATCACCTGGTGGCTGGCGTTGAGCAGGCGGATCTTCATCCTCTCGTAAGGTTCCACGTCCGCGGCGAACTGCGCGCCGGCCAGCTCCCAGGCCGGCCGGCCCTCCGGAAAACGGTCCTCCAGGATCCACTGGCGGAAGGGCTCGGTGATCACCGGCCAGGCGTCATCGACGCCGAACTCGCGGCAGAGCATCTCCCGGTGCGTGTCCGTCGTGACGGGCGTGATGCGGTCGACCATGCTGTTGGGGAAGGAGCAGTTCTCCGCGATCCAGCGGCCGAGGGCGGGATCGCGGCGCTCGGCGAACCCCAGCATCGTCGTCCGCGTCACGTCGCCGTTGTGCTGAAGATTGTCGCAGCAGAGGATCGTGAACGGCGGCTGGCCGCGGCGCCGCCGCCGGTCGAGCGCCTCGGCGAGATAGCCGAATGTGCAAACGGGCTCCTGGGGATGCGCCAGGTCGCGAACGATGTCGGGATGAGCGTCGTCGAACTCACCCGTTCCCTCGCGCACATAATAGCCGCCCTCGGTGATCGTGAGCGAGACGATCCGGCAGTCCGGCGCGGCCATCATCTCGATCACCGCCTCCCGGTCGTCGGGCGCGAAAAGATAGCCGGCGAGCGACCCGATGACCCGGGCACGGTTTCCGCCGGCATCACTTTCGATGACCGTGTAGAGGGCGTCCTGCGGCCGCAGCGCGTCGCGCATCCGGACATCCTGGGCGAGGAGCCCCACCCCGCAGATTCCCCATCGCGGACCGCCCGGCGCCGGCCGGCCCAGGAGGTCATCGAGGTAGACGGCCTGGTGGGCCCGGTGGAACCCGCCGACGCCGATGTGGACAATGCTCTGGGGCAGGCCGGGCCGCTTGTAGCCGGGGACGCGCACGGCTGGGGAGAGCCGGCCCAAGTTCGCCTGATTCAGTTTGACCGCTCGCGTTTCCATCCCGGTCAGCTCATCCAGTTGCCGCCGTCGACGTTGAGCGTCTGGGCAACGACGTAATCGCTGTCGCTCGAGGCTAGGAACACGGCCGCGCCGACATGGTCCTCGGGAAGCCCCATGCGGCCGTAGGGCACCGCTTCGCCCACCAGCCGCTTCTTTTCGCCGGGCGAACGCTTTTCGTACTTGGCGAACAGGGAATCCACCTGGTCCCACATCGGGGTATCGGCGACTCCCGGCGAAATCCCGTTGACGTTGATCCCGTACTTGATCAGCGCGAGGCCCGCGGACTGGGTGAGGCTGATGACCGCGGCCTTGCTGGCGCAGTAGACCGAGACCAGCGCCTCGCCTCGCCGGCCGGCCTGCGAGGCCAGGTTGATGATCTTCCCGCCCCGGCCCTGCTCGACCATCCGGCGGGCGACCGCCTGCATCGTGAAAAAGAGCCCCTGGACGTTGACGGCGAAGACCCGGTCGTAGCTCTCGCGCGTGACCTCGAGAAGCGGCGCCATATCGAAGACAGCGGCGTTGTTCACCAGGATGTCGATGCCGCCCTCCCGCGCGACCACCGTTTCGACCAGCCGGTCGATCGAGTCCTGACGGGTCACGTCGAGCTCGACGGCGAACGCCCGCCCGCCGAGCGCCGCCGCCGCGGCCCGGGCCTCCTCGATGAGGATATCGGCGACCGCCACCCGGGCCTGCTCCGCCGCAAATCGCTCGCAGATCGCCCGGCCGATCCCACGGGCGCCCCCCGTGACGACGGCCACCTTGCCCTCCAGCGCGTATGTTTTCATTTAAGTCTCTCCTGCCGACAGGCGGCGCATTCGTCCCCTGGCCCCCTCAATCCAGGCTGATTTGCCTGCCGCTTGGGGCGTCCCGAGCAATTCATTTCAAGAATCGGATTGCCTCTCTCTGACTGAGGATCGCTCGCCGCCACGCCCGGCTTGCGAGAGGCGCGCGATCGCCAGGCCCGACGCGTCAAAAAGATACGCGGCCGCGCCGGTCATTTTGACCGCCACGCGGTCGTGAACGCGGACCGGATGATCATCGCCGGCCTGGACCGTGAACGTAGCTCCGCCCTCGACGGCGACGTGGACGAAAGTGGCGCTCCCCAGCCTTTCCACGACGAGCGCCTCGCCCCTCAGCTCTCCGCTTTCGCCGAGCGACAGGTGCTCGGGCCGGGCGCCCACCACGACCGTGTCCCCCGAGCTCAGCCGGCCGGAGACGGCCGGGACCTCGAGCATCGCCCCGCCAGGCAAAGTCACCGTCGTCGCCGCCTCGCCGACCGCGGCCACCTTGGCCTGGATAAGGTTCATCCGCGGCGAGCCGATGAACCCCGCGACGAACAGGTTCCGCGGCTGACGGTAGAGCTCGAGCGGCGTGCCCACCTGCTCGACGGCCCCGCCGTTCAGGACCACGATGACGTCGGCCATGGTCATGGCCTCGACCTGGTCGTGGGTCACATAAAGCATCGTGGCGCGGAGCTCGTCGTGAAGCCTCATGATCTCGAACCTCATCTGCACCCGCAGCGCGGCGTCGAGGTTGGAGAGCGGTTCATCGAAGAGAAAGACCTTGGGGTTGCGCACGATGGCCCGGCCGATGGCAACGCGCTGCCTTTCTCCGCCGGAGAGATCCCTGGGCTTTCGCCCCAGGAGCGGCTCGATCTGGAGGATGCGCGCCGCCTCCCGGACTTTCGCCAGGCGCCTATCCTTCGGGAGGCCGGCGAGTTTCAGGCTGAAGCCCAGGTTCCCGGCGACGCTCATGTGAGGGTAGAGGGCGTAGCTCTGAAAGACCATGGCCAGCCCCCTCTTCGCCGGCGGGATGTCGTTCACCCTCTGGCCGTCGATCCACAGGTCGCCGGAGGTTATCTCCTCCAGCCCCGCGACGAGCCGGAGCAGCGTCGACTTGCCGCAGCCCGAAGGGCCGACGACCACAGCCAGCTGCCGGTCGGCGATGTCGAGGTCCACTCCTTTGATGACCTCGACCCCGCCGAAGCTCTTTCGGATGTTGCTCAAACGGACGGTGGCCATCGTGACATGCCTCCCGGTTATTTGATCGCTCCGAAGGTCAGGCCGCGCACGAGCTGCCGCTGGCTCAGCCAGCCGAAGACGACGATCGGCGCGATGGCCATGGTCGAGGCGGCCGATAGCTTCGCCCAGAAAAGTCCCTCGGGGCTGGAGAACGACGCCATGAAGGCGGTGAGCGGCGCCGCCTTGGCGGCGGTGAGGTTCAGGCTCCAGAACGCCTCGTTCCAGGCCAGGATGACGGCGAGCAGGGCGGTCGAGGTGATGCCCGGGAGCGAGAGGGGCAGGAGCAGGCTGGCGATTTCGCGTCCCGGCCCGGCGCCGTCCATCCGGCCGGCCTCGAGGACCTCCCGGGGCACTTCCTTGAAAAAGGTGAAGAGCATCCAGATGACGATCGGCAGGTTGACGAGCGTATAGACCATCAACAGCCCCACCCGGCTGTCCAAGAGCCCGAGGTCACGGAAGAGAAGATAGATGGGCACGAGCACGCCGACCGGCGGCAGCATCTTCGTCGAAAGCATCCAGAGGAGTGTTGGCTTCGTCCGCCGGGTGGGGAAAAACGCCATGGCGTAGGCGGCGGGAAGCGCGAGACCGAGGGCGAGGAGAGTGGAGCCGACCGAGACGATGACGCTGTTCACCGCGTGCCGGACGTAATCGGCCCGCTGCCAGACGGCCGCGTAGTTTTCGAGCGTGGGCCGGAAGATGAGCCTCGGCGGCGTGGAAACGGCCTCCACCTCGGTCTTGAACCCGGAGACGAGCATCCAGAATATCGGGAAGAATATGACCAGGGCGACGGGCCAGGCGGCGGCGGTGAACAGGGCCTTGTTGCGAAGTGTCCTCTTCATGGGCGTCGGCTCACGTTTCGAGACTCCTGGAGACCGTCCGCATCAGGAAGACGGCGGCGACGTTGGCCAGGATGATGGCCAGGATGCCGCCGGCCGACGCACCGCCGATATCGAAATCGAGGAGGGCGAACCGGTAGATGAGGAAGGCCAGGTTGGTGGAGGCCAGGCCCGGACCGCCCGCCGTCGTCACGAAGATCTCGGCAAAGACCGTCAGGAGGAAGACCGTCTCGATCATCACGACGACGCCGATGGCGCGGCGGAGGTGGGGCAGGACGATGAAAAAGAACATGGCGAAGGGGCCCGCCCCGTCCATGCGGGCCGATTCCCGGCTCTCCGGGTCGAGCGACTGGAGGGCGGTCAGGAGGATCAGGAGGGCGAACGGCAGCCACTGCCAGGCGACGATGATGACGATGGCGGCGAGCGGCGCCCCGGAAAACCAGTCGACCGGCCGCAGTCCGACGCCGCGCATCAGGAAGGCGAGGACGCCGTTGACCGGGTCCATCAGCATGTTCTTCCAGATCAGGGCGCTCACCGTCGGCATGACGAAGAAGGGAGCAATGACAAGGAGGCGGGCCGCGCCGCGGCCGAAAAACGACTGGTCGAAGAGGACCGCGAGCAGAGTGCCGAGGCCCACGGTGATCGCCAGGACGCCGCCGACGAGCAGCACCGTGTTGATGATCACCTTCGCCAGCCCGGGGTCGGTCAACAGAAAGCGATAGTTCTCGAGCCCGGCGAAACCCCGTTCGCCGGCGTTCAGGAGGTTATACCGCTCGAACGAAAACCAGATGGTCATGACAAGAGGGACGACGGCCCAAAGCAAAAGGACAATAACCGACGGCAGCTTGAGCGGCAGGGTTCGGACGCTCCGGCGGGGCCCGCGCCGGCCCGCGGAGGGATCGGGAACCGGGGGAAGAGTCACTGGAAATAGCCTGCCCGGCGCATGGTCCGCTCGACGGCCTGCTGGGCGGACCGCAAGGCCTGCTCGACGGTCGTGTCCCCAGCCAGGGCAGCGGCGACCAGCTGGCCGACCTGGGTTCCGATCGACTGGAACTCGGGGATGGCCACATACTGAATGCCGAAGTACGGCACGGGCCGGTCGGTCGGATGGGACGGGTCGGCCGCCAGGATGGCCTGGAGAGTCAGCCCGGCGAAAGGCGCCGCCTTGACGTACCGGGGCTCCTCGTAGGTGGACCGGCGGGTGCCGGGAGGGACCGCCGCCCAGCCGTCGGTCCGGGCGACGAGCCGGATGTACTCCTTCGACGTCGCCCACTGGATGAACCGCTTCGCCTCCTTGGTGTGCTGGGACGATACGGGAATCGCCAGCGCCCATGACCAGAGCCACTGGCAGCCGGCCGGCGATTTGCGGACGGGCGCCCGGGCGAACGCGACTTTATCCGCCACCTTCGATTCGGCGGGGTCGAACATGTAGCTTGCGGCCACGGTGGCGTCCACCCACATCGCGCACTTGCCGGTGGCAAAAAGGGCGCGGCACTCATTGTGGCCGTCGGAGGTGATCCCGGGCGGCCCGTAGCTCCGGACGAGTTTGACATAAAAATCGATCGCCTCGCGCCACTCCGGCGTGTCGAGCTGCGGCCTCCAGCTCTCGTCGAACCAGCGGCCGCCGAAGGTGTGCACGAGTGTCGAGATGAACCCCATGTTCTCTCCCCAGCCGGGCTTACCGCGAAGGCAGATGCCGTAGATTCCCTTCTCGGGATGGTGGAGGGCTTTGGCGAACCGGGCGATGTCGTCCCAGGCCGGCTGGTCCGGCATCTTCAGCCCGGCGGCCTCGAAGAGGTCCGTCCGGTAGAAGGTGAACGAGCTCTCGCCGTAGAAAGGCAGCGCGTACAGCCGGCCCTGATAGGACAGCCCGTCCCGAATCGGCCTGAGCACGTCATCCAGGTCATAGCCGGCCGGCAGGTCCTCATCGAGGCGCGCCAGCCAGCCGCGCTTTCCCCAAATGGGCGTCTCGTAGGTCCCGATGGTGAGAACGTCGAACTGGCTCCCGCGGGTCGCGATATCGGTCGTCACCCGCGCCCGGAGGACGTTCTCTTCCAGTATTACCCAGTTCACCGTGATGTCGGGGTTCTGCTTCTCGAACTCCTTGGAGAGGCGCTGCATGATGATCATGTCGCCGTTGTTGACCGTGGCGATCGTGATCCGGGTTTCGGCCCGGCCGAGGGCGGCGGCAAGCAACATCGGGACGAGGGCATAGCGGCGAAGACCGAGCATCTTGTTTTTCTTCGCTCCTTCTTTTTGGTGAATCTTAAGCCAATTGCCCCGGAATTTCAATTCGGGGCGGAGGTGGGAAGCGGAATGATGTTATTCAGCAGGCCATCGGTCTAGCGGCAGCGCTCCCAGTCAGAATCGCTGGTGAACTGGTCCAGCTCTTTCCACATGTCGCGAAGGTCGCACATCAGGATGAGGAGATCCTGCGTTTTGCCGGAGAGGTCCCGGACGTAGTCAGGAAGCAGGGCTTCTTCGCGGAAACCGAGTTTCCGGCAGATGGTCTGAGCCTCTTTTTGCGGCCGCATCATTTTGGCCACGACCTTCTCGACATTCTTCTCCGCGGCCAGAAAGTAGAGCTCTCTCATCATGACCAGGCCAAGGCCTTTCCGGCGGAAGGGTCGCGCGACGATGACGCGGATTTCAGCTTGGTGCCTGCGCCACTCCTCACCGCTGAGCTCGAGCGCGCCGTCGGCCACGATCTTCCCGTTGAAGACGGCGACGATCCGGTGGATGTTTCCGGCCTCGGCCATCTTGATTCTCTGGGAGACGATATCGCGGTCGGTCACGTCGACGCGGAGGTACTTTCTATCCTCCAGGGGGAGCGTGCGATAGAATTTCATCAGCTTGTCCAGGTCTTGGAATACCAGACTTCGGATGATGACCTTTTGGCCGTCTTTGAGAGTCTCGGTTTTTTCCATCGGCCCTCCTGTTTTCGGATTCGGTCCCGAGCGCGTCCCAATATAAGAGGCTCACGGCAGCTTGTCAATAAGCCGAGCGGCGCGCTCAGCCCGCCGGCTCAACGCCGATAAAATCGTAGGCCGGCGGCGCCGTGGTGCCGAAATCCGTCAGAAACCGGTCGGCCACCTTGTCATCAAAAATCACGCCCATGACAGGACCCCGGAGCTTCTTCATGAGGAGATAATCGATCGCCGGGCTGAAGGTGCCCATGAACAGCCGGTCCAGGCGCTTGTCGGGGAGGCCCACGGGACCAGGCTGGGCCTGGGCGACGAGCGAATCGACGATGCACAGCTGCTGGCGCACCGGGCTTCCTCCCAGGATGGCCTCGTGCTTGGAGATGCCCAGGAGCCAGTCGGTGGCCGTCTTTCCGGAATGGACGAGGTCCCCCCAGGCGTTCTTCGGGCCGGTGGGGTGAAACGTCCCGTAGTGATTCTTCATCGACAGCGTGCTGTTCGCGATCTCGGGGATCGGCTGGCCCTTGTTCACAGCCAGGTTGACGAGGATGTCGATAGAGCCATCCAGGAGAGCCCCGCAACAGAGGAAGTCGCGCGAGAACCCGGGGATGGCGGTTTTCGCCCAGCCGCCGAGCTCGTCGGCCACGACCACGGACGGCAGGCCGGGCCAGCCGCTCTTGCCGACGAAACCGCTGTAGCACTTCGTAGCGCTGGTGATGGCGTCATAGACCGTGATATTGCCGAAGGGGACGCCGAACCCGTTCA
>Ga0315275_10000824_pt1 | contig 26121 bp, 27 predicted proteins | sample YL17G03_0_MG_FD_205557 | JGI IMG/M metagenome (GOLD analysis project Ga0315275, IMG submission 205557) | Sediment microbial communities from Yellowstone Lake, YNP, Wyoming, USA - YL17G03_0 | ecosystem: Environmental > Aquatic > Freshwater > Lake > Sediment | place: USA: Wyoming | collected...
CCAAAGAGGGGGATGGCAGCCCTGAGTCGCCGGGATGCCACACGCATCCGGTGGATATGTTCGATATCCCGGGCTAACCTGACACCGTTGATCTCATGGAGAAATGCGTCAAGGAGCGGAAGAATTCGCTGCACACCAAAATTGCAGGCTGCCGGTACCTGTCCGGGCTCCTTAACGGAGATCATTATACCAGACCCCCCGGTGATCTACCAGCCAGTTCTGTGCATTCAGGGGTTTTTCATCCCTGCCAGGTAACCGTCGTTCATAGGTCCCGTCGCTTTTCAGGATGCGTGTCTTGACAGTATCCTGCAGCTGGACAGGGAGAATACCGGATATGATCGATTTCCGCATAGCAGGATCTTCAACGGGAAACAGCACTTCGACACGCCGGTCAAGGTTACGCGGCATGAGATCTGCACTTCCCAAAAAGACCTCTTCATCGCCCCCGTTATGGAAATAGTAGATCCGGGCGTGCTCAAGAAACCGCCCGACAATCGCACTCAACGTGATATTCTCGCTTATCTCCTGAATTCCCGGTCGCAGACAACAGATGCCCCGGACCTGCAGCTCAACTTTTACACCGGCCTGTGACGCCCGGTATAGGGCAGCAATGCAGGAGGGATCGACCAGCGCATTCATCTTGAAGATCAGGTGCCCGTCGCCATGCGAGCGGTGCCGGGAAATTTCACGGTCAATCCGGTCTATAATCCCCTTGCGCAGTGTTACCGGTGCAACCAGCAGTTTCTGGTACTGTTCAATCCGTGCATACCCCGTAAGGAAATTAAAAAGATTTGCCACGTCCTCACCGATCTCCTTGTCGCAGGTAAACAGGCCGAAGTCTGTATAGACACGGCTCGTAGTGGCGTTATAATTGCCGGTGCCGAGGTGCATATAACGGCGTATGCCATCCTTTTCCCGGCGGACGACCATGCAGAGCTTTGCATGGACCTTCAGGCCAACAACACCGTATACTACATGGACTCCCTGATGTTCAAGAGCACGGGCCCACCCGATATTGTTCTCTTCGTCAAAACGAGCCTTGAGCTCGATCAGTGCAGCGACCGCCTTCCCGTTCTCCCGGGCTTCCATGAGAGCATTTACGACCGGGGAGTTTGAGCCCACGCGATACAGGGTAATTTTTATCGCAAGTACATCCGGGTCATGGGCGGCCTGCCGGAGGAAGTTCACGACAGGAGAAAAACTGTCATAGGGATGGTAGAGGAGAATGTCATGGTGACGGATGGCTGAAAATATGTCCTTCCCCTCGCTAAGATCTGAGGGGAGTGATGGGAGGAACGGGATGTCTTTCAAGTCGGGGCGATCAAGTGCGAGAAGCTGCATAAAGTCAGCCATGCCTACCGGGTGGCCGATCCGGTAGAGCATTGAGGGACTGATCCCCAGTTTCTTCTCCAGCATATGGCATATACCGTCATGCATGGAAAGATCCACCTCAATGCGCACCGGTTTTCCCTTTGCTCTCTGCTCCATGATCTCTTCTACCGTTGTCAGGAGATCCGAGGCTTCATCGACTTCGATCTCGATATCTGCATCACGAGTGATCCGAAAAGGGAACGATGCAATAACATCCAGTCCTGGGAACAGCATGTCAAGGTGTGCGGCAATAATCTCCTCAAGATACACGATATGCACATCGGAAACATCACCTCTGGTATCTTCCGGGAAAGGAGGAATCCGGACAAAACGGGGAAAAAGGTTTGTCGGGACCTTCACCCGTGCAAAAAAATCTTTTTTATTCAGATCCCTCACGATAATGGCAAGGTTAAGCGAAAGATTTGAAATGAAGGGGAACGGGTGGGAACTGTCGAATGCAAGGGGAGTTAAGACCGGAAATACCTCGTTTACAAAAAATGTATGCACGGCATCTTTTTGGTTATCGGAAAGTCCCGTATACATATGGACATGGATACCTGCGGCGTCCAGCCGCGGCAGGATTTCTTCATGCCAGATATAGTACTGGGCCTCAAGTTCCGGGATGAGCATCTTCCTGATTGCTTCCAGCTGCTGCCCCGGCGTCATGCCATCCGGAGGAGATTTCAGCACGCCCTGCACAAGCTGCCTCTGGAGACCGGAGATACGCACCATGAAAAATTCATCGAGATTGTTGGCAAAGATCGCGAGGAACTTCACCCGTTCCAGAACAGGGTGGGTTTCATCCAGTGCTTCGTCAAGAACATGGCGGTTGAACCGTATCCAGCTCAGTTCACGGTTGATATAGAAAGAAGGGCTGTCAACAGACAGGTGTGGTGTATCCATGGTCAGTTCCCCGTAAACCGTACAAGCTGTCAGGACAGTGCTCCCTGACTTCCTTTTACAGTAGAGAAAGATGTCGAATAAAATATATCCTTCCGTCTCGTGCGATACAGGAGCGATACGAAAGCAGCACTACCGGGTTTTTTTAGATGAAAAAAAGGCTATTTCAATTTCCGATCTGCATTTTCGCAAAAGAAAATGCACAAAATAACGAGCAGACCGGAAAGCGCCGGGTCAATATTCAGGTTGTTAATGATTCCGGTTAAATTTCTGAGTTTCTTGAGTCATATTGTCATCAAGCACCATAAGATCCGAACCTGTCGAAGCCCACTAAGGACGTGATATAAAAGTGTCTGGTCAAAACCTGTCCCCGCACCATCAATTCCGGTGAGGCCCTGATTGACTGTGCTATTTGCACTGTAGCAGGCACGTTCATCATCTTAGTTGGAACAACGTAAAGCCGGAAAAGAAACTGTACGTTTGTTATAAAAATATTTTTAACCGTTCACGGCGATTAACACCCGGTTATTCCAGTACGTATGGATGTTCTGGTTTTTATCAGAAATTTCCTGTAATGAATGACCGGTTCCGGATTATGTAGCAGTTTAATAGGAGGGTTTGGTCGGATGGACTTTGGATCAACATTTTTTTACAGATATCGCAGGTTCATCAAATCGCTCAAGATCTACCTCCTGCTTGCCGGACCTGGTCTTATTGTGATGCTTGCCGACAATGACGCTGGCGGCATCACTACCTACACTGTCACCGGGGCGAAGTACGGTTATGGACTGATCTGGTTTTTACTGCTGCTCCTGCCGGTTGCCTATATTGTCCAGGAAATGACCGTGCGATTGGGCGCAGTTACCAAACGGGGGCACGCAGAAGCGATTTTTGATGCGTTTGGCTCATTCTGGGGCTGGTTCTCATTTCTCGATCTGTCTCTCGTGAACTGGCTTACGCTGATTACCGAGTTCATCGGCATGACTGCAGCGCTCTCCATCTTCCATATTCCACCAGCAGTCACTGTAGCAATTGTATCTATCGTCATGATGCTTATGGTTCTCCAGGGTAAATACTGGACATGGGAAAAGATCGCGATCGTGTTAGCCGTCCTCAACCTCATCTATATCCCGGCAGCATTCCTAGTGCACCCTTCAGTCGGGGAAGTACTCAGTACCGGACTGATCCCCCACTTTCCCGGAGGGTTTAACGGCACCTTATTCTTTTTTCTCATGGCTAATATCGGAACAACAATCGCTCCATGGATGATCTTCTTCCAGCAAAGTGCAGTAGTTGATAAGGGGATGAAGGAAAAAGACATCCCTTGGGGCCAGATGGACACCCTGATCGGCTCAGCGTTCACGGTACTAGTCGCGATCTTCCTTGTTGTAGTGACCGGCACAGTACTTTATGGTACGGAAGTTGAGAGTGCAGCACAGGCAGCAAGTATCATGATGACTACGAACTCCTGGCTGGGCACCTGCATTGCGATTGGCCTCTTTAACGCAGGATTCCTTGGGGCGATATGCATATCGCTTGCCAGCTCGTGGGCGTTTGGGGAAGTTTTCGGGTGGGCGCATTCCCTCAATATGAGGATCCGCGAGGCCCCATGGTTCTACGCCTGCTATTTCTTCGCGCTCATCACTGCCGGGGGGGTTGTGCTCGTGCCGAATGCCCCCCTTGTTCTTATTACGCTCTTTGTTCAGGTAATCGCCGTAACGCTACTTCCTGCTGCGCTGGTATTTCTGATCCTGCTACTCAACAACGAAGAGATCATGGGTAAATACAAGAATACCACACTCCAGAACATAGCCGGGACGGTCATCGTAGTTGCGATTATTGTCCTGTCCACACTCTATGGGATTACCACACTCTTCCCGGAGTGGCTGCTGTAGTAGAAGGACGGAGATGAACACGTGTTGACTCTTGAAACAATATTCGGTGAACGGATCGGGAGTGTATTCCGGAGATGGATGGATAAGATCCGCGAGATTAACAGGAAGTATGAAAAGCCCCGAATTACGATGTCCCGTGGGGTGAAGATTGCACTCCTGTTCCTCCGGATCTACCTGATCCTGCTCGTACTCCTCCTTGGCTATAAATTTTGGACATTATTGACATGAGGGAAACGATGGGTATGCAAACTGTTCCCACAAATACAAAACCGCAAAGATCCGACAGGAAATTTCTGTTGAGCGAAATGCTCGGGGCAAAGGTCTTCCTGCACGAAAAAAAGATCGGATCACTTTCCGATCTGATGATTATTGAGACTGGCAAGCTTCCCGAAGTCTCGAATTTTGTCATTACCCGGCCTTTTGGAGATCCTTCGCTTCTTATCCCATGGGAATGTATTGTATCCCTTGAACCGCAGAAACTTGTTATCAATATCGACGACCTGAAAAAATTTGAGATCTCACCCCCGGAAGATGCGATCCTCCTGCGAGATCATATCCTTGACAAAAAGGTCATAGACACCGAAGATGCGGAAGTGGAAGTGGTCTATGACATCCGTCTGATTGAACGGAATGCAAAACTCTATGTCACGGAAGTGGATACGAGCAAGTCCGCACGCCTTCGCCGTCTTGGGTTCGGGTTCATGTCCGGAGTTCTCGCACCCAAGGAAGATCCCAAGGACAGTGGTTCGATCTCGTGGATGTATATCCAGCCACTCCCGTCGCATATCAGCAGTTTCAAAGGAGATGTCAAGCTCAAGATCCTCAAAGAGACACTCGCTGAAATCCACCCGGTCGATCTTGCTGATATCCTCGAAGAGCTCGATCACGACCAGCGTGTGATAGTCTTCTCCTCACTCGATCACGAGCAGGCATCCGATACTCTTGAAGAGATCGAACCCCTCGTGCAGCGGGATATTATCTCCTCCTTAAGTAAGGAAAAAGTGGTACGGCTCATCAATGGCATGACACCTGGCCAGGCCGCAGACATTCTCGCGGTCCTGCCGTCATCTGAAGCCCAGATCATCCTTGAAGCACTGAATACAGAATCAGCAAAAAAAATCCAGTCAATTATCAGCAAACAGGAAGAGAAGGTCCTCCACTACACAACGCAGAAGATCTTAAAATTCTCCCCGGATACAATAGTCGAGTACGTACAGAACGATTATCCTCGTCATGCCAGGGGCAAAGATGTGATTATGTATATCTATGTGGTTGACGGAGAAGATACCCTACTCGGAGTTATTGATCTAAAAGAACTACTGCAGGCAGATGACCGGGCTTTGTTGAAAGACATAATGGTAGAAAGTGTAATCAGCCTGAATACGGAAAGCACCCTCAAAGAGGCATCGCAGAGTTTTGCCCGCTATGATTTCCGGGCACTTCCCGTCACGGACGAAAAAAACCATCTTATCGGGGTCATCCCTTACCGTGATGTGATGAATCTTACCCATCACTTCGTGGAATAAGCGTGTCGCTGCCCATTGGACAATATTTCTTCCCATAACACTTCATGTATTGAATCGTTAGATGGAGACAATTACAATTGACGACACATTCAAGGGTCATGAGCTTGTGTCTAGACAGGATGGTTATTATGATTTCTGCATTTGGCTCGGGCGCGGCGGATGATCCCGTTTGAGCCTGTCAACCACTATTTTCATGCGCTCTTTCAGATGTAAAAACAAAATAACCGTATAGTATCATTTTTATACGGTATTTATTTAAAAAAATCTGTAATTTACTCATATGCTGATGGAGAATAATTAGTAATCATGTACAATAGATTTGAAAATTACCTTTATCTCAATATACGGTTTTGACATGGAAAGAGATACGACTCGATGTGACTTAATTATTTAAATAAATCACAATTAATTGTGATTTATTAATAAAAAAACAATAACTCTCTTGTAAAATATCATTATATCTTTTAATAATGATTCTTTTTAAAATTAGAACTCAAACCAGTGTCTGTATGCTGCTATGGGGATCTGATCAGATTATCGCCGATATGGATGAAAAAAGTTCTAAACTTCATATTCCTGTTCTTTAGCCCTCTGGAGGATATTGGACAGGGCAAAATTCATGGTACCTGACGGAAGACGCCGCCGAAAATTTTGATTTTTCTTTTTTCTTTTTTTAGCTGTAAAACAGCCATTGTGTATCCGTCCCATATGCATGGGAGAAATGACAACCGTTGGCCCGGGTTGGGGCGGCAGCAGGACATTTTATGATTGGAAAGACCATGAATTAGTTTATATATTACAACTTGTGTAGTCTTGCTACAGAGTAGAGAATAAGGGAATCTATTGACGGCTCTATCTTAACAGGCGCTCAGGATATGACTGGTGAGAAAGACATCCCTGATATAACCGCCCTTGTACGGATTGTTCATACCCTGCCAGTTACCGATGTCTTTTCTTTGGTTGCAACAAACGCCGATGGCCTGAGCACTTTCGAAGCTGAAGAGAACCTGAAACACTTTGGACCGAATACAATACAAAAAATCAAAGAAAAACCGCTTTACATAAAATTTCTTGGAAATTTCACGCACTTGATGGCGATAATGCTGTGGATTGGCGGTGTTGTCGGCTTCATCGCCCAGATGCCCCAGCTCGGCATTGCCATCTGGATGGTCAACGTGATCAACGGCCTTTTCTCATTCTGGCAGGAGTACCGGGCTGAAAAGGCAACTGAAGCCCTAAAAAAGCTTCTCCCTCACTATACACGCGTGCTGCGTGACGGGGAAGAGCGGCGCATCCTTGCAGAAGAACTTGTTCCGGGCGACGTAATGCTGTTGTTTGAGGGGGACCGCATATCAGCTGACGGCCGTCTTGTGGATGTCTCTGAACTGCGGATTGATCAGTCAACGCTAACCGGTGAGTCGCATGCGGTACGAAAGACAAATGAAGCCATCCTTGAATCAGACCTTGCCCATGCTGAACTACCCAATCTGGTATTTGCCGGCACAAGCGTCACAACCGGGACAGGAAAAGCTGTTGTTTTTGCCACCGGAATGGCAACTGAGTTTGGGAAGATTGCTCATCTGACTCAGTCGGTCGAGGAGGAACTCAGTCCTCTCCAGAAAGAAATGGCATTTACAACAAAGGTGGTGACCATCATTGCCGGCAGTATTGGTGTTATCTTTTTCCTGCTTGCCGCTGTGCTGGTCGGTGTAAACCTTGCCGAGAGCTTCATATTTGCCATGGGTATGGTCGTAGCGTTCGTGCCGGAGGGGATGTTGCCGCTCGTGACGCTGTCGCTTGCCATGGGCTCGCAGCGCATGGCCCGGCGCAATGCGTTGATCAAACGGCTTTCAGCTGTCGAAACGTTGGGTTGCACGACGGTGATCTGCACTGATAAGACCGGAACACTCACCCAGAACGAGATGACTGTACGGGGCTTGTGGCTTTTTAAGCGGGGGTTGACGGTGACCGGCGCGGGATACATCCCTGAAGGTCAAATCATGGAATGCAGTCAACCAGTTCCGGCTCCCTTGGACGGTGATCTCCGCCAACTGCTTCTTGCAGGCAGTCTCTGCAACAATGCACGGTTAATCCCGCCGAGTTCGAAATCTCCCTACTGGACGGTTCTTGGCGATCCCACCGAGGCAGCAATGAAGGTAGTGGCACTTAAGGCAGGACTGGATCTGGAAGCCGAGGCCCGTCTTACGCCCCGCCTCCGCGAGGTACCCTTTGATTCAACCCGCAAACGGATGAGCACCATCCACCAGACGCAGTTGTCTCAGGTTGTGTACGTGAAAGGAGCGCCAAAAGAGATCCTCAGTCTGTGTACGCGCGTCTGGCTGAACAACGAATACCATCCAATGAATGAGAATTTCATAGAAGAGATCATCGCGGCGAACGATGAGTACGCCCGGAATGGGTTGCGTGTACTTGCAGTCGCCCTGCGTGAGCTGCCAGATGACATGACTGACCACCGGCCTGAGGTCATCGAATGCAGCCTGACTTTCCTCGGGCTGATGGCGATGATGGATCCCCCGCGAGAAGAAGTGTCCCTGGCAGTCGACAAGTGCCACCGCGCAGGCATCCGTATCGTCATGATCACCGGTGATTACGGGCTGACTGCAGAGAGTATCGCACGGCGCACCGGTATTATCAGACAGCTCCAGCCTCGTATTATCAGCGGTGCCGATATCGATGCCATGGATAACGAAACGCTCAGATCTGCCCTGAATGATGAGGTCATCTTTGCAAGGGCTGCGCCGGAGCACAAGCTCCGGGTGGTAACCACACTCCAGGAGATGGGGCATATCGTGGCGGTTACCGGTGACGGGGTGAACGATGCACCAGCGCTCAAGAAAGCTGACATCGGTGTCGCCATGGGCATTACCGGCACTGATGTGGCGAAGGAGGCGGCAGATATGATCCTGACTGATGACAATTTTGCTTCTATTGTCAATGCTGTCGAGGAGGGACGGGGCGTCTATGCCAATATTAAGAAGTTCATCAGCTATATCTTTACGAGCAACACGCCCGAAGCAGTACCCTTTATTATCTGGGCTTTGAGTCGTGCACGTATTCCGCTCGCACTTGGCGTGATGGAAATACTCTCCATCGATCTTGGCACCGATATGGTGCCGGCACTGGCACTGGGCGATGAGCCGCCCGAGCCGGGGCTGATGGACAGCCCGCCCCGTGACCTGAAGGAGCATGTCATCACCCGATCTTTGCTCGCCCGTGCATACCTGTTTTTAGGCTTAATCCAGAGTTTCGCGGTAATGGCAGTTTTTTATTTCCAGTTCTGGATTAACGGTTACTGGGGCCAGTGGCTTGATCTTCCATCAACTGGAATCCTTTACCAGTCGGCAACCGCGATGTCGCTAGGCGTGGTTGTCACTACCCAGATTGGAAACCTTTTTGCGCATCGTACCGAACGCATGTCGGCCTTCCGGATAAGCTGGTTCAGTAACCGGATGGTCTGGATCGGTATCGGCTCAGAACTTCTGCTGATCTCTTTAATCGTTTATGTCCCGTTTTTCCAGCGCCTGATCGGGACTGCGGCGTTCCCTCTCGGAAACTGGCTATTTTTATTTGCCTGGACGCCATCACTACTGCTGGCTGATGAATTGCGCAAGGGGCTAGTGCAATGGAAGGAACGAAGGATGAAAAACATGTCTGAATTAGGAGGACCTTTATGAAAATCATAATTATTGGTTGCGGCAGACAGGGTGCCGAACTGGCAAAGACTCTCAGTTTGAACACTTGTGATGTAACGGTAGTGGATAATGACCAGACCGCTTTTGAACGCCTTGGTCCTCCGTTCCTGGGGCAAATCATCCACGGGAATGGTCTTGATCGCGAGGTGCTTTTAAAGGGAGGTATCGAAAGGGCGGACGGAGTAGCCGCGCTGACAGCAAGTGATGATATCAATATCATCGTGGCCCGGTTCGCCAGGCAGGTCTTTAAGGTGCCCCGCGTCGTTGCCCGCGTACACGATCCTCTTAAAGCCGAGATCTACCGGCGGCTCGGTGTGCAGACTGTCACCCCTGTTGCACTAGGAACCCAGCGGTTTGCCGAGCTGCTCACTTTTTCCCCGTTAGAACCGATAAAGAGGCTGGGGAATGGTGAGGTCGGTATTGTTGAGACTGACGTACCTCCCAACCTGGTCGGCAGGATGGTGAATGAGCTGACGGTTCCGGCTGAGACCCAGGTGGTTGCGATCACGAGGGGCGGTAAAACTTCAATACCGACGCTTGGTACGATCTTCCAGGAACATGACCTCATTCATCTTGCGGTCACACCTGATGCGACGGACCGCTTAAAAGCGCTGCTCGGAATGAGCTGAGGTAGGGTTATCATGAAGAATGTTCTTGTGGTCGGCGGGGGCAAAGTAGGCACATATCTCGCCTCCCTGTTGCTTGTCGATGGAATTAATGTGAAGGTGATCGAAGGGGATCGGAAGGAATTTCCACGACTCTGGCAGGAGCTTCCGCCAGATGTCTGTGTGCAGGGAAACATCACTGATCCCAGCGTACTTGAAGCCGCTGGTATCCGGCAGGCGGATGTCGTGGCGGCAGTCAGCAGGGCAGACGAGACCAATCTGGTGATAACCAGTCTTGCCAAGTTCGAGTTCAATGTCCCCCGTACTATTGCCCGGGTAAACATCCCGAAAAATGCGTGGTTATTCACCCCGGAAATGGGCGTTGATGTGGCACTGAACCAGGCTGACCTGATGGCACACCTGATTGCCGAAGAGATGTCACTTGGGGATATGATGACTCTGCTCAAATTACGCAAGGGGCAGTATTCCCTTGTGGAAAACCGAGTGGACTCGAAAGCTGTTGCAGCCGGAAAACCTGTCCGGGAGCTCGACCTGCCCCATGAATGCGTGCTGACTGCTATCATCCGGGGAGGGAAGCTCATCATTCCACGCGGCGAAACGGTGCTGCAGCAGGACGATGAAGTGTTGGCGCTTGTGCACATTTCACAGCTCGATAAGCTTGCATCACTGCTAAGAGGTCAGGCATGAAAGGAGGTTGCTTACAATTGTAAATGTCCAAATTATGAATCTACCCAGTCAGACTATGGTCACTTCAAAGACACGTGCAGATTACCAGATTTTTGAGGCAGCCCTGCTCTTCTTTTAGCGCTATTTATCGGCTGATTTTGTTCTATATTTTTAGCGATATTCTGGGAAAATGGCATAGACGAATGCAGGTTGAATTGGAAGAGCGTTTAATTAGGGAAAAGCCTCGGAAAAATAAAATTATTGAGCCTGTCTCTGATACAATTGAAAAACAAGCAAGGGAAGCGATTGAAAAAAGAGACAAGGAATATTCCAAGAATTATCTCAATGGAAAGAACAAGCCATGGTTTACGATGTATGAAAATCCTCATGTAAAAAAAAGAAATTAAGAAAATCCCAAATTTCTAAATTATAGCCAAGAACTTATGGTTTAAGACGACTCGTAATATTTTAATGGGCAAAAATTGGTTGAATCTAGGAAAAATGAGGTTATGGCAGTCAAAATGATCAAAACAGTATTATAACTAAGGTCTTTGACTATAAATGAAAAATTCACAATCAATTGTGTATTATTAAAAAAAAAAGTGATTTTACAGATTCTTTTGGATCAGCCATTGAAGTTATGGAATTTGTGACAGTGTTCGATGAACTCCTGCTTCCGGTGCTCACTCGCGTTCAGAGGCGGCCTGAGATACCCGATCTCAGGAGTCTGGAAAGCGGGGCAGAACGGACAGAGTGCCGCATCTACATCATCTGCCTTCTCTCTTACCGGGCAGTAATAAACACCGTCGATACATTCCACCTTATCGCCACCGGGAAACGGTGTACCTACAACATGTCCCGGTTTGTTGAGTACAAACATACAGAACCCGGCAAGAAGAAATTTTAAGAACCGGAGCCTGGCATCTTCACCCGTTTCTGCAGGTTCGCACTGTGCGACCACGATAATCCAGAACTCTTTCTGCCGGTCAGTGAGAGGTTCATGCATCGTGGCAAAGACCCCCTGCTGTTTCATCAGGCGGATGGTCTGCCATGTTCCCGTCAGGTGCTCGGCGATCTTCATCTCCAGCTGATCACGGTATTCCGGGGTGATATCCCTGATCCTGACTTCAAAATTCCGTTGCATCTGCTGGAGATCTTGGGGAGAGTAACGAAGCATAATCTGAGAGATGGCCTCACCAAGTTCGCTCCTTGTTTTGATCCGGTTAAGAATAGTGCATTCGTCACGGATTTTTCCGGATTCGCTGTCAGTAAAGGATGAATTTTCCGGGAGGGGGTTTTTGAAGATCATGCTGATCTCTCGTATCTGGACGGAAAGGGATCGTTCCCGCTACGGGTCGTGTCACTCAGATGAATGGACATATACCTGTTTTCCTGTGGTATAATTAATGTCTCTTTGTTTTGAATTCTCTCACCTGACGCGCCCCTGGACCAGCGATTATGGTATCTTACTGTCAGGGACTTCGCGAATTGATTCTCTTCAACCTTCCGGAGAATTATCGCATTAAAAAATACTACCGTGGGGAGTGATGGGCATAAGATGCAAAAAGCCTCATAAGGGTGTCTGTCAATTACGGGAATTCCCTCAATAATCATAGGATTTTGATTTGACAAGGAATTGATATCTCAATAACCTGATGTATGATGAACGCCGCCGCCCCCGACGGGGCGCCCCCGCGGCGGATCAGTGACTGAAATTCTAAAAAATCTCCCTGCCCTGCCGTGCCTCGGAGAGGCCCTGAGGCGGGTGACTCTCATTCATCTGCAATTCTTTTCTGATGCGAGATACTCCAGTGACAAAATCCGACAGAAGTAGTCGCTGAAATGGGGCATATCAAAGGATATCTGTATACGGACAGAAAGAACCTTTTCAGTATCATAGCAATATGCAGGATGCACTAAAAACCCCAAAAAGGGCGGACATTTTTTATATTCTTCTTTCCAACTCAATACCATGGTGATTTGCCATGAGTGAGTGTTTTATTTGTTAAAAACCTGCGTTTTTTAGATACCACGTTACGGGACGGGGAACAGACCCCGGGTGTTTCGTTAAACCCGGACCAGAAACTGGAGATCGCCACCAAGCTGGCCGATATTGGCGTCGATGTGATTGAAGTTGGCTCCGCTGCCGCATCCGAGGGTGAGCGGGACGCGATACGGGTCATATCTGATGCAGGGCTCGCTGCAGAGATCTGCACCTATGTACGTGCAGTGCGGCAGGACATCGATTTTGCCGCTGACTATGGTGCTGATTCAGTCCACCTGGTCGTACCAGTCAGCGACCTGCATATCGCCAAGAAGATGCGCAAGACCCGTGAACAGGTCGCACAGATGGCATATGATTCGGTCGAATATGCAAAAAACCGGGGACTCATTGTCGAGCTTTCTGGAGAAGATGCCTCACGGTCTGATCAGAATTTCCTCCGCCAGATCTTTTCTGAAGGTATTGACCGGAAGGCAGACCGGCTCTGTTTCTGCGATACGGTGGGGGTCCTGACCCCGGAGAAGGTAGCAGAATATATTCCGCCGCTCGCATCCATCGCACCGCTCTCCATCCATTGCCATGACGACCTCGGGTTTGCCCTCACCAACACGATGGCAGCGCTGAAGTGCGGAGCCTCCTGCGCGCACGTGACGGTCAATGGCATGGGCGAACGGGCCGGCAATACGCCGCTGGAAGAAGTCGTCATGGCGCTCGAGATCCTCTATGGATACCGGACACGAATCCATAAAGAGGAGATCTATTCGCTGTCCACCCTCGTTTCACGCCTGACCGGTATCCCGCTCCCGATTAACAAGGCGATTGTCGGTGAGATGGCATTTACCCACGAAAGCGGTATCCATGCCCATGGGGTGATCCGTGAACCCTCCACGTACGAATCTGTCAGTCCCGAGATGGTTGGGCGGAAGCGCCGGATAGTGCTGGGGAAGCACTCCGGTTCTGCGTCCGTTGAGGCTGCACTCCATGAAATGAACTACAAGGCAGACGAGCCCCAGGTCAAAGAGATTGTCAAGCGGATCAAACAGCTGGGCGACGAGGGAAAACGCGTGACCGATACCGATTTCATGGCTGTTGCGGATGCGGTACTCTCGATTGAATACAAACCCATAATCCGGATGCGGCAGTTCACTGCAGTATCGGGCAGCAATATGATCCCGACTGCTTCCGTAACCCTGGTGGTGGATGGCCAGGAGATGACGGGTGCGGCAACCGGTGCAGGCCCTGTGGATGCGGCAATGGAAGTCCTGCGCAAATGTGTAGCTGATGTGGCCGATATCCAGCTTGAAGAGTACCATGTGGACGCAATCCGGGGCGGGACCGATGCACTGGTCGACGTAACAGTAAGATTAAGTAAAGACGGGAAGATAATTACTTCACGCGGCGCCCGCACAGACATTATTATGGCAAGTGTCGAAGCGATGATCGCCGGTATGAACAGACTATTGAGGGAGGAACATGAAAACCGGGGCAAAAATCCTCGTTGAATCACTGCAGCGCGAAGGTGTCACGACTATCTTTGGCTACCCTGGCGGTGTGGTGCTGCCTATCTACGATGAACTCTATGATTCAACTTTGCAGCACATCCTTGTACGGCACGAACAGGCAGCAGCGCATGCCGCGGACGGGTATGCACGTGCGAGTGGTCGTGTAGGGGTATGTCTCGCAACATCCGGCCCCGGCGCATGTAACCTCGTAACCGGTATAGCTACGGCATATATGGATTCGGTGCCGATGGTTGCACTGACCGGGCAGGTCCCGACAAACCTGCTGGGCAATGATGCATTCCAGGAATCTGATATCACCGGCATCACCATGCCAATTACCAAACACAACTATCTTGTCAAGGATACCGCAGATCTCGGACGGGTTGTACAGGAAGCGTTTTATATCGCCGGTACCGGCCGGCCGGGCCCGGTGCTTATCGATATCCCCAAGGATGTGAGTACGAAGGTAATCAAAGAACAACCAGTCCCCGAAAAGGTGATCCTGCGTGGATATAATCCGACGTATCATGGCCACAAACGCCAGATTGAAAAAGCCCTCCAGATGATTGCCGATGCAGAGCGCCCGGTTATCTACGCAGGCGGCGGGGTCATCATATCCAACGCCTCAGCGGAGCTTGTTGAGCTCGCAACACAACTGGGCATACCCGTTGCGACCACACTCATGGGACTCGGGTGCATTCCCTGCGACCATCCCCTCAACCTGGGAATGCTCGGAATGCATGGCACGGAATATGCAAACTTTGCCATCACGGAATGCGACTGCCTGTTCTCGATCGGCGTGCGGTTCGATGACCGTGTAACCGGCAAAACAGATACGTTTGCTGCACATGCAAAGATCATCCATATCGATATCGACCCTGCTGAAATCGGCAAGAACAAGCGTGTCGATGTACCGATTGTCGGGGATGTAAAATCTGTTCTGCGGGACATGCTTTCCATGCTCAAAAAGAACGGGCAAAAGGACGCCTGGCTGAAGAAGGTCCGGCACTGGAAGCAGCACCATCCCCTGAAATGCCCGACTGATGGCGGACTTCACCCGCAGTATATTATACGGCAGATGAGCGAGCTCTTACAGGGAAATGCAATCATCGTCTCGGAAGTCGGGCAGAACCAGATGTGGACCGCCCAGCATTTCTGTTTCAGGCATCCCCGTACCTGGATCACCTCCGGTGGGCTCGGGACGATGGGGTATGGTTTTCCTGCAGCGATGGGGGCACATTTTGCCCGGCCTGACCTTCCGGTCTTTGACGTGGCAGGAGACGGGAGCATCCAGATGAATATCCAGGAGATGAGCACGGTAGCTCACTACAAGATCCCGGTAAAAATTGCGATCCTGAACAACATGTTTTTGGGCATGGTGAGGCAGTGGCAGGAGCTCTTCTATGACAGGCGTTACTCATTCACCGAGCTCCCGCCCGTGGAATTTGTCAAAATTGCCAATGCCTACGGCATCGAGGGTGTCAAGGTGGAATGTCCTGAAGATGTAATGCCTGCATTGAAGGCTGCACTTGACTGTGACGGTCCGTTTGTCATGGACTTCAGGATCGAGCGCGAGGAGAATGTGTTCCCCATGGTCCCGGCCGGTGCTGCCATAAATGAGATGATCGGGGGACACCCGCGATGAAGCCCCACACACTCTCTATCCTTGTCGAGAACAGGGCCGGCGTGTTATCCCGGGTAACCGGACTCTTTTCACGACGCGGATTTAATATTGAGAGCCTGGCCGTTGGTCCCTGCGAGGAACCCGGCATGAGCCGGATCACGATTGTCGTTATTGGCGATGATGAGAAAGTTGAACAGGTGATGAAGCAGCTCAACAAGCTCATTGATATCATCAAAGTCTCTGACCTGTCGGAAAACGAGCGGGTGGAACGCGAACTCGCCCTGATCAAGGTCACGGCAGAACAGGGCACCTCTCGAGCCGAAATCATGCAGATTGCTTCCATTTTCCGTGCCCAGATTGTCGATGTCAGTGCAAAGTCTCTTATCCTCCAGGTCATCGGTGATACTGAGAAGATCGATGCCATGGAAAAACTGCTCCGCCAGTATGGGGTCAAGGAATTTGTCCGCACCGGAACCATCGGGATTCTTCGCGGGTCAAAGACGGTAACGAGCCTGAAATAATTTTATTTTTTTTTAGTAGGAGGTAAATTCCCATTCCGCCGACTAATTTTCACGTTCTTAGGCGCTGAAGAATTTCAAATGAACAATGAGCTCGCACTTAAATGAGGGTCGCCCGCCTCAGGGCCTCTCCGAGGCACGGCGGGGCAGGAAGGAGGTTTAAGGATTTAAAATCTAATCCGCCGCGGGGGTGTCCCATCGGGGGCGGCGGCGTTCATCGCAAATCGGGATGGAAGACACCAATCCATCATCATATCTGAATACTATTTTTTTCAGCGAAAACTCCTCACCCGGTTGGAGGATACTTTTTTTTTAGGTTTATTTACATCCATTTCTTGCGTCCCGCCGTTGTGGGCATTCCTCTTGGTGCGATAACACCCCGGAAGATCAATGAAAAACATCTGGGAAACTCCAAACCGTAAAACAGGTCATCGCAGAACGAGCTTGCCCTCAAAAGAATATTTTTATATCTATCCGAATACTGGTTGGTATCCGGACCCGGTCTCCAGGTCAGGCCATCGAGGTGTACCTATGAGCAGGATTGCAGTACTGATGACTGACATGTTCCAGGAGGTTGAATACGAAAAACCGGCAGATGCATTCAGCGGGGCAGGACATGAGCTCACCCAGGTCGGACTGAAGGCAGGAGTGCCGGTACGCGGGGAACACGGCATGACTGTCAGGATTGAGCGGGCGATACATGACGTTCATGTCAGCGACTTTGACGCCCTCTTCATTCCCGGTGGTTACTCCCCGGACAAGCTCCGTGTAGATGAGGATGCGGTACGATTTGCAAAGGAGTTTGTCGAGAGCGGGAAACCGGTCTTTGGGATCTGCCATGCTGCCCAGCTCCTCATCACCGCCAAGGTGCTGAAGGGACGGCGTGTGACCGGCTGGAAGTCAATAATCCAGGATATCAGGAACGCCGGGGCCGAATATGTGGACGCAGAAGTTGTCGTGGACGGGAACCTGGTCACCAGCAGGAAACCTGAAGACATACCTGCTTTTTCAAAGGCAGCTCTTGAGATGCTCAAAGGCAGGAAATGAATATTTTAATCTTTTTTTCCTCATCACCTTTGTTCATCCTGAATGAACCTTTTTTAATAAGCAGCCATTCCAGTAATTTCATGTGGAGATCCTGAGCGGGAATCTGATACAATTGCAGGGAATTCTATGGAAAAGTGCATCGGGTATTACTGGTAACCTGCCTGAAATATCAAAATCCTATAATGCTGAAAAGACAACACTAAAATAGAAAATTTGTAACCGCCGGTATTTACCTGATCATGGCAAAACACATAAAACCTGTACCGCACGCAAAGCCATTCCTGAAATGGGCTGGCGGCAAGACCCAGTTACTGGACGAGTTCTGCAGACGCCTGCCGGAAGGGTTGGGAGAAAAAGGTAAAATTACCCGTTATGTCGAACCGTTCATCGGCGGTGGAGCGGTCTTCTTTTATCTCACCCGGAGATTTTCATTCGAAGGGTGCTGTATCGGTGATGCCAATGAAGAACTTATCCTCTCGTATCGCGTCATTCAGAAATCCGTAAAAAAGGTGATCAGTGAGCTTCGGATCCTCGAATCGGGGTACTTCGCCAAAGATGTGAAAGAGAGAGAGGCTTTATACTACGAAATACGGGATTCATTCAATGATGAACTACCGGGAATTAATTTTCAGAAGTATGGTCCAGGATGGGCAGAACGGGCTGCCAAAGTTATTTTTCTCAACCGTACCTGTTATAACGGGCTGTTCCGGGTAAACAGGAACGGTGAATTCAATGTCCCGTTCGGGGGATATAAAAATCCTGACATTCTCGATGAAGAGAACCTGCGGGATGTTGCGACGGTGCTGAAAAACACACAGATTAGTATGGGGGATTTCACCCGGTGCAGGGATTATGTTGATGACCATACCTTCGTGTACTTCGACCCTCCCTACCGTCCAATCAGCCAGACATCCTCATTCACGTCATATTCTAAGGATGGTTTTTCCGAAAAGGATCAGCACCGGCTTGCAGCACTTTTCAGGGAACTAGATGCAAAAGGGGCAAAGATCATGCTCAGTAATTCCGATCCATGGAACCAGGATTCCCACGATACATTCTTCGATGATCTTTTTTCCGGCTATACTATCGGGAGAGTTCCCGCACGGCGTATCATTAACTGCAACGGTGCCCGCCGGGGGAATATTAACGAACTGATTATCACGAATTATCCTACAGAGAAGAGATAAAAGAGCGGACCGGATTACAGATTACAGCAACGGTGCGTAGTCATCAATAATTTCATGGACCCGGTTGCCAAGATAGTTGACGAGGGCCTGCTTCAACGGGAGGGAAAAAGGTGTGATGAGGATATATTCAGGTCGTGGAGTCGTGATAGTCAGCTGGTAGTCCACGCTGTACCTGGCCCCGGCGGGTTCGAGAGGATAGAGAGCAAAAAGGATCGAAAGCCAGCGGGAAGAACGCGAATCTGTGCGTACTCGTATGATAACGATTCCCTCGATATCCTCAAAACGGATTACCCGTGCATCTTTTTCACCAGGAAGAATTTCGTCTGCTTCCCTGTCCAGGTAGTCCTCGACGTGCGAACGGAGGGATTCCAGCAGGGAAGAATCCCGGGTACGGGCAGGTCCGGGCAGGATCACCGGTTTTATGGGAAGCATATCCTTGTCAGTGTCTGTCATACCCGAATGGACACGTGAGGAAGGAACCGGGATAATGATCATCCGTTCCGGCGTGATAAGCATCATACCATACGAGGCAGCACGGAAAGCGTCCTTTTTTTCATAACAGGGTGCTGCGAAGATAATACGCTCATGAATGCCTGTCTGCAGCATATCGGTTTTCCCATTATTTAGGGGTGTTCGATCGGTCATGTCCTGCATCGTTCCTGTTTACAAAACACTGGTTGACGTACTTCTCTATGCAATAGTAAAAAACATGCACGTTATTCCCGGTTCCCGGATTATATCAACCAGGAAAAATACCGTTTGCACTATCATCCATGGACATTGCATCACACTCTGCTTTCCGGGTTTTGTAAGTATTTTTTATTTTATATAATTTTTACAATGTTCAGAGGTGATTTCGATTATGTTAAATGTTAACATACCACAAAGTATATGGATAGAATGTTTGGTTTACCCTTTATTACAGTCGCACTGGTCGGGGGAGCTTTTCTCCTGATTATTCTTGCATTGCTCTACTGGGGACTTACCTTTAAGGAGGTCGCCTCATGATTGATCCTGTAGCAGCCGCTCTCGTTATAATCTATTTCATCGGCATGGTGGGAATCGGGGTCTGGGCTTCAAAAAAGATTCACAGCATGTCAGACTACGTCCTGGCAGGACGTTCCCTGGATTTCTGGGTGTTCACCCTGCTCATGATCGGTTCTGTCTGCTCGGGCATGTCGCTTTTGGGAGTCTCGGGCCTGGGCTATAAATTTGCGTGGCCCACCATCTGGGAACAACTTGCAGTCCCACTCTCGATTGCATTCTGTATTATCTTCTTTGGGGTCAAGATGCATGCGATTGCAAAAAAGTCCGGGTGCATGACGGTCCAGGATTATCTGGCCAACCGGTTTGAGAGCCAGACATCCCTGCGTGGCCTGAGTGCAACAGCGGGAATTGTCGTTTCGATGATCTATCTTGCCGGACAATATACGGCGATAAGTATCGTGCTGATGTGGCTTTTCGGGCTTCCCCACTGGCTGGCACTGCTTATCGGTGCTGCGATTGTCACGCTCTACACGGTCATTGGCGGGCTCTATGCGGTTGCATGGACAACGCTCGTGCAGGGACTGATACTCATCATCGGTGTGCTGATTATGGCTCCCATCGTCATTATGGCAGCCGGCGGGTTCACCCATATCAATGAAGTGATGGCAGCGGTGAACCCGACCAATGTCGATCCATGGGTAACGGGAGCCACTGCAGTATTTACCCCGGAGTACATCTTCTCGTTTGCCCTCCTGCTCACCATCGGCCTTGCCTGCGCACCCCATGTCATAAACAACATCCTGTGTGTAAAAGATGTGAAAATTTTCAAATGGGCCCCGCTCGTTGCGTTCGGGATCTATGGGGTCGTGATGTTTCTTTTGAAATTTGCGGGATTCGCGGGCATTGTGCTTGTCAACGATGGGATAGTCCAGCTTCCCAAGGTACCCAATGCTTCTGATTTCATCTTTGTCTATGGAGTACAGGCTGCACTGCCCAGTATGTTCCTGTGGGGTATCTTTGCGGTGATCGTGCTTGCTGCGGTGATGTCTACTACCGACCGTCTCATGCTCACCATCGGCACGTACTTTTCCTGGGATATCTACAAAAAGATCCTCAAACCCGAGGCACCGGATAAACAGGTACTTCTCGTCAGCCAGGTATCGGTATTTGTTGCCGCTGCTGTAACCCTGCTTCTTGCCCTAAACCCTCCTGATATGCTCGTCTGGCTCATCTGGGCCGGGATCGGGATCATGTATGCCACGTTTGCCGTGCCGCTCCTTGCCGGGCTGTACTGGAGGAGAGCGACCCGGGAAGGTGCCCTCGTATCCATGGCCCTTGGATTAGGTGCATCCCTGGTATTTGGCGGGATCTCCTACTTCAAACTGGCAAAATTACCCATGCACTTTTCGTTCTATGCGTTTGTGATTGCTGTCATCTCGATGATAGTCGTCAGCCTGATGACAAAACCCATGAGTGAAAAAGTGCTTGACGAAACCCTTACCGGATGGTATATCCAGAAATAATTTCTCTCTTTTTTTCGTTCATCGCTTCTATTGACATCTGATTTAGTCAATGGCCATACTCTCAATGATTCCTCGAATGATCCTCGATGTATGAAGGCATACTTGACCGCAGGTTTTTAAACAACCTAGACCTCTGTCCATCTCCTGCACCTGCTCTTTCACTTTCCGGCGCTATAACGGAGAATCTGCATTGTATTGATGGCCTTACCACTTATAAAAATCCGGAATCCATGACCAGTAATTTAAGCCCTGCATACCAACGTATTGAGCAGTGAAAACAGCGATACTGGGTGGCGGACTCTCGGGGCTGACACTTGCACGGCTCCTGCAGGAAAAAGGTAACGATGTGGTTGTTCTTGAAGCGGAGCCGGAGTACGGCGGTCTCTGCCGATCAAAAACAGAGCGGGGATTTACCTTTGATACCGGGGGTTCACACATCATATTCTCCCGCGATGCTGAAGTCCTTGCATTCATGCGGCGGATGATTGCAGATAACGAACAGCGGAATAACCGCACCACCAAAATTTTTTATAAACACCTGTTTGTCAAGTACCCGTTCGAGAACGGGCTTTCTGATCTGCCACCGGAAGACAGGTTTGCGTGCATCAACGGGTTTGTAAAAACCCTGATCGCGGTGGAGAAGGGGGAGATTCCCCCTCCGGAAAACTTCCGCGAATGGATCTACTATACCTTCGGGGATGGCATTGCCGAATGCTACATGGTTCCCTATAACGAGAAGATCTGGAAGTACCCGACCGATCGCATGTCCCTGCACTGGGTAGACGGGCGGATCCCCCGCCCACCTGTCGAGGATGTCATAAGGTCCGCCATCGGCATCGAAACCGAAGGGTATACACACCAGTCGGTCTTTTCCTACCCGCTTGATGGAGGGATTGAAGCCCTTGTGCATGCCATAGCAGCACCCATAAAAAAATGCATCAGGACCGGATTCCGGGTGGTCTCGATAACAAAATCCGGCGGAGTGTGGAAGATCAGTAATGGTGATGAAGTTATCATGGCTGACCGGTGCATCTGCACGATGCCGCTCCAGCACCTGCTGCCCTGTCTTGAGAGGATCCCCCCCGAAGTTAAAGATGCGGCAGCTGCATTGAAGTTTAACTCGTTAGCCTGTGTCAACATCGGAATACAGGGCATTGTGCCGGATTTTTCATGGGTCTACGTGCCGGATCCTGCCATGGGAATGGCAAACCGGATCTCATTTCCTTCACACTACAGCCGCAACATTGCCCCGCCCGGGTGCAGCGCCGTCCTTACCGAGATCACCCACCAGCCGGGTGATGAAGTCGCCTCGATGACTGATGATGAACTCGTGCAGGAAGTTACAAAAATGCTCCAGAAAATGCAGATCCTCAAAAAGGACCAGGTAGTCTTTTCATCCGTAGAGAGGCAGCGTTTTGCCTACGTGGTCTATGATCTTGACTACCAGAAAAATATCGCAGTCGTAAAGGACTATTGCAGTTCCGCCGGCATTCCCTTAGTGGGCAGGTTTGCCCAGTTCGAGTACCTGAATATGGACGGCTGCATCCGGAGCGTCATGGATTTTGTGGCGTCAGAGTTGTAAAAAAAAAAGCATCCGTGATCCCGTTTTATATCATGAATTATTACCCGGAATTGGGATCAGATACATACTTAAAATGATAATTACTCCTATGACAATCAGTTTTACATTCGTACTTCTCATAGAATTTTTTTGAGTATTATCCTGAACTATTTTTTTAAGAGATTTCCCGCAGTCCAGGCAGAAATTTGCGGTGTCTTTATTTTCAGTTCCACATTCGGGACAGCACATGATATTACACCGGAGTCAGTTTCTTCTGAAAAAGGAATACGATTCATCCGAGCCCGAGGATCCAGAGTATATAAAATGCTGTTCCGACTGACGATCCGCAATTCCATCCCGGGGAGCTATATTCGGTTATTAGTCTTGCAGAAGTAACAATCGCCCTTTCACCGTTGGGGAAAAATTTTATCATTTCTGATTAAAATTCAAAAATATCTCAAAAATAATGATAAAAAATGAATATTTTAATTATTATCATTCCAATTTAAAACACAAACTTTATTTATAAATAAAATAAAAAGAAAAAAAACATGTATGAATTGGTACCTTGTCCAAATCAAGGATGTAGAAGAGGTAAAGTTCATTATCTTGTTGGCTTTGATATTTTTTGGGATGATTGCCCAATTTGCGGCGGATCTGGATCCATCAAAAGAGGTGTTGTCTTGGGCAATGATTATTCCGAAAGAGTGACGGGATATCCAGAAAACCCGTAACAAAAAAACACCGTTTTTAATACATCCAAAAAGGATATTGACTATCCTATCATACAATGATGGAAACATCAAAAAATCACCCCAGACGAATTGTGTTGGTGAACGCCTGAAGAAAAAATAATGTTGTAAACAATTTAATCCTCATGCCTATTATCCGCAAACTTATAACAACTGTACAGGAGTTTTTATCCCCATGATATCGGTCATTATCCCGACCTTTAACGAAGAGGAGAATATTGCGCAGTGCCTTGTATCCCTCTCCCACCAGACGGTCCCCCGCTCCGAATACGAGATTATTGTTGTGGATGGCGGTTCGAAGGATGCGACGTGCGATATCGCACGGAAGTATGCTGACAATGTTTTTGTCCAGACGAGCAAAAAAGTGGGCGGGGCGCGAAATGACGGGATTATGGCGGCAAAAGGAGAGATTGTTGCAACAACCGATGCCGACTGTATCCTCCCCCCGGACTGGATCCGGATCATTCAGGAGGATTTCAAAGACAGACGTCTTGCCCAGTTGTACGGGCCGGTCTACCCGATTGAAGAAGGGATTGGCAACAAATTTTCCCTCATGCTTGCCAACACCTTCTCACGGATAGGCTATTACAGCCAGACATTTTATTACACGCTCGGTTGCAACACGGTATTCCGGAAAGATGCCTTTGTAAAAGCCGGGATGTACCGCTGCATTGATGCCGGAGACGACCTTGAGATTGCACTGCGGATGAAGGACCAGGGCAAAGTGGTTTTTGACGGCAGGCTTAAAGTTGGATTCTCGATGCGTCGCTACAAGCAGTACGGGACATTACAATCGCTCTACGAATGGGTCTATATTGTCTCCCATGGAGGCGAGACGGAGAAATACTCCTACACGCAAAAGAAATACAAGTAAAAATCAGGTTATCCCGACCATTTTTAGTATCCGGAGTATGCATGCCAGCACCTCATCCGACAGATCCCGCAGAACAGGTCATTGCCGAGAGGATATCTGCATTCAACCGGAGCGAATTTGCGCAGCTTCTGGGTATGAAGATCACGAAAGCCCATGACGGGTATGCCCGTGTTGTCATGGACTGTTGCGGGAAGAAAAATCCCCATGATGTTGCCCACGGAGGTGCGATATGTGCCCTTGCCGACCAGGCATTCGGGATAGCGGCAAACTGCGCGGGAATTGACCGGGTTGCCGTCTCCGTGCATATCCAGTATATTTCGCCGGCGACCGGCTCGCTTGTGGCAATTGCCCACCGCGTGGCGGACAATGGCAGGTATTCCACATTCCGTATTATGATTCACCAGGGCGAACGGATCATCGCCGAGTTTGATGGCGTGGCGATGCAGGTGAATCCGCCACCAGAGTAAAAATATAATCAATTTGTTGTCTGATTTCAGGTGCCGGCAACCCCACTCCTTTATTCCCCTGTCCTTCCACATATGGTTTATGACCGTTGATAGGACAGCAGTGATTACGGTTGCCGGGCTCATGGAACTTGCAGCCCGCACTGCACCAAAGGCTAAAGGCGTGGATACGATTCTTGTCCGTATCCTGACAGGTAAAGAGATACAGGCCCTTGCGGATCACCTGGCAGATACAGGAGAAAAACGTAAGACAGGTTTCTTTGTCCGGGATGCAAAAAATATCGCGGCATGCGATGCCTGCATCATCATCGGCGCGAAAGGGAGGTTGGCGGCAGGGGTCAACTGCGGGGCATGCGGCTATGCAACCTGCGAGGAGCTTGCCAGAGAAGGTAAAAAACGAAGGAAGAGAATGACGGATTTTTCCGGACCAAACTGTTCGATGCGGATGACCGATCTCGGTATCGCGCTTGGGTCTGCAGTGAAGACAGCCCAGATCCATAATGTCGACAACCGCATCATGTACAGCGCCGGGACAGCTGCTCTCGATCTCGGCATGCTGGGAAAGGATTGTACTGTCGCGTATGCGATACCGCTTTCCGTAACCGGGAAAAACATATTCTTTGATCGTGAGGTTGCGAAATAATAGGTTCAGGAACATTTTTTGTGCATAAAAAAACCTTCTGTCTTTGTTGTAATTATTTAATAGAGTATTTCTTGAGGGGGGATGTAATCATGTCAACATCTATGCTGATTGCCCACAGAATATACGTGAGACTTCTGTTAGTGAATATTATGAGGTAATCTTATTTTTGTGATTGGGATTGGAAAAGTTCAAGAGTTCAGCCACTGTCATTTCTGTTGACGATTTTTGCTCAATGCAGGAATCCGTGACGGGAATCATGGGTACATAAGACCAGCAGATATCTGGATAGAAGAGTTTTAACCATGCCAGATAAGGGAAATCAGTATTTTAAGAAAGGTGTTAATTTCGCTGAACTCGGTCAGCATACAGAAGCTCTTATCTGGTTTGACAGGGCGATTGCTATCAACCCGGATGACGCCGGTGCATGGAACAACCGCGGTATCACTTTGGGAGAACTCGGAAGATATTCAGATGCTCTTGCCTGTTTTGACAGGGCGATTGCTATCAACCCGGATGACGCCGGTGCATGGAACAACCGCGGTATCACTTTGGGAGAACTCGGAAGGTATTCAGATGCTCTTACCTGTTTTGACAGGGCGATTGCTATCAACCCGGATGACGCCGGTGCATGGAACAACCGCAATATTGCGCTGGCTGAACTCGATCGGTATTCAGACACCCGCGCAGGCGGTTTTACTACGACAATTACTAACCACATACCATACTCCAACGAACCGCAC
>Ga0315275_10000825_pt1 | contig 26104 bp, 25 predicted proteins | sample YL17G03_0_MG_FD_205557 | JGI IMG/M metagenome (GOLD analysis project Ga0315275, IMG submission 205557) | Sediment microbial communities from Yellowstone Lake, YNP, Wyoming, USA - YL17G03_0 | ecosystem: Environmental > Aquatic > Freshwater > Lake > Sediment | place: USA: Wyoming | collected...
ATTTTTCCGTGAACCTTACCCGTATCCGGAAGGCCACCGCGAAGGACTTTTTTCCAAATTGAAAAGTAAATTACAGGGGCAGCTCGACGTTGCTTTCATGAACCAGATTAATTTTATTTTCAGGCCGGCCACCAAAGATAGTCCGCAACCTGATGAAATTACGCGCAGGAGTCACTCGATTGCGGAAATTGTCCAGACCGAAGTCCGATTAAGCGATCCCAAGGGGCTTTTGGTCGTTGGCGATTCCGGAATCGGCGTGAATGTTTTCCCTTATTATGGAAACAAGGAGCGGGGCATTGTTGAATTGGCAAAATATATACGTGACCATATGGGCTTAAACATAGGGCCTGAAGCAAGGGAAGTTGTCGTCATCGGCGACCAGCCTGGCCCTTTGGGAAATGATGAAATGTTTTTGAGCGGCAAGTACGGGACTCCTTTTACAGTTGGAGAAACGCATCCAGAACATCTTTTACCGCTCCCGGTTTTTGACGGCGACAAAATACAGAAGGGTCCTGAAGCCACGATATTCCTTTTTCACAAACTGCAGTTCCGTAATGATTTAGCGCTTCATTGATGCGAAAGTCGTGGGTTTATTCTTTTCAGCTCCTTCTTCTTTTTCTTGTTATTGCGGCAAGTTCAATTTTTCTTGTCTTCCAGATTATGGGAGCATTTGAATCCCTTTCCGTTCCCCGGCAGGGTATCGTTTCGCAAACCCATGGAGAAACCCTGCAATTGCCGACCGGCACATCCATGGAATTTTCAGGTTCAATTCCAGAAAGTCAGGAAACTCAACAAAAAATTACCGCCGATTCACAGACTGTTACAGCCTATGTTAACCGTGTTGTTGACGGTGATACGATCGAGGTGATCCTTGCCGGGAAGAAGGAGAAAGTGCGGCTCATAGGCATTGATGCGCCGGAAACAGTTGATCCGCGCAGACCGGTCGGCTGTTACGGGGTTGAAGCTTCGAAAGAGATGACGAGCCTTGTAGCCAATAAGAACGTTACGTTAAAAACCGATTCGCAAAGTTCCGACCGGGATAAATACCAACGGCTTTTACGTTATGTTTACACTGAGAATGGAGATTTTATTAATGCCGAAATGATTCAAAAGGGATATGCTTTTGCGTACAAGGTGTTTCCATTTGATTATCTTAAAGATTTTAGCGATTATGAAAAAGAAGCCCGGGATTCGGACCTGGGACTCTGGGATCCAAATGTTTGCCCATATAATAAATAATTTTTCTATATCTTAATCTCTGTTTCCCATGGATAAAGCTTATACATATCCTTCGCAACGTGTCGGTATTTTTATCGATACGCAAAACCTTTACCATTCCGCGCGTTCAAATTTCAACGCACATGTGAATTACCGTGAAATGATTGAAGCGGCGGTTGCCGGGCGCAGGCTGATCCGAGCTTTTGCCTATGTCATCCGCTCCGACTCGAGTGATGAAAGTAAGTTTTTTGACGCGCTTACCGACATGGGAATTGAAACGCGCGTCAAGGATCTCCAGGTTTTCTACAGCGGTGAAAAAAAAGCCGACTGGGACGTCGGCATTGCCATTGATATTGTCCGCCTCAGTGAAAAACTTGACGCCGTCGTGCTGGTAAGCGGCGACGGGGACTTCCTGGAAGTTTTGCGTTATGTAAAATCACGGGGCATTCGCGCCGAAGTCATGGCCTTCAAGAAAACCACCTCACAAAGATTGATCGAGGAAGCTGATGTTTTCCATGACCTGGGTGCCTCCGGCGGGAGATTTCTTATTCCCGTCAAGAAAGTATTCAGGCCTTCCCAACCGGGCTTGTCACTTCCAAAATCCGGAAAGAGAGTCATCCGCCCCCGCTAGTTTATTTTCTTTTACATATTTATGCGGATTTCTTAGCGATCCACCGGATATTTGGTATGATATGCGCATCAGATATCATTTTTTTAATTTGAATGGCTGAAAAGATTATCTACGATCTTATTATTATTGGCGCGGGGTGCGCAGGCGCGAGCGGCGCGATGTACGCCGGGCGCATGAATTTAAAAACACTGATGATCGCCGAGCTTCCAGGCGGGCTTATTACCACGACCCATATTGTTGAAAACTGGCCGGGCATCAAGAGCATTTCCGGTTCTGACCTTGCCAGCGCGCTGATTGACCATGCTTTATCGTTTGGCGTACCGCTGGTGAATGAAAAGGTTATTGATATCAGTAAAGTACCGGCAGTCGATGGGAAAAAAGGCGGCTATATCGTGACAACTGGCTCCAATACCTATTATGGCAAGGCTATTCTGTTTGCCACAGGCACCAAACACAAGAAACTGAATGTTCCGGGCGAAGACCAGTTTACCAACAAAGGCGTTTCATATTGTGCCTTGTGCGATGCTGCGTTTTTTAAGGGAAAGGATGTGGCCATTGTGGGGAGCGGCGATTCGGCGGCAAAAGAAGCTTTGCTCTTGTCCGAGCATTGCAGGAAAGTTTATATGATCATCCGCGGTGACAGGCTGAAGGCAGAGCCGGTGAATTTTGACCGCGTCATGGCGAAGGGAAAGGAAAAAATTGAAGTGCGTTTCAAGACAGAAATCAAAGAGATTTTTGGCAGCAAAAGTGTCGAAAAGGTCTCCTTAAACAACGGAGAGGAATTAACTTTACAGGGGGTTTTTGCGGACATCGGCCAAATCCCGCTTTCCGACCTGGCAAAAAAACTCGGCGTTGAACTCAATCCAAAAGGTGAGATCGTTATTAACAGGAGGTCTGAAACAAACCTGCCCGGCGTTTTCGCGGCTGGCGATGTGACTGATACCGTTTTCAAACAGGCCATCACTGGAGCAGCGGAAGCGGTGACGGCGACCTATCACGCCTTTGAATACCTCGGGAAAAATGAAGTCGTTTGTTAGATTATCTATTTCTTCGCTAAAAATTTTTCAGCATTTTTCAAGATATCCCTGGCGGTCTGAAAAGTCGCCATTTTATGGGCTTCCCTGTATGGGAGCCAAATGGCGCCCTTATGCTCGAAAGAAATGGTCACTTTTTTCTGGCTTGTCTTGGCTAAAAAAAACACGACTTCTTTTGAACTCAATTCTGGGCCGCGCCGATAAAAATAGTGGATTTTTTCATGGAAGCCTTCAATCCAGGTAATCTTTTTAAGGCCGGTTTCCTCCTGGAGCTCACGATAGGCGGCTTCCCTTTCCGACTCCCCTTTTTCAATGTGTCCTTTTGGAAAATCGAAATGCCCTCCGGGATAATGGAGCAGTAAATATTCTCTTCCCGTCTTGAGCTGGCGGAATATGACGACCCCCGCTGATGTTTCCTGTAACATACTTTATCACACCTTCTTATTGGATCGGTTTTTCGGGGACATTATATCGTTTCTTTTTTACTCCCGCCATGCAAACCGACTCCAGGAACCTATAGCGGATTAACTGAAACGCCGTTGAGTTTATTGCTTTTTTACGCTGTTTCAGTACAATAGGTCTGCCTTTTCAGGCTCACACAAATAAAAACCGGGGCGAGTGGCGAAACTGGCAGACGCGCTACCTTCAGGAGGTAGTGGCCGCAAGGTCATGGAGGTTCAAGTCCTCTCTCGCCCACCAGGATCTTTTTCATTGGGGATCTTTCTGCTCATACCTTCCACCTCTTATTTTCTCTTCTGCGGTTCATTTAAATTCGGTCAAAGTTGCACTACTGGATTTATTGTGTTATAATATTATTGTAGGATTTTCCTATTCAAAATTTCTTCGTTTTGTGGTCGGGAAAATGTCTGTTGAATAGATTGAAATCTTACGAAATAAAAATATTTCTTAACACAAAATTTTTATGGCAGCGTACAAGCAAGTTAATTTATCTACTGGTGCAGTAAAAAAAGCAACAGGTGGGGGTGGCGGAGGAGCAAGTGCGCCAAAGGCATCATTATCCTGGAGAGTATATTGGTCGGACTATGAAACCCCTGTGGTTTTTGATCCTACTGGTGGCATTGTGCCTGCACAAGGTGACACTGTTTTGATGCTTTCTGGCGTGACATTACATATCGATCATGCTGATCAAACACCATTACCACCGTCTTCGGGATTGAAAAAACTGTAATCAACCATTAATTAAAAACAACGGGCTGGTCGAACCGGTACGTTGTTTTTTTATTTCTTGCCTGAAAAGCCGATTCAACAAGTAGTGGGTAGTGATATTTCCGGCCGTTTCAGTAAAGTTGCACTACTGGATTTATTGTGTTATAATATTATTGTAGGATTTTCCTATTCAAAATTTCTTCGTTTTGTGGTCGGGAAAATGTCTGTTGAATAGATAAAATCGTACGAAATAAATATTTTTTAACATAAAAAATTATGGCAGCATATAAAGAAGTTAAAATACCTTCTGGCGCAGCAAAACGCCAAACAACAGGTGCAGCCCCAGACATAAGTGGTACAGGCTTAAATATTCGATTAACTTACGCGGAGGACCCGCTGAATTATACTCGTATTTATGATCCTTTTCATGGCGTAGACCCTATAGTAGGTGAAACTGTTTTGATGCTGGATAGTGGCTTGACATGGAATATCATCGCTGTTGCTAAAACAGCAGATAATGCGAATATGAGATTGAAAATGTTGTAAATTATCATCAATTAATAAAAAACAACGGGCTTTTGAACGGGTCCGTTGTTTTTTGATGTTTATTTCCTGAAAAGCCGATTCAGCAAGGAGTGGGAAGTGATATTTCCGGCCATTTCAGTTTTGAATGATGAAGTGAATACTGGTTTTAGCAACGGAGAGAGTCCCGGGAATTTTTTTGAAAATTCTGTCTGTATTGAAGAACTTATTTTTTCAGCTTCTTTTTTTCCACTTTCCGGCAGTGCGATAAGAAATGTTCCTCTTATTTCCGGTATATCTGTTAAAAAATACATATCTTCAAGATGGCGCGATAATACCAAGACTATTTTTGCAATAAGATCATTGCCTGCCATGGTGTCTTGATCGTAAGTGGCCCAGTCTTGAATTGTCAGTTTCAGTATACTTATTGGTTTCCGGTATTTTATTGCCCGTTCCAATTCGGTCTTCAGGCGGGCCCTGAACATCTCGATTCCGCCAAATTGGGAAATGTAATAGGTAAAGAAGCGGCTTTTATTATTAATAAGCTCTTCAAAGGTGCCTTTTTCCGCAATTTGGCCATCCGCCAGGACCCATATCTCATCGATATTTTGCAGCGTTGAAAGACGATGAGCAATGACAATAGCTGTTTTCCCCTTTATGACCAAATCCATCGCATTTTTTATCTGTTCTTCAGTTTTAGAGTCCAAATATGTCGTAGGTTCATCCAGAATAATAATATCGGGGTTTTTCAGGACTACCCGGGCAATTGAAAGCCTTTGTCTTTCTCCGGCTGAAAGCATTGCCCCATGTTCCCCCACGATGGTTGCGTATTGCTTGGGAAGTTTGGAAATATGATCATGGATTTGGGAAATTTTGGCTGCATTAATAATTTCTTCCATGGTTGCACCGGGCTTGCCAAAAGCAATATTTTCCTTAATGGATTTATGAAAAATGGAAACTTCCTGACTTACAAAACCTATTTTGGAACGAAGGCTTTGGAGTTTTATGTCATTGATGTCGATGCCATCGAGGAGAATTTTACCAGAATCGGGTTGATAGAATCTTAAAATAAGGTTGATCAGAGTAGTTTTGCCGATTCCACTTTTTCCAACGAGACCAATGTGTTTCCCTGATTCAATCCTGATGTTGATGTTTTCTAGGAGAGGATAATTTTTTTTATAACGGAATTTTACATTTTTGAATTGGATGTTTCCTTTGACCTTATGTAATTCTCTGGCGCCGGGTTTTTCGTTGTCTTCCGGACGGGCATTAATAATTTCAAGCACCCTGTCAATACTCACCATCTGAAGTTGGAGAGTACGATTCACACTGATAAAACTGACGATTGGGCCAAAGAGACGGTTGATGTATTGTTGAAGAGCTAATAATCCGCCGACTGTCAGCGCTCCCAGTAAAACCTGATAGCCTCCCAACAGGAGTACGACAAGCGTAGGCAGATAAAGAATAAAGCTATTCATCAGCCCGGCCACATCGCTTGTGAGGACGTTTTTAAAATATAACCGGTTTAAAAATTCCATTTTTTCTCTATATTCATCACGTACATCTTTTTCACGGGTGAAGATTTTTATTGATTTAATGGCATCGAGTGTTTCTTCCAGAAAAGAAAAAATATCTGCATATTTTGTTCGTATTTTTCGCGCATATTTTTTAAGAATTTTCACCCAAAAATACTCGGAAATAAAATAAAAAGGAAAAACACACAAGGTTATGAGAGTTACCTGTGCATTCAGCTTTAAACTGATAAAAATAATAACGACAAAATTAATAACACTAAGAAAAAAAGTCTGGATGAGGGTCATGATGAAACTTTGGATTTCCAGTGCATCGGAGTCGATTCTTGTTAAAAGATCGCCAACTTTTTTTCTGTAAAAGAATATCATTTTCAACCTTTGCAGGTGTTCGTACACCATGAGTTGAATGTGGAGCTGTTGTTTTTGGGTAAGTCTGGCATTCATGAGATCATTCACCATTCCAAAAAGCCCGTTGATAACCTGGATTCCGACAAAACCCGCAATAACGAATGGAAAAAGATCAAACCTTTTATTGATAAGAACATCATCCAGAAAAAACATCATCAGCCATGGCTGGACCAATCCGAGCATTTGCGATAAAAGCGAAAGTCCGCTGACGCCCGCATAAAGGTGCCAGACGGGCTTTGCAAAAGCCATAATTTTTGCAGTTTTTCCCAGAAAAGTTTTAGTTTTGTTGAACATGTACGTACAGATTTAATCTATTTATTATACCATAAAATGCGGTTAAAACGAGGTGATAATTTGGTAGAAGTATTAACAGCAAGAAATAATCTTAACTGCGTCAAGTAAGAAAGATTAAAAAGACCCCAGATTTTCCGGAGGCTTCTTGAAAGATGATTTGAAATAATACCAAAAAGGGAATTGGGATATTTACGTTTGAGTTCTAGTCGATAACCATGACACCTTTATCGATTCTGAAACGAATCTCATTGAGCTGAAGTGGAATATATAATTTCTGCGCGAGTTTTGTAGTTAAACCAATATCGTTTCCAGCAGGAACCATGACTACGTCTGTTTCATGTCCACCAAGGCGCACTTTTATCTTACTGATATTTGCCACCTTTGCCGCGCCACCCGTTATCTGATTCAAAACTGCCGTAGGAACGGTCATAAACTCATCAGTTCCAGTACCTGGAAAACGCTCTGCAATGATTTTCATGCGGCGAGTGGTACGTTCAGCATATTCCTTTGCTTTATCCGGTGGCGACCCCGCCGGGGCATTTTCAATTCCATGAGTAACAGGTAACTTCATGATGGTTTCAGCTGTTTCAAAAGCCTTTTTAACGGTAACAGCCTTTCCCGCCTCAACAACATTTGCAGTAAATTGTTCTGGATGTTCACTTAATTCCGATGCTCCCTTTCCAACTGTAAAAAGGCCAAGACTTTGGTTACCTTCAAAAAGTTCTACTGTGCCTCCAACTTCCACATTCAATGCATCACGTTGTCGCTTGCTCATCCCGATATAACGTCCATTTGGATTATTGCAAGCACGTGCGACTTGTAACTTAAGTTTGGGTTCCTGTTCTTTTGCTTCCGCCCTTTGGGGTTGGACAGGCTGGGCTTCCGGTTGCACCTGTGCTTTACCCTCATCAACATCTTTTGTTTCAGAAGGACTATTCGTCATAGTTTTTGAATTAAAAAATTATAATTTCCATTTAAATTATAACATATTTTTAAAAAAAACCAAATTTATGGGAATTTGCTTTCTTTTCACAGATCCATACTTCACAAAAACCACGTTCTGATTTACAATCAACATGTTATTTTAACGTGAATTCTTATGAAAAAGAAAAAAGACTCAACTCCAGTTTACATAGCCGCCCTTTCACTCGCGATTGTTGTTGTTGTTCTGGTATTAGCTGTGGCTGCGAGAACGAGTAAACCCGGAACTGTCGCCCCTTTAGGTACGCAGCAGGCTGTTATGAGCGGTGTGCAGACCGCAACTATTACGATAGTCCCTGCGAATGGCGAAGTTCCTACTCAGCAAACCACGACCGTCAAGATCAACAATTCGGCAGTTGGAATGACCGCGTCTGTTCCTGCTAACGGAAGAGTCTCTTATAAGATTGACCATTTCAAGAAACTCGCGCTCCAGCCGCTTGAATTCCAGGTTTTCGACCAAAATAAAAAAGCTTATACCCCTGATGACCTGAAGATCTTCAATGACGCGAAGATGCATTATATTGTTTTATCTGCCAACCTGAAGGAATACCAGCACCTTTATCCGACTTTTGATAACGGGAAATGGAAAGTGCTCGCCAACCTGCCGAATCCAGGCACCTATTATGCATATGTTGCTATTTCTCCGGTAATAGGCGATCCGGTTGTCCTGCGCACCAGCCTTATTGTCCAGAACGAAACCAACGGCACTGTGACTTATCCCGGTTTAACCCCTAACCTTATTGCTATTACGGGCGGCTATATTGCAACCATGACTCTTTCCCAGCCTGTCGTCTTGCAACAGAGCATTCTTTCTTACCTGCTGACAAAAGACGGTGCCCCGGTTACTGACCTCCAGCCTTTGCTTGGAAGTTTCGGGAGTGTCGTGATTTTCCGCCAGGGAAGCGTTGACAGCTTTATGCAGATCCATCCGCTTTCTTCCACCGATCCCAAGAAAGGACTGGCAGAATTTACCGCTACCTTTACTACCGGAGGCCGCTACACCGCCATTGCTGAATTTAAGTTCGGGAAGAAGACTTATACATTCCCTATTACTTTCGACATTAAAGGTTAACGGAAGCTGGTGGCGTTAATGAAAATTATTTTTCTTCTTCATGACTTTTTTTATCCTGTCGTTTATCGTAGGCGCCCTGTTTATGGTCATGCCATTTCTGGCACGCCGATGGTTGAACCGGAAATTCCAGCTTCCGAAGGGGCTTTTCTGGAAAGCCGGATTCGCCAGCATGTTTGTGGGAGCTTTGCACATTACAGTTCTTGGTAACATTGAGGCGGTTTGGCCGCAACTTGACCAATGGCCTGACCTTGCCCAGTCCGCTTTTCTTGGGCTTGTTTCCGGCCTTTTTCTGGAATTGGGCAGATACATCACACTTGACCGCTTTATGCGGCACGTCCGCAACCGACCCTCTGCTTTGGGTTTTGCATGCGGCTGGGCCGGCGTTCCGCTTTTTTTTCTTGGCATCCTTACGGTTATCAGTGTCTTTGGCATGCAGGCGCTTGTCCAGGTTAAGGACATACCATCTTCCTTTCCACAGGCTGACACCCAGCAAATCCAGTTACTTAAAGACGCCCAAAGCCAGGCACAGGAATATGCGCAGGGAAATCCGCTCAAGGCACTTTCTCCCCTCTTTGACAATTCTGCGCTTGTCCTGATTGATTTTGCCCTGACTTTATTTATGGTCCTCGGCCTCCGCCAGAACCAGACGCGATATGCCTGGGCAGCTGTTGGCATACGCACTCTCACGAGCGGGACCATATACTTCCTGGCACCAATGTATAATTTCAGCGCCGAAATAGCATCGCTTGTTTTCGCGATCAGCGCGTTGATTTTCATTTTCAGGCTGAAAAAGCTGCCGGCTGAACCTGTTTAGAATTTTACGGTTCCTTTTTTTCCTGCAACTTATAGTTTTCCCATTTTTTTGCCTTGAGTGCGGCTTCGGCTGCTTCCTGTTCGGCTTTTTGTTTACTTGATCCCTTGCCTTCCGCAACAAGATCCTCGTCGATATATGCTCCCATGGTAAATGATTTGTCGTGGTCCGGGCCTTCTTCTTTGATGATCCGGTATTCCGGCGTTATGCCAATGACTTCCTGCGAGACTTCCTGGAAGTGTGATTTGGCGTCGATGTGTAGACCCCTTTTCAGGATTTCACCGAGACGCTTGAGAATGAATTTGTCGATAAACGAATGCGCCTTCTTATAGTCCTGGTCCAGATAAACCGCACCGATGAGGGCTTCAAGGGTATTTGCCAGGATATAGTTTTTCTTGCGCCCGCCGGAACGCTCTTCACCGCGGCTCAGGTATAGGTAAAGTCCAAGGTCTAGTGATATTGAAATTTCCGCAAGGTGCCTGCCTTTTACAAGTGCCGAGCGCCAGTTGGTGAGCACACCTTCTTCTTCGCTTGGGAAATTTTTATAGAGGTATTCCGTCACGACAAGTTCCAGCACTGCGTCCCCCAGGAATTCAAGACGTTCGTTATGCTCCTGTTTGAGGTCTTTGTGCTCATTTATGTATGATTTATGGACAAACGCCGTATCAATGAGGGAAGGATTTTTGAATGTGATGCCAATTTTTTTTTCGAGTTCCAGGTAGCGGTCAGAAATCATATGTCGGGTATTAAATGGTTTTTGGTTTTGGCTCCTCCTTGCCGTATTTGTGCATGACAGTACTTAGTACTCCGTTAATAAATTTGGGTGAATTTGTATCGCCAAAACTTTTTGCAATTTCAATAGCCTCATTGATGGCGACGATTGGCGGCACATCCTTTGAATAGAGAATTTCATAAATCCCCAACTCCAAAATCGCCCGGTCGACAGGTGCTATTTTGTCGATCGGCCATTCAGGCGCTTCCTGCTGGATGATAACACCTATTTCTTTTTGCATAAGAAGCACACCATTAAGAAGCTCGGTTGCAAAAGCCGCGTCTTTGAGTTTCTGTCCGTATTCCTTGAGATTGTACGTTAAAATGGACTCGGGTTCGCCGCCACGGAATTCATGTGCAAAGATGGTTTGCATCACTGCGATCCGTGCTAGATGGCGATAACTGGCCATAATTCATGTATTTACGGGACTGAACCTTCCGAACTTGCGTCGGTAATTTTCAACCCCAGGGCTGCTTGTTAAATTTCTCTTAAGCCTTAACTTTGGTAATCTTTTCAATTTCCTTGCTCATGTCGAGAATTTTCTTGCCGTTGTAATAGCCGCAGTTCCGGCAGACAAAGTGGTTTAGTTTCTTTTCCTTGCACTTCGGGCAGTTTACAAGATTCACAATGCCGCTGAGCTTCACCTCCGTTTTATGGGTAAAACTGCGGTAGCGCTTCGCTGAGCGGGATTTTGACTTTTTATACTTGGGTACTGGATGCTTCATTGTTCAGAGAAAAAAATATTGGATGATGGATGTGCTGCCTCAAGGGCTTTTTATTGCTTTCTTAAATGAGTTTTTTCAGGTTCCCGAAAGGTTTATATGTTTCGATTTGTTCCTCATCTTTGCAGGAACAGGTTTTCCTGTTTTTATCGATTCCGCAATGAGCGCAAAGGCCTTTACAACTCCTAGAGCATACTGGAATAAGCGGAAAATGCAAGATTATTTCCTGCCTGACCATCTCATTTAAATCAATAGTCATAGCCTTTTTATTGATGAAAAAAAGGTCCATCTCATCTTCCGTGATGTCTGGAATTTCGTAAAAAAATTCACGTTCCGCCTCGGGGATTTTGACTTTTTGCGAAAACTTTTTAAGACAGAGCGGGCATGTAAAATTGATGCTGATCTCCGCATCGGACAGGAGAACACTGATTTCATCCTTCAACCTGATAAGGTTGAGCTTACCGGTAAAGTTGTTGGTGAAACTGAGCTCTTCTTTGTCAGGATAGCTGATGGCTTCGTTGATGTCGTATTTTTCGACCGTCCCCTGGGGTTTACCCCAAAGTTTTGCGATCCTATAGATGAGTGCTGGCACGGAGGTAAAAATAATAATTTATCTGCTGCGGGAAATCCCTGCAATCAGACGCAAAATAAACAGGAAAAGGTTGAAAATATCCAGGTAGAGCCGGAGCGCCGCATCCACGTAGCGGTCAGGCGGGAATGTTTTAAGCCGCTGGATGTCATACATGGCATAGCCGCTGAAAAGGATGGTGCCGAATCCCGCAAAAATCATTTCGAAATTGTTGCTCCACGGAAGGAAAATCCCTATAAGGGAAACGATGATGATGCCGATGAGGCTTGCCGTCAGGAAGCCCCGCAATCCGCTCAAATCCCGGTTTGTCGTCCAGCCGAATACGGCGACTGCGCTGAAAGTTAAGGTCGTGGCGCCAAGAGCTTTAATAATGAGTGCAGGCCCGCCAAACTCCAGGATAATGCTGGCTAAAAGCGGGACAATGGTAATGCCTGTTACAAAAGCAAACAGGCCAAACAGGAAATAATTCAGCGGACGTCTAGTACTCCATATGCGTGCTGTAAAAACCAGAATCAGTTCAGCCGCAAAAAAGAGCCACATAAGCTGTGGATTTTCCACAAAAAGCGCGCCAATGTATTGGAAACCCGTAAAAGTTCCCGCCGCTGAAATGAGCAGCGCCAGGCCAAAAAAGAAAAGCACTTTCCCGGCAAAACTATGGGATGCCCTGATTGTTGAGTAAGCATCCTGCTGGCTTAACATGAAGTCGTTATGTGGGTTTTCCATAGTATAATAAGAATGGTTGGGTTTAGATTATAAAGTAATTTTTCCATTACGGCAAGTAACGTGTAAACGTGAATTTTGAAATTCGTCTTTTTGCTATTTGCAAGCCAGGGTGCCACTTCTTAAGAACGCTTCGCTCATTCGCACTTGCCTAACATGTACGGCCTCGCGAAGCCCTCCAGATGCATGATCTATCGGGTAGGTGCTTAAGCATATGTCTTTAGAAGTGTGTATCCTGGCTTGTATTAAACAAAATTTAAATTTCGAGATTCAAGTGACGTAAAATGATTGCTGCCTGAAGCCCCTTTCATATACTATAAAAGCCGCGTACTTTTCTTTATATAATGGATAACCCTCTTACCTGGGTCGAGGTCTCCCGATCCAGTATCAGCCATAACATTGCCGCTTTTAAAAAGCTCATAGGGAAAAAGAGGATTCTCTGTGCGGCGGTTAAGGCAAATGCCTATGGCCACGGGCTTCAGCAATGCGCGCCGGTCATGCTTGAAGCCGGTGCCGACTGGCTTGGCGTGAATGCTCTTTTTGAAGCCATGTCATTACGGGCTGCCGGAATCAAGGCTCCCGTCTATATTATGGGATATATTCCCGTGGATGAGCTTTCCACAGCCGTTGTGGAGGGATTCCATTTTGTCGTCTACAACGAGGAGACTCTTCATGCGCTGGCCAGGATCACCAAAAAACTCAGCCAGCCGGCGTTTACCCACCTCAAAGTTGAAACCGGCATTTACCGGCAGGGTGCCGCAAACGGGCAACTCCAAAAAATCCTCCGTATTTACAAGGAAAATCCGCTTGTCAAACTGGAAGGCATTGCTGCCCATTTTGCCAATATTGAAGATACAACCGACCATAGCTACGCCCTTTTCCAACTCAATAATTTCAACAAAACGCTGGAGCAGGTCAAACGCGCCGGCCTTAAGGTAAAATATGTCCATATGGCCAATACCGCGGCTACCATCCTATTTCCAAAAACTTACTTCAACATGGTCCGCACGGGTATCGGCAATTACGGCATGTGGCCTTCAAATGAAACCTATATTTCATCACTCCGCGAAGGAAAAAAAATTGAACTTAAATCCGCACTTGTATGGAAAACCAAGGTTGCCCAGGTTAAGATTGTCCCTTCCGGCTCCACTATCGGCTATGGTTGCACCTATAAAACGACCCGGCCATCAAAAATTGCCGTCCTCCCGGTAGGATATTATGACGGATACGACCGCGGCCTTTCCAATAATGGTTATGTCCTCATCCACGGCAAAAGGGCCCATATCCGCGGCAGAGTCTGCATGAACATGGTCATGGTGGACGTCACCGACATTCCGGACGTCCAAATGGAAGACGAAGCCGTGCTTCTCGGCAAACAGGAAAAAGAGAATATCACGCCCGACCAGATGGCCGGGTGGCTCGGCACGATCAACTATGAAGTGACGACCCGAATCCATGAAATGCTTACGAGGAAAGTCGTAAAATGATTTTTTCGCAACCCGATTGTTCAGTAGTGTTTGCGTTTTTCTTGACGATAAGCGGAAGTTTCACTAGAATTGTAGGGCTTTTTTTGCTTATTTATGCCGTTTTTCAGCCGTCTTCCCAGAGCGAAGGGGAATTATTATTTAGCATTGGATATCGGGACGGATATCGTCAAAGCCCTTATTTGCGCTGCTGAAGGCACAAAAGGGAGAGTCCTTGGCGTCGGCAGGAAAAAACAGCGCCTCGGCGACATGCAGAGCGGCACCGTAACGGATATTGCATCTGTGATCAATAATTGCCAGGATGCCATCCGTGATGCTGAAAAAATGGCCTCGGCAAGCGCCTCAAAACTTATCATGGGTATCGCCGGGGAACTGGTGAAGGGTGCCACGACCACGATCAGTTATTCCCGGCGTGAACCTGACACCAAGATTGACCTTGCGGAACTCAAGAATATTGTCCACAAGGTGCAGTGGAAGGCATTTGATGAAGTCCGGTCCCAGCTCGCCTTTGAAACCGGCTACAACGAAATTGACGTCAAACTTGTGAATGCCGCGATTGTCGGCGTCCACATTGACGGTTACAAGGTCGCCAATCCGCTAGGTTTCCAGGGGAAGGAAGTCACCCTTTCGATTTTTAACGCTTTTGCCCCGCTCGTCCATTATGGCGCGCTCCAGACGATTGCCGCAGAACTCGACATGGACCTCCTTGCCATCACAGCCGAGCCTTATGCGGTTTCACGCTGCATGGCCTATGAGGACGGAGGTAATTTCAGCACTATTTTTATTGACATCGGCGGAGGCACGACGGATATCGCCGTGGTCCGGAACGGCACCGTTGAAGGCACGAAAATGTTTACCCTCGGCGGGCGGACTTTCACCAAACGGCTGGCGCAGTCGCTCAACATTTCCTTTGAAGAAGCGGAAGAAATAAAATTGGCCTACTCCAACGAAAGACTAGAGAAGCAATCGCACAAGATTGTCCGTGAAGCCATGAAAAGCGATTGTGAAGTCTGGCTTTCCGGTGTCGCGCTGACCCTGAGTGAATTTGAAAACGTCGACATATTGCCTTCAAGGATTTTTCTTTGCGGCGGCGGTGCCCATTTGCCTGAAATCAAGGAAGTCCTTGAAACCCGCGAGTGGACCCAGAAACTGCCCTTCCCCAAAAAACCCCACATCTCTTTCCTGCACCCGAAAATGGTCATGAACATGGCAGATGTGACAAAAGAACTCAAGGACGTTGAAGATATCACTCCCCTTGCCCTCGCCAACATCGCATTGGAATACATCGGTGAGGAACAGATTCTGGCGAAACTACTAAAGAAAGTCGTGCGGCTTATCCAAATTTAACTGACTCCAAAAAATTCTTATGGCCAAGGACCTGAAGAAAAAACAGGATGACCCCTCTCACGGCTCCAAAAAATTTGTCGCCACCAAACGTATCGGCAATTCCGAGGAAACCGAGGAAATGGTCGAATCAAAAGCCGAGAAACGTGGTAAGGCAAAGAAAGTAATTTATACCGAGATTGATGATGAGGTGACGACGATGTATGACCGCCTCAAGCAGCTGAAGATGAAAAATGTCTACATGGTCGTTCCCAAGCGCGCCATGCTTTTCCAGAGCATAGTGAACCTCAAAATCCTCAAACGGAAGGCCGAAGACCTGGAGAAAAACATTTATATCATCACGAATGACCCGAACGGCATCAAGCTCGCCAAACAGGTCGGCCTTGTCGTGTACGACAAGCTTGAGGGCCATGAACATCCCAGCCTTGTTTCCGGGAAATTCCTTGAAGACCAGCAGAACATTTCGCCCCTGAAAGCGAGCGTGAATGCCCTTGAAGAGGAAAAACCCATCCGTCAGACTGAAAAAAAGTTTTCCATTTCTGAACTCATCCGGACAGGCAAAAAAAAGGGCCTGTCCCTTATCCCAAAGAAATTTCCCTGGAAACGCCATAGGCTCGGCGAAGAAAATAAATCTCCAGAAAAAGGGAAACTCGTGCTTGTTTCACCAAACAGGCAGGCTCTCGTTTCATTGATTGTCGTCAGCATCATCATTCTTTTGGTCATTACCTATATTGCCCTTCCGGGTGCCACCATTAAGCTCACCCCGCGGGCTGATGTCCTCTCGACATCCGTGAACGTGACCCTCGCTGACGCGGAGGTTAACCATGCCGAACTTGACTCCCATCCTGTCCATGAAATCGCCAGTTATTCCGTCTCTACCACTATAAAGCGGCCCCTCACGTATATGGCAACAGGGCAGGATTTCCAGGGTGTGAATGCCACCGGAATCATTACGATCATCAACACAAGCGACCAGGACTGGCCTCTTTTGCCAAAGACCCGCTTCCAGACTTCAAGCAACCTTATTTTCAGGAGCCAAAGCTATATTACGGTCCCGGCGCAAAAGGATAATACCCAGGGCACGATCGATATCCCTGTTACAGCCGACCCGGTTGATCCTTTGGGCCAGGTTATAGGTGACCGCGGCAATATCGGGCCGTCGAAGTTTTTCCTCCCCGGCCTTTCCGCCGAGAACCAGAAGAAACTTTTTGCCGAAAGCAAAGCCGCGATGACCGGCGGCAAAACGAATGTCACCAAACATATTACGAAGGACGACATTTCCGCCGCCAGGAGCAAGCTTTCCAGTGACCTCAAGAACTCCGCACAGGCTGAACTCGATGCTGTCATTTCAAAACGCAATACAACGGATAATACCAATTTGGTGCTCCTTGTCGGCCCGAACGCCTTCCAGACCTCGGATCCGCAAATCACCGTACCGCCTAATCTTGAAAACCAGAAGCTCGACACTTTTGATATACAGGGACAGCTGACAGCAACCGGCATCGCCTACAACCGTGATGAACTGATGAGTATTCTTAAGACCGAACTTAAACTGAAACAAAATCCTGAAAAGCGCCTCGTCCATATTGATGAAGGATCATTTACTTTCCGCATCGTAGATACCGACGTGACCGCCAAAAAGGTGAAGATCACGTCTACCATCAAGGGTATTGAGGAATTTGAAATTAATCCCGACAAGGAAAATGGTGTCCGTATTATCAAGGAGATTAAGGACCATGTAGTGGGGCGTGACATCAGTTCGGCACGCGATTATATCCAGAACCTGCCGGAAATCGATAAGGTCAGTATAGACAGCTGGCCTGCGTGGGCACCAACCATGCCGAACGTCCCCGACAATATTAAGATTGAGGTTACGAGTGCGGATAGCGACACTGGCTCCTGATTGTTGAAGGATTAATGATCCAGCTTTTTCTTGTGCTTATTAACTCCTTGACAGTTTTGCCATTTTATGTTATTAATGTTCCCTTAGTATTTTTCGTATGTAAGTCATTATGCGAAGAAACCTGCAAAAAAATCACGTTGTCATAAAAATGGCCTTATGGGCAGCCATAGCCTCATTTTTATTACCGAATGCCGTTTTCGCGGAATACTACAGCATGCTGGCTCCCACCAGTTCTACGCCGTCAGACTATCTCATGCCGAAGTTTGACGCTTTTAATTACCAGAATACAACTCCACCGCAACTGCCGGAGGAAGAACCCGACCTGCCTCCTGTAGCCGACTTTAATATTTACACCGACCAGCAGGGCCTCCAGAATAACAATATGGGGACCGTTGATACGGTTTTTACTTTTGATGCCACCGCTTCAACAGATACGGAAAACTACGGCCAAAATCTTGAGGTACGCTGGTATTTTGAAAACAGTACCAAACCGGACACCTATTTTTCCACCGGAAAGTCTATCCGGCATACGTTTAAAAACCCGGGTACTTACCAGGTGAAACTGGAAGTCCTGGATAACGGCGGCAACGTTTCAAGCAAGGTGAAACAAGTCACAGTTGTTGAAAATACCCCTCCTATTCCGTTTTTCAGATACAGCCCTTCCACGGGAACCGAAAAAACCATTTTTACTTTTGACACCGGAAAATCACGCGATGACCAGTTCCTTTCCACATATCTTGAATACCGTTTTGACTGGAACGGCGACGACAAGTGGGACACCAAGTACCTGAACAATACAACCTGGAGCCACATTTTTAACGCTGCCGGCACGCATCACGTCATTATGGAAGTGAAAGATCCTGGCGATAAAACGGCCCAATACAGCGTTGATGTCGTAACAACCGGCAATACGCCTCCGACTGCAAGTTTTACTATCAAATCAGTCTCGAATGGGTTTAGCACAGGATATGAATTTGACGCGTCAAAAAGTTCCGACAGTGAAACATCCCACGAAAAACTTATGTTCCGCTGGGATTTTAATTATGGCGGCTCCAATGATATTGTCTATGACACTGACTGGAGTCCTTCAGATCGCTTCACCGGATATTTCCAGACAGCCGGGCAGCACACTGTCAAACTTGAAGTCATGGATGAGGACGGCGCGATTGACACTTCTGTTGCCGTGATTAACGTGTCCTGGACCGACGTAATGGTGAACAACGCCTTTTGGAATTAGGGTAGGCGCGTCACCAAAAACACCAAAGTATATTTCAACATAACGCATTCTGTTCCTATGGATCGCTCATCGTGATTTCGTTTTTCACAAGCCATAATATCACGGTAACTTCAACATTGTTGACAATATTTTTCCAGCCAGATTGATTGATTTATGGCTTGCTCTTGCTAGAATTAGAATAATCACATCAGAGCCATCGATTGATAACAAAAATATTCACTAACACAAAAATCCATGAAACTTTCCAACGAAAATTTATATAAACTCTGTAAAAAATACGGTTCCCAAACCAAACTCTGGCGCCAGAAATTTATCGGACTTTTGCCGGAGGTGAACCGCCGGCGATTGTTTGAAGAAAAAGGATTCTCATCCATTTTTGAGTTTGCCGCGAAACTCTGCGGACTTTCAGTTGAACAGGTTCGTCTGGCTTTGAACCTGGAAAAAAGATTTGAGGACAAACCGGTTTTGAAGAAAATGTTGGAAAATGGCGAGGTTAGCATCAACAAACTTGCGCGCGTGGCTTCAATCGTAACTCCTGAAAACGAAGAAGAATTGGTCGAGAAAATTAAAGTTCTGCCGAAAAGCGCGCTGGATACACTCGTACGGGATGAAAAATTCGCAAAAAACCTTGAATTGCGAAATCAAAACTTCGGGAATGATGCCACGCAAAAATCCGGTAAAGAAAATCAACATAATCAGGGACAAGATAGATTCGATATTTCAAACAAGAATGGCTACCAGGTCACATTATTTGAGGCAAAATCTCTGCCCGGGCAGACCTTAAACTTCGAACTTTCCGAAGACGTCATCAAAGAATTAAACGAACTACACGCAAAAGGTTTTGATGTGAACGAACTCCTGCGCAAGATGCTGCAACAACGCCGGGAAGAAATTATCCAGAAGAAAGAAGAAATCGCAGAAGAAATACACGAACGTGCAAGGTTGGTACATAATCAAAATACCGGTTCCAGCGATCCGCAGCTGCCAAAAGCGAAAAATCCTTCCCGCTACATTCCAGTCAAAGTCAAAAAAATTCTTCAGGAAGAGTTTGGCGAAAAATGCGCGATGAAGAATTGTACAAAGCCATCCGAACAGACTCACCACACCAAAAGATTTGCGTTAAGCCCGGATCACGATCCCAGGTTTATGGCCCGCTTCTGCCGCGACCACCACGTGTTAGCACATAGTGTTGATATCAAATTTCACCGGACCAGAGAGTTAGCACTTGCTGTGGTTTAAAGTGCAATCCGGTTGAGTTCCTGACCGTAATCATTTTTTCCTAGATTGTTTTAAAAGTTTTTTCACCTCCCGATCAAAGTCAGAAATATTGTTTTTTTCCTGTTCTTTGCGATATTTATCGTATTCCGTATTCGCTTTGGTCTCGGCTACTTTAGCACTGACCTTACCAGGATTATTGAGTAGTTTTTTCTCACTCAATTTCAAAAATTCATCCAGCTTGGAAAGCCAGTCAACCATCTTCATTGGACGGCTGTTTGTGGCCTGTAATTCGGCGAAATCCAGATATAAAGAAACGATCAGATTCAATTGTTTGATCTCCGGTTCGGTGAGGTAGTTTTTGGCAACATGTGTGTCAGCTGCAGTAATATAATCACCCTTAAAGCTGGTGAGTCCCATGAGTGGTTTCTTGGCATCCGCACGTTTTGCAACAAGTTCAGCCGCTGTATTACCATGAACAGCATAGTGCATCTTGTTTTGCACTGTCGCAAAAAACTGCTTAGTGAGATCATCGTCTTTTCGGTAATCAATACTCATAGCATAAATATCCGTAACTTTTTGATAAAAATTCCGCTCACTCGCCCTAATGTCACGGATGCGCTGTAGAAGTTCCTCAAAGTAACGTGCACGTCCGCCACCTTGTTTCAAGCGTTCATCATCGAGCGCGAAACCTTTAACGATATATTCGCGCAAACGCCGGGTTGCCCAAATACGAAATTGTGTGCCACGGAGTGATTTTACGCGATATCCCACCGAAATAATGACGTCCAAATTATAATAATTCGTGGGTTTTGTAGAAAATTCGGTAATCCCGAATTTTCTCATGGTTTCAGCTTCAGCCAGCTCTTTTTCTGCATAAATATTCTGAATATGCTCATTTATGGTAGATTTCGACTTCTCAAACAGTTCCGCCATCTGGTCTTGAGTGAGCCAGACAGTATCACCGTCCATTTTTACCTCGACCTTGGTTTTGCCATCAACCGTTTGGTAGAGGATGATTTGGGATTCAATATTCATAATCTCCATTGATTATGCATTCACTGAGCAATTTAGCAAAGAAATGCATTGATATTCAATATTTTTCTTATCCAAGATCATAGAAGATAGTATCAATGTTGCCAACTAGTATCTTCAGTCTTTTACCAAAATTTTTGTACGTTTTAACAAATTTTTAATCTTGCAACACCTTGAATTGGCTTGAATGGGCTTTTGAAGGTTTTGCTTTTTTAACAATTTGTGATATAATAGTTTGATAATATTTTTTCAAAAAACTATGAAAAGTTTTCATAATAAAATCAAAATTACGTCTTCAACCGTTGCGGCATTGATCGTTGTCGGACTGGTTGCCATACCTGCGTTTGCGGTGACGGGACCCACGGGAACCCCACCGACTGGCAATGTGAATGCGAATTTTACGAGTGTTACTATGGGCGGAGTTATAGACCCCAGTATAGCCAACGGCGATGCAAATATCCAAGGGAAGATTTATAACAGTAATCCAGGAGCCGGGGTACAGATTCAAGATAATGAAGGTGTTTTTCTTGGTGGAACCAGCGTTACTGTTAATCCAGGTAATTTCTACGTTACAGCAGGTAACGCCTCCTTCAGCCATAAAGTTCGTGTCGATGAAGGTATTTACAATGGAATTGCAAGTGCACCTGTGAATATTTACGATAGTGATGGGTTAAGTGTGAATAGTGATGCGGGAATCCCAATTATAAGAATAATGCCGAAAGCTGGAGACTATAGAATTGAACCAGCATTTACAGGTAATTTTGTTAACCCTTTTGCAATATTACCTCTTCCCAGTTGCGTTCCATATTCTTACGCTTGTTTACTTACATATACTTATCCTAGTTTGCTTACAGATTTTAATACTTCTGGAGGTTTAATAGTCAATGGTGGTATTGCTACTGAAGGTATAGCTATTAAATCTATTACTAAGGGCGGACTGGCCCTCGATGTTCCAACAGGTGGAATAACTCTTACAACAGATAGCGGTGGTGAAACTATTTTTGCTAAAAGTGGCGGATTTACCCTTTATTCCGAAACTGGCGGTTTAACCGTTGACTCACAATCATCAGGTATTAATGCAATATCTCATAATACTTCAGGTGTTGCAGGTTCCGGTACTGCTGTTTCGGGAACTGGTGCTAGGTTCGGTGTTTATGGTTATGGTCCTACGGGCGTTGCAGGTTCAGGAACCACATATGGTGTTGCTGGTTCAGTTCCAGGAGGGGGGGCTGTAACAACAGCTGGTGTTGCTGGTACGGGTCCCACGGGCGTTGGAGGTATAGGAACTATATATGGCGTTGCAGGAGCTGGTCCTACAGGTGTTGAAGGTTTAGGTACTGTCTATGGTGTTGAAGGTACTGGTGCTTTTGGTGTTAAAGGTCATGGCACTGGAGGTGTATGGGGTCATAGTGATATTAATGCTGGCCTGGGTGGGTTTTTTGATAACCCCATTGGTACTTCGGTTAATTTAGCCGGGAGTGTTAATGCTATTAATGCAACAGGACACGCGATTGCGAGTGGTGGCTTTGGAGGTATTTATGTTAATAATAACGGATCATATACTAATATAGCTTCAGGCGGTGAAATTAATGCTACAGTAACTTGTCCTCCTAGTGATCCAGGTGCTCGCGCTCTTTCAATAAGCTTCGCAGCAACATTAGCAAATGTTGTACAAGAAAATGTTAATTATAATGCAACCCAAACAGGAGGAACTATCCGAATAAAAAATAACAATGGTTTTACTATCGTCTCCCCTGACTGGGTTACTCCACAAGTTGTTTGTTTTTCACCAACTCGCAGCACTTGGTAAAACAATATTGAATTAATCGAAATAATAAAAGATCATAAATTATGGAGTCCGTGGTCTTTTATTTAGGTATCTTTAATCTTCTATATTTTTCTTGATTAAAGATATTTAAACATTCTTGTTTAATTTCCGGTTTCGTATCTTTATCTTGCCAACTACTGGCATTTAGACACCTGTATTTGTTTAACTGCCCGGGCCGCAAGTACTTTGCTGGAGTCCCGGCAAGGCATCATATAAAATGAGCATTCTCTACTGTTGAGTAATTTGTGTTTGACTCGTTTTTAGTTGTTCATTCGATAGAGCAGTAACAAGGGTTTCGCAATTCTTTTTCATAACATCCGTGGAAAGCTGCTGGCAGAGACTTTTATCGTGTTTGCTTAAAGCTTCGTTCAGGATTTTTCCTTCATTTACGGCAGTTATGCATTGTTTCTGGAAATCGCTACTTTGTATTTTCGCGCATAGTGATGCGTCATTTGAACGTATTGCGTCAGCGTAAAGAGCCTGGTCAGCCTGCAATATTTGTTGTTGCGTAAACGCGGGGAAAGTACCTGGCTGGTTCTGCTGTGTTGCAGCCTCCTGCGTATTGGCCGGATTAATGGTAATACTGGCCTGGTTGGTTTGTACGGTTGATGCAGGAGTCGCCTGTTGGGTTTGAGCTACACAGCCTAACATCGTGAAGGCAATTATAAATAACGACGCAATGATTATTTTTTTCATATTCTTTTCTAATTAAGTAAATGAGAATAATGCCGGGATCATAAACCGAGTTTCTTGCGGATTTCTTCGGCCTTTGCTTCATCGGCGCTTTTCTTTTCCTGCGCCTTCTGCTGAAGCTCAACATCCTGCCAGTCCTTCCAGTGCTGATCCTCCAGTTTCTTGAGCTGATCCACGTGTTTTGCGGACAGTTCCGAAAACTTGCGTCGTTCTTCCTCAAAAATGCGGATGAGTTCATCAACCTGCGACTGCTTGAGTTTCGGGACGGATTCTATAATTCTTTTCTTTTCATCCCTTGTCAGTGAAATAGAACCGGCCAGCAGATGGAGGAAATACTGCTCATCAAATTTGAGGCTGTGCGGCGGTATTTTAATCCCGATATTTTTTGGAAGTTTTGAACCTAACTGAAAATTGGCGGGAGTGGTGTCTTCCGGCGGTGGTTGCGCCCCTGGAAGAGGCCCGAATGGATTGACGCCGCCTGCGTTGCCCTGTGGCGGATTTGCATTTCCTTGCGGCTGGCCCGGATTGCCTTGCGGTGGAAAGATTCCCTGATCTGCCATGTTGATGTTGTAAAATAATTGTTGGCGCTATTGTAGCAGATTTATAGGGTGAAAGCCACATGCCAAAAAAAGACCGTATCATGCAGGCAGCTTATAAGGGAAATATTTTTGCTGTCTCTCTGTTGCGCTTTATTTCTTTGTAACAGACCCCGGCACTGGAGCTGCAGCCATAGTTTCGCAATTCAGCTTCATAAAATCCTGGGATATCTTCTGGCAAAGGGTCTTGTCATGCTTGCTTAAGGCTTCATCCATGATTTTCTGATCACCAACTACATTCAGGCACTGTTTTTGTAAAGTATCGTTTTGGATTTTCATGCAAAGTGTCGTATCTTTTTTATTTAACGCGTCACCATAAGCTGTATTATCAGATTGGGATGCCTGCTGCTGGGATTGCATGGATGATTGCAATTGCGTACCTACATTGTTCTGTTGATTAACGGTTGCCTGCGTGTTTGCCGGGATAGTTTGTGTCGCACACCCAAACATTGCGATTGAAATTAATGACAAGGATGCAAATAGAACTTTTTTCATATTTTTTTGTTAGTGGATAAATAATGTTCCTTCCTTATTTTCATCTCGTAGTCCTTCGCTCCGCACGGCATTTGCCGTGCTCCGCTCCGGACCGGTTTTCTCGCATGTTATCAATAGGGGCTGGCTAAACTTTCTACGAAATAAGTCTGTTCACGTTCGTTCGCGCCTTATTTCTTGAAAGTTTTCCTTCATTTCGTGCAGCTTCGCTGCACTCCATTTCGGATCGCCATCCTCGCTACTTTCCTGGTGGAGATGAGAGGGCTCGAACCTCTGACCTCAACAATGTCAATGTTGCGCTCTAACCAACTGAGCTACATCTCCAGGTTGTATTCTGTTATTTAAGGATTTTCTTAGAGTCCTTTCATGTCAAAAGAGCAGGCTTTATTGTAGCAGAATGTTTTTTTGAGTAAAGTGGATCAAACGTTTTTCTCCTCAGCCACGGAATGGCTGCTTGACCTCATTTTTCCTGTATATTGTATGGGATGCGGAGGTTGTGGCTCTTTCCTTTGTGATGCGTGCCGCCAAGGTATTCCGCTACAGACTGAGCAGGTCTGCCCTGTTTGTTATGACAAGAGTGTGTGCGGAATGGTTTGCGCGGGTTGCATGAAACCGGACCTTTTTCTGGATGGCCTGCTTGCCTGCGCCCGGTTTGAGGAAAATTCTCTTATGCAGCGGTGCATCCATGCCCTGAAATATGACTTTATCAAAGCCCTCGCGCTACCCTTAAGCAAAATCCTGTCCGGGCCGCTGAAACTTCTTCCAGAAAATAATTTTATTTTATGCCCGATTCCGTTGCATCCTAAAAGACACAAATGGCGGGGATTTAACCAATCGGAACTGCTTTGCGGACAATTAATGAAACTTTTGCTGGACCAAAATGGGGAACCCCTTCAAATTCCGGATATACTTAAAAGGCTAACTTTTTTCAAACCGCAGATGGAACTCAATCGTGAGGCACGGTTACTGAATATGGAAGATGCGTTTATCGTCCCAAATAAAATCCCACAGACATTTAGCAATAATAAGATTGTGCTTGTTGATGATATCTCCACGACCCTTTCTACCCTTAACGCTGCGGCTAAAGCGCTCAAGATGGCAGGAGCCCAACGTATCTACGGCCTGGTGCTGGCGCGGGCATATTGAAATTTTTCCGGATAGGCTATAATAACCTTCCTGGCATTTCTTTTTTCAAAATGGTTGTCGGTATTGACGCATCGCGATATGGCCACCCTGAAGCTACAGGGGTCGAATGGTATTCATACCATCTTCTCAATGAGCTGATCCCCATGCTCGGGCGTGACCATAATGCCGAAGTCCGCCTTTATTCGCCGCGAAATTTCAGGCCCGAACCGGACCTTCCTTTTAATGTCCATAAGCGCATTATCCCGTTTCCGCGCCTTTGGACGATTATCCGTTTGTCAGTCGAGATGGTCCTGAAACCTGTTGACGTCCTGTTTGTGCCTTCGCACATCCTTCCTTTTTTTGCTCCAAAAAAATCAATCATCACGATCCATGACGTTGCCTTCCGACACCTGAAGCATACCTATTCCTGGTTCCAAAGCTGGCTCCTGAACCATTCCACCCGGAAAGCCGTCAGGAAAGCCTGGAAACTGATTGTCCCGAGCGAGGCGACCAAGAAGGACCTTGTCACTTTTTTCAAATGCAAACCTGAAAAAATTGTGGTTATCCCGCATGGCGCGCCGGAAATCCCTCCTTTGCAGCAATGGCCGGAAACCGAAAAAAGGAAACTCCGCGAACAGCTTTTTCTTGGTGACGATGACCTTTTTATCCTTTATGTGGG